>Ga0351850_1045_pt1 | contig 50136 bp, 42 predicted proteins | sample TotcelHFGM3001N4_FD_206796 | JGI IMG/M metagenome (GOLD analysis project Ga0351850, IMG submission 206796) | Enriched cells from coal bed in the Powder River Basin, Montana, United States - Total cells FGM rep1 HSBNCT.FGM.300.1.N4 ...
GCTACGTTATGGTGTCGCCACAGCACCCCCAAGAATATCGGAATACGGGGACACCATCAGAACGCAAGCAAGATCACAGGGCATCGATGTATTCGGTTGCGCCATCTCACCGGCCGCCTCTCCCATGGTGTCCCCGCATTCCGGCGTGCGTGTCGCGGTCACGAACGTGGGGGACAGTTTCAAACCGGCCCCCGGGGCCGAGGTGGGGTAAAACGAAGGGCCCGCCGGATGCCCGGCGAGCCCTGTTATGTCGGTATTCCAAACGAAAGCTAGCTTTCCAGCACGACGCGCGCGTCTACCGCAGTCACACCATCCTTGTACGCAAACACAGGGTTGAGGTCGAGCTCCTTGACCTCGGGATGCTTCTCCACGAAATTGGAGACACTCACGATGAGCTTCTCAAGCGCGCCGAGGTCGCACGGCTCGCTGCCCCGGAATCCCGTGAGCATCGGGAAGCCCTTGATCTCCCGAATCATCTCGGCGGCGTCGAACTTGGCCACCGGCACGATACGGAAGGCGACGTCCTTCAGCAACTCAACCAGGATACCGCCCAGACCGAACATCAGCACCGGACCGAACTGCGGATCTTTGCTCATTCCGACGATGACCTCGACGCCGGGTCTCGCCATGCGCTGCACCGAGACACCGTCGATCTTCGCCTTCGGGTACACCACCTTCACCGACGCCATCATGGCGGAATAGGCCTTCTCAACCTGGGAGACGTTCTCCAGGCGCAACTTCACACCGCCGGCGTCGCTCTTGTGTACGACCTCCGCCGACATCACCTTCAGGGCAACAGGAAAGCCCAGTTCTTTGCTGATGGCGACAGCTTCCTTCATGTTGCGGGCGAAACGGGTGTCAACCACCGGGATGCCGGCCGCCTTCAGCATCGCCTTGGATTCAACTTCATTCAAGACTTTCGGCATATCAGCCACTTTGCTCTGAGTCATTCTTGCCCGTACTCCTTACGTCTGCGTGACCGCAGAAAGCGGTGCGGTATTCTACATCATTCGCCACGCGGGCGAGAAGTCAAGCGAGCGCGAGGGACGGGGTAGCTGAACCGGCCTGCATCTGGTCGGCCGAATGCACGCAGCGAGTCGGCAAGCGCCCCCTACAAATAGACCGGGCAGCGTGCGCGGTGTCCAGACCGTCTTCCACCGCTATTGCATGCCGTACGCTCACCACCTACAATGCACCGTGCCACAAACCACCCCACGCGGGTGACACAAGGGACGGTGGCGTCAGGCCGGGCGGTCGGGTCATCGCCGGCCATACAATCGAAGGAGGGGACACACCATGGGCAACGCACTCCTGGAGAAACTGAAAAGCGCGATCCTCGACTACGACCCTGAAGCCTCCGCAGAATCCGCGCGCAAAGCCGTAGCGGCAGGCATCGCACCGTCGGAGATACTGTCAGCCATGACTGACGCCATCCGGGAAATAGGCGAGGGCTTCAACAGGGGCGACCTGTTTCTCCCCGACCTGGTTGGCGCGGCGGACGCGATGAGCGCCGCGACCCCTGTCGTCGAGGAGGAGATTCGACGTAGCGGGGCGCACACGCAGAGCACCGGCTCCGTGGTCATCGGCACCGTCTACGGCGACATCCACACCATCGGCAAGACGATGGTAGCGACGCTGCTCCAGGCGGAGGGATTCACGGTGCACGACGTCGGCATCAACGTGACCGCCGAGCAGTTCGTGGACAGCGTCCGCAAGTTCAAGCCCGATATCCTGGCCATGTCCGCGCTGATGACGATGACGGCTCCCGAGCAGCGGAAGGTCATTGAGTCGCTGCGTGCCCAGGGGCTGCGGGACGGGGTCAAGATAATGGTGGGCGGGGGCGCCCTCACTCAGGAGTTCGCGGACACCATCGGCGCCGATGGATACGATCCTACCGCACCGGGCGCAGCAAAGCTGGCCCGAAGGCTGATGGCGAGGTAGATGATGCCATTCACAAGAGGATTCACACGGCGTTTCCCTCCTCTGAAGATGCTCAGCGACGAGCAGGTGGAGGAGCTCCACCGCGGCACCTTACAGGTTCTGTGGACAACCGGCGTCTACATAGAGCATGAACGGGCGCTCAAGCTGTTCGAGCAGAACGGATGCAAAGTCGACCACGAAGCGATGCGCGTTCGGATACCGCCTGCGCTCGTGGAGGAATGCCTTCGCAAGGCGCCCAGCAGCTTTCCGGCGCCTGCGCGTGACCCGGGCAAGACGCTCATGATAGGCGGCAACGTCCTCTGCCTCGCCGTCGCACCGGGACACAAGACCGTCGACTCCACCACATGGGAGCCGCGCGAGGCGACCCGCAAAGAGAATTACGATGCGGTGCGTGTTCTCGACGCGCTTCCCACGGTGCATTTCTTCTCCCCGTACACGCCCTACTTCGGATTCCAGGGCGTCCCCTCCTGCATGGCCATGCCAGAGAGCCTGGCGGCCAGGATACGGAACTCCTCCAAATTCCAGTGCGTGGGCTTCTCCAACGATTCGGAGATGTTCGCCATCGAGATGGCCAAGGCCGTTGGTATCGAAATACTCGGCACCTGCGCCTGGGCGCCTCCCCTCGCGCTCTACCGGGACGCCGTGGAATCGACGTTCCGCACCGTTGAGGCCGGGTTCTGCCTCCGCGTCGTCACCGGACAGGTGATGGGCGGCACCGCGCCGGCATCCATCGCAGGCGCCATCGTCACGAACAATGCCGAGGTCATTGCCGGGCTCGTGCTGGCTCAGCTCATTCGGCCCGGCACACGCGTGCTGGTGAAGGACTTCACCGCGCCGATGAACATGGCCTCCGGTGCGCCCGCGTTCGGCGGCATCGAAATCGCCATCCACAACGCGGCATCCAACCAGCTGTTCCAGAAGTACGGCGTCCCGCTCGACAATACGACCGCGTACCCCAACTCCAAGGTCCCCGACTATCAGTCGGCCACCGAGAAGGCGTTCCGCATCATGACCGCGGGCATCTCCGGCGGCAACACGCTCTTGTTCCACGGCAGTGTCCACGGAGAGCTGACGCACCACCCGATACAGGCTATCCTCGACGACGACATGGCCGGAATGGTGGGCCGCTACATGGAGGGAGTAACGGTATCGACCGAGTCGCTTGCCCTCGACCTCATCGAACAGGTCGGGCCGGTGCCCGGGCACTTCATGAGCGCCGCGCACACGCGCAAATGGTGGAAATTGGAACAGTTCGTGCCGAAGACCGCGGACCGGCTGACCTACCCGGAGTGGCAGAGCACCGGCAAGCGCACGTGCCTCGACTATGCGAGACAGAGGATGGAGGAACTGCTGTCGACTCACAAGCCACTGCCGCTGACGCAGTCACAGGAAGATGCGGTCGAGCGCGTGCTTGAAGAGGCGCGAACCCACTACCACAAGAAGGGGCTCATAACCGACGACGAGATGCGGCTGTATCGAGACAGCATGAAGTCGCCGAATTACCCGTACGAGTAGACCGGAGCGGGTCCGAACAACGCAACGCGCCGGTCGAAGACGGCGGCGCGACATGGAGGATGTATGGCCCTCGCCGGATATGTGCGCCGATTTCCGTCGCTGAAGATACTGACGGACGAGCAACTCGAACGGATACACCAGGGAACGCTGCGTGTACTCTGGAACACCGGCGTGCACATGGAGCACCGGGGCGCACTCGAGACGCTCGAACGCGCCGGCTGCCGCGTTGATTACGACGACTGGCGTGTCCGCTTTCCCACCGCACTCGTAGAAGACGCGTTGAGACGGTGCCCCAGTACATTCACCATCCAGACGCGAGACCCTTCGAAAAGCCTCCAGGTTGGCGGTAACTCACTCTACATGCTGCCCTTCCCGGGCCACCATACCGTGGACCTCGATACGTGGGAGCCCCGGCACCCGACGAGAAAGGACTTCTACGACGGCGTGAAGGTGCTGGATGCACTTCCGTCCGTGCACGGCTTGTGGAGCTATACGCCCTACTTCGCGTTCGAGGGAGTGCCTCCCTCGATGGCGCTGCTTGAGTCACTGGCCGGCAAGATACGCAACTCCAGCAAGATGCTCACCGAGGGCTACTCCAAGGGCAGCGAGGAGTTCGCCATCCGCATGGCACAGGCCGTGGGCGCGGAATTGTGCGTGCCCTGCCTGCTGTCGCCCCCGTTGACCTACTACGAGGACGCCATCGGCGCTGCGCTGCACGGCGCGGACGCCGGGTTCCCGATACGCATTTCCGAAGGCGCCGTGTACGGCGGCACCGCGCCCGCATCCATCGCGGGGGCACTGGTGTCCGCCTGCGCCAACCTCATCGCACCCATCGTCCTGTTGCAGGTGTACCGGCCCGGCACCCGCGTCTTCCTCAACGACTTCACCTTTCCCCAGAACATGACGACGGGCGCGCCGGGCTTCGGCAACATCGCCATCTCGCTGCACGCGGCTGCGTTCAATCAGATCTGGCATCGCTACGGAGTGCCGGTGTGCAACGGCGCGGCGGTGCCCGGCTCAAAGCGCATCGACTTCCAGAGCGGCTACGAGCGCGCAACAAACACGGCGCTCTTCGCTCTCTCCGGAGCGAATTTCATCTTGCTGCACGGAGGAGTGGCCGCTGAACTGACGCACCACCCGCTGCAGGCGATACTCGACGACGATATCAGCGGCATGGTGGGGCGGTTCCTCGAAGGTATCGCCGTTAACGACGAGATGCTTGCCCTCGACCTCATCGAAGAAGTCGGCCCCGTCCCGGGCCACTTCCTGGGCAAGCAACATACGCGCAAGTGGTGGAAGTCAGAGCAGTACATACCAAAGTCGGCAGACACCCTCACCTATCCCGAGTGGCTCAACTCGGGCAAGAAGAGCTGTCTGGACTACGCGCGGGAACGAATGGACGCCATACTCGCAGACTACAAGCCTCTGGCTCTCAGTCCGTCGCAGGAGCAGGAGATAGAGCGCATCCTGGAGGAAGCGCGCGCGCACTACGAGGCAGAGGGACTCATCACCGCCGACGAGATGAAGACATATCGCCGGGATATCGCCTCGGGCCGGTACCCGTACGCGTAGTCCGGTCTGTCGCGATTAGCCTGCACAGGGAGGAGCGCACGCAGATGACCACACGAGGGTTTGTTCGAAACTTCGCCCCGCTCAATATCCTCAGCAAGGAGGATGTCGAGAGCATCCACCGGGGCATGCTCCGTGTGCTGTGGACCACGGGCGTACGCATGGAACACGAGCGGTCGCTCAAGGTACTGGAGTCTGCGGGATGCGCCGTCGACTACGAGAACCACCGGGTGCGTATGCCTCCGGCCCTCGTGGAAGAGTGCATCAGGCGCGCGCCCAGCAGCTTCCCGCTGCGCGCCCGCGACCCGAACCGAAGCCTGATGATGGGTGGCAATACACTCTACTTTGCCCCGGCGCCCGGCCAGCACACCATCGACCTCGATACCTTCGAACCCCGGCCTGCAACGCGCAAGGAGTACTACGATGCCGTGCGGGTACTCGACTACCTGCCCACGTTGCATTTCTTCACAACGTATACGCCCTACTTCGGCTACGCCGGGGTGCCGCCGTGCATGGGCATGCTGGAGAGCCTTGCTGCGCGGTTGCGCAATTCCTCCAAGGCGGTGGTGGTGGGTCACTCCCACAATTCGGAGCGGTTCGCCATACAGATTGCCCAGGCGCTCGGCATCGAGATCATGGGCACCTGCACGGCGGCGCCGCCGCTCACCTACTTCGAGGACGCCATTGATTCCGCCTTCAGCCTCACCGAGGCGGGGATGGCCATCCGAATCACCGGGGCGCCGGTAATGGGGGCCTCCGCTCCGGCTACGCTCGCCGGCAGCCTCGTGAGCAACCTCGTGGAGGTCATGTCGGCACTCGTACTCGTGCAGACAGTGAAACCCGGCACAAGGACGATGCTGCTCGACTTCGCAATGCCGATGAATATGAGCACCGGCGCGCCCGCCTTCGGCAACGTGGCGGTGTGCATCCATATCTCCGCCTTCAATCAGATATGCCGCCACTACGGCATTCCCACGTACAACGCGGACGGATACCCCGGTTCCAAGCGTCCGGACTATCAATCAGCCTACGAGAAGTCGTTCAGGGCCATCTTCACGGGCCTCTCGGGTGGCAGTTCACGTCCCCTTCACGGAGGCGTGTACGGCGAATTGAGCCACAGCCCCCTGCAGGCGGTGCTCGATGATGACATCGCGGGCATGGTGGGCCGTTACCTCGAGGGCATGTCCGTCACGGATGAGACGCTGGCCCTGGACCTCATCGAACAGGTCGGACCGATACCGGGACACTTCCTCGGCCTCGCTCACACGCGAAAGTGGTGGAAACAGGAACAGTACATCCCGAAGTCGTCCGACACACAGACGTACCCTGAATGGCTGCAGGGCGGGAAGAAGAGTTGCGTGGACTACGCCCGCGAGCGGATGGAAGACATCATCGCTAGTCACAAACCTATGCCACTGACCGACAGGCAGGAAGACGACCTCGAACGTATCCTCGAAGATGCACGTGCGCACTACGAGAGGGCAGGCCACATATCGCCCGCGGAGATGAAAGCATACCGTGCGGTCCTTCGTGACTGTGCCTGATACATCGTCCGAGGGGCGGCACACCACACAGGAGGCAATGAACAAACATGGACTTCGATTTCTCGGATGCGGAACAGGATGTAATCACCACAGCGAAGGCGTTCGCCGCGACTCGCGTGCGGCAACGCGCCCGTGAGATAGACGAGCAGAACAGGTTCCCGAGCGACCTCGTAGCCGAGATGGGGCGGCTTGGACTGTTCGGACTGCACATGCCGGAGCAGTACGGCGGCACAGCTCTGGGCTACAAGTCCTACGCTCTCGCCATCGAACAGCTGTGCAGAGTGTCCCTGACGGTCGGCGCCATCATCGCCATCAATGCCCTGGCGCAGGAGTCCATCCTGCGATTCGGCACGGACGAACAGAAGCGAAAGTATCTTCCGCCGCTGGTGGCGGGGGAGTCGCTCAGCACCTTCGCCTTCACTGAAGGGCTGACAGGCAGCGACCCGCGGGCAATCACCACCATCGCCGTGCCCGATGGCGATTGTTATGTCGTGTCAGGGGAGAAGACGTTCGCATCCCTCGCCCCTTCGGCCTCAGTAGCCATCATCTTCGCGAAGGACGACAGCGGCAAGGTGAGCGCGTTCCTCATCGACCCCCATTCCGAAGGATTCATCATCGAGAAGGAGATCGAGATGATGGGCGTACGCGGCGAAGACGTCTGCCCGGTCATGCTGGACCACGTGCGCGTACCGCGTGCCAATCTGCTCGGGCAGCCGGGACAGGGGTTCAATGTCCTGCTCACCGCCATCAACGTGGGGCAACTTGGCATCGCCGCGGAGTCCGTTGGCATCGCGGAAGGCGCGCTGAGGATGTCCCTCGACTACGCGCGCAACCGGACGGTGAGAGAGCGCCCGATGACGGACCTGCCCACCATCCAGGCGCTACTGGGCGAGATGTCGGCACGAACCGAGGCGGCCCGGTGGCTCACCTACCGCACAGCCGACCTCAAGGACAAGGGGCGCCATACCGGCAAGGATTCGGCGACGGCGAAGCTGTTCGCATCCCAGGTGGCCAACGACGTGGTCGACATGGCCATGCAGATACACGGGTCCTACGGCTACACGAAGGACCTCGAGATTGAGCGTCTCTATCGCGACGCCAAGGTCACCCAGCTCTACGAGGTGGTGTCCGAGGTGCAGCGCCTCATCATCGGCTCAAGCCTGGCGCGGGAGACGTAGGACGGCGGTCACCGCGTCAGATCGGTGGGTGCCATGGACACCGCGGTCGTGAACAGTGGACATGGTGGCCCACATAGTGAAATGGGACTCTGGAGACACCATCTGAACGCAGGTTGATTCGTGAAGACGCCGACGTATTCGATAGCGTCATGTCATGGACAGCATCTCGCATGGTGTCCTCGAATTCCGGCGCGCCCGCTCCGCGATGAGCCAAATTGCATGGAGTATAATCGCGGAGGTTCGTTCCGAAAGCGCCTCACGTAATAGAGATGTCAACAGACGCTACGCGCAACCCCGAGTCCGGATCGACAGACACCATCCGTGTGGACTTCGAGCCGGTCGGCCGCCGCGGGCCGTGCCGGAGTGGTCTCAGCGTACTGGGCTGCGCGCAGTCGCTGGGAGTGGGGCTTTCCGCCATATGCGGCGGCCGGGGCACCTGCGGTCGTTGCCGGGTGGTCCTCATCAACGGCAACCTGACACCCCCTACCGATATCGAGCGTTCGCTCTTCTCTGTTGAGGAGCTTGCCAGCGGCTTGCGACTCGCCTGCCAGGCCGTTCCGCTGTCGGACTGCGTCATCCACGTGCCGGAGGACTCGCTCAGTTCGGCCCAGCGCATTCAGATCGAGGGACTGCAACTACTTTCGGGCAAGGACCCACCTCTTGCCGAACACCGGGTGACCGCCTCACCCCCGACGCTGCACGACGTGCGCAGCGACGCCGACCGGCTGCTGACCGCGCTCGAAGAGACATCCTCCGCCGGCTGCGACAAACTGGACCTGGAGACAACCCGCGCCCTATCGCCCATTCTCAGGTCGCAGGACTGGACGGTGCAGGTCACACTCCGGGGCAGCGAGCTGGTGGCGGTCGGCCCGTGGCCGAGCCCCACACTGGGGCTCGCGGTCGACCTCGGCACCACCAAGCTGGCCGCGTACCTGCTCGACTACGCGACGGGAGCCACGCTGGCCGCCAGGGGAGCCATGAACCCGCAACTCCGCTTCGGGGAGGACGTGGTAGCGCGCCTCAGTCACGTCCTGACCACAGGCAACGGGGCTGCCGAGCTCAGCGCCGCCGCCGTTGGCGCCATCAACGACCTCGTGATCGAGCTCTGCGGCGACGCAGACGTGGACCCCGCGCGAGTCCTCGAAGCGGTCATCGTCGGGAACACCGCGATGCACCATTTGTTGCTCGGCCTACCGGTCGAACAGCTCTCCCGTGCGCCCTACGTGCCATCCGTGAGCGATGCGCTCGACATCAAGGCCAGGGAGCTTCAAATCCGCATCGGCCCGGCCGCCTGCATCCACTTCCCTCCCGTCATCGCAGGATTCGTCGGCTCGGACCACGTGGCTGCGCTCCTGGCAACAAACGCGCATATGACGGAAGAGCCTTTGCTGGTTGTCGACATAGGCACCAACACAGAAGTGTGCCTTGCGGTGAACCACCGCCTGACGAGTGCCTCCTGCGCCTCCGGTCCCGCCTTCGAGGGAGGTCATATCAGGGACGGCATGCGGGCAGCGTCAGGCGCCATCGAGCACGTGCAGATAGACGGGGATGAGGTGCGGCTGCAGGTGGTTGAGAACGCCGAACCAGCCGGCATCTGCGGCTCGGGCATTCTCGACGCGCTGGCCGAGTTGACGGCGCACGGCGTCGTCGACAAAGGTGGGAGGCTGAAACGGGAGCACCCCAGGGTGCGGAACGACGGGCGCTCGCCGGAGTTCGTGCTTGTTACGGAAGAGGAGCGCGCAGGCAAGGCGGCGCTCAGCGTGACCCAGGGCGATATCCGGCAGCTGCAGCTTGCCAAGGCCGCTATCGCCACGGGAATACAAGCGCTTCTTGAGCACGAGGGGATGGAGGCACGTCAACTCTCCTCTGTCATTGTGGCGGGGGCCTTCGGGACCTACATAGACGTGAGGAGTGCCATCACGGTGGGCATGTTGCCCGACCTGCCGCTGGAACGGTTCAGTCAGGTGGGAAACGCAGCAGGAGCCGGCGCCAAGATGGCTCTCTCCTCAGTATCACAGCGGGAGCAGGCGCGCGCCCTGGCGCGTCGGGCCGGCTATCTCGAGCTGGCGACGTCGCCAGGCTTCATGAAACGCTTCGTGGACAACACCGCCCTGGCGCCTTTCTAACCGTGTGGAGGACAGACATATGCAGACACGAGTATCGAGCAAGACCCGCGAGGTAATCATCAGCGACACCGGCCCGACCGTCATCATCGGTGAACGCATCAACCCCACCGGCAAGAAGAAGCTCCAGGAGGAACTGCTCGCAGGCAGGCTCGACATGGTTCGAAGCGAGGCGATACAACAGGTACAGGACGGCGCGGACATACTTGACGTGAACGTCGGCGCCACGGGAGTGGACGAAGTCGAGCTTCTGCCAGAGGCGGTCAAGGCCGTCATGCAGGTCGTTGACGTACCTCTGTGCATCGACAGCGGCAATCCCCGCGCACTTGAGGCCGCGCTTAAGGTCTACACGGGACGCGCGCTGGTCAACTCGGTGACTGCCGAACAATCGTCATTGAACGATGTGCTGGCGCTCGTGAAGCAGCACAATGCCGCCGTCATCGGTCTCACGATGGACGAGAAGGGCATACCGCCGAACGCTGCGCGGCGTATCGAACTGGCTCACCTCATCGTGGAGAAGGCCGAGCAGACAGGCGTCAACCGGGAGGACGTCATCATAGATTGCCTGAACATGCCGGCGGCGGCCAACCCCAGCGCGCCGGGCGTGCTCCTCGAGAGCCTGCAGGCGGTCCGCAGCCAGTTGGGCACCAACATGACCCTCGGCGCCAGCAACGTGTCGTTCGGGCTGCCGGAACGTTCCCTGCTGAATGGCGTCTTCCTCTCCATCATCATCCACCTCGGCGTCAACTGTCCGGTGGTCGACGTCGCCAAAGTGCGACAGTACATCCTCGCTGCCGATGCTCTCCTGGGTAGAGACCAGTATATGAGACGGTTCATACAGGACTACCGCAAGAGACAGAAGGCGCAGCAGCCCGCCTAGCGGCCGCGCAGGCAGACGTCCTGGAACACGCCCCTTCCAGCGGACCGGAAGCGTTCAGCGTGTGTCCTGGCGCGTCAGAGCAGGTTGAACGCTGAACCGGAATGCGGGGACACCATGTGAGAGGCGGCCTGTGACGCCACCGCGCCGAATTCATCGTTGTCTTCGCGCATCAACCCGCGCTCTGATGGTGTCCCCGTATTCCTACGCGCAGAACGCAGAGCGCCCGACCCTGAACGCCGGCAGGGATGCCGTCAGGGTTTCGCCTGGCGTGCCCTGTCCGCGTAGAGGTACCAGTAGACCACTCCGACGAATACAGTTCCCCCGATCACGTTCCCGATGGTCACGGGCAGAAGATTGTTGAAGAGGAATTGCCCCCAGCTCACCGACGCGCCATATATCATCCCGGCCGGTATGAAATACATATTGGCGACGCTGTGCTCGAAGCCTATCGCCACGAAGGCCATGATGGGAAACCAGATAGCAAGAATCTTGCCGGCTACGTCGTCGGCGGATACCGCCAGCCACACCGCGAGGCACACGAGCCAGTTGCAGCCTATCCCCTTGAGCAGCAGGACGACGAAGTCCTGGGACACCTTGCCCTCGGCGATGCCGACAATGCTCGACAGCCAGGGGTCCTTCAGCAGAAGCCCGGTGAGAAAGGTGAGAAAGTAGGCGACTGCCAGTGAGCCGGCGAAGTTTCCCACATAGGACAGCGCCCAGTTCCTCAGCACGGCGCGCCAGGTTATCCTGCCCGACAGGGCTGCGGGAATGCAGGTTGCCGCATTGCCGGTGAACAACTCCGCACCGGCGATGACCACCAGCATCAGGCCGACAGGGAACACGGCCGCGAAGATGAACTTCTGCAGTCCCGGGTTCCCGCTGCCCACTCCTACCGCACCACCACCCACGATGACCGCCAGCAGTCCGCCGAAGGCGATGTAAGCGCCGGCGAGGAAGCCGAGCAGCAGCAGGCGACCCGCGTCCAACCCGGTCTTGGCGCAGCCGATCCCATCCACCGCCGAGACGATATCGCGTGGTGTCTTACAGGGCATTGTCTCTGGAGACCTCCATCACTTCCTTGTCACTCGCGCAGGGCCAGCCAGTCTACGCACTCACCGGATGCGCCGTCAAGCTGACAAGGCGTTTGCGTACGTGAACTGTGTCAACTAGAATAGCTCGTGCCTTTGACCAGCCCGGGCCAATGCTCCAGGACGGACGAAACAGTCTGCCGCTCAGGGGTGGGAATTTACGCCAGGGGAGAGCGTCCGTGACCGTCTACTCCGTCGCCTCCACGCTCCTGCGCTTTCGCAAGTCGTGGAAGGCTTATGTCGTCCAGAGCGCCGTCGGAGGGCTGACAACCTTCCTCATACTGCTGGTGCTCAGCCTGGAGAACGCCGTTGTCATCGCCGCCCTGGGGGCCAGCGCTTTCATCGTGTTCGGCCGGCCGTTCGACCTCACCGCACGGGCGCGCAACGTGACGGGTGGCCACATGATCGGCTTCGCAGTCGGTTCCCTGTGCGCCCTTCTGCCGCAGGTATCCACGATAGCGACCATCGGATGGTATGCCCTCTCGGTGGGACTCTCCATCTTCCTGATGGTGGTGTTCTACCTGCAACACCCGCCCGCCGCGGCTACCGCTCTGGGCGTCGCGATGCGTGGCTCCTCGGAAGAAACGTTCATCGCTATCGTCACCATTACAGCTGTGCTGGCGGTAGCTCACTACCTCCTGAAGCCACATCTACGGAATCTGTTCTAGATGAGAATCCTCGCGATTGAGACCTCGTGCGACGAGACCGCGGCTGCGGTGGTCGAGGACGGCACGCGCGTCCTCTCGGACGTCGTGGCTTCTCAGATAGATATCCACCGGCGCTACGGAGGGATAGTCCCTGAGGTGGCGTCCCGGCAACATGTGCTCTCTATCCTCCCTGTGTATGAGGAGGCTCTCCACAAGGCGGGAACCGGCATCGATGCTATCGACCGCATCGCGGTGACTTACGGGCCGGGGCTTGCCGGTTCGCTGCTCGTGGGAGTCAACTTCGCCAAGGCGCTGGCCTTATCGCATGGCATCCCCCTGTACGGCGTCAACCACATGGAAGCCCACGTGTACGCCAACTGGCTCGCGTTCCCCGCAAAGCGTGACGACACGTCACGGTTTCCGGCGCTGTGCCTCATCGTCTCGGGCGGCCACACGGAGATGCACCTGATGACGGGACACGGCCAGTACCGGCTGCTCGGGAGAACCCGGGACGATGCCGCTGGAGAGGCGTTCGACAAGGCCGCGCGGTTGCTGGAGCTCGGTTACCCCGGGGGGCCGGTGGTACAACGCGCGGCTGCGACGGCGACCGGACGATTTCCGCTTCCTCGCGCATGGCTGCAGGGGACCTATGATTTCAGCTTCAGCGGCCTCAAGACCGCGCTGTGGCACCTCGTGCACCGCGGGGAGCTAGCCGGGAATTCCGGGCTCATCGCCGACGCGGCTGCGAGCTTTCAGGATGCGGTCGTCGATGTCCTGGTTCGGAAGGCTGTCACTGCTGCAGAGGAACTGAACGCGACCTGCATCATGGTGAGTGGGGGCGTGGCCGCCAACAGCGCCCTGAGAGGCCGGCTGGCCGAAGAATCGCGTGTTCCGGTGATGATTCCCGCGCTAGCGCTCTGTACCGACAATGCGGCAATGGTGGCGGCGTGCGTGTACTTCGCGGGCTTTGACCGCCCGCCTGATGGACCGGACCTCGACGTCACGCCCGCCCTGAACCTCTGCTGAGCTTCGCTCAGGCGCCCCTGGCCACGGGAAGCGCCGATACCACACGCTCAACTCTGTCGAGAGCCTTCAGGATGTTCTCCAGAGAATTCGTATATGACAGCCGGAGGTATCCTCTTCCCTGCTCCCCGAATGACGAACCGGCGAGGGTCGCAACACCGCCATCCTCCAGGAGCACGTCCGCCAACTCGGTGTCAGGAATGCCGATGCCACTCACATCCGCAAACGCGTAGAACGCTCCAGCCGGCTTGTGACAGGTGATGCCGGGGATGCGATTCAGCCCCTCTACAAGGACATCCCGCCGGCGGCGAAACTCCGCGACCATCGAGGCAACACAGTCCTGCGGACCACGCAGTGCTTCGATTGCGGCGTACTGGACAAACGTGGTCGAGCACGTGACGCTGTTGGCGGCGAGCCGCGTGAATGCTTCCGCCATTCCGTGCGGCAATATGGCGTACCCGAGCCGCCACCCGGTCATGCAGTAGGTCTTCGAGAAGCCGCTCATGACAATGGAGCGGTCTCGCAGTCGAGGAAACTCGATGACGCTCCTCGGTTTTTCGTCGTAGTAGATCTCCTCGTACGTCTCATCAGACAGCACCATGAAGTCGCGCTCGACGGCGAGGTCGGCGATGGCCTCGAGGTCAGATGCGTCCAGGACGCCTCCAGTCGGATTGTGCGGTGAGTTGAGCGTAATGAGTCTCGTCCGCGGGGTGATGGCCGCCCGGAGGGCTTCCACGTCAAGCCGGAATCCGTTCTCTCCGCGCAGAGGCACGGCAACAGGCTTTGCCCCTGCGAAGTCGATTACCGACGGGAAAGCAGCGAATGCGGGATCGAAGTAGATGCCTTCATCGCCCCTGTCCAGCGTCATGAGTGCCCCGTAGAACAGGATGGGTCTCAGGCCCGGGGTGACTACGACATCGGCCGGGTCCACCACCACGTGTCGCATCGCCGAGACCTTGTCGGCGATTGCCTCACGCAGTTCCAGCACGCCCTGCGGATCGCAGTAGTGCGTCTGTCCTGCATCGAGAGCCTTCTTCGCGGCCAACCTGATGTGCTCAGGGGTGGCAAAATCAGGCTCACCGATCTCGAGGTGCACGATCTCTCGCCCGCTGGCTTCGAGCCCACGGGCCTTCAGAAAGGTGCGAAGTGCTGGTTCCGACGGCAAGCGGTCCACTCGAGACGTGATGTCCATTCGCGCTCCCTTGTTCTGCTTGGGACTGAGCACTCACCGGAGTTGGTTCCACTGCGGCGCCACGATGTGTCTCACCCTTCACAGGCTCGGGCCTTGCCTCGCCGGAGCGAACCAGTGCCAGTTTGGCGAGCGGCGGCGTGATGAGCTCGTTTATGATAACAGACGCGAGAGTCGCACTGACCATGGCGCTCGCCAGGGATGGGAAGCTCGTCGCGGCGACGAGCACGAGGCCCAGGGACACGCCGGCCTGAGGCATGAGCGCAAGGCCGATGTTCTCCCCGACTTTCGGCGGGGCATGGCCAATGATGCCTCCGACCCGTGCCCCCACGTATTTGCCCACGCAACGAGTAACCACGATGACCGCCGCCAGGGGGCCGGCGACCGCAAACGCGCTCACGTCGAAGTGCAGCCCGGAGATGACGAAGAACATCGTGAACAGCACACCCTGCACCTCGTCAACGGCGACGACCAGATCGCCACTGCTGCGCCGGTTCCCGATGATGAACCCGAGCGTCATACACGCTATGATGCCGGACACGCCGATCATCTCAGCGACACCGTACCCCAGGACTACTGAGCCGAGCACCAGCACAAGTGTCAGTTCACGTGAACGCACGAGCCTGGCCAAAAAGATCGTCCCGGCGGCGACCGCAGCGCCCAGAACCACCGCTCCCGCCAGGTGGAGCGCCGGCTCCGCAATCACTGCAAGTGTGGAAGTTGCAGTGGACGTCCCCAAGAGGACTGCCGAATACGCCGCCGCGATTGCGAAAAGCACCACAGCCACCGCATCGTCGAGCGCAACCACCGCAAGCAAAGTAGTCGTCATCGGGCCCTTGGCACGGAGTTCACGAACAATGGCAAGGATTGCAGGCGGCGCCGTGGCTGCGGCAATCGCCCCCATCAGCAATCCGAAAGGAAGATACGTCCCCATGACGGTGTATCCCGGCATAACGCGCCCGGCCACCAGCACCAGCCCGGCTGCCACCGCAACGAAGCCACTCAGGCACTGCAACAGCGTTATCCAGGAGATGCTCCGGCCGAGAGAGCGAAGCGTGCCGATGTGCAGGCTCGTGCCGATGAGGTACGCGATGACAGCCAGAGACGTCGAAGTGATTGGCTCAAAGCCCTGCACTACTTCCTCGCTGATGAGGCCTGACACCGACGGCGCCAGCACAACACCGACCAGCACGTATCCAGTGATACTGGGTAGATTCAGGCGTCGGGAGGCGAGGCCACCGGCCAGTCCCACGACAAGCACGAGCCCGAGGGGTATAAGGGTTTCCATTTTCGTGAGGGGCAGCAGCCGGAGGCGAATTCACAAGGTGAAGAACTATAGGCAGCGTCCGTACCCGCGCCCTTCATACCCGCCAGCGGCACAGCGAACCTTTCTTATGTCTCTGTGTCAACCATTCAGCATACTGCAACTGTCGAAGTAGTACGCCGCAATAATCCCTTTCATTGAGAGTTCCCCAACGAGGCGGCCATTCTCGGTGACCGCGAGGTGTCTAATCCGTCTCTCCCAGAGCTTCTCCAGCGCCTCACCCACGGTGTCACTGGGCCTGCACGCAATCACCGGAGACACCATGAACTCCTCGGCGGTCGACATATCTCCGTGATACAGTGATTTCGGGCGGAACAACCCCGTCGTGTACATCTTGTCGGGCAGAGGATTCAGCAGTTCCAGGAAGTCCTTCTCGGTCACAACGCCGACCAGAATCCGCACACCCTCCTCCTTCTCCTCAACCACCCACACGTGGCTATGCCGCCTGAGCAGACGCGCCACCTTGCATAGACTGGCCGTCTTCTCGATAACCGGCGGGTCCGGGTTCATCACCTCGGACACAGCCACCGTGCCGAATTCCAGCTCTCCCATTAGACGTCCCGTGGAAACGACGCATGCCGCATCGTCCCGTCAGAGCATAAGTCTATCACTGCGCCGAGGCGGTGTCACCAGCGCACTCATCACAGCGCCATTGTTGCCGGCTCATTCGAGGCAGAAGACCGTGTGTGTGTAACCGAGCGCTCCGCCTCTGTACCGAGCGGACAGGAGGCGCACAGGCCACGGCGGCAGTGCTCCCGGAAGAGATGCAGCATCCCCTGCTGCTCTCCCGCGCTGCCGCAAGTTCGGGCGAAGCCCAGTTGACGCTGCATATGGCGGGTGATTGAATGCGCGGGCGCGGGAGGGTACAGGGACAGGAGACGCACAGCCGCAGCAAGGCATGTCGCATCTCCCGACATCAGAGCTCCCGCGGCCACCCACGGCAACAGTGCGTTCACAACCATCTCCCGGGCCTTGGAGACACCGATGAGATCGGACTCCCGGGTACGCAGGCCGAAATCATAGTGGCGGCGCCAGTAGGCGTCTCCTGCGACGCGATAGTGTTGCTCCAGCAGCGCGGCGCAATGGCGCGGGCGCTCACCATATCGAACGACAAGCCCCGGCGCAACGTCCGCCAGCACCTCCATGTGAAGCAGCAGTCCGACCAGAGCCGCAGTGCGCCTCACCGGCGAGTTGTTGGGATATAGTCCGCTCAGCCGCCAGGAGCTGGCGCTCATCGACGACACGCCGGATGCCTTGCGACTCCACGCCGATTCCCACTGTGACACGTATGCCTCGGTCTGTACGCCGGCGCCGGGTCTCTGCGAAGGCAGGAGGCCGGCAATCCCCATCACCAGTGCGCTGCGAGTGTCCTGGTGGCCTTGCCGGAGCAGGGCCAGTACTCCATCATCGGTCAGTCGACGTCCCAGCGCCAACGATGCCTCGGCATTCGCGGAATAGCCGAGGGCACGTGCGCTGAGATGTGCAAGGAGCTTCCATGGCTCCGGTTCGTTTGTCTGGGCGCCGATGCGCGCCGCGCGAGACAGCAACCACGCAACTCCGGCACGCATTAGAACGATCTTCACGGATTCGATGTCACGCCCGGCCCTCTGCGCACACGGGAGTTCAGGTTGCAGTTGCAGACAAGCTGCTTCGCCGAGAACCACAACCGGCACGTCCCGGCCACCCGCGGTGAGCGTCCGGGAGCGGGAGCGAGACTCCGCCACCACGTGCAGCACAACGCCATCATAGGCAGGATCTGTGTCATGTCCGTGCCGGCGCCAATCATCGCCACATAGATGCAGTTCTACATCCCCCCTCACCATCCCGGAGCCACCGAAGGCAATCACCGCGTCCTTGTAGTCAGGCCCGGAACTGCCTGCAGCGATGCCCGGGTACACCACGCGGATCGGTTCGCCGTCACGGGTCTCCGTGCAGCAGCCCGCAGCCATGCTCCAGTGCGCGTGCATCTCACGCTCAGAGGCGAATATCCGTTTCCGTGTAGCCATGGACAACAGAAGAGTCCTAGGTGTGCTCGGAACGCTCCTCCGCGCCGTACTCAAACCGGCTATGCTCGGCGACGAGTCCCAGCAACGTCACCGAGGTGCCCCTCGGTTCGTACTGCCCGGTTTCCCATTCGCTGACCGTCTGCTGCCGGATGCCGAGCCGCGTCGCCATCTGCGCCTGGGTCAACCCGAGGTGACCGCGCAACGCACGTATCCGCCGACGGTCCCAGCGGGATGCTCTCATCACGAAACAAGAGTGTATACACGGTGCAGTGTAAAATCAAGCATCGTCCAGACGACTTGCACGTCCCGGACCTTGTGCTATAATGATTGGCAGTCTTAGCAGTCGACTGCTAATCCAAGTAGAGGTAGGAGGTAGGTATGTCCAAGCTTGTGCCCCTTGGAGACAGGGTTGTCATCAAGCCCTCTCCGAAAGAAGAAGTCAGCAGAGGGGGGATCGTCCTCCCGGATACCGTGAAAGAGAAACCGGTGGAGGGTGAGATCATCGCGGTTGGCGCGGGGAAACTCACCGACGACGGCAAGCGGCTGCCGATGGATGTGAAAGTTGGCGACGTAGTCATCTACTCAAAGTACGCCGGCACCGAATTCAAGGACAAAGACGTAGAACTGGTCATCATGCGCGAGAGTGATTTGCTCGCAAAGAAATCGTAGCAAGGAGAATGTGTAATGGCTAAGCAAGTACTCTTCGGCGAAGAGGCGCGCAAGAAGCTCAAGACGGGTATCGACACACTGGCCGATACCATCCGCGTCACCCTTGGGCCCCGCGGCCGCCCCGTCGCCATCGACAAGAAGTTCGGCGCGCCCAACGTCATCAATGACGGTGTGGCCATCGCCAAGGAAATCGAGCTGCCCGATCCCTTCGAGAACATGGGCGCTCAACTGGTGAAAGAGGCCTCTACAAAGACAAACGATCAGTGCGGTGACGGCACCAGCACGTCGGTCATCCTGGCTCAGGCCATCGTGCACGAGGGGTTCAAGAACATCGCCGCCGGCGCCGACTCTCAGTCGCTCAAGCGCGGCATCGAGAAGGGCGTCGCCGTCATGGTCGACGAACTGAAGAGCATGGCCATCCCGGTCAAGGGCAAGGAGCAGGTAGCCCAGGTTGCCTCGCTGTCCGCCGTTGACAAGGAGATCGGCGAGCTTATCTCCGACGTCATGGAGAAGGTGGGCAAGGACGGCGTCATAACCGTCGAGGAAGGCAAGGGCCTCCAGTTCGAAACCGAGTTCGTCGAGGGCATGAAGTTCGATCGCGGCTACATCAGCCCCTACTTCATCAACAACCCCGAGACGATGCGCGTCGAGCTTGACGACCCCTACATCCTCATCACCGACAAGAAGATTTCGGCGCTGAACGACATCCTCCCCGCGCTCGAGAAGATGGTGCAGACGTCCAAGAACATCGTCCTCATCGCGGAAGATGTGGAGGGCGAACCGCTCGCCACACTCGTGGTCAACAAGCTTCGCGGCACCCTGAGTCCGCTGGCCGTCAAGGCTCCCGGCTTCGGCGATCGCCGCAAGGCAATGCTGCAGGACGTCGCCATCCTCACCGGTGGCACGGTCATCTCCGAGGAAGTCGGCCGCAAGCTCGACTCCGTTACCGTCGATGACCTCGGCCGCGCCCGCAGGGTCGTTGCCGACAAGGACAACACCACTGTCGTCGAGGGCAAGGGCAAGCCGGAGGCCATCGAGGCCCGCATCAAGCAGATCCGCGCCGAGATAGAGTCCAGTACCTCGGACTACGACAAGGAGAAGCTCCAGGAGCGCCTTGCCAAGCTCGCGGGCGGCGTGGCCGTGATCAAGGTCGGCGCCGGCACCGAGGTTGAACTCAAAGAGAAGAAGCACCGCGTGGAGGACGCGCTCAGCGCCACCCGCGCAGCCGTCGAAGAAGGCATCCTGCCCGGCGGCGGTGTCTCCCTCCTGGCCGCAGCCAAGGCGCTCGACAACGTGAAGTTGAGCGGCGACGAAGCTACGGGCATCGCTATCCTGAAGCGCGCCGTCGAAGAGCCCCTGCGCTGCATCGCCACGAACAGCGGCCGTGAGGCCTCAGTCGTGGTCAACCGCGTCAAGGAAAGCCCCAAGGGCATCGGCTACGATGCGATGAACGACGAGATGGACGTCAACATGATTGAGCGCGGCATCGTCGACCCCCTCAAGGTCACACGTTCTGCCCTGCAGAACGCCGCCAGCATCGCCAACATGATTCTGACGACTGAAAGTCTGATCACCGACATCCCCGAGAAGGACAAGGGTCCGGCCATGCCTCCGGGCGGTGGCTACCCCGACTACTAGCCAACAACACTGCAGGAAACCCCAAGGGGGCCGCGCATGCGCGGCCCCCTCTTCTTTGTGTGACAGCCCCTTCTAGAGCGGAGGCAATTCGGGTGGCGGCATCTTCTCTACCGGCCCCACCACCGCCATGTTCAAACCATCAGTCTGGAGGAGTTCATTCGCCACCGCAGACACATCCTCAAGAGTGACGGAGTCGATACGTTGACACACCTCTTCGACGGTTAGAATCTCGCCGTTCAGAAGCTGCTGCGCTCCGTACCACAGCGCAGCGTTCTGCGTGTCCTCGAGTCGCAGCTCCAGCCGGCCCTTCACCAGCTCTTTGGAGCGGCGCAACTCTTCCTCAGTCACCCCGGTCCTGACCTGTGAAAGCTCCTTGAGCAGCGCTTCCAGGCATTCGTCCAGGCGGGATGGGTCGACTCCGGCATACACAACGAGCGAGCCGGAAGACACGAAGTGCTCACCGAAGCAGTGAATATCGTAGGCGAGCCCACGCTTCTCGCGTATCTCCGTGAACAGACGGCTGCTCATGCCGCCCCCGAGTATCACGCCCAGGGCATCGACGGCATAGCGCCGGCGGTCGCACCTCGACACGCCGTGAACCGCGAGACATACGTGCGCCTGCTCCCCATCACGTTTGTCGACTCCAACCCGCGCCTCCCGCTGCGCTGGATCGATCGGGTAGCCTCTCGCGGTCAACCCATGGTGCATATTCTCGCACCGGGACTCTATCTCATGGCACACGTCCTCATGCACGACGTCACCGGCGACACACGCAACCATATTCCCCGCGAGGTAGTGCGTACCGACATACCCCAGTATCGCGTCCCTGTCGATGGAGGCAACAGTCTCCCTGCTGCCGGCCACATCCCTGCCGAGTGGTTGTCCCGGCCACAGCAGACTGTCAATCAGCATGGACACCCGCTGCTGCGGTATGTCAAGGTTCATATTGATCTCTTCAATCACTACCTGCCGCTCTTTTTCGATCTCGGCCCCGTTGAAGACGGAATGCAAGGCGATGTCGAACAAGAGATCCACGGCCGTCGTCATGTGCGAGCGCGTCACTTTCGCCCAGTAGAAAGTCTCTTCGCGGCCGGTGCTTGCATTGAGAATGCCACCGATCCCTTCGATCTCGCTGCTGATATCCTTCGGCGTCGGGCGACGGTCGGTGCCTTTGAAACAGAGGTGCTCTATGAAGTGCGACATGCCCGCCTCATCATCGCGTTCGTAGCACCCTCCAACGGCAGTAGCGAGGGCCACGCCAACAGAACGTGATTGCGGCATCGGGCAGGTCACGATAGTCAGGCCGTTGTCGAGAACAGTTCGCTGGTGCATAGGCGCCAATTCTACGGGCGATATGAGTGCCCGTCAAAGCGCAGCTATCGGGGTTAAAGCGGGCGGCAGGCTACCCCCCCACACCAAACCACCGCAGTTTGACGCCCTGACAGACGCTGGATAGACTGTTTGAGACGGGGTGCGGACGCCGACGGCGCCCGACGAGTGGAGAAGCATGCAGCGCAAGACGAAGATAATCTGCACTATCGGTCCGGCAAGCGAGTCATATCAGATGCTGGAGAAGCTCGCACGCGCCGGGATGGATGTGGCGCGTCTGAATTTCTCTCACGGTACGTATGAGGAGCACGCGCAACGCATCGAAAACGTACGCCGCGTCTCCCGGGCGGTTGGCCGTCCTCTCGGCGTGCTGCAGGACCTTCCCGGGCCGAAGATACGCACGGGAAAGCTGAAAGCCGACAAGGTGTGGCTTCAGGACGGGGCCGAGATCACACTCACCACCGAGTCCATTCTTGGCGACGAACATCGCGTGTCGGTGACGCTGGATTCGCTTGCCCGTGATGTGCACCCGGGCGACTCCATATTCGTGAACGACGGGATAATACGTCTTGAGGTCCAGGACACCACAGACACTGAGATACGCTGTCTCATCGTTGCCGGCGGCGTGTTGACCCAGATGAAGGGCATCAACGTCCCGGGTGTGAAGCTGAGTACCAACGCGGTCACCAACGAGGACCTTCGGCATCTCGCGTTCGGGCTGGAGCATGGCATCGACTTCGTCGCCCTTTCCTTCATCACCAACGCCGGAGACATCAACAAGGCCAAGGAGTTCATCAGGGCGAGTGGAGCGGATGTGCCCGTGATCGCCAAGATAGAGCGCAGCGAGGCTCTGAAGAACATCGATGAGATAATCCAAGCTGCTGATATCGTCATGGTGGCCAGAGGCGACCTCGGAGTGGAAGTCCCGCTTCGACGTGTGCCCATCGAACAGAAGACGATAGTCGCCAAGTGCAACGTCGTGGGCAAGCCGGTCATCGTCGCCACTCAGATGCTGGAATCCATGGTTTACGCACCACGGCCGACACGGGCTGAGGCCAGCGACGTCGCAAACGCCATCTTCGATGGCGCCGATGCCATCATGCTGTCAGAGGAGACGGCCACCGGCAGCTACCCGGTGCAGACGGCAGGCACAATGGCCGGAATCGCCATAGAGGCTGCGGGCGCCCTTCCCTACCAGGCAATCCTCTCCAAAAAGGTCGACAGTGTCATACCTCAGCCGGACGATGCAATCAGCTACGCGGCAGTGAGCATCGCCGAGCAGGTGGGCGCCAATGCGATACTCGCGTTCACCACCTCGGGCAGCACCGCAATGCGCGTGGCCAAGTACCGGCCAAAGTGCCCTGTACTTGCCATCACCACGAACGAGCGCATCCTCAGGCGGCTCACCCTGGTCTGGGGGCTGACCCCCCTGCTCACGGAGGAGTACCGCTCCATGGAGGAACTCTACGCGACGGGGTCCGACCTCGCGCGGCGCGCCGGCGTCGCCGGGACCGGAGACCTCGTCGTCATGACGGCGGGCGTGCCATTCTCGGTGGCGGGCAACACTAACATCCTCAAGGTACACCAGCTACTGTGACCGCCGCCGGAATGGTATCCCGTGCTCCTGCACTATCTCCGGCAGGCCGCGGCCGGACAAGCGTATGACCGCCACTCTCCGACAGGGATAACCCAATTCACAGGTGCTATAATCGACGATGTCCACATGAGAGGGCCTCACAGAAATCACTGGAGTATCGAGCAGAGTGTACCCACCTTCCACACGGCCCCCTGACTGAGGCGCTTCGCCATATGGATGTGTGCGCCAGCGCGGTCAAGCCCCGGTGATGTGAGACTGGATGCAACCTGCTTGTGACTGACCAGCAGAGATGATCAAGGCGGACCTTCACGTCCACAGCAGATACTCGGAACGTCCGGCGAATTGGCTCGCGCGGCAGTTCAGCATTCCCGAATCGTTCACCGAACCCCTGCACATCTACCGTACCGCCCGTGCACGCGGGATGACCCACGTCACCCTCACCGATCACAATACGATCAACGGCTGCCTGCACATCGCGCACCTGCCGGACACGTTCGTCTCTTGTGAATTCACGGCGCGATTCCCCGAGGACCAGTGCAAGGTCCACGTCCTGACGTACCACATCACGGAGCAGCAGTTCAACGACCTCGTCGAGATACGACAGGACCTCTATGCCATGGTCCACTACATGGATGAGCACCATGTCGCCAACGCGGTCGCCCACCCGATGTACTCGGTGAACAACAAACTGACACAGTCTCACTTCGAGAAGCTTCTGCTGCTGTTCGACCTGATCGAACTCAACGGATTCAGAAGCCCCGAGGTGAACGAGAAGCTGCGCGCCACCGTCGCGAGCCTCACGCATGAGCAACTCGAGACACTGGCGGACAAGCATCACATAGACAATCCCAAGATTGATCCTCGGCGGAAATACCACATCTCGGGCTCGGATGACCACTCGGGGCTCTTCGTGGCCCGAAGCCACACCGCCAATCCAGGTGCCGACCCGCTGGCGTTCTTCACACACCCCGAATTGAGTGAGGCCAACCCGACCCCTTCCGAGCCCACGCATCTCGCCTACGCCATTTACTCCATCCTCTACCAGCACATCGAGAAGAAAGTGAACATCGGACGGTACCTCGCCCGCAATGAGGCGTTGCGGCACATGTCACAACTCCTGACGATGAAGAAGCCCGATTCTCCCTCAGCGCTCTACTCGCTCCTGATGAAGGTGCTGGGAGCGCGGAGAAGACGCAAGAACAATACAGAGTTGCTGCTCCGCAAGACGCTGAAACGCATGCCGGGCATCACCCGTAACCTGACGGCCGAAAACGCCCCGCAACGCTGGTTCACCATGATGTCGACAACCGTCGACGACAACGTGAGAGACCTGCTGGACTACACCATAGAGCAGTTGAAGATGGGGAACGTCTTCAACATCATCAATGGCATCGGCTCCATTTCCTCGCTCTACGTGCTGTCTGTACCGTACTACATCGCCTACAAGTCGTTCCAGGACACGAGGCAGTTCGCGGAGCGACTGAGCATCATCGAGTCAGCCGTGCGAACGCCAAAGGTGGTACACCTGACGGACACGTACTACGAGATCAACGGCGTGGCAAAGAGCCTGCAGCAGATGACGTTGCGAACCAAGAAGCTCGGACTCGACTACACCTTCGTCACCTGCACCGAGAGGGAGAGCCTGCTGGGGGAGAAGGTGTTCAAGCCTGTGCAGGTCTTCGACCTGCCCGAGTATCCCGAGATGAAGCTGGCCTGCCCACCGGTACTCGACATCATCGACTACTGCTTCCGCGAAGACTTCACACATGTTCACTCTGCCACTCCCGGGCCTGTCGGACTGGCCGGCCTGCTGGTTGCCAAGGTGCTCAACCGCCCGTTCTTCACCTCCTACCACACTGCGCTATCACAGTACGCGACACACCTCACCGGAGACCAGTCTCTCGAGGGCTTCATCTGGATCTACCTGCGCTGGTTCTACAACCAGGCGGATACCGTCTTCACACCTTCGCAAGCTTCCAGGGACGAGCTTGTCTTCAACGGCATCGCACCCCAGAAAGTGGTCGTCATGCCTCACGGGGTGGACACCGAGCGCTTCACGCCGCGAGACTGGAGCAAGAACGGGGACGTATTCAAGCTACTGTACGTAGGCAGGATCTCCAAGGAGAAGAACCTCGACGTGCTGGCACAGGCGCTGAGATCTCTCAACCGTGCAGACGTCAAGCTCACAATCGTCGGAGACGGGCCCTACCGCACGGAGTTGATGGCCGAACTCGCGGACCTGAACGTGGATTTCCCGGGGTACCTTGAGGACGAGGCGCTCGTGAATGCATACCGCGATGCCGACCTGTTCATCTTCCCATCGACAACTGACACGTTTGGCTGCGTCGTGCTGGAATCCCACGCGTGCGCCGTGCCAACGATCGTCACCAACGAGGGCGGCCCTCACCATGTCGTTGTCCCTGGCGAGACCGGCATCGTGATTCCGGGCAGAGACTGCGCGGCGCTCCGGCGCAGCATCGAATCGATGCTGGACAGGAAACGCCTCATGGCAATGGGCCTGCGCGCTCGCACGCTCGTCGAGGCGAAGGGTTTCGACCACGCCTTCACGGAGTACTGGAAGTGCTTTGAACGCTCCCCGCTGCCGAAGAACGGGGATTCCACTGGCAACGGCGCACCTCGCTAGCCCTGAGTGTGCTTCGCTGACAGACTACCGGTGACGGTGTACACGGTCCTCTCGCAGATATTCGTCACTCTATCCGCACACCGCTCGAGATTGTGCGCCACCCAGGTAAGCCGCGTCGCCCGGGTGATGGTCTTCGGGTCCTCAAGCATGAATGTCAGCAACTCCCGGTACACCTGGTCATAGAGAGCATCCACCTCATCATCTTCCGCGCTGATCCGCATGGACGCGGCAGCATCGCGGCTGACGAATGCATCCACGCTGCGACGGAACATATCCCGAGCCTTCTCGGCCATGCGAGGGATGTCAATGAGCGGTTTCAGAGGCGGCTCGTCGCCTATCATGACCGCTATCTTGGCAATGCCCTCCGCGTGGTCACCCATGCGCTCCATCTCGATCAGCAGGTGAATGATGGATAGTATGAACCGGAGGTCGCCGGCCACCGGCTGCTGCGTCACTATCAGTTGCACGCACCGCTCCTCTATGGCTCGGGCCTTGCCGTCGACTTTCGCGTCGTCAGCAACTACCTGCCGCGCAAGATCGAGGTTACGCTCCCTCAGCGCCTGGACCGCCCGGTCGATGGCCTTGTCTACCATGCTGGCCAGGACCAGAAGCTCATCCTGAAGCTCATTCAAGTGCTGGTTGTACGTGTCTCTCGGCATCGTTAACCTCTTGGCATGGCACGCGTCATGCCGCTCGCCCCTTTCGTTCGCCGCGCCTTTCATTGCGGCCGGCACACTATTCTAGACTGAACGTCCGAGTGAATCCACCGGTGTTCGGCCGCAGGCGACGGTCGCCTTTTAACGCAGTCTTAACGTTCCACTAAGTCGACCTTAACGTGCGACTACTACACTGACCTCGAATAGCAAGTAAAGTCTGAGGAGGCATTACACGTGAAGATAACCCTTGTGAAACAGGCACGTCGATTGGCGGTGGCGCTTGTCGCCGGAGCCATCCTCGTCGTGACCGGATGCACCGGTGGGCAGTCCCCGACAAACAACGGAGGGGAGCTCACGGGCTCGTTCGGCGTTCTCGGTTCCAATACCGTAACACCCCTTTCCAGCATGTGGGCCGAGGCGTTCATGACCGCACACCCCCGGGTCAACATCGCCATCTCCGGACCTGGCTCAGGCGCCGGCATCGCCGCGCTCATCGACAGTACCACCGATGTGTGCCAATCATCCCGGCTCATCAAGTCCAGCGAGATAGACCAGGCCAGAGCCAAGGGCGTCGAGCCATACGAGATAATCGTGGCCAGCGACGGACTTGCGGTCGTCGTGAATCCCGCCAACCCCATTTCGGAAATCACCATCGAGCAGTTGTCGGCCATCTACAGTGGGAAAGTCACCAACTGGAAAGACGTAGGCGGCATCGACGCGCCAATCGTCGCACTGGCGCGTGATACGAACTCCGGCACCCACGTCTTCTTCAAGGAGCACGTCGTCCAGATGGCCGAACTTCCAACCAAGGACACGACTCTCGAGTACGGTGCATCAGTCCTGCTGCTGCCTTCCACCGAGGCAGGTGTCATCGAGACGTCCCAGAACGCCAACGCGATCTTCTACCCTGGCCTTGGTTACGTTACGGATGAGGTTAAGCTGCTGGGCATCAAGAAGACCGGTTCTGATTCGGCCGTCAAACCCAGTATCGAGACGGTACTCAACGGCACGTATCCCGTAGCCCGTCCGCTACTGTACTACACTAACGGCGAACCAACCGGACTGGTGAAGGCATACATAGATTTCTGCCTCTCCGATGAAGGGCAGGAGATGGTGGCCGAGAGCGGCTATGTCCCGCTGAGATAGAATACTACTCACGAGGCGAGACGGTAGCAGTTCATGTAGCAGCAATGTCCCACACAGAGAAGTCCATTTCGCGAACGGGTATCAGCGCCGCACTCCCGTCCGGGAGGCGGCGCCGGTCCCGTCTTGGCGAGAAGGTCATCGAGGGCATAATCCTCGCCAACGGCTTGACCGCAATCGTGGTCCTGATCGGCGTTCTGTTCCTGCTTCTGCGGACCGGACTGCCGGTCTTCACGCACACCCCGCCGTGGGAGTTCTTTCTCGGCACGAAATGGTACCCCGTCTCCGAGCCACCGACCTTCGGCATCATGCCATTCTTCGTCGCCACGCTGTGGGTTTCCGGCGTCTCGACTGCTCTGGCGGTGCCGATCGGTGTGGCCTGCGCGGCATACCTCGCAGAGGTTGCACCGCCAACAGTGAGGGAGACCGTCAAGCCCATCATCGAGATCCTCGCCGGCATCCCTTCCGTTGTCATGGGATTCATCGGGCTCTCGCTCCTCTCCCCCTATGTCCAGTCCCTGTTCAATCTGAACACCGGGCTTTGCGGGCTCACTGCGGCGATCATGCTCTCATTGATGAGCCTTCCGGTTATCGTCAGCGTATCCGAGGATGCGCTGCGCGCGGTCCCCAATTCCTTCCGTGAAGCGTCATATGCACTTGGCGCCACCAAGTGGGAGACCGTCATCCACGTATGCATTCCCGGAGCAATCTCAGGCATCGCCGCAGCCGTCATGCTCGGCGTGGGCCGGGCCATCGGAGAGACGATGACCGTCCTCATGGTGGCGGGCGGCGCGCTGGCGGTCCCTGCCTCGCCAACGGACCCGATGATGCCGATGACAGCCGCCATCGCCTCGGGTATCGGCAATGCGGTACGTGGAGGTCCACAATACCAGGCGTTGTTCGCCATCGGCGTCATCCTCTTCGTAATGACACTTATCGTGAACCTGATTGCAGACCGGGTGCTGGAGCAACAGAAGCGCAAATTCGCACGGACGTGACCACAGCATGATGAAACGACACTTCACACAACGTGTGGCGTTCGGCCTCCTGCTCGGAGCGACGGTCCTCGTCGTGCTGCCGGTCGTCTTCATCATCGTCTACATGTTTATCAACGGCGCCCCGGCGCTTTCCTGGGAGTTCATCACGTCCGCACCGCGCATGGCGGGCAAGGAAGGCGGTATTCTCCCTGCGATAGTCGGCACGTTCTACCTCATGCTCGGCACTATCGTGTTTGCCCTTCCCATCGGAGTGCTCGCCGGCATCTACCTGACCGAGTACGCACGCGACAACTGGCTCACGAAGCTCATCAACCTCGCCATCCTCAATCTTGCGGGCGTCCCCAGCATCGTGTTCGGGCTATTCGGACTGGGAGTATTCGTGATGATGTTCCACTTCGGAATGTCGCTCCTTTCAGCGAGCCTGACTCTTGCGAGTCAGGCGCTCGCGATGACCATCACGACGTCTCGCGAAGCCATACTCTCGGTTCCCCGCGAATTTCGCGAGGGCAGCCTGGCCGTGGGGGCCACGAAATGGCAGACCATCCGCCATATCGTCTTGCCGCAGGCGCTCCCGGGCATCGTCACCGGCGCCGTGTTGGCGATGAGCCGCGCGGCAGGCGAGACTGCGCCGATCCTGGTCGTTGGGGCTGCGTTCCTCGCCCCCGGACTTCCGAATTCTCCGTTCGACCAGTTCATGGCACTGCCCTACCACCTGTACACCACTTCATCGCACATCCCCGGAATTCCGCGGAGCGTGGTCTGGGGAACCGCAATCGTCCTGCTTGTCGTGGTCCTGTCATTCAACCTTATCGCCTTCCTCATCCGCCTCCGCGTTCGCAGGGAGAGACTAAGCTAATGGCCACACAGACGCTCACAAGCGACAATCCGCAACCGATGCTCAACGCAACCAAACTGCGCGCCCGCGAGGTCAGCCTGTTCTACGGGCAGTTTCAAGCGCTGCGCAACATCAGCCTTGAGATTCCCGAGCGGGCAGTCACTGCAATCATCGGGCCGTCCGGATGCGGCAAATCGTCCTTCCTGCGGCTGTTCAACCGCATGAACGACCTCATTGTCGATACGCGAGTGACCGGCAACGTGGAACTGGATGGCTTCGATGTCTATGGCAAGGATATCGACGTTGTCGATGTGCGCAAACGGGTCGGCATGGTCTTTCAGAGACCAAACCCCTTCCCCATGTCAATCTTTGAGAACGTGGCTTTCGGTCCGCGGCGCCACGGTATGAAGAATCCGGTCGAACTGGCCGCCGTCGTGGAGAAGAGCCTGCGCCAGTCTGCGCTCTGGGATGAGGTCAAGGACAAGCTGCACCAGTCAGGCATGGCGCTGTCGGGCGGCCAGCAGCAGCGTCTCTGCATCGCCCGGGTTCTCGCCGTGGAACCAGAGGTAATCCTGATGGATGAACCCTGCAGCGCCCTCGACCCCGTGGCAACCCTCAAGATCGAAGACCTTATGCGAACCCTCTGCGCCGAATATACGATCATCATCGTGACACACAACATGCAGCAGGCTGCGCGCGTATCGGACATCACCGCGTTCTTCATGATGGAGGAGGACCGGGCGGGCGTGCTCATAGAGAGCGGGCAAACATCACATATCTTCACCAATCCCAGGGACAAGTGCACCGAGGACTACATCACCGGGCGGTTCGGGTAGACCGGAGGAACGACAGCCATGGAGATCAGAGCGGGATTTCACAAGCGACTGCGCGAGATACAGGATGACATCCTGGTGATGGGCAGCATGTCCGAGAAGGCCCTTGCCAACTCGGTAACCGCGCTGAAAGAGAGAAACCTGACATCGGCCGGAGAGATAATCGCCGACGATGTCAGCATCAACCGCAAGCGGTTTGAGATAGAGGAGAAATGTATCCAGCTCATCGCCACACAGCAACCGATGGCGGGTGATCTGCGAATCATCATCTCCGTGCTCAGCATCCTCACCGAGCTGGAGCGCATCGGCGACTACGCCGCAGGCATTGCGCGCATCGTCGTGACAATCGGAGATGAGCCCCCACTGAAGCCACTCATCGACATCCCACGCATGGCGGACAAGACGATCGAGATGCTGCGGCGGAGCCTCGAAGCCTTCATCAACCGAGATGCGGGAGCTGCCAGACGCATCGCTGCGCAGGACGACGAGGTAGATAGCTTGTACGACCAGGTCTTTCGAGAGCTGTTGACCTTCATGATTGAGGACCCGAGGACCATCACAAGAGCGACGCGCCTCATCTGGGTGGCTCACAATCTGGAGCGCAGCGCAGACAGGGTCACGAACATCTGCGAGCGGGTGATTTTCGCCGTGACCGGGAAGATGGAAGAGACCGAACCATCAACGCAATAGTACCGGCTCCCACGCAGCGGCCACGCGTCAGTTCAGTCTGTCGACGAGGCGAGCGGCAGCGTGAACGACAGCGTGGCGCCTTTGCCCTCCGCGCTCTCCGCCCATATCCTGCCGCCGTGCAACTCAACGATGTGGCGGGCAATCGCAAGGCCGAGCCCCGTGCCCGTGCCGCTTCGCGACTTGTCCGCCTTATAGAATCTCTCGAATATCCTGTCGAGGTCGTCTTCCGCGATGCCGACGCCCGTGTCCTGAACCGACACCTTTACCGCACCGTCCGCACAGGCCGCAGACACACGGATGCGTCCGCCGACCGGGGTGAACTTGATGGCATTGTGCAGGAGATTCACCAGCACCTGCTCAAGCCGATGTTCGTCGCCGTACGGCTGCGGCAAGTCCTCGGGCACGTCCACGGTGATCGTCAGCTCAGACCTTGCCGCTTGCGCCTCGAGGCGTGCGACAGCGCGCCGGACAACTGCGTCGATGTGGACGGTTTCACGCTCAAGTACGACCTGGCCGGTCTCGATGAGCGACAGCGCGCCGAGTTCGTCAACCATCTGAGCGAGCCGGTCCACCTCAACCTCGATGCGACCAAGGTAGTCCTTGACAATCACAGGGTCCTCGCCGTCACCCATCACAAGCGTCTCCGACAACAGCTTGAGCGTCGCCAGCGGCGTACGCAGCTCATGCGAAATATTGGCCACAAACTCGCGCCGCACCCTCTCCAGCCGGCGCACCTCGGTGCGGTCCTGCAACACGATGACACACCCGGCGCCTCCACCCAAGGGGGTGGCGCTCACGTGAATGTAGCGTTTGTCGGGGCCGACCTCGACCGTCGTTCTCTGCTCTACGCCAGTGGACAGACAGCGGCGCGCTGCCTCGTCCACGTCATGATCATGCAGAACCTCGATGAGACTTCGACCGACCAATCGCTGCTGAGGCAGACTGAGACGGTCAGCCTGCGTACGATTGACGAATTGCACGATGACATGGGAATCCGTGATGATCACGCCGTCGCTCACGCGGGAAAGGGCCAGGTCTCTTACTTGTTCGGCCGTGGCAACCCGGTCCCGGAGCGTGGCAGTTACATGCGCCAGCGCATCCAGAACAGGACGGTCGGACGGCGCGAGGCGCGCAGTCGAACTATCGCCCCCATTCGTACCGAGTGAGCCGATCGCGGCCCGCAGAGCCCCGGCGCGCGTCGTCGCTCGCCGTTGCAGCCGCCACCACATCACGAGCGCCACAACCCCGCCGGCCAGAACGCCGGCTACAATACACCCTAGAGAGAGACCGCTGTCACTCATCACCACCACCAGCTTCTATCCACGGGCGTCAGCCCCATCGTCATTCCGGCGGGCCGAACCGGAGCCCCACATCGCGCCGACGCCCCAGCGAGTCCGGAGACGCGCCAATCATGCCTCAAGCTTGTAGCCTACTCCCCGCACCGTGAGAAGCATCACGGGATGGCCAGGGTCCTCTTCGATCTTCTGGCGCAACCACCGCACGTGTACATCCACGGTTCGCGTATCGCCACTATACTCATAACCCCACACCTTCTCGAGCAGGTAGTCACGGCTATATGCCCGGCGCAGGTTCTGTGCAAGGAACAGAAGCAGGTCATACTCCTTGGGACTGAGTGCAATCCCGACCCCATCTCTGGTCACCACATGACGCTCATCGTCGATCTCGAGGTTACCCACACGGATGACAGCTCGATCGGCTTGCGCCGACCTCGCAGTCTCCTCCCTCATCAGTTCGCCCCGGCGCAACATCGCCTTGATGCGGGCCAGGAGTTCGCGCAGGCTGAACGGCTTGGTCACGTAGTCATCCGCGCCCATTTCCAGTCCCACGACCTTGTCTATCTCATCGGCTTTGGCGGTGAGCATCAGGATGGGGACGCTCATCTCCTTGCGAAGGATGCGGCACACCTCGAGACCATCGAGACGTGGTAGCATTATGTCGAGTAACATGAGGTCGGGCTTACTGGTTCGGGCAACCTCGATGGCCGCCTCACCGTCCCGTGCAGTCACCACCGTGTAGCCCTCTCGCGCAAGGTTGTGGCGCACTACATCCAGGAGATTGGCGTCGTCCTCGACTACCAGGATGGTCTTCGCCATGGCTCGTCCCCTCCTCCCAGTGCCCGCTAGTATACGCCAATCACGATTGCCGACAGCCGCCTTTCCAGCACAACCGCGCTTGCCGCTCCGCGCCAATTCAGATAGCATTTGGCAATCCACACAACTTCGCAGGGAGGGCACGAAATGGACATCAAGAAGAAGGGACTCCTCGACTTCAGGCGCATGAAAGAGGCGGGTGAGAAGCTCACCTGGCTCACTGCATACGATTACCCGACGGCGCGATTTGAAGAGCAGGCCGGCATAGACATGATCCTCATCGGCGACTCAATGGGGAACACTATCTACGGATACCCTTCCGGGACGCTTCCCGTCACCATGGACATGTGCATTGTGCACTGCCAGGCAGTACGCAGAGGCGCTCCGAATACCTTCATCATGGGCGACATGCCATTCGGGTCCTACCAGACCACTCCTGACGACGCTGTCCGGAGCGCCGTACGCTTCTTCAAGGAGGCCGAGGTCGACGCCGTCAAGCTCGAGGGAGGGCGACGCGTTGCACCGATGATCCGGGCTATCGTGGATGCAGGCATGGTGCTGTGCGGACACATCGGACTGACCCCCCAGAGCACCGGCCAGTTCGGCGGCTACAAAGCGCAGGGGCGGACAGCGGAGAGCGCTCTCGAAGTGATCAAGGATGCACGCGCCGTGCGCGATGCCGGCGCGGCGATGCTTCTGCTCGAGGCGGTAACTCCAGAGGTCGGCGGCTTCATCGCCAAGGACCTCGATATCCCCGTGTACAGCATCGGCGCAGGGCCGCTGTGCGACGGGCAGTTGCTCATCGTGAGCGACGTGCTCGGCATCTGGGAGGCATTCAAGCCGAAGTTCGTGCGCCGCTACGCAGAGGTGGCGGACATCTCAGTCAAAGCCATCGGCCAATACGTCGACGATGTGCGTGCCGGCAGGTTCCCCGAGGACGTTCACTGCTACAAGATGATCGAGGGCGAGGCGGAGAAGCTGGAGAAGCTCGCCAAGAAGCTCGACTGACCGCTGTAAGCAGGAAGGTGAATCCATGAGCGCAACCGCACAGCCGTGGAAGAGCGACAGGTGGTTCGTCAGTCCGTGGAACTTCGCGAAGGAAGTTACCGAGGGATTCAGTCCCCCGGCACGACTCCGCATCCACGACGTCACACTGCGTGACGGCGAGCAGCAGGCGGGTATCGTCTTCACCCGGGACGAGAAGGTGCGCATCGCGGAGAAGCTGGCCGAGGCCGGCATACACCGCATCGAGGCGGGTACGCCGGCAGTCTCGCCAAACGACGAGGCAGCCATCAAGGAAATCGTCAAGCGCAAGCTGGGACCCGAGATATTCGTGCTCAGCAGGTGCATGATAGACGACGTCAAGCGCGCGGTCGACTGCGGCGTAGACGGCGTCACGCTGGAGATTCCATCCTCTGAACATCTCGTGGAGCACTCCTACAAGTGGTCCATGGAGAAAGCCACGGACCTCTCCATCAAGGCGACCCGGTTCGCGCACGAGCAGGGCCTCTATGTGTCGTTCTTCCCGGTGGACGCGACACGGTCGAACATCGACTGGTTTCTGCAACTCATCAAGCGGGTGGCCGCCGAAGGACATATGGACGCGCTGGGCCTCGTCGACACGTTCGGCGTGCTCTCCCCCCAGGGAGCTGCATACTACGCGCGCACCATGCGCAGGCACATCAGTCAGCCGCTCGAGGTCCACTTCCACAACAACTTCGGCATGGCGGTTGCCAACACCATCATGGCGGTGCTCGAGGGCGGAGAAGTCATCCACTCCACTATCACCGGCATCGGCGAAGGCGGCGGCAACTGCCCGATGATCGAGGCCACGATGGCGTTGCGCATCCTCTACGGGGTAGACGCCGGGCTCAAGTACGAGATGTTCAGCGAGTTGTACGACCTCATCACCACGCTCGCAGGCCGGGGCCCGAACCGCCCGTTTGTGGGCGAGGAGACGTACGACGTCGAATCCGGCATGGTGGTGAGTTGGCATCGCAACAGCCGCAGCTCCTATCCTACGGAGACAGTACCGATCGACCCGGCGCTCGTCGGACACCGGGGGCCGCGCTACGTGATGGGCAAGAAGAGCGGCATCGATTCGGTGTCCATCTGGGCGGAGGCGCTGAACCTCGACCTCGACAAAGACCAGGGTGCCGAGGTGCTGCGCCGCGTCAAGCTCTACTCACATGACGTCAAGCGTCAGCTCACCGAGGATGAATTCAAGGACATCGCGGACGCCGTGAAGTCCGGGAGATAGACCATGCTCAAGATTGACAGAGACCTGCTTGGGCGGCCGCTGCGCGTCGATGAGCCCATCGAGGAACTTGGCATCAGCTCCTACGACCGTCTCAGGGATGCCGTCAAAGCCGGGGACACAAAGACCGCTCTCGAACTGATTGACTACGTTCAAATCGAGGGCAAGGGACTCCATGATCTGTATTGCGACTGGGTCTACGGTCTGCTCACGTGGATATCGGACACCATGGGTGAAGAGCGGCTTCTCGAGGTGCTGCAGCACTCCAAGAAGATGATATCCGCCGTGTTCCTTGACCAGTTGAAGAACCTCAGGACCAAGCGTCAGCTGGTGCAGTGGTACACCGAGCAGATGCGCGCCCACCGCTCCGGCCCGAGCGAGAGCGGCACCCTCATCGTGAGGGAGGAGGAGGACAGGTTCGTCATCTCGTGCGACCCCTGCGGCGCCGGAGGCCGCATGCGACGCGGCAGCCCCGTCGACGGCACGCCGCCGCGAACGGAGCCACCATTCAACCTTGGAACCACGAAAGAGGCGTATCCGTGGTCATGGGGCAAGAAGAACGTCTCGTACTACTGTCTGCACTGCTCCGTCTGGCATGAGCTGATGGCTATGCAAGCGACCGGCGTGCCGACGCGGCTCGTGGAGGAGTACGATCCCGACGACCCGGACAAGCCATGCACGCTGCTGTTCTACAAGGACCCGGCGAAGATACCGGAGATGTACTACCGGCGCATCGGGCTCAAGAAGCCCGGAACGCCCGCTGCCACGGAACCAGAACGTATCGATTGAATCCACAGGCGCCGCCCGCGGCGTCTCACCAGTTGGGACGAAGGAGTAGTGATGACACGGACGCTCATAACCGGGGGATTCGGCTTCATCGGCAGGTACCTCGCCCTCATGCTGGCGGAGGCCGGTCACGAGGTCACCCTCTTCGATATTGCCGCAGATGACGCCTTCCTGAAGATGGGCAAAGGCAGAATCGCTGCCGTCAGAGGCTCACTGGCCAACTGGGCGGAGGTGATGGACGCAGTAGCCAAGGTTCGGCCTGAGCATATCATCCACTCGGGAGCCGTCCTTCCCCCTGCCAGCGAGGCGTCACCACAGGCAGCCTTCGAGGTCAACATCAACGGTTCCTACTACGTTCTCGAGGCGGCCCGGCTGTTCGGCGTGACACGCGTGGTCTACGCGAGCAGCGTCGCCTCCTACGGACCGGATGCGCCACGGGACGTGGTGCCCAACGACTTCGCACAGCACCCCACGGGCATGTACGGCGTCAGCAAGGTCTGCACCGAACGACTGGGCGAGTACTATCACCGGCGCTTCGGACTCGACTTCAGAGCCGTCCGATTTCCGCCCATCTTCGGACTTGGCCGCGCTGCATCATCGGGTTGGACCGCCTTCACATCGGTCGCGGTGGAAGAGTCCGCCCTGGGACGGCCGTACGCGATGCGGGTGTCTCCGGAAACCGCAACCGGCGTCCTGTACATACGGGACGCCGCCCAGAGCCTCGCGGACCTCGCGGCGGCAGAAGGCGCAGCGCTGACCACGCGATGCTACAGTCTGCACGGCTTCGTGGTCACCGCTCGAGAACTGGCGGACGCGATTGTTCGCCACGTACCGAATGCGAAGATCAGCTTCGAGCCGGACCAGCAGATAACGGAGTTCGTCAAGTCAATCCCACAGAAACTCGATGACAGCCTCGCACGGGCAGACTGGGGCTGGCGCCCCAGGTACGGCCTCGATGAGGCCGTTGCCGATTTCGTAGCGACAGTCCGAGGCGCATGAGACTCGAACCCAGGCCATCCTAAACCAGAATGACTGACCGAACGGAGGATTCACGTGCTGATTCGCAACATAGACGAGATTGCATCGGTCCCCTACGGAAGAGGCGCGCAGAAGCGCGTGGTCTTCGGCCAGGATGAAGGCGCCCCCACTTTCGCCATGCGCATCTTCGATGTGCCGCCCGGAGGCGGCAGTTCGGATCATGCGCACGATTTCGAACACGAGGTGCTCGTGCTGAAGGGTGAGGGCGTCTTGAAGGGCTCGTGGGGAGATGCCCCTTTCAAAGCAGGCTCCGCGCTGTTCATCCCGCCGAACGAGCGGCACCAGTTACTCAACACGGGCAGCGAGAATCTTCAATTTGCGTGCTTGGTGCCCCTCCGCGGTGAAGGTTCCTGCAGCATGCTTTGAGCGCACACAACGAGACAGGATAGGAGAGGAACTCAGTGATTCTACGCAAGATCGACGAGATACCATCCATCGCTTATGCACAGGGAGCACGGAAACGCGTTGTCATCGGCCCCAAGGAAGGCGCGCCGACGTTCGTTATGCGAGTGTTCGACGTTCCGCCCGGAGGAGCCAGCAGTGACCACTCGCACGACTTCGAGCACGAGGTTCTCATCCTGCGGGGAGAGGCAACGTGCAAGGGCGACGGCCCCGACCAGCACGTGTCCGAAGGCTCCGCCTACTTCATTCCGCCGAACGAGCGTCACCAGATAGTCAACACCGGCAAGGGAAACCTGCGCTTCGTCTGCCTCGTTCCGCTTCGCGGCGAAGACTCCTGCTGCATGTTGTAGCCGTATAGACAGGACCCGTCGCGACGCGGGGACGGTGTGACAGCCGGCATTCTCGAGTGTGTGGCGGCGTCTCCGGAGAGTGCGTTCGGGCGCTTGGCGCCCGCTTCTGATTGGACCGTGCGTGAGGCACGCGGCGAGAAGCCTGGCAGTCCAGCCCGTTCCCAGCGCGGTGGGTGGCCGGGCAGCGTCAAATGGAGGATACAGTGATACTAAAGAGGTTTGAGAATGTTCTGAGCCAGCCCTACGGTCAGGGCGCACAGAAGAGGGTCGTCATCGGCGCCGCCGATGGTGCACCGACGTTCGTGATGCGCATCTTTGACGTCATTCCCGGAGGCGCGAGCTCCAACCACGCCCATGACTTCGAGCACGAAGTGCTCATCCTGAAAGGCCAGGCCACGCTGAAGAGTGACGGCCCAGACCGGCTCGTCGACGAAGGCACGGCAATCTTCATCCCGGCAAACGAGCGGCACCAGCTCGTAAACACCGGTAGGGACACGCTGCGATTCATGTGTTGTGTCCCACTGCGCGGGGAGGACTCGCCCGGCATCTCCTCCGGCGCCGGCTGCTGACAGCAACGGCCTGAGCCGCGAGGGACGGACGAACACCAACGCGCAGCTCACGCCGTGCGGCGCAGGGGCGTCACCATGCTCCGGCGCATGTGACTGGAGTGCCCGCTCAAGGGCGCGGTCGTAGTACTCTGCCCTGAGCGGTAGCACGTCCGCGCCTAGCCGCGAACGCGTTCACGGAAGAGCCATGGCTATCAAACGTCATTTCCTGGGGTGGGACGAGCCTGTCGTGCGTAAGGTGCTGGATTACCTGATCCCGCAGCCGTCTGGCAGTCCCATCGACCTGCGCACCACCCTGGTGCTTGTGCCGACGCAACAGGCAGGCAGGCGGCTCCGCCAGGCCATGGCCCTTAGGGAAGCTGAGCACGGCATCCACCACGGGTCTCTTCTGCCGAAGCTGCCCATCGACCTTGTGCGCGAGCCCTCCAGCGGACCACAGCCGGCGTCCGCCATGGAGTGTGGTGCCCTCTGGGCACGCCTCCTGCTGGACATGAACCATGCTGCATTCCCGGCGCTCTTCCCGGCCTCGAGCGCCAGCGCCGGATTCGCGTGGGCGCTCTCCACGGGAAAGCTCATCCAGAGTGTGCGGCATGAACTGGCTGCCGCAGGGCTGACCATCAGTGCGGTTGCGGCCGGCTTCATCGACCGACTGCAAGAGCCGGACCGCTGGATAGAACTCGCCAGGCTCGAGAGAACGTACCTTGACCTCGTGCGCGTCGCCGGCCGCGTTGACCCGTCGGCATCACGCGTGGAGCAGTCGCTACAGCCACGCGTCATGGAAGGCACCAGGCGCATCGTCCTTGCCTGTGCTCCGGATCCGGACCTGGTCGCCCTCGCCGCATTGGAGCGCCTGGCCGAAGACATGCCCGTGGACGTTCTCATCCACGCGCCGGAAGCCCTGGCCGACTCATTCGACCTGTGGGGCCGTGCCATCCCGGCGCGGTGGGGCGGCGCCCCCTTCGACATGCCCGACGCCGCGCAGAGCATCCGCCTCGCCGGCACGCCCTCCGAGCAGAGCCGCCTCGCCGTCTCTATCCTCGCGGGAGAGACCCGCGGTCCACTTGACATGGGTATCGGCGTCCCCGATGACGACATCATCCCGTTCCTCGCCGCAGAGATGCGCGCCGTCGGACTCTCGTCGTACGACCCGGAAGGCAAGCCAGTGGCGCTGCATCCTCTGTGTACCCTCGTCGAACACTACCGCGGGCTGCTCGACGACGGCAGCTACGCGTCGGTGGCGGCCCTTCTGCGTCAACCCGACATCCTCGACTACCTGCGCCACGCGCTCGGTCTCCAGCCGCACGTGGTACTCAGAGAGCTGGATGAATTCCAGAACCTGCACCTGCCACCGCACATCCACGCCATGCGCGGTTGCCTGGCGGACAACCGCAAGTTCGGCACCCTGGCGACCGCACTCGAGCGCCTCACTGCCGACGCGCCGGACAGCCAGGCCGAACCGTCGGCCGCGCTCCGCGACTTCCTCAGGACTGTGTTCACACACCGGCAACTCGCACCGAACGAACAGGCGGATGCGGAGTTCGCCGCAGTCGCGCAGCAGGTAGCCGACGCCCTCAGCCACATCGAGGAGGGCTGCATCCCCTCGCTCCACCTCGCCCCATCCGACGTTCGCTCCCTCGTTGTCGACCACCTGCGCTCGCTGAAGTACGACGCGGCGCGACAGGGCACAGCCGTTGACCTCGAAGGGTGGCTCGAGCTCCACTGGAACGACGCGCCGCTGCTGGTGGTCACAGGCATGAACGAAGGCAAGGTGCCCGAGAGCCTGGCGGCCGACCCGTTCCTGCCGAACTCGCTGCGACGCACGCTCGGCTTGCGCAGCGACGAGGACCGGTACGCCCGCGACCTCTACCTGATGCGGGCGATGGTCGAATCCCGGCGCTCCGGCGGCCGCGCCTGCTTCATCTGCGGTAAGACGGGCGCCTCCGGCGACCCTCTCAAGCCATCCCGCCTGCTGTTCGCGTGCCGCAACGACGACCTGCCCGCACGGGCGCGCACCCTCTTCGGCACGCCGGAGAGTGTCTCCGCCAACCACCCTGCAACCACCAGCTTCCTGCTGCGCCCCTCGCCTCCGGCGGACCTGCCGCCAGCACGACACGATGTGGAAGCGATAGCCGTCACCGCTTTCAGGGACTACCTCGCTTGCCCCTTCCGCTTCTACCTCAAACGCATCCTCCGCATGAAGGCCATCGACGACCTCAAGACAGAGATGGATGCGGCCGACTTCGGAGCGCTCATCCATGATGTCGTGCACCGGATGGGTCAGAACGAGAGCCTCAGGACCTGCGACGACGCGCGTGAGCTGACACGCTTCCTTCACGCGGAGGCGGAAGGCTGGATGACGCGCCGCTTCGGAACGCCACTGCCGCTCAACCTGCAGATGCAGCTCGACGCCGCCCTTCAGCGCCTCGCTGCGGTGGCGCGCACCCAGGCGGTGGATGCCGCCGACGGGTGGGAGATCGTCCTCGTCGAGCACCCCATCGAGCAGACCATCGAGGGGCTGCGTGTCTTCGGCCGCATCGACCGGCTGGACCGGCATCGGGGCACGGGGCAAGTGCGCGTGCTGGACTACAAGACATCCGACTCGGCATTGACACCGGAGAAGGAGCACCTCAGGAACCCCTCCGATGATATGCCCGACTACGCCCGTGCCATCGTTGACGGCAGCGCCAGGCGTTGGTTGGACCTGCAACTCCCTCTATACGTATTCATGCTCGCCGCTCAGGATGCCACATGGTCCGGGGCCGTGCCGGGCTATTTCAACATCCCGGGGGCCGCCGACAGCACCCGCATCGTACTCTGGACCACGTTCAACGGAGACATCGCCGACTCCGCAGCCGACTGCGCCCGAGAAGTGGCGCGCGCCATCCGCGCACGCAGGTTCTGGCCACCGGCGCGGCGCGTGACCTATGACGATTTCCAGACGATATTCCGCACCGACGCCGCCTCGTGCGTCGATATCGATTCGTTCTCGACATACCTGGAGGCGCGGGCTTGACACAGCCCGCTCCCGGACATGAGGCTATCTCCGCCTCGGCAGGCTCGGGCAAGACGTTTCAGTTGGCGCACCGCTACATCCGGCTGCTGGCCGCCGGCGTGGAGCCGGACCGCATCGCGGCGCTGACGTTTTCGCGCAAGGCGGCGGGCGAGATATTCGACTCCATCGTAGGATACCTCTGCGACGCGGCTCAGAACACGCGTGCCGCAGACGTCATGAACGAACGACTCCATGCGCACGGACTGACTACGGAGGACTACACAGCCCTGCTGAGGAGGCTGCTCGAGTTGTTGCACCGCCTCCACATCGGCACGCTCGACAGCTTCACAGTCGGCATCCTCCGCGCATTCCCGTTCGAGCTCGGCATCCCTCCCGCCATCTCGCTCATGGAGTCCGGCGGAGCGGAAGCCCTGCAGGTACAGCAGAAAACGCTCTCATCCCTCTACCACGGTGAGCCCGGGGCGCGGGACGCCTCCGGCGGTATGCTCGAAGCGTTCGCGCAGGCCTCGTTCGGCAGGTCCGAAAAGAAGATCGATGAGCGCCTTGCCGGACTCATCTCACAGTATCACACCTACTACCGCCTCATGCCCGACCGGGTCTCGTGGGGCGAGCCGGAGGCAATCTGGCCCGGCGGAAACCCATGGCTCAGCGCGGAGACCGACGCGGCGGCAGCCGCAGAGGCGCTGGACCGTGCGCTCACCACGAACGGAGCGCAGGACAAGGTACTGCAGCGATTCCGCACCTTCGCCCAAGCCGCAAGCGCCTACACGGCGCGCTCCACATGGACCGACCCGCTGAAGTTCCTCTTCCCGAGGCTGTTGAGCGCATCGGAGGACCTGAGGGCAGGAAGCGCGACGATCATGACCGACCGGGTCAACACCATACTTGACGGCGGAGCGGCCACCGCCGCGCGGGCACTGGTCTCGCACATCGTCCGGGTCCAGCTAACAACGGCCATCAACAAGACGCGGGGCGCGTACGCAGTCGTCGACCGGTACAACCGCGCCTACGAGCAGGTCATCCGTACCGCCGGCACGCTGACCTTCGAGGACGCGCAGTTCCTCCTCTCCGGCGCAAACAGGAGCAGCAACGGTGCGCACCTCAGCAGACTGCAGGGAGTTGAAGGTCGCCTGTTCATCGACTACCGCCTCGACGCCGGTCTCGACCACTGGTTGCTGGACGAGTTCCAAGATACGAGCGACCTCCAGTGGGACATCCTCAGCAACCTGGCGGAGGAGATACTTCAGGACAGCACCGGGCAGAGGAGTTTCTTCTTCGTTGGCGACGTCAAACAGGCCATATACGGCTGGCGCGGTGGGAACCCGCGCCTGTTCGGCATGCTGCTCGACCGCTACGGCGAAGTCATCGCCACTCGTGAGCTGGCCGATTCACGGCGATCCTGTCCGCCGGTCATCAACATGGTGAACGCAGCCTTCGGAAACCTCACGACGGAACACCTTCCCGGGCATGCCGTGGCCAGGTGGCGCCGCTTCTGGCAGCCGCACCGCTCCGCAGAGGGCCCGTCGCGACTCGCCGGCGCCGCCATGCTGCTCGAGCCGCCGTGCGACGGTGGTGAGTACAAGCCCACGAAGGAGGACCGCTACCGCATCGTCGCCGGCCTGCTCAACGACATCCAGCCGCTCGTCCGCGGCCTCTCCGCGGCGGTTCTCGTCCGCTCGAACGCCGACGGCAAGGCGGTCGTCGACTACCTGCGCTCCGCCTGCCCTGCTCTCAAGGTCGTGCACGAAGGCCGGGCGGCTATCGTCGACAACCCGGTTGTCTCGCTCATGCTGTCGCTCGTCAAGTTCGCGGCCCATCCCGGCGACCTTTTCGCCTGGCGGCACCTGCAGATGAGCCCGCTGAGCGGGGCGCTGGCTGAGCGGCGGCTCTCCCACGAGAACCTCTCACTTCACCTTCTCAGTCATATCCAGTCGGACGGCTTCCGCGGTCTGCTGGATGACTGGGGCAGGGCCCTCGGCGCCGCATGCGCGCTTGACGAATTCGGGCGGGAACGGCTGAGGCATCTGCTGACGGCCGCGGGAGAGTTCGACGCTTCGGGGTCGCGCGACTGCAACACGTTCCTGGCATTCATCGAGAAGTACGAGCTACACGAGACGGCGGCAGACGACTCGGTCCGCGTAATGACGATACACCAGGCGAAGGGGCTGGGCTTCGATGTCGTGCTGCTCCCCGAACTGGACGACAGTGACATGTCCGAAGCCCGCAGCGTTCCGACTCTCGTCGGTTACGACGCCAGCGCCGAGCCGGCCTGGCTGCTCGCGACCCCTGCCCATGGCATCGCCGAGGCGGACCCGGTCCTTGCCGACGCACTTCAGGATCAGCACGCCGCGGCGGCATTCGAGTCCCTCTGCCTGCTGTACGTGGCCATGACGCGTGCCAGGCACGCCCTCTACGTGGTGAGTTCGTATCCCGGCAAGACCGCCCGCACGTTCGACCAGCAGGCGTTCCTGAAACTGGCTCTGACCGGCGACGACCGTCCCACGTCAGGGGTGGCATCTTCCGTCGACGGCGTCCCTGTAACGGTTCTCTATGCCGGCGGCGATGCCGCGTGGTATCGCACCATCCCGCACCGGCAGCCGGTCCACCCTCCCATGGAGGCTCCTCCTCCCGCGGCACTCGGCGAACGCCCTTCCATCCGTCCAGGACTCATTGCCGTGCGGCCGTCGGACCATGACCTGTTCGAGTCACGCGCGTGGGTGCTCTTCACGACCGACCGCCGCAAAAGCCTTGAGACTGGCACGGCCGTGCACGAGCTGCTTTCGCGCGTCACGTGGATCGACGAGACAGACCTGGCCGCTCTCGAGCGCGGGTGGTTGTCCGAAGCGACGGACCGAGATGAGACCGTCACAGATACCGCGCTGCAGCACTTCAGGAGGGCCATCGCGACATCCTCACTTGGCCCCGTGTTCGCCCGACCGTCCAGACGCTTCGAGGTGCGGACCGAGTGGCGGTTTGACACAGTGGCAGTGGGCCGGTGGCTGACGGGCAGCTTCGACCGTGTGACACTGGAACGAGACGGCGGCGGCCGGGCGGTCGCCGCCGTCATCTACGACTTCAAGACGGACGACGTCGACGCCCGCGGTGTTGCCGCGCGCTCGCGTCTTTACGAACAGCAGATGGTGCTCTATCGCGCTGCGCTGGAGCGCATCGTCGGCCTGCCCGACGACCGGATTTCGCTACGCCTGGTATTCACGGTGCCTGGTATCGTGGTCGGTGTGGGCTAGTCACAAGGGCGGAAGCCCGTGTCCCGCGGGTCTGCCCCTTCTGCACACGGCCCTCGTCTTTGTCACGAGTGCTGCAGGCTGCTATACTGCGGCGTTGCGCTCGGGCGTTCGGAGCATTCGCCGGAGACAGAGCACGACGCTCGCGAGATTGCCGTCGGACACTCCCGCCGAGCATCCCAGGAGTCGGCATCCGCCATGCGCTCACGTTTCTACTACGGCTGGGTCATCATCGTCGTCGCCTTCATCATGACGATGGTCGGCTACGCACTCCGCAACACATTCTCCGTATTCTACCCTTCGCTCGTCGAGGAGTTCGGCTGGGCGCGTGGCAGCACCGCCTTGATGTTCTCCATCAACATCATCGTGTACGGCATCACGGCCCCATTCGCCGGAGGTCTTGCCGACAGATTCAGTCCGCGCATCGTCTTTCCGTTCGGCGTCACCCTGATGGGCGGCGCGATAGCCCTGTGCAGCATCGCCACTCAGCAGTGGCAGTTCTTCCTGCTCTACGGAGTGGCCGCGGCGATGGGACTCAGCATGACCGGCGTCACGACGCTCAACACTCTCGTCGCCCGGTGGTTCGTGAAACGGCGCGCGCTCGCGTTCTCCATATTCAACACAGGGTTCGGCTTCGGACTGCTCGGCTCGCCGATCGTGCAGTCGCTCATATCGGGACTGGGTCGACGAGAGGCATACTTGACAATCGGCCTGTTCGCGATAGCCTTGCTCGTTCCCCTCATCATCGTGTTCGTGCGCAGGAGCCCCGCGGACAAGGGGACGGTCCCGGACGGCATCGAAGCGCCGGCGTTCGCAGAGAACACCCCCGCGCCACGGCACGTTTCCACCGAGTGGTCGCGCACCGAGTGGACTCTCGCCCGTGCACTGCGCACCCGCACGCTGTGGCTCATCTTCGCGGCGGACTTCTTCATGATGGGCATCGCGCAGCAGGTTCAGATAGCGCACAGCGTCTACTTCTTCCGCGACGCCGGCTTCACGGCACAGGGCGCTGCCAACGTGTTCAGCTTCTACGGCGTCGGCATCATCATCGGCTACATGTTCGCATACGTGTCCGACAGGGTGGGCCGCGAGCGCATAATCATTCCCGGATGTATGACCGGCGCCGCCGGCACGGCGCTTCTGTTCGCCATCCACGGCCCGGAACTGGCGTGGCTGGGCGCGCTGTGCATGTTCCTCTGCGGTCTCGGTATGGGCGCCTCGGTGACCACGTTCTTCGCCACCGTGGCCGACCTCTTCCATGGCAAGCACTACGGCTCTATCATGGGCTTTGTGACCTTCGGGTTCTCGCTTGGCGGCGCTTTCAGTCCGTGGTTCGTGGGCCATCTGAATGACGTCACGGGCAGCTACTCCATTGCCCTCGGCATGGTGCTGATTGCACTGGTGATTGCAGCAGTGCTCGTGCTCGCGGCAGCCCCACGCAAGCTCAGCCCGGTGCCCGGCGTACAGCGGCGCTTCGCCTCCGCCCCCAAGGTGGGCTCGTGAGCGCCCCAAGACGTCCGGCGGCTTCGACAGTTCGCGGCATCGGCCGCCCGGTTGTCGCACGGGTCGGCGCACTCTGCGACTCGACGGGCGGCTGCCACACGGCGCCGGACGTGACTGTCTTCCTGATGGGGCCGGTACGCATGTTCGCGGCCCCCTTACGCGGAGGCAAGGCCTGAGTACCGTGAAACGACCACGGTTCTTCTACGGCTGGGTGGTGCTCGCAGCCGCCTTCGTCATCATCCTGGTCGGTTATGCGATGCGCAACACGTTCTCCGTGTTCTATCCCGTCATCGTCTCAGACTTCGGATGGACGCGGGGCAGTACCGCGCTCATGTACTCCATGACAATCCTGGCCTACGGGCTGTTCGCCCCCGTGGCAGGGGGACTGGCGGACAGGTTCAAGCCGAAATACGTGCTCGCGACCGGCGGGCTCATCGTCGGCGGAGGCATCGCGCTGTGCAGCATGCCCACATCCATCTGGCACTTCTACATCATCTACGGCCTCATCGTCGCCATCGGCACAAGCCTCATCGGCATTACGCCCGTCATTTCCGTGGTCTCTCACTGGTTTGGCAGCAATCGTGGAGGGCTGGTGTTTGGTGTGCTCGGCGCCGGTTTCGGAGTCAGCCTCGTGGCGGCGCCCCTGTACCAATGGCTCATCTCGAATCACGGGTGGCGTTCCGCGTACGTCATCATCGGCCTGTGCGCTGTTGCCATCATCGTCCCGGTGAGCCTCTTGCTCATACGCCGCAGCCCACAGCATCAGGCGCTCATCCTTGAGAGAACGGCGAACGCCGCGAAAGACAATTCATCCGTCGCCCCGATTTCGCGGACTGAGGAATGGACAGTTCGACGGGCCTTCCGAACAAGGTCATTCAAGCTGTTCCTGCTCATCGGCTTCTGCAACATGGGATTCGCACAGCAGGTGACCATCGCACACCAGGTGTACTTTCTGCAGGACGTGGGTTACAACCCGATGGTTGCCGCCAGCATGTTCGGCATCTTCGGCGTGGCATTCGCGTCCGGCAATTTGTCCAGTCCGTTGTCCGACCGCTTTGGCCGTGTGCCATTCGTCATCGCCGGCTGTCTGGCCACAGCGGGCAGCATTCTTCTTCTCAACGTTGCGCCCGATCCGGACTCGGCGCTCATTCCCCTGCTGTTCGCTTTCGCATCCGGATGGGGTCTCGGCGTTGTGCCACCTGCCTGTTTCGCGGCGATGGTCGACCGCTTCCATGGCAGGCACTATGGTTCCATCCACGGTACGATGATTCTCTTCATCTCGCTCGGGGGAGCCGCCGGCCCGTGGCTCGGTGGCCAACTACACGACCTCTCCGGCAGCTACCACACCGTCTTCACCATAGTGCAGGTCTTCCTCATGGCAGCTGCAATCCTGATAGTGTTCGCCACTCGCCCTTCGTCGATGAAGATCAATCCTTAGCCTCCGCACCCTTCCGGTGCCGTTGTTGACACTGCTTGAACGCGTCGATAAGCTTCTATCACGGGCCAATCCACTACGCCTGAAGAAGGAGGCTTCGCCGTTCCATGCGCTACAGGACACTGGGCAGGACAGGAATCAAGGTCTCAGAAGTGTGCCTCGGCACGATGACGTTCGGCGACCAGGTCACTGAGGCTGACGCCATCACCATCACCCACGCGGCGATGGACAAGGGCGTCAACTTCATCGACACGGCCAACATGTACGTCAAAGGACGGTCCGAGGAGATAGTCGGCAAGGCGATTAAGAGAAGGCGAGAGGATGTCATCCTCGCGACCAAGGTAGCCTTCGAGATGGGTCCCAACCCGAATGACGCTGGACTGTCCCGCAAGCACATCATGCACGCAGTGGAGGAAAGCCTGCGCAGGCTGGATACCGACTACATCGACCTGTACTACGTGCACAGGCCCGACTACTCGACACCGATCGACGCCACGTTGCGCGCGCTGGATGACCTCGTTCGTCAGGGCAAGGTGCGACACCTCGCCTGCTCCAACTTCCGAGCGTGGCAAATCTGCAAGGCCCTGTGGACCAGCGACAGCCACAACCTTGAGCGATTCGAATGCCTGCAGACACCGTACAACGTGCTGACGCGTGACATAGAATACGAGGTGCTGCCCCTGTGCTCAGCGGAGGGACTCGGGATCGCTGTTTACAATCCGCTTGCCGGAGGCCTGCTGACCGGCAAACACGATCCCTCGAAGCCGCCTGCGGCAGGGACCCGCTTCTCCAACGAGACCATGGGCAAGATGTACTACGACAGGTACTGGAACGAGTCGAACTTCGCGGCTGTCGCACAGGTGAAGGCCATCGCCGCCGAGCATGGCAGGGACATGGCGCAGATGGCGCTCGCGTGGGTTCTCAACAACCCCGCCGTCACGTCGGTTATCCTCGGCGCCACCTCACTGAGACACGTCGAGCACAACATCGCCGCTACGGAACTCACGCTGAGCGAAGCCGAACTGGCACAGTGCGACGAGGTATGGTGCACGCTGAGGCCACTGCGCTTCTTCTACGGGAGATAGACAGCAGCACACCCACAGTTCAGGCACACCGATAGGAGGAGGCACAGGATGAAGTACTGCATCTGCAGTGACACCTTCCCCGGCTGGTCCGTGGAGGACATCTTCAACTTCGCGAAGAAGACCGGCTACGAAGCGGTCGAACTGGCGTCGTATTCCTTCTGCGACAGCATCACCGACGTCGATGAATCCGAACGGAAGCGCATGCGTGCTTGGGCCGATGGGGCGGGCATCGACATAGCAGGCTTTCACGCGCTATTTACTCCGATACCCGGGCTGAGGCCGAATCACACCTGCCCCGCGTGGCTGCAGATGAACAGCGCCGACCCGGATATACGAGCGAAGACCAAGGCATACCTCAAGGAACTCATCCGTTTCACCGGCGAGGTAGGCGGAAAGAACGTGGTCCTTGGGTCTGCAGCATCCCGCAACATCCCCAAGGAGATTCCGTTCATCGAGGGATGGAGGATGGCTGCAGAGACACTGCGGGAGGCCGCCGAATACGCGGCGCGCTACGCCATCGTGCTGAGCCTTGAACCTATCGCCGCCAACCTGACGAACTTCATCAACACCCCCGATGACGCAATGAAGATGGTCCGCGAGGTGAACCATCCCAACCTCAAGTGGATGCTCGACTGCTTCGCCGCCTACAACCAGGGCGTCGACGTACCGGCAGCGGTACGGAAGTATGGTGCGGACCTTGTCCACGTTCATATGAACGACGAGAACAAGAGCTGGCCGGGTACAGGCCGCGTCGACTTCCCGCCCATCGTTCAGGCGTTGAAGGACGTTGGCTACTCGGGATACCTGTCCCTCGAGGTCATGGACCTGAGACCGGACCCGGAAACAATCGCCCGAGAGGGGTTGAAGTCGATTCGGAAGCTGTTCGAATAGTGTGGCGCTGCATGCCCGGGCAAGACAGACGGGCGGCATGACAAGTGACATATGCCGACCACAGGTGCGGCCGGACCTCTCTTCTCTCCACCTGAGGAGACTGGTCAAATTGGACATGAGCGGAGCGCTGTTCCTCTGGCCTCCCGCATGAGGCCACGTTCGCTTGAGGAATTCGTCGGGCAGCAGCACATCGTCGGTCCCGGCCGCGTGCTGCGCACCAGCATCGAGGCTGACACGATGCCCTCCATCGTCCTGTGGGGACCGCCAGGCACCGGCAAGACCACGCTGGCACGCATCATTGCGCGGAAGACACGGTCTCATTTCGCACCGCTGAGCGCGGTCACAGCTGGAGTCGCCGATCTGCGTCGAGTCATTGACGAGGCGCGAAAGAGGCAGAG
>Ga0351850_1072_pt1 | contig 36005 bp, 29 predicted proteins | sample TotcelHFGM3001N4_FD_206796 | JGI IMG/M metagenome (GOLD analysis project Ga0351850, IMG submission 206796) | Enriched cells from coal bed in the Powder River Basin, Montana, United States - Total cells FGM rep1 HSBNCT.FGM.300.1.N4 ...
CGCGCCCCAACCAAGATCCTGCCCGCTTGCCGAGCGAGAGTTTTAGGTTTACGTGGCCAAGAGGGAGAACGGTTTGCCTCCCCGCTCCCGGAGGCGTAGCCTAACGATCTCGCCGGCAAGCGGCGAGGATTTGAGCAGGGCGGGCAAATAGGAGCGTTGGTGGGGGCGCCGTGCGTGGCCTGTGTAGCCTAACAATCTCGCCGGCAAGCGGCGAGGATTTGAGCAGCGGGGGCAAATAGGAGAGTTCGTGGGGGACGCCGTGCGTGGCCTGTGTAGCCTAACAATCTCGCCGGCAAGCGGCGAGGATTTGAGCAGCGGGGGCAAATAGGAGAGTTCGTAGGGGACGCCGTGCGTGGCCTGTGTAGCCTAACAATCTCGCCGGCAAGCGGCGAGGATTCGAGCAGTGCGGGAAAATAGGAGAGTTCGTGGGGGACGCCGTTCCTGGCCTGTGTAGCCTAACAATCTCGCCGGCAAGCGGCGAGGATTTGAGCAGCGGGGGCAAATAGGAGAGTTCGTAGGGGACGCCGTGCGTGGCCTGTGTAGCCTAACAATCTCGCCGGCAAGCGGCGAGGATTTGGCGGGGCATCGCGCCGCCTCGAATCGAGAATGAAAACGGGATCACACTCATTGGGCTTGACAAGCACAAACTGAACACGCCAGGCCAGACCCCCCATTTATAACCCGCTCTTCGCCTTGATTTGCAGGCCAAAGCCAAAGCGAGTTAGAGGGTCGGTTAAGGGGGTCGGTTAAGGGTATCCGAGTAAGGGTGGCGGTTAAGAGTGTTAGAGTGAGAGCCGCTCAGGGAATGCCACCGGCGCCTTGCCGCTCAGAACAATCAACCGCTCACGGGAATCAAACCTGTTCGGTCATCAGCGTCTGCAGCAGTTCGCAGGTCTTGTCGGCGGCGCCGGCTTGTTCCAGGACCAACTGGCGGGCGCGTTGGCCCAGTTGCTGGGCGAAATCGGGCTGTTGGAGGCAGCGGCGGACAAAGGCGGCCAACTCCTCGCGGCTGGCGACGACCACCGCGGCGTCGCGCTGTCGCAGCAGGGCCACGACATCGCGAAAATTGTCCGTGGCGGGGCCGAACGAGACCGCCACGCCGTAGGCGGCCGGCTCGATCATATTCTGGCCGCCTCGCGTGCCCATGCTGCCGCCGACGAATCCGATCTGGGCGGTGCCCCACCAGGCTCCCAGTTCGCCGATGGCATCGACCAGCAGCACGCGCGCTTGCGGATCGGCCCCGTCTTCGTCCAGACGGCTGCGGCGCTGCCAGCGGATGCCGGAACGGTCCAGCAGCAGCGCGACCTGTTCGAACCGTTCCGGATGCCGGGGCGTGATGATGCAGCGGAGCGTTGGGTATTCGGCGGCCAATTCGCGGTAGACCTGCAGCGCGAGTTCCTCTTCGGGCTCTTGCGTACTGCCGGCCAGGAAGACCGTCTCGCCGTCTTGGATGCCGGCCAATTTGGCCAGCTGTTGTGTTTTCGGGTTATGGCGTTGCGTCTGCGCACCGTCAAACTTGATCGAGCCGGTCAGGTAGACGGCGTCCGGGCGTGCGCCCAAGTCGCGGAACCGTTCGGCATACTCGGCGTTCTGCGCCGCCACGGCGTCCAGGGATTGCAGCAAGCGTGCTATCAGGGGGCGAATTCGCCGGTATCCCCGCAGGCTGCCGTCGCTCAGTCGGCCGTTAACCACGGCCACCCGAGCGCCGTGCTTTTGGGTCGCGCGAATCAAATTCGGCCACAACTCCAACTCGGCCAGCACCAGCAACTGCGGACGGATCCGTTTGACGGCTGCCCGCACCGCCCAACTGAAATCCAGCGGGCAGTAGAATACCGTCCGCGGCGAGTACTTTTTCTTGGCCAAATCGAATCCCGTCTTGGTGGTGGTCGAGATCACGCAGGACCATTCGGGATGGTGTTGTTCGAGGCGGGCCAGCAGCGGCGCCAGCAGATTGACTTCGCCGACGCTGACCGCGTGCAGCCAGATACACGGTTCGGACCCGGTCCGAATCGGGACGCGGCCCAGGAACTTGGCGGCCAATCCTTCCCGGTACTTGCCCTTGCGAATCGCCGCGTAGACAAACCACGGCGAACCGGCGACGAGCAGCAGCAGATAGACCAGGTCGAGCAGGTATGCCATAAGGACGCGACTCTCAGCCCACCCCCATTTTCCTCATGCAACAGTTCTTGAACTTTTTGCCGCTGCCACACGGGCACGGGTCGTTGCGTCCCGGCCGCGGACCGCGGTTGCGGATCGTCTCGATGGCTGCGTCGCCTTGGCTGCTGCGAATCGCCTGTTGCTGTTGGCGGGCGATATCGCTGGCGGTTTCCGCCGCGGCGTGGCTGGCCGAGGTCTCGACAAAGGTGCTGCCGACGAAGCCTTCGTCCAGCTGTTCCATGCGATACACCAGGTCCGTGACGCGGCCGCCGATCGAGTCCCACATGGCATCGAACAGCTTCATGCCCTCGCGCTTGTATTCCACCTTGGGATCGACTTGCGCGTAGCCCATCAGGCCGATCGAGCTGCGCAGGTGGTCCATTGCGAGCAGGTGGTCTTTCCAAGCGGCATCGGCGATCTGCAACAGCACGGCCCGTTCCATCCGCCGCATTTCGGGCCGGTAGCGTTCTTCGACGACGTCGCTGAGTTTGCGTTCGAGTTCCTCGGGTTCCAGTCGCAACAGTTCGTCCGGGGCGAACTCGCAGTCAAACGTCGAATTCATCCACTGCGCGAGCGTGGCCAGGGCCTGGTTGCCGTTGACCGCGGCGGTCAGGGGCTGGTCATCGTCCCGTGCGGGAAGCAACTCGTCCATCTTCTGACGGACTTCGTGCAGCAGGTGTTGCGCCCGCTGCTGATACACGCGGCTATGCTCCATCAGCAGGCCGCGGATCTCCTCGCGCTGTTTATGCTTGAGGTCTTCCAGCGACAGCGACGCCTCGAACCGCTGGCTGGCCCAGGCGATCAAACCTTCGCGGTCCAGTCGCGAGCGGCCTACGCCCGACGAGAACCGGTACACGGCCGCCATGACCGGATACTGGGCTTCCTTCTCGTCGTACGCCTGCACCGCCCGAGCGTAGACCAGGTCCTTCAGTTCATTCGGCTCCAGCTCTTCGACTTCCTCGAACTCCAATTCGATCCCGAACTTGTGCCGGACCCAGCCGAGGGCGCTGCGCAAACCGAAATCCTCGCGGAGAAAAGCGGTGCCCTCGGACAGATCGAGATGCCCGATCGCTTCCCGGGCTCGTTCGATCAGCAGTTCGGCGGTCCCTTCGCGGCCCACCTTGCGGATGTCGCGATCGCGCAGATTCAGGCCCCAGCGGGCGTTGGCGAATTTGGTCAGCGCCAGCCAGTTCCATTCCTCGGGGTTCTCCTCGTCCGTGGTCTCCGGCAGATTCTCCTCGATGGCGTCCAGGACCTGGGTCTCCGCATACTTTTCGGCTTCGTCCCGGGCGTAACGATCGGCCTGGGCAAAGTCCATGCCGCGGTAATCGCGGGCTTCCAACGTGGTCCCCAGCCGTTTACCGGCCCATTCGGCGAACGTCTCGACGCCGAAATCCCGGCCCAGATACGTGCCCAGGTGGTGATCGACCTGGTGCCGGACGGATTCCAGGATCAATTCGCGGCAGCTGGCGCCGTCCAAAATCCGCTGGCGATAGCCGTAGACCCGCTTCCGCTGTTCGTCCATGACTTCGTCGTATTCCAGCAGGTGCTTGCGGCTCTCGAAGTGCCGCTCTTCGACCTTCTTTTGAGCGGCTTCGATCCGCCGCGTCACCATGCGGCTCTCGATCGATTCACCCTCCTTCATGCCCAGCGTTTCCAGGATCCGTTTGACCCACTCGCCGGCAAAGATCCGCATCAGGTCGTCTTCCAGCGAGAGGAAGAAGCGGCTGCTGCCGGGGTCGCCTTGGCGGCCGCAACGGCCGCGCAGCTGGAGGTCGATGCGGCGGGCGTCGTGCCGTTCGGTGCCGATCACGTGCAGGCCGCCGATCCGCTTGACGTGCTCGCCTTCCTCCTTCATGTTCTGTTCGCGTTCGATCTGCGCGACCAGCGTGTCCCATTCCTCGCGGGGCACGTCCAGCCGCGTGGCATACTTGTCCTGCAGTCGAGCCCAGGTCATGGTCTCCGGGTTACCGCCCAGGACGATATCCGTCCCGCGGCCAGCCATGTTGGTGGCGATCGTCACGGCGGCCAGGCGTCCGGCCTGGGAGATAATCTCGGCCTCCCGCTTGTGATGCTTGGCGTTCAGCACCTGATGTTTCACGCCCCGGTTGTCCAGCATCGCGGACAGCCGCTCGCTCTTCTCGATCGAGACGGTGCCGATCAAGATCGGCCGGCCGCGGGGCTGAATCTCTTTGATCTTGTCCCGCAGGATCGTTTCGCGGCGACGGGTCTCGAAGGTCTGGAAATCCAGCTGGCCGTGCTCCTCTTTGAGGATCGTCCCGACCAGCAGCTGGCCGTCGGCGGTGGCGATCGCGTCGTAACGGTGCATCTGCTCGACTTCGTCCGCGACCGCTTTGAACTTCTCGCGTTCGGTGCGATAGATCACGTCGGGATGCTCGAGGCGGTGCATCGGCCGGTTGGTGGGAATGGCGATCACTTCCAGCTTGTAGATCTTCCAGAATTCGTTGGCCTCCGTCATCGCCGTACCGGTCATGCCGGAGATCTTCTTGTACAGCTTGAAAAAGTTCTGCAGGGTGATCGTGGCCAACGTCTGCGTCTCCTCCTTGATCTTGACGCCCTCTTTGGCTTCGACCGCCTGGTGCAAGCCGTCGCTCCACTGGCGGCCTTCCATCAACCGCCCGGTGAACTCGTCGACGATCACAATCCGGCCTTCCTTGATGACGTAACGGACGTCCTTCTGGTACAGGTAATGGGCCTTCAACGAGTTGTCGATCAAGTGCGGCCATTCCATGTTGCCGGCGGTGTAGAAGCTTTCGACGCCCGCCAGACGTTCCGCTTCGCGCACGCCGTCGTCGGTCAGGTGCGCCGTGTGGTCTTTCTCGTTGACCACGAAATGGGCGTCGCGCTTCAGCAGCCGCGCGATGCGGTCCGCTTCGGAGTACTTGCGGACGTCGTCATACGCCGGGCCGGAGATGATCAACGGCGTCCGCGCTTCGTCGATCAAGATATTGTCCACTTCGTCGACGATGGCATAATTCAAGCGGCCCTGCGACTGCTGCATTTCCTTGGGATAACGCTCGTCCCCGCGGGCGGCGGGCCGCATGTTGTCGCGAAGATAATCGAAGCCGAATTCGTTGTTGGTGCCGTAGGTGATGTCACAGGCGTAGGCCCGCTGCCGCTCCAGCACCGACATGTCGCTTTGAATCGTGCCCACGGTCAGGCCCAGGCCCATGTACAGCGGCCCCATCCATTCCATGTCGCGGCGCGCCAGGTAATCGTTGACCGTGACCACGTGCACGCCTTTGCCTTCCAGGGCGTTCAGATAGGCCGGCAACGTCGCCACCAGCGTCTTGCCTTCGCCCGTCACCATCTCGGCAATCGAGCCTCGATGCAGGACCATGCCGCCGATCAGCTGCACGTCGTAATGGCGCAGGCCGATAAAGCGGCGGCCGGCCTCGCGACAAACGGCAAACGCTTCGACCAGCAGATCTTCCAGCGTCTCGCCCGCCCGCAGCCGCTCGCGAAACTTGACCGTCTGCTCCCGCAACTCCGCGTCCGACATCCCCTCGTACTTGGACTCTAAACGGCTGATGGCCTCGACCGTCGGCTGCATACGCCGGACGTAGCGGGCGTTGGACGAGCCGAACAGGGAGGTAATACCGCGCTCAAATGTTTTCAGCAGGCCACTGAAGAACAGCCCGAGGAGTTCCCAAATTCGTTCCAGGATTTGCATGGCTATCGGATTCCGTCGTTGATTCTGAGATTCGCGTGAGGCGTGCGGCCAGTCAAAGCGCGCAACGTCTTCCGAAAAAGCAGTTTATAGCGATTGCCGGGGCGCGGTCAACCGCGATTGCAGAACAGATCTCGTCTTATTGGGGTGGGGGTCGGGGCCGTTCTCGGCGTTTTTGGGGATCCGAAATATACCGCGCGGTTGTCCGACGAGCCCCTGGACGCCTCGATTCGGAAAGCGGTGACCGGCAAGCGGCCTGGCACGACGGCCGAAAAAGCCGCTCCTTCGAGGGGTTATTTGAGATCGCCGCCCTATTGCCCCCTCCCTTTTTGGGTATTGCCGATGGCGAAACATCTAGTCCGCAGGGGCCCGCAGCCGAATAAAACTGTTGGAATTTCCGTTTCAACCAGCTATCCTTATGGATATTGGGCATCACGTTCGGGCCGCGTTCCAAAGAGACCGAGGCCGCGACATCGAAAAAAAGGCAGGAGAAATCAGATGCGAGTCTCAAGTCGGCGTACGATGACGGCGGTTGGTTTGGTGTTGAGTGCGGCGGTGATCGGGTTTTCGGCAAACGCAGCGGAGAAAGTGGCGCAGCCCGCGAAGCAGGTGGAGTTTTTCGAGGCCATCAAGGCGGGCGACATTGCCGTTAAACTGATTCCCAAAGACGCCAAAGAGGCGAATGTGATCATCGAAAACAAGGCCAAGCAGCCGTTGGAGATCAAATTGCCCGACGCTTTCGCCGGCGTGCCCGTCCTCGCTCAGTTCGGCGGCATGGGCGGCATGGGCATGGGCGGCGGCTTCTTCAGTGTTGGCCCTGATAAAGTTGGCAAGATCAAAGTCACGACGGTCTGCTTGGAGCACGGCAAGCAGGACCCGAATCCGCGAATCCCCTACGAGATTCGTCCGATCGAGACGTTTACTCAGGACCAGCGGGTGATCGAGGTCTGCAAGATGCTCGGCCGCGGAGAACTGGCCCAAAACGTGGCTCAGGCAGCCGCTTGGCACTTGGGCAACGGCCTGACCTGGGACGAACTGGCGGCGAAAGACCGCGTGAAATTGAGCAACGGCTACACCGAAAAGTTCTTCTCGGCTCAGGAGCTGACCGTGGCGGCTCGGGTGAGTCAGGAAGCGGTTCGACGTGCAGGCGACAAGAAACCGGAGTCCCCGGGTGAATACGGCTCGCTGAGCCGCAACTAGTGCGGGCGGACGGATCCCGTCTCCCATGGAAGCGTCCTGCGGCCTTGCCGCAGGACGTTTTTTTTCCACACCCCGCCAAGTCACGGAACATGACCGCACCAGGGCAAGGGAACACGAATCTCTGCCAATTCACGTTCCCATCGAGGCCATGAAGTGCGGTGGGGCGGCTTTCCCAACTTGCCTGGATTCATGGGAATGCCGGACGGTTTCTGACGTTCGCATTAACTTTTCCCGTCGAATCGGTCGAATTAAAGACGGGTGAAGTAGCAAGGAAGGTGAGCTGTGTGCCGGTTATCCATCATCATTCCGTTGTGCGCGGACGACGAACAGTTCGAGGATACGCTCGTATCGGTCCTGCAACACCGGCCGCGCGATTGCGAAGTGGTCGTCGTTCACGCCGTAGAGTATGCTGACCCGTACGAGCTGCGGGACGAAGTGCGGTTTGTGCGAGCGGCTCAGAACGCGAGTCCCGTTCGCATGGTGAACGCGGGATGCGATGCCGCCCGGGGCGAGATCCTGCATGTGGTACAGCCCGGCGTCCTGGCCGGTGATGGCTGGACGGAAAACGCCTTGAAGTCCTTCGACGACCTGCAAATCTGCTCCGTTGCTCCGCTGGTGGTGGATGCGGCCGATCCCGACCTGATTGTGGCAGCCGGGTTGCGATATACGCGGGGTGGTCGGCGGATGCTGTACGGAGCGGGGCGGCGGGTCTCCGAAAGCCGACGGCTGTTCCAACGCCCGATCCTTGGTCCGGCGCTGCTGGCCGGGTTCTATCGTCGCTGGGTGTGGGACGCGATGGGCGGTTTCTGCGAACAGCTGGACGCCGCTTGGACCGATGCCGATTTTTCCCTGTCCCTCAAGTCGCTTGGCTATCGTTCCGTCTTGGACCCCGAATGTGTCCTGCGGTCATCGGCCGCGACCGTCCGCGATGCCGGGTCGTTTCGCTCTGGCTACGACGCCGAACAGGTGTTCTGGCGCCACGCGGCAGCACAAGGCTGGCTGGGCTCGCTGATGATGCATCCCGGGGCGGTCATGGGCGATGTGCTGCGGGATGGGAAACGACCGGGCGCGTACCTCCACTTGCTCGGACGATGCGCCGCCCTGTTCACCGCGCCAAAGCACCTGACGCACGCGGCGCGGGTTCGTCAAGCGTTTGAGTGGTTCTTGTTGGAAAAACCGCCGGCCGCGACAACACGCCGCCTTGCCCATCCCGAGCGGGAAGCGTCCGCAAATCGCCGCTTACCGGGCTATCGCGACGCGGCTTAGAGGGTGGATGCCGTCGCTGAGAAGCCGCGATCCTGCCCTGTGGCGTGCGGGATCACCACCATCCAAACGCTCCCCCAACGTGCCGGGCAAAGGCCATGGCCGTCGCCACCGCCAGCGAGAGGATGGCCAGCCATTTGACAAGCTCCCAGTGCAGATCGATGTGACGAGGAATCAACATGATTCAGCTCCTCTTCTCGGAATCCCGTTCTCCGTAATGCACGCGTGGACTTTTTCGAATTCTAACATTTTCCGGACGGTTTTGCACGCAACCTCGCAGCTTCTACGATGATGAAAGGCTTCTGCGATGAAATCATATCGCCAGTGCTTGACGTTGAACATCCCCGCTCGGATGGACTTTGCGAACATCACGCCCCAGGTTGCGACCGCCGTGCGCAACAGCGGCGTGGGCGAGGGACTGTGCCTGGTGAACGCCATGCACATCACGGCCAGCGTGTTCATCAACGACGACGAACCCGGTTTGCTCCGCGACTATAAGAAGTGGCTGGAAGATCTGGCTCCCTTCGATCCGTCGCCGGAGCGTTACCACCACAACCGCACGGGCGAAGATAACGCCGACGCGCATCACAAGCGTCAAGTCATGGGGCGTGAGGTCGTGGTGGCGATCACCGAGGGCAAACTCGACTTTGGCCCCTGGGAGCAGATCTTCTACGGCGAGTTCGACGGACGCCGGCCCAAACGGGTGCTGATCAAGATCATCGGGGAGTGAGGCGGGCATTCACCGCGGCGAGAGAGGGCGTCACGCGCCCAATTCGCGTTGGACCATCTTGATGTCTTCGGCCCAGTCCAGGGCGGTTTCTTTGGTGATCCGGCCCTCTTTGGCCAGGCGGACCAGCGATTCTTCCATCAGCGTCATGCCGTACTGCTTGCCGGTCTGCATCAAGCCGCGAATCTGGTGGACTTTCTCTTCGCGGATCAGATGCCCGATGGCTTGGGTGTTGACCAGGATCTCGGTGGCCAGCACCATCGAGTGGCCGTCGGCGCCGGGGACGAGCAGTTGCGAGACGATGCCACGGAGCGATTCGGACAGCATGGCGCGGATCTGCGGCTGTTCCTTGGCCGGGAACACATCCAAGACGCGGCCGATGGTGCGGACGGCGTCGGGCGTGTGCAGCGTGGCCAGCACCAGATGCCCGGTCTCGGCGGCGGTGATCGCCAGCGAGGTGGTCTCCAAGTCGCGCATTTCGCCGACCATGATCACGTCGGGCGCTTCGCGCAGCGCCGACCGCAGCGCGTTGCTGAACGATTTGGTGTGGATGCCGACCTGCCGCTGGTTGACGTGGCCCCTCTTGCACGGCTGGACGAACTCGATCGGATCTTCGACCGTGATGATGTGCTCGGCGCGGGACGAATTGATGATGTCGACCATGGCGGCCAAGGTGGTCGTCTTGCCGCTGCCTTTGGGTCCTGTCACCAGCACGATGCCGACCCGGTACTCCGTGAACCGCTTGACCTGGGGCGGCAGATGCAGTTCGTCCAGACTGGGAACGTGGGCGGGGATCAGGCGGAACACGCCGTCCAGGCCGCGATGTTCGCTCAGATAGTTGGTACGGAACCGTCCCAGTTCGCCGCCGTCATAGCAGAAATCCAAGTCGTGCTTCTGGGCAAACTCGGCTTGCTGCTCGTCGTCCAGGATCGCCAGCAGCGAGGTTTCGCAGATCTCCGGGGACAGCGGCGGATACGCCAAATCCTGCAGCCCCCCGTGGACGCGGACGGCCGGAACCATGCCCGTTTTGAGATGCAGGTCCGAGGCGCCCAGGTCGCGAGCTTCGAGCAGCAGCTGACGCAGCAGTTCGATGCCGGCCTTGGGGAGCGGCTTGGTCTCTGTCGCGACGGCAGCTTTCCCCGAAGGTTTTTTCCCCTCGGGGGGGGGGCTCCTTCTGCGGAGCCGGCTCGGGCTGCGGGGAAAATACCGCGGGTTTCGCCAGCGGCTCGTCCAAGACGTCCAGCTCCTCCAGGAACAGCTTGTCGACTTGCTTTTTGTACAACGCCAGGAACTGTTCCGCCGCTTTGGCGTTCAGCAAGTGTTGATCGACCAGCCGCTGGACAGCGTGTTCCGGATCGTCGATCTCGGCCAGCAGGGCGTCCACCTCGGGCTCGGTCAGGAGCTTGTTGTGCAGCACAATCCGCTTGAAGACCTGATGGGTTGCCTTGGACATGAACTCCTCCCTTGGCCACTGGTTGCCCGGCTAGGCCGGTCGCGGTACGTGGAGACGCCGACGTCGACACCGATGTCCGTTATAGCTTGGCCAGCCGCGAACGGAAAGACGCAGACGTACAGAATTCTGCGAGCGACTTGCGGCTCAGGCCCCAACTGCCTGCCGTTCAGCCACTGTGCCTTGTTCTTATCCGTGTGTTTCCATCCGTGTGCGTTCCGGTTCAAATCGTAGGGCTCACGCCACACTTCGCAGCGGCCCTTTGGGAGTCCGCAGATTGAACAGGCCGAAGATCTCGTCCTGCGTCAAGCCGGCGCTCTGCCGCGGGCCCTCTTGCTGTGAGAAGATCTGGTCGAACAGGGCCCGCTTTTCTTCCAGTACCTGGTTGATCCGCTCCTCGATCGTACCCTGCGTCAGCATTCGCGTGACGGTTACGGAACCGGCGACACCGATGCGATGGGCGCGGTTGATCGCCTGGTCTTCGACGGCCGGATTCCACCAGCGGTCGAACAGGAACACGTAGCGGCAGAATTGCAGGTTCAGCCCGACGCTGCCCGCGCCGTAGCTCATCAGGATCACGTGCTTGTCCGGGTCGTTGCGGAAGCGTTCGATCACGCTTTCCCGTTGCTTGGAGGGAATTCGCCCGTGGTACTCCAGCGTGCCGAAACGTTCCAGACGCTGTTTCAGCCGGTCCAGACATTGGACCCACTGGCTGAAGATGATGGCCTTCTGACCGCTGGCGGCGACCTCCTCCATGTCGGCTTCCAGACGTTCGAGCTTGCTGCTGGCCCCGGTCACGGGGTCGAAATTGCAGACCTGCTTGAGTCGCAGGACCAACTCGAACACGTGCTGGATGGTAATCCCCTCGCCCATGCCTTCCAGCCGCAGCACGCCTTCGTCCTCGGCCGCCTGATACGTTGACCATTGTTCGGGCGTCAGCTCCAGTTCGGCGTCCCGGAACAGCTTGGGCGGCATATCGTTCAGAACCATGTCTTTGGTTCGCCGCAAGATATGGTCGCGGGTGGCTTTGGCCATCTGCCGCGGTTTCATGGCGGCCGACAAATAGCCCTGGGCCAGGAAGTCGAAAATCCCCACCAGGTCATCCGAACTGTTCTCGATGGGCGTTCCGGTCAGCGCCCAATTCCGCGTCCGCGAGATGGCGCGGGCAACCTGGCTGGTCGTGCTGGACCGATTCTTGATCCGCTGCGCTTCATCCAGGACGACCAAGTCGAAGTGCAGTTCCGGATCGACGATCACGTCGCGGTCCCGCATCAGCAGTTCGTAATTGGCGATCTTGACCGGCGTTTGCGTTTGCCGCCACTGCCACTCGCGGCGGACGCGATCGCCTTCGATGATCGCCAGCGGGATTTCCGGGGCCCACAGCTGAAACTCGCGGCGCCAATTCGTGACCAGCGGTTTGGGGCAGATCAGCAGCACATTGCGGACTTCGCCCGCGTACAGCAGCAGCCGAATCGTGCTGATGGCCTGCATCGTCTTGCCCAGTCCCATCTCGTCCGCCAGGATCGCCGTATAGCGAGAGTACAGGAACGCGATCCCTTGCAACTGGTACGGAAACGGCTCGAAGGGGAATTCCAGCGAGTTGGCCGAGACGATCGATTCCAGGGACGGTTGCAGCACGTAATACAGCCGGTCCTGCAGCTTGATGACGTCCTCCGGTGGCGCGATGCGGGTGACGTTCCGCTCCCGCGGTTCCGCCTGTTGCGGATCGGCCGCCGCCGGACGGGCGTCAGGCTTTTTCGCCACCTGGTTCTGGCTCCAGGCTGGCGCCTCGGGAAACAGGAAACTGAACGTCTTGATGGGCGTTCTGCGAAACTGGACAGACAGGATCTTCGGCGACTGGCCATCGAACGCCAAGCCTTCGACGACGATTTTCGGCGGGCGGGCAAGAGCGACGTTCCAGCCGGTATTGAAGGGGGACACGGGGATCTGCAGATCCCACGGGGTCACCTCGGGTCGAGGGTGCGACGCATCGGGCTGGGCATCGTTGGCCGCTGCGACGGGCAGTTCGGCGCGGAGCGCGAGCCGGGGCAGGGGCAGCGCGGCCGAGGAGGATCGCGAGATGGCGGCGCCGAACGCTCCGCCAGGGGTGCTCTGTTGGTCCCACGCTGCGGTTTCGTCCATTCTTGTGCCCTTCATCTTTCCTTGGATCGGGCGTTGCACGGCTGGGACTTTAGCCTGGATGATTTGGCAAGTTTCGCGGCTTTCGCGGTATCAAGAATCGCCGGCTCGGCATCATGCCAGCTAGCACCTGCCAAAGCTCGGCAAAACCCGACGATCTCCGGTCGCCACTTGCAACGTGCCACGGAAGCAAAGACAATGGGCCGTATCATTCCGACATGTGGAGGCCAACCGAGGTGAACGCGTACGAACACACCCAACGGGCGTCGCTGCACTGGTTCTTGTATCCCCCCGGCGTCTTCCTGCTGACGATGGCTTGGCTGAATCGCGGCCAGGTTCTTACCGCGTTGATCCTGTTCGGCACAACCGCCCTCGTGGTGGCAATCGGTTTCTGTTTTCAACGCTTGACGATCCGCGACGAAGGCTCGTCGCTGGCGATTCGCTACGGACCGTTACCCGTTTTCCGAACGCGGATCGCTTACACAGACATCGCGCGAGTCAAGCCGGGGCGCACGTCTTGGATAGATGGCTGGGGCATCCACTGGATTCCCGGTCGCGGCTACACATACAATCTGTGGGGATTCGCGTGCGCAGAATTAGAGGTCCGAAATCGGACCGTGCGACTTGGTTCGGACGACCTGGAGAACTTGATCGCGTTCTTACAGACCAGGCTGCCCCCGTCCAATCCGCCAAGATAATCGTGGCTCAACGGCCAGTCAACTGGATGCCTGGTCGCCGAAGGGAAGCTGCAATTGCGGGTCCCGCTGGGCGGCGCCCGGATTCAATTCCTTGTACAGCATGCTGGGCTGAATGTCGTGGTTGTGCTGGTACTTGTCGCTGTCGTAAGCGCGATACTCGCCGTCCAGTTGGTGATAGATGATTTGGCAAATCGCGACCCCTGGATAGATCCGCACCGGCTGGACGGCGAACATTTCCAGCGTCCAGTAGCCGCAGAACCCCACGTCGCCAAAACCGGCGGTTACGTGGACGAACAGGCCCAACCGGCCGATGGACGAGCGGCCTTCGATCATGGGCACCAAGTCGCGCGTCTCGGTACGTTCCACCGTTCTGCCCAAGTACAGCTGGGACGGGTTCAGCACCAAACCTTCGTCCGGGATTTTGAGCCGCCGGACGCGGTTCTGCTCGCGCATGTCCAGCACCACCTCTTCGTAGGTCAGCAACTCGTTGTGCAGTGTCAAGTTGCAGCTGTTCGGATTCAGATGGCGTTCCTGGAACGGATCGATCACGATCTTGCCGCCCAGGTGCTTGCGAATCTCTTGACCGGATAGAATCATGACCTACGGCTCGTTGCAGCAAAGGCTTGCGTGCGGGCAAGACGGCGCGATCCAACGCCAGATCCACGTTTCCGCCCAGTTGCCCCCTCGGTCGAAATTGTCCTGGACGTTGGACTCCGATGTCAAGTACGCCTGGCGGATTCTTGCCAGAGCAGGCGGGCGCGTGATCGCCTTTCCCACGCGAGGCCCACCCGGCTCGTTCCCAAGGTACTTGAGCTTTGCGGGCATTTCCATCATCATAAAGGCCATGCGGCCGCCGTAGCCGCCCCGCTTGCCGATCCTCTTGAAACAAAGGACCCTTCTCGATGCCGAACCATGCAACCCCTTCTCGCCGCGAGTTCCTCCGCCGCAGCGCCTTGGCCGGCGCCGCGGGTTTCGCCATGCCGTACCTGATTCCCAGCGGCGTGCTGGCCGCCGACGGCCAGCCGGGCGCCAACGACCGCATCGGAATCGGCGGAATTGGCATCGGCCGCCAAGGCAGCGGGGTGCTGCAAGGCGCGCTGGCATTCAAGGAATGCCAGTTCATCGGGATCGCGGACGTGCTCCTGCCTCGGGCCGAAACCACCTGCAAGCGCCTGGGCGGTACGCCCTATCAAGATTATCGCAAGCTGTTGGAACGCAAGGACCTCGACGCGATCGTGACCGCCACGCCGGATCATTGGCGAGCTTTGGTGGCGATTCACGCCTGTCAGGCCGGCAAGGACGTGTATGCCGAAAAGGCCCTGAGTCTGACGATTCGCGAAGGCCGCCTGATGGTCGAGGCGGCGCGCAAGTACCAGCGGGTGTTCCAGGTCGGCAGCCAGCAGCGTTCGCAAGCCGTGAACGATATCTCCTGCGAGTACCTCCGCTCGGGCAAGTTGGGCAAGATCAAGGAGGTCGTCGGCTGTAACTATCCCAGTCCGTGGGAATGCGCGTTGCCGGGCGAAGCGGTGCCCGAGGGGCTGGACTGGGACATGTGGTGCGGTCCGGCGCCGCTGGTCCCGTATCACAAGGATCTGTTCGGCCCCCGCGCCAATCCCGGCTGGCTGTCCTTCCGGCCGTATTCCGGCGGCGAGATGACCGGTTGGGGCGCCCACGGCCTGGACCAGATCCAATGCGCCTTGGGAATGGATGACAGCGGACCCGTCGAGATCTGGACCGAGGGCGGCAAGTTCAATCCGCCCACCTATACGGAGCCCGAGTCGCGGGCCCGCGGCGACAAGGTCTGCCAGGTGCCGATGATCTACTACCGCTATGCCAACGGGGTCGTCGTCAAGCTCGACAACGGCAGCGGCGGCGGCGGGATCTTTTTCGGCGAACACGGCAAGATGGATCTGTCTCGCGGCCGGGTGAACACCAATCCTCCGGAGATCGCCGAGGAGATCAACAAGCAGGCCAAGGGCGGCGACCGGAACCACGTCGGCAACTGGATCGAGTGCCTCAAGACCCGCGCCAAGCCCATCGCGGACGTCGAGATCGGCCATCGTTCGACCACCGTTTGTCACCTGGGCAACATTGCCCGCTGGGCTGGCCGCCGGCTCCGCTGGGATCCCGTCCGGGAGATCTTTCCTGACGATCCGGACGCCAACCAGTACTTGGATCGCCCGCGCCGCAAGCCGTACGAGTTGCCGGAGACGATTTGATTGAGTTTGTTGGCGGAAGGAGTCCCCCGTCATGTCCGAGATGCGTGTGGGAGTCGCCGCGGTCGAGATCACGCCGCCGCCGGGGTTGCCCTTGATGGGCAATTTTCGCGACGACTATCTGGCCCGCGGCAGCCACGATCCGCTGACGGCCAAGGCGATCGTGTTCGAGGACCGGCGGGGTACCAAGGCAGCCCTCCTGGCGGTCGACGTCTGCATGCTGGACCGCCGCAACGTGGCGCTGATCCGTGACACGATCGGCCGCACGGCCCGCGTGCCGCCGGAACACGTGCTGGTCCACGCCACCCACACGCACAGCGGGCCCGCGCCGCACGATCGGTTCCTGTTCGGCTTGGACTACCGGCCGTATCGCGCGGCGGCCGAAGCGATGCTGGTCACAGCGGCTGCGGCCGTGGCCCAGGCCGAACGGAATGCGACCGAGGCTCAGCTGAGCTTTGGCCATGCGCACGAGGACCGCTTGTCGTTCAACCGGCGTTTGCGGCGCAAGGACGGTACGACGCAGATGAACTGGGAGGCGCTCGCGCCCGGTTTCGATCCCGGTCAGGTGGAATCGGCATGGGGACCGACCGATTCGCAAGTGGGCTGCCTGGTGATCGAGTCGGCGACCGGCCCGGTCGCCGCCGCCGTGAATTTCGGCCTGCATCCGGCCGTCCTGGCGGGCGACAACTGGCTGTACTCGGCCGATTTTCCCGGCCAGCTGTCGGCGGCACTGCGCCGGATCCAGGGTGACGACTTCCTGACGCTGTTTCTGAACGGCTGCTGTGGGAACGTCAATCACGTCGATTATCACAACCAGCAGCAGGGCCGCGGGTACGGCATGATCGAACGCGTGGGCTACATGCTGGCCGCCGCAGCCGCTCAAGCCATCCGCACGCGCGTGCCCTTGGCGGGCGACGATATCGCCGTCGCCACCGACATGGTGGTGCTGGAGCGGATGCCCGTTTCGCCGGACGAGTACGACCGCTGCCGACGCCTGCTGGACGATTTGCGGAAGCAACCGTTGCCAGGTCAAGTGGACGGGCTGCCGGAAGCGTTCTTTGCCGATTTGCGTTTGCAGATGCACGCCGTCCAGCACGAGCCGGACCATGTCGAGGTGATGACGATCCGCGTGGGCGACATGGCGGTGGTCGGATTGCCGGGCGAAGTGTTTTGCGAGTTCGGCTTGGAACTGAAACGCCGCTCGCCCACCTCGCACACACTGGTCGTGGAACTGGCCAACGACGCGATCGGTTATCTGCCCACGCGCGAGTCGTTTGCGCAGGGCGGTTACGAAGTCACGGTGGGCAGTACCTTGTACGCCCCCGGTGCAGGAGAGCGATTAGCCGACGCGGCGGCGGCCCAGCTGCAACGGCTGTTTTGAACACCTTTCCCCTACAGGAGCATTGATGATGACCAAGAACAGCGTCAATTTCGGCGTGATCGGCGCCGGCGGGATTGCCTATCGCAGGACCATTCCCGGCATGTTGAAAGCCAAGAACTGCCGCTTGGTGGCCGTGATGGACCCGGTCGGCGTCGAGCAGGTGGCCGCCGGGTTCAAAGTGGCCAAGGCGTATACGAGCGAAGCGGAGTTGCTGGCCGATCCGGAGGTCGAAGCCGTATACATCGCCTCGCCGGTCCATTGCCACCTGAAACAGATTCAAATGGCGGCGGCGGCCGGCAAGCACATCCTGTGCGAAAAACCGCTGACGATGACCTTGGCCCAGACCAAGGACGCGGTCGCCGTCTGCAAGCAGGCCAAGGTGTACCTGCAGGAAGGCTACATGATGAAGTTCCACGGCGCGCACGCCGTCATCAAGCAGCTGATCGACGAAGGCCGCTTGGGCAAGATCGTCTACATGCGGGCTCAACTGTCGTGCTGGTATCCCCCGATGGAAGGCGCGTGGCGTCAGGATCCCAAGCTGGGCGGCGGCGGAGCGCTGATCGACATGGCCACGCATTTGTACGACCTGTTGGCCTGGTACGCCGGGCCCGTGCGGCGGGTCGTGGCGACGGTCAACACACTGGTCCAGGACTACAAATCGGACGACGCCTCGACGACGCTGTTGGAGTTCAAGTCGGGGGCACAGGCGACCGTCGATTGCTTCTACTGCATCCCGGACGCCGCCAGCCGGACGCGGTTGGAGATCTACGGCTCGCAAGGCGCCGTGTTGACCGAAGGCACCATCGGCCAGAGCGTCGGCGGCGTGCTCGAGGTTTTGGAATCGACCGGGACGGCCGACTACGATGCGCAGCAAAGCAAGGACGTCGCTCGCAAGTTCCAGAAGACGCCGTTCCCCAAGATCAATCCCTACACCGCCGAATGCGAGTACTTTGCGGACTGCATCCTCCAGCGCCGCCCGCCCGTACTGAACGACGGCAAGAACGCCGTGCGGATCGCCGAACTGACCGACAAAGCCTACCTTTCGTCCAAGCAGCGGAAGGTGCTGTAGGGACGTGCCACGAAATCGCTCCCTCGCCCCGGGACTCCGGGGAGAGTCCCGCGAACACGCCGACGGGCATCTGCGGCAAACGTTTTTCGCCGGTCGTCCAAGATCCGACCCGCCGCGACGAAAAGGGACTTGGACGAATCACTCGTTGCGCGCTAGACTGTACTGCGCCGTGCGCAACGTTGGGAAAACTGGGTTCGGCCCTCATTTCGAGGACAACCGAACGCACGAATTGACACTTCGGAGGTTTCGTATGAGCGACGCACCGTTTAGCGACAAACCGTCGACCGCCAGCAGCGACGAACGCATGTGGGCGATGTTGTGCCACTTGAGCGGCTTTGCCGGCTATATTGTGCCCTTTGGCAACATCATCGGCCCGCTGGTGATCTGGTTGATCAAAAAGGACCAATACGCCTTTGTGGACGATCAAGGCAAGGAGGCGCTGAATTTTCAGATCAGCATCATGATCTGGGCCGCTGTGGCAATCGCCTTGTGTTTCGTGATCATCGGGATCCCCTTGCTGATTGCCGTCATTATCTTCAGCGTGGTGATGACGATCATCGCGGCCATCAAGGCCAACGAAGGTGAATACTATCGCTATCCGTTGACGATTCGGCTGATCAATTAGCGCCACAAATTACGTACGGCGCGCAAAAAGGTGCAAAGAATTGCAGACGCCGGCAGGGTTCTGCAGACAGCGGTGCTGCCGCACGGTGGAAACCCCCGCTGCGCTCGGGGCCTACTGCAGCGCGTAGCGGTTCATCTTGTAGTGCAACGTCCGCACGCTGACTCCCAGCAATTGCGCGGTCCGCTCGCGGTGCTGATTGCAATTTGCCAGCGCCGCCAAGATGGCTTGCTTCTCGGCCTGTTGGACCGCTTCCTCCAAGCTGCTGGCGCCTGTGCGCGGCACGGCGAGGAACTCCTGGGGCAGGTCCTCGGCGTGGACGGTCGGGCTTTCCACGGTCACGACCAGCCGTTCCATCAGGTTTCGCAGTTGGCGCACGTTGCCCGGCCAGGCGTAATCGCACAGTCTGCGCATCGCGGCCGGCGCGATGCGGCGGGACTGGCGGCCATGTCGCTGTTGGGCCTGTTGCAAGAAGTGCTCGACCAGCAGCGGGATGTCGTCGCGCCGCTCGCGCAAGGGAGGAATCCGCAAGGGAACGACGTTCATCCGATAATACAGATCCTGCCGAAATCGGCCTTCGGTCACCAGCTCGTCCAGATCCCGGTTGGTGGCCGCGATCAGCCGCACGTCGATCGGGATCAGGGACTCGCCGCCCAGGCGGCGGAGTTCCCGCTGTTCCAGCAACCGCAACAGGTCGACCTGGGTCTTGGGGGGCATTTCTCCGATCTCGTCCAGAAACAGCGTGCCTCCGTTGGCCATTTCGAACCAGCCGGGCTTCTGCCGCACCGCTCCGCTAAAGGCTCCCTTTTCGTAGCCGAACAATTCGCTTTCCACCAGGGATTCGGGCAGCGCGGCGACATTGGCGGCGATGAACGGGCGGATCTTCCGGACGCTCAAGTTGTGAATCGCTCGGGCCACGAGTTCCTTTCCCGTGCCGCTCTCGCCCTGGACCAGGACGGACACGTCGGCGTTGGCCACCTGACGGATGCGATCGAACACATGCTGCATGGCGGCGCTGCGGCCCACCATGTCGGGAATCTCGCCCATCGCGCTGAGCCGCTCCCGCAGTCGCCGGTTCTCTTCGACCAGGCGGTAGTGCTCCAAGGCGTTGCGAACTTGCAGCCGCAGCATGTTCAGGTCCACCGGCTTGGCGACAAAGTCGTGTGCCCCCTGACGCATCGCCTCGACCGCCGTCTCGATCGTGCCGTGGGCGGTGATCACCAGGACCACGGTCTCGGGCCGCGTCTGCTTGATCTCGCGGAGCAAGTCGATGCCGGACAGCCGTCCCGGCATCTTCAGGTCCGTGATGACCACTTGATGGCCGTACTGCCGGAACATTGCCAGGGCTTGTTCGGCGTCCGCCGCCGTGCACAGTTGGTCGGCTTCGCCCGAGAGCCCTTTGGCCAGGCCGCTGCGAATGTTCGGTTCGTCATCGACGATCAAGATGCGGAAACCGTTCTGCGTCATGCTTCGTCTCGCGGGGGTTCCAAGGGCACGGTGATGCGAAACGTCGTGCCCTGCGCGGTGCTCTCGTAATCGACTTGCCCGCCGTGCTGGCCGATCAGCTTTTCGGTCAGTGCCAATCCCATGCCCGTGCCTTGGGATTTCGTGGAGAAGTACGGCTGGAACAGGTCCTTTCGCACCTCCGGCGGGATTCCCGCTCCCGTATCGGAGACTTCGACGACCAGCCGCTTGTCTGCCTGGAAAGCGCGCAACGACAACGTTCCACCGCTGGGCATGGCTTCCAGGGCGTTGATCATCAGGTTCAACACGGCCTGCTGGAATTTCTGGGAATCCAACGACACCTGGAGAAGTTCCGCTTCGGGCCGCGAGACGGTGATCCGGACGTTTTGGCCGGCCGCCTGCGGCGCGATCAATCGAGCGGTCTCGTCAAGCACCGTGAGAACGTCCAGCGTTTGGATGTTCAGCCGCTGCAGACTGGCAAAACTGCGGAAGCCCTCCAGCACGCCATTCAGCCGATGCACTTCCGTTTTCAGGACGCCGAGCAGATCGTCGACCGATTCGGCCGCGGCTGGATCGCGAAGACGTTCATCGAGCAGCTGGATATGCAGGCTCAACGCGGTCAACGGGTTCTTCAGTTCGTGGTGCAATCCCGAGGCCAGCGTCCCCAAGCTGATGAACCGCTCCATACGTGTCATGCGTTCCTCCAGCAATACGCGCTCCGTCACATCGCGCAGCAAGAACACACAGCCCAAGGGTCGGCGTGCCACATCGTTCAGAAAATGCGCGTCGGCCCGGTATCGCAGGGTTCGGCCGCTGCGTTCGACGGTAAAGTCCTGATCTCGGATCGGCTGCTTCCGCTCGGCCAGGTGCTGGGCCAGTTCCATCAAGTGCGGCCCCGAGGCACAGACCTGCGACAGGGGCTGGCCGGTACACTCAGCGTCCACGCCCAGCAGCCGGATCGCCGCCGAGTTGATACTGGTGATCGTGCCCTGGCGGTCGATCGTAATCACCCCTTGATCCATGCTCGCCAAGATGTTGTAAGCCAGCGATTTGACATCGCGAAGCGTCCGCTGGCTGGCGAAATCCCGCCGCCGGAACCAAACGAGCGTGACCGCACCGCTGGCCAACGCCAAGGACACAACGACGGCAAACATCATTTGGAGCAGAACTTCGCCGCGCAGCGACTCGACGCTCGACGCCGCGACCGGCTGCGAGGCTTCGGCCACACGGCACAGCAGGCGGTAGTGGCGCGCGACCAGCAGCAGCGAGCCGCAATTCAGCAGCAGTGCCAGGATCACCGCACCTAAGACGGCGCCTGTGGCAAGCTGCCCCAGCGGGCGTTCCTCCGAATGTTTGACTCGAAACACGGTTTTCCTCGAACAGGCGGTTTTCTTTCCCGGAAACGGCTGACGAAACACAGCATGCGTGCAGTGTACCGTAGACGAGCATGTCTTCCCAATGCCCCGTGTTGTGCGCCCGGGGATTGTGAGCCGCACGGCGCCGTGCAAGACTCGCGCGCGAATCTGCAATTCATTGCAGACCGCCGCGGATCTGTCCGGCCGGATCTGTCGCCTGCGGCAGCTGCGCGAGCGGCAGTCTTCGCCCACGCTTGTGCGTAAGTCTTTGCCAAGACGGCAATTGCAGTCCGCGGCGAGTTCGGCTTTCCGTTTGCGGCACGCCGCTTGCAAAGCGATACGATTGCGATCGTGTGGCAGAGTATCCTCACAGGGCGAATCCGGCGGGTCTCGCGGATCCCAGAACGGGAGTATTGCGGATGACGGCAACCAACGTGGCCCAGCGGACGATCGAACTGGCGCGCATCTTCCCGCCGGAAGCCGTGGTGATGGGGCTCGACAACACTTCGAAGGAGGCGGCGATCACGACGTTGGTCCGGCGTTTGGTCACGCTCGCAGCGATTCCCGCAGGGGAGGAGCAGAACCTGGTGCAGGCGATCATGACGCGGGAAACGCTGGGAACGACGGCGCTGGGCAACGGAGTTGCTTTTCCCCATATCCGTACACGGTTGACTGACAGGCTGCTGGGCGCGTTGCTGTTGCATCGGGGCGGCATCGAGTTTGACTCGCTCGACGGATCGCCGGTCTACGGGGTCTTTCTGTTGTTGGCGCCGGAGAGTGTCACGAAGGAGTATTTTGATGTGCTGGGAAGGATTACCGCGATCGGCAAGGACAAGAGTTTGCGGCTGCAGTTGCGTGGCTGCCGGTCGGCCGAGACGGTCCAGCGTTTTTTCCAGCTGCTGGATGCGTAGGATCCAGGATTGCACTTGTGAGAATGGCGACTGACTCAGCTACTGGCTGAAGGGTGTGTTCTCGATGCAGTTGACGATTGCCGACGTAACCAGGTTGTTTGCCGTTTCTGCCGGGACGGTCTCGCGCTGGGTTCGCGAGGACAATCTGCCGGCTTCCGAAGTCGATTCGCAGTACCACTTTAATCGGGAAGAGCTGCTGGAGTGGGCCACGCTCCACAAGCTGGCGATTCCGTCGGCCATTTTGCGGCCCGGGGGTAGCGATCCGGCTGCCGAATCGGAGCTTGCCGATGCGTTGGCCTGTGGCGGTGTCGCGTATGGGGTGGCCGGCAGCGACCTCGGCGAGGTGCTGGGGGCCGCCTTGCAGGGGCTGCCACTGCCGCACGATGCCGACCGCGAGGCCTTGCTGGAACTGTTTCTGGCGCGTGAGCGGCTGGGGACGACGGCGGTGGGTGACGGGGTCGCCATCCCGCATCCGCGTTGTCCGCTGGTGTTGGCCTTGCCCCAATCCGCCGTGCGGCTGTGTTTTCTCGCCCAGGCCCACGATTTTGGCGCCCCGGACGGCAAGCCGGTGGACACGCTATTTCTGATGGTTTGCCGCACGGTCCACGAGCATCTCCGGCTGCTGGCCCGCCTGGCTTCCGCGTTGCGCGGCGACGCGTTTCGTCAAGTCCTGGCACGACGTCCGGCTGCCGCGGAGATCGTCGCCGCGTTACGCCGGGAGGAAACGGTCTGATGGGCCCATTGCTGCTGGGACTGGCCGTGCTGAGCGGCGGCGGACTGCTGGCGCTGTTCCTCGGCCGCTGGTCCCGTTGGGCCAATGCCATCGGCGCCGGTTCTGCGGTGGCAGGCAGCGGGATCGCCTTGCTGCCCGTCCTCGGCGTGCTGGTTTCGGGACGATCGTTACCAGAGCTGTCGTGGGCTTGGAGCGTGCCGTTGGGCTCGTTTACCGTCGGGCTGGACCCGCTGTCCGCCTGGTTTGCCGCGGCCATTTTGGGCTTGGCGATCCTGGCAGCGGTGTACGGAGCGGGCTACCTGGCCCATTACGCTGATCGCAAATCGTTGGGACCGCCTTGGCTGTTCTACAATCTGCTCGTGGCGGCCATGGTGTTGGTCGTGGCGGCTCGCAATGGCATGCTGTTTTTGGTGGCTTGGGAAGGCATGGCTTTGGCGTCCTACTTCCTGGTCACGTTCGAGGACGAGCAGCAGCGTGTGCGCGAGGCCGGCCGGATCTACCTGATCGCCTCGCACCTGGGAGCCGCCTGTCTGCTGCTGTTTTTCGCCCTGTTGGCCTCGCACGCCGGTTCGCTAGATTTCTCCTTGCTGGCAGCTTTGGCGAGGCCCCAGGCGGCGGCGAGCATGAGCGACACGCTGGCGGGCGTGCTGTTCCTGCTGGCGCTGGTTGGCTTTGGCGCCAAGGCCGGTTTTATGCCGCTGCACGTTTGGCTTCCCGAAGCGCACCCGGCGGCGCCCAGCCACGTTTCGGCCTTGATGTCCGGCGTGATGATCAAGACGGGCATCTACGGTTTGCTGCGGGCGTTGACGTTCCTCGGGCCGCCGCCGGCATGGTGGGGGTGGCTGCTGGTTGCGATCGGGCTGAGTTCCGGCGTGTTGGGAGTGCTGTTCGCGTTGGCGCAGCACGATTTGAAACGGCTGCTCGCGTACAGCAGCGTCGAGAACATCGGGATCATTGCGTTGGGGCTGGGCGTAGGACTGTTGGGACTGCACGCCGGCTCGCCCGCGTTGGCCGTGTTGGGGTTCGGCGGGGGCCTGCTGCACGTGCTCAATCATGCGATTTTCAAAGGGCTGCTGTTCCTGGGCGCCGGCGCGGTTTTGCACGGCGCGGGCACCTTGCAGCTGGACCGGCTGGGCGGTCTGCTGAAACGCATGCCCTTGACCGGCGCTGCCTTTTTCGCGGGTGCCGTGGCCATCTGCGGTCTGCCGCCGCTGAATGGATTTGTCAGCGAGTTCCTGATCTATTTGGGAGCCTTCCAGGCGTTTCGGGAGACGTCGCTGTCCACGTCGGCGGGCAGCGTTTTGGCGTTGGCCACCATCGGCGGGCTGGCGTTGATCGGCGGTTTGGCGGCGGCCTGCTTTACCAAGGTGGTGGGGATTGCGTTTCTGGGCGAGCCGCGGACCAAGGCAGCGGCCGAGGCTCGCGCTCCCGGCTGGCGGATGGTCGGACCGATGCTGGTACTGGCCGCCGGTTGCCCTCTTGCCGCTGGAGCCGTAGGACCACTGCTGGCCGCTGTGGGGCCGGCGCTGGCGATCGTGTTGGACCAGCCGGCCGAGGTGATCGCCGACAGTCTTGCCCCGGCGCTGAGCCCGTTGAACGCGGTGCTGATGGTGGGGGCGGTCTTGATTGGACTGATCGTGTTGCTGGCGGCGTTGCGAATGGGGCTGCTGCGCTCCCGCGAGGTACGGGACACGGTGACCTGGGATTGCGGCTATGCGGCGCCGGCGGCGCGGATGCAGTACACCGCGACGTCGTTTGTCCAGCCGATCACCGATTTCTTCGCCCCGGTGCTCCGCGTTCGCAAGCAGTTTCACGAGCCCAGCGGCTTGTTTCCCGACCAGGCATCGGCCAGCACGCACCACGAGGACGTATTCCTCAGCGGCTTGTTCTCGCGGTCGTACGACGGGATCTGTTGGGTCTTGTCCAAGCTGAACTGGCTGCAGCACGGGCGGCTCAATTTTTACGTGTTGTACATCGCCTTGACGCTGGTCGCTCTGCTGGTTTGGCAGTTTGGATTATGAAAAAGGAGACGCAACCAATACTGTTCGGCACGATTCTTGCGAAAGGGTATCCTCGCCGCTTGTCGGCGAGTAGTTCAGGTTACGTGGCCACGAACAAGCGGCCGCCCCGAACAACGCTGATCCCTGACGCTTGCCGTCGGGAGATTCAGGATCGATGGCTGAGATGGTAATACCGCCAATTAGCCTGAAGCACTCGCCGACGAGCGGCGAGGATCAAGGCTTGCGTTCTGTGCGTTGCCCTCGTGGCCCGTTTTCCTCAAGCACTCGACGGCAAGCGTCGAGGCTGCCTGCCGGTGGCAACCCTCGTGCCAAACAGTCTTGGGCGAACAGTATGGGGACGTAGCTCTCTTTAGAAAATGAGCTACGTCCCCTGTTTGAGATTTGAGATTTGAGATTTGAGATTTGAGATCGCTTCTGGAGAATCGTTGGGAGTCGGAACGTGTTTGAACTCGCCGGGCTTTCGGGCATTCTTCCAGCCGTTTTCGCGTTGTTGTTTGCGCCGTTGCTGCTGGGCCTGATCAACCGCACCAAGGCCGTTGTCGGCGGACGCTGCGGGCCGCCGATGCTGCAGCCGTACCACGACCTTCGCAAGCTGCTGGGCAAAGGCGCCGTGTACAGCCGCACCACATCGTGGGTGTTCCGAGCCGGGCCGATCGTGACGCTGGCCGCAACCGTCGCGGCGGCGCTGCTGGTGCCCTTGGGGCCTTGGGGCGCGCCGTTCCACTTTGCCGGCGACCTGGTGTTGTTTGCGTACTTGTTGGGACTGGCGAGGTTCTTTACCGTCGCGGCGGCCTTGGACGCCGGGTCGTCCTTCGAGGGGATGGGCGGCAGCCGCGAGGTTTTTTTCGCGACGTTGGCCGAACCGCCGCTGCTGTTGGGACTGGTGGCCGTGGCCAAGGCGTCCGTCGGCAACGCGAACTGGTTCGATTTGACCGGGATGCACCAGCACGTCAGCGGCGCACTTTGGCAGGATGCGGGTTTGGTCCTGCTGTTTGTCGCCGTGGCTCTGTTTCTGGTCTTGCTGGCCGAGTGCTCGCGAATCCCGGTCGACGACCCGAATACGCATTTGGAGTTGACGATGATTCACGAGGTGATGGTGCTGGACCACAGCGGTCCCGATTTCGCCTTCATCCTGTACGGAGCGGCGCTCAAGCTGTGGCTGTTGTCGGCCTTGATCGTCAGCGTGGTGGTCCCCCGCATGTCCCAACCGTGGTTGGATCTGGCCGTTTCGCTGGGCAGTGTGTTGGCGTTGGCCGTCGTGGTGGGCGTGGTCGAGTCCAGCATGGCCCGCTTGCGGCTGGTGCGAGTGCCCCAGTTGCTCGTCGGAGCCGGCGTGCTGGCCGTGCTCGCCTTGGTGCTCGAAGCTCACACCTAACGCCGACTTGCTGAACTCAACCGTCGTGAGATCCGAATTTGGAAATCCGCAGTCCAGAATCAATACAACCATGCCATCTTCGATCAGCGAGTTCATTCTGGTAGTGGTGATGCTCACGAATCTGGCCCTGTTGGGCATGAGCCGGATCCGGACGAGCATTCGGACGGTGGCCATCCAAGGCATGATGCTGGGTTTGCTGCCGCTATTCATCAGCGGTCACGGACTCACGCTGCCGTTGTTGGTGATCGCGGTGGGCAGTTTTGCCTTGAAGGGCATCGTCTTTCCCTGGTGGCTGATGCGGACGCTGCAAGCGGCCAACGCCCAGCGGGAGGTTTCGCCGGTCGTCGGGCCATCCGCATCGACCGCGCTGGGAGCGTTGTTGATCGTCTTCTCGTTCTGGCTCGGCTCACGATTCGAGCTGCCGCCGACGGTGCCTCTCGTTTCCCGCTTGGCGCTGCCGGTGGCCGTGGCCTTGTTGCTGAGCGGCTTGTTCGTGATCGTCACGCGGCGGCAAGCCTTGATGCAGGTGCTGGGTTATCTGGTCCTGGAAAACGGCGTCTTTGTGTTCGGCCTGGCCTTGGCCCACCAGGAGCCGCTGTTGGTCGAGATGGGCATCCTGTTGGACGTTTTTGTGGCCGTGTTCGTGATGGGGATCGCCGTGTTCCACATCGCCCGCGAGTTCGATCACATCGACGTCGAGAAACTGTCGGAGTTGCGGGACTGAGAGAGGAAGAAAAGAACCGTTATGAGCGTCCTCTTGGCTTTGATACTCACGCCGGCCGTGGCGGGCTGCTGCGTCTTTGCCTGGAACTCGCGCCGCGGGCGGCGGGCGATCCTGCTGCTGGCGGCGACGGCCCATTTGTCGCTGACCGGCTGGCTGTGGTGGCAGCGGCCGGTGGTCTCGCCGCACGGTTGGCTGGGCGTGGACGCCGTGGGGCTGTTGTTCCTGACCATCGCCAGCGTGCTGTTCTTTGCCGCCGCCGTCTACAGCGGGGGCTATCTGCGCGACGAGCAGCAATCGCGGCACGTGGACATCGAAGAAGGGTTTTTGTTCTTCAATGAACCGGAGGCCGTTTTCGTCGGCTGCTTGCTGATGTTCTTGGCGGCGATGACGTTGGTCACGTTAAGCCAGCACTTTGGCCTGTTGTGGGTCGGTGTGGAAGCGACCACCCTGGCCACCGCTCCGCTGATCTATTTCCATCGCCATCACCGTTCGCTCGAGGCGACGTGGAAGTACTTGCTGATCTGTTCGGTGGGGATCGCGTTGGCGTTGCTGGGGAACTTTCTCTTGGCCGTGGCGGCCTCCAATGCTCGGACCGGCCACGCGGCGCTGATCGTGTACAGCTTGCAGCAGCACGCTTCGCAATTGCACGGCCCTTGGCTCAAGGTGGCCTTCCTGTTCTTTCTGGTCGGCTACGGGACGAAGATGGGCCTGGCGCCCATGCACACGTGGTTGCCCGATGCCCACAGCGAGTCGCCTTCGCCGGTCTCTGCGCTGCTGTCCGGGGCTTTGTTGAACTGTGCGTTCTTGGGCATCCTGCGGCTGCACCAGTTGTGCGTCGCCGCGGGGCACGGCGATTTCAGCCGGCCGCTGTTGATCCTGTTCGGCCTGGTGTCGGTGCTGGTGGCCGCCGTGTTCCTGCTGCGGCAAGCGGATTTCAAGCGGATGCTGGCCTATTCGAGTGTCGAGCACATGGGCATCCTAGCGCTGGGCGTGGGCTTGGGCGGCGTGGGCGTGTTCGGTTCGCTGCTGCACGCGGTCAACCATTCGCTGACCAAAGCGGCCCTGTTCCTGGTCGCCGGCAACATCCTGGCGGCCTATGCCACCAAGTCCACTCGCGACGTGCGGGGCATCCGGCAAGTCCTGCCGATCACCGGCGTCCTGTGGCTGGCCGGTTTCCTGGCCATCACCGGTTCGCCTCCGTTCGGCATGTTCCTCAGTGAATTCACGATCCTCAAGGCGGCTCTGGACCAGCAGCACTATGTGGTCGCCGTCCTGTACCTGATCCTGTTAGGACTGATCTTCATCGCGATGGCCAATCTGGTGCTGCCGATGACGCAGGGAGAAGCGTTGAACGGGGGACAGCCCCAGACGCAGAAACGCGGCGAGCCGCTGTGGTCGATCGGCCCGTCGGCCGCGCTGCTGGCGCTGACCCTGACCCTGGGATTATGGATTCCGACTTGGCTCGGCAACGTATTGGACGAGGCGGCCGGCGGTTTCCAGGCGGTCGCCACTCCGATCGCCACCGTCGCCACCGCACTGGAGCCTTTGCCACGATGAGCATCAACCACTGCTGCGCGTCAAACTGCCAGCCGGTCGCACTGGCCGACATCCCGGTGCTGGCGGGCGAGGCATTTGAACAGGAGTTGGCGGCGCAACTGCGCAGCGGCTGCCAGTTGTCGACCCTGTTCGGCCAAGCCCGCACGGCGCAGACGGTGCGGCTATATGCGGTCACCGGCGAGACGACGACCGCCACGCTCCGCGTCTTTGCCACCGATGTCTCCGACCGCTATCCATCGCTGACCCCGGCCTGTCCGGCTGCGCATTGGTTCGAGCGCGAAATCGCCGAACAGTGGGGCGTCAAGCCGGAGGGCCATCCGTGGCTCAAGCCGATCCGCTTTCATCCCTCGTATTGCGCCGGGCGTGATGCCTGGGATCGCAAGCCGGGCGAGGCGATCGCACCGGGCGTGACGGACTATTTCCGAGTGGCGGGGCAGCAAGTTCACGAAGTGGCGGTGGGCCCGGTCCACGCGGGCATCATCGAGCCGGGCCATTTCCGCTTTCAATGCCTGGGCGAACAGGTTTTCCACCTGGAGATCGAACTGGGCTACCAGCACCGCGGGATCGAGCGGCGATTGGTGGGCGGTCCGGACAAACGCACGATCGGCTCTATGGAAACGCTCGCCGGGGACACGACGATCGGACACAGTACCGCCTACTGCCAAGCCATCGAGGCGCTGGCCGGCCGAGCAGCCTCGCTGCGCGCCCAGGCGTTGCGGGCCGTCGCCTTGGAACTGGAGCGGCTGGCGAATCACACGGGTGACCTGGGCGCGTTGGCGGTCGATATCGGCTTCTTGCCCACGTCCGCCTACTGCGGGCGGCTGCGCGGCGATTTCCTGAACACATCGGCCGTGCTCTGCGGCAGCCGCTTTGGACGCGGCCTTGTCCGGCCCGGCGGTGTGGCGTTCGACGTCGACCAGCAGCGATCCGAAGAAGTGCAGAGCCGCGTCGATGCCACGTTCCGGGATGTGGCCGGCGCGGTGAACCTGCTCTGGCACTCGCCCTCGGTGATGGCTCGGTTCGACGGCACGGGCACGGTCCCTCGCGCGGTCTGCGACGAGTTGGGAATGGTGGGCTTGGCAGCGCGGGCTTGCGGGGTGGACCGCGACGTGCGCCGTGATTTCCCGGCGGGTTTCTTCCGCTTTGCGCAGCTGCCCGTCTCGACCTGGCATACCGGCGACGTCTTCGCTCGAGCCTACGTGCGGTGGCTGGAGGTCCAGCGTTCGGCGCGCTTCGTCGTCGAACAGCTGCGCGGTCTGCCGCGCGGCGATGTGCGGCGGGATTTGGGACCCCTGCAGCCCGAATCGCTGGTCGTCTCCCTGGTCGAAGGCTGGCGCGGCGAGATCTGCCATGTCGCGATCACCGACGGCGACGGACGCTTTGCCCATTACAAGGTCGTCGATCCCTCGTTCCGCAATTGGATCGGGTTGGCGATGGCCCTGCGCAACGAGCCGATTTCGGACTTTCCCGTGTGCAACAAGAGCTTCAATCTTTCGTACTGCGGCCACGATCTGTGAGTAACAAACATGTTTCCCATCCTCGCTGAACGCCTTCGACAAGGGCACCGCACGCTGCCTTTCCCGGCTGGCGAACCGCCGAAAATTCCCGATCGGTTCCGGGGGTTGCCCGTGATCGATGCGGCCAACTGCAGCGACGGCTGCCGCCGCTGTGCCGCAGCCTGTCCGACGGACGCCGTTACGATCCTGGACGGCAAACCTCGCCTGGACATGGGGCGTTGCCTGTTCTGCAGCGAGTGCGCAAACGGCTGCCCCGACGGTGGCATCGCGTTCACGTCCGATTATCGGCTGGCATCGCGGACTCGAGATGGGTTGCGTGTCGACGAGCACGCCTTCCAACGGGCCGAGGCGCTGGACGCCCAGGCTCGCCGTCTGTTCGGCCGTTCGCTGCACTTGCGGCAGGTCAGTGCGGGCGGCTGCAACGCTTGCGAGGCGGACATCAACGTGCTCAGCACGGTGGTCTTCGACCTGGGCCGCTTCGGCATCCAGATCGTGGCCTCGCCGCGTCACGCCGACGGCTTGATCGTCACCGGGCCCGTGACGGAGAACATGCATCTGGCGCTGCAGAAGACCTACGAAGCGACGCCGTCGCCCAAGATCGTGATCGCCGTGGGAGCATGCGCCATCAGCGGCGGTCCGTTCGCAGGACATCCCGAACAGCACAACGGCGTGGATTCCGTGATCCCCGTGGATCTCTACATCCCCGGCTGCCCGCCTCATCCGCTGACGATCTTGGACGGCCTGCTGCGGCTGCTGGGCCGCATCCCTCCCGCAGGGCGGTAAGCACGGTTCGAGAAATCGCTGTCCGGGATTGGGTGAGCGGCAAGGCGCTAGCCGCCGATATTCTGGACGGTCCCCAACCGGCGGCTCGCGCCTTGCCGCTCACTTATTTCTTGCACGATGCCTTACGGCACGCTCCAGCGTCCGTCGCCAAGGAAGACCGTGGCTTCCTGTTTGCCGGCGTCGGCCAGCAGGACGGCGGCCCGATCGCCGCTCAGCACATCCCGGGGGTCGATGACGCGCACGATGTCTTCCCAACGTCCGGCCCGAGGCACGGCGTCCAGCAGGCGATTGGGCGACTCCAAAAAAAACAGCTCGTTCAATTCGTTCTGGCGCTGGCGGGGAAAGAGGGCCAGGTACAGCACGTTCATCTCGATCAACTCGTTCAGAAAGTGGGTGCCCAGCGAGACGTCCGGCACCAGGTTCTCGCGCATCGTTACGATTTCGCACAGGATCGAGACGCGGTTGATTTCCGCGAAATGCACGGGAACGCCCAACTCGGGGCTCTCGGTTCCCCAGCGTCCGGGTCCCAGCAGCATGACGGTCTCGTCCTGGGGACGCAGGGTCTGGTTGATGCGGCCCAGCAGGCGGGCGACTTCGTAGCGCTGCGGCCAGGCCAGTTCCGCATAGCGCGAGGGGACGACGTAGATGAACCGGTGGATGCGGGCAATCCGGCTGGGGCCGATGACCGCGCCGCGCGCTTGGAGCAGGCGATCCCCGTTGTCGATTTGCACCTCGGGCAGACAGACCCGCTCCGCTCCCTGGACCTGCAGCGGGCGGCACTGCAGCAGGTGGATTTGGTACCCGCCGTCGTCCCGAAGATTGACGGCGAACTCGATGTCCACGGGATTCCGGTACGCCTCGTCCAGCGTTTTCAGAATCTCGTACATGTCCTCGACAAAGGGCGTATTCGACAACAGGCCGTCAAAGGTGAGCGTGTAATGCGGCGACGCCACGGACGAACCGGCGGTGCTTTGCGCCGTGGCCACGTGGTCCCAAGGCAACGGCAAGCCCTCCCGCGCGAGATCCAGAATATGACTGGACGCCAAGCGGTTGGCGGTCAAGTCCAGGTAATCCAACCGCCGCTGGGAGTACTCGCAGACCTGGTCAAAGTTGCTTTCCGGCCGCCGCGTGGGGGCGTTCAAGGCGACCAAACGCGTATAGTCGTCATCGGAACGGTCGACCGCCCGCGTGCCCAGTCCGAAGACCAGCCGGATGACGCCCGCCCGGGGATCGATCTCCTTGTGCCAGACGTACGGATTGAAGGAAAAACCGACGCCCGCCAGGTGCGGAAAGAACTTGTCCCCGTGCTGCGAACCCGAGACCCGCATCACCAGCAGAGCCATCTGTTCGTCGTGTTCCAGCAGTCCGCGACTGACCCGATAACGCAGCGCCCGCTCGCTCATCGCGCTGGCGTACACCTTCCGCACGCAATCCAGCAAAGCCTCCAGTCGCTGTTTCCGCGTGCCCCGATTGGCGCAGAACACGCTGTCGTACTTGCCGGCAAACGCATTGCCGTAGGTATCCTCCAGCAGCGAACTGGAACGGACGATGTAGGGCGACTCGCCGAAATAGTCCAGCATCGCCGCGAACTGGTCCATGGTGTAATCGGGGAACCTGCCCTGCTGGATCTGCTCGCGAGCCTCCTGCACCCCCTCCAGGAACACTTCGGGGTCGCGCTGCGACTGGCGCAGCCACCAGATGCCGTTGCGGATCAGGAACGTGTAGAACACATCCGAGCCGATATAGAACGAATCGTGCGTCTCCAGCAGATCATTCAGACGCGGATGATCGCACTTGAGAATCGCACGAGCCAGCAGCATGCCCAGGGCCTTGCCGCCGATCAGGCCGATGCCGACCATGCGGTCCCGAATCGCCAGGATGTCGTCCAGGCCAAGATAATGATGGACCAGGCGGAGCATCGAGGCATCGTGGGACAGTACCATCCGGCTCAGCCGTTCGAACACCTCGCGTTCGCATTCCGGTTTGCAGCGGCCGGCGCGCACGTCGTCGCGCGTCTGCTGGGCTTCGTGGAAAATCCGCCGCCAAAAGCCGACTTGCGTGTCCGCCCGCAGGCCGGGCCAACCGCTGAAGGCCATCAAGTCGGCGAGTTCCGCGCTGTCGGTCACGGGATGGAACTCGTCCTCGTGCCAGCGATGCACCGTGCTGCGCGCCGCGGGCGAACGATGCTGGATCTTGATCGGACGCAGATAACGCTGCTGCTGGTGCCAAAACACATCCAGCAGGAACTGGGCCGTCTCGGTCACGGGACGCAGGGCGAACGAGGCGTGGTAGTTCCGCGTCAAGCCGTAGTACGAGACGCTGCCCAATTCGTGCAAGCGAGGACAGGTGAGCAGAAAGAAATTGCCCAGCATCTGGTCGGCCGACCACAGGGACGCCAACTCCGACAGGCAATCAAAGATGAACACCCCGCGCTCGCCCGTCGCCTCGATGGCTTTGTGGATCTGCGTGACAAACCCCTCGAAACCGGCGGCCGGATTCGGCCGCTCGACCCGCACTCGCTGGTCGTCCGCAAGCAACGGCTCGTGGGAGGCGAACCGAACATACACCAACGGGCGAGCCGCAGCGAGTGCCGATTGGGCGAACGGCCCGACCAACGCGCGATAGTCCTCCACCGCCTCGAACTGCCAGACGATGTTGTCTCCGGACCGGATGCCGTCAAGCACCTTGTCCAAGGCGGGCAGGCCCGAGGACCAGGTGGTTGATGCCGGGTCCTCTTCCCGAGAGGACGGTAGGGCCGAGGCGCTGCCAACCGGCCCGATATCCGCCCCAGGCGGAGTCGCGGCCGGTTCGTCAGAGCGGATAATCATAAATGTGCGGCCGAAGCCGAAGTGCGATAATCAGGTCAAGAATAGACAGTCTATCGAAAACGAAACCCGGCGATACCCCGGGACTCCGGTCTTCGAAGTTGCGCATTTCTGCGCCGTCGCGTCCCCGCCGACCCCGCGTCGGTGGAAGCAGGTTTCGGAACCAAGCGAGGGCCCCAGGAAAACGCCGCTCGATCCGCCCTCGCTCAGTTGCCTTCGGAACGGTCGGCCATTTCAGCCGGGACATCCACGTCGGCCAGTTCGGCAGGCGGTGCTGCGGCCTCTGGCGTCCCGTCGGCGACAGGACTTTCTTCTGCCGTCGGTGCGACGGCCACCGTGTCGGCAGCACTCGACGCGACCGGGATGGCCACAGCATGGTGAACTGGCACGAGGGTTTGCGTCGCCACGGCGTTCAGAATACGATCCTGCGGCGCCGGGTCGGCCACCAGCCACAGCTTGCGAGTTTCCTCCGGCACCGAATCCCGCCAGATCGCCAGGATTTGCTCGACGTTGATGTGGGGATTGCCCCGTTCGTTGCCGGGTTGCTTGGGCGGTTTGGGAAGCAGCGGCACCCAAAGCATGTCGATCCGGGAACTGTCGCCATAGAACTGGCCGCCGACGATCTCGCCAGCGGGGTTCAAGTCCAGCAGGTAATGGAAATACTTGGTGCGCTGGATACGAGGGCTCTGCTGGAACTCGCCTTGACTCTCCTTGGCGTAGGCGAGGTTCAGCTTCACCTCCACCTGCCGCTGGGACCGTTTGGCCGAGCTGCTGTTGAACGAGAACGCGGGATAATTCCATTTCTCCGGGCCGGGGTCCGCCTCCATGCCCAGCGGATGCGCGCCGCGGCCGATCCAATTGGCGACCACCGCATGAAAGAGAGCTGCCTGGATGTTGTGGCTCGATCCGGACAAATCCTCGATCTCGTTATAGATGTACAATTCCGCCAACAGCCCCTTGATATCCGCAGGCGTGAACACCACGCCGTTTCGCGTAACGCTTTGCTTCGGTTCCGCATGCCGGATCGCAGCGGCCGCCCAGCCGTTACAGTGCCCATGCCAGTTGGGCGTGCCCATCCGGGTCACCTGCCGGCGGCCAAACAAACCTCCGGGTTGTGAGACGGGTTGCTGGTACGCCGAGGTGTCCCACTGCTCCCATGCCGTGGCCAGCGTCCGTCCGCCGTGAAAGGCCCGGTCGTACTTGCGCATCACCGAAATGGTGCCGCCGTGCTTGTCCAGGTAAATCGCTCCCGAGTACGGAGTCCGCTCTTCGGAAACGCCGCCCTTGGTCGGCAAATCGTCGAACTTCCATACGAAATCCGTGCCCCATAGACGCTGAAAGACTTCGTTCTGCTGCTGAATATCGGCTTTCGGAATCGCGACGCCAAGGCTCGCTACACCGAACCAAACCGCCGTGAAGACTGAAGTGAACATCCTTGACTCCCCTCCCCGGGAAAGAACATGAAAAAAAGAGCATGGATATCATGCTGCCGAACTTCCGAACGTGCTTACAAGTGGAATGCTCCCACGCGCTCCGGTTGAAAGATCACTTCCTCGACACGCAGCCGGCGAAGACCGGAGGGAACCCGCCAACGCACCACGTCACCCACGTGATAGCCCAGGATGGCCGTTCCCACCGGCGCCAATACCGACAGCCGGTTGCGGGCGATGTTCGCATGGTTGGGATACACCAGGGTGTAGGTCTCCGTCTCGCCCGTGTCCACATCACGCAGCACGACCGTCGAGTTCATCGTCACCACGTCGTTGGGAATCTCGTCGGACAACACAACCTCTGCCCGTTCCAATTCGGCAATTAAGTCGGTCAACCGCCTGTCGGAACCGTCGTTCAACTCCAGTTCTGCGGCAACGACGTGGCATAATCGCTTCAAATCCGTTTGGGTGATGTGGATTCGGCGCCGGGACATGTATTTGACCTTTGCTGTTCAGGTTCTATGTCTGAACAGAATGCACCAACCGGGCGCAGACTGTTCAAAGCTCGCGCTTCACCAAACGGAACCGCTAACTCGAAGCAAGCCTGTTCGATACCGAGAGTCTTTCCCCAAGCAACTCTCGCGCCAATGCCTTCAGCAGACGAAGAAACTGGCCCCGATTGTCGTCATCAGCCGCT
>Ga0351850_1074_pt2 | contig 35436 bp, 38 predicted proteins | sample TotcelHFGM3001N4_FD_206796 | JGI IMG/M metagenome (GOLD analysis project Ga0351850, IMG submission 206796) | Enriched cells from coal bed in the Powder River Basin, Montana, United States - Total cells FGM rep1 HSBNCT.FGM.300.1.N4 ...
GAGCAGCGTCGCGCAGGTCGAGGGAGCGCTCACCATCGAGCGGGTCTTCGTCCCTTCCATGGCTGAGGAACGTCGCTGTACACTGTACGAAGAGTGGAAGCGTGCGGTTCGCCGCGCCCTGAGCACGTAGCGGCGACGGACACGTAGTACTGCGATGCATGATGTCATTGTCATAGGGGGCGGCGTCGTCGGCGCTGCCGTCGCGTACCAGTTATCTCACTACCGCGTGCGAACTGCGCTTCTTGAGAAAGAGCAGGAGCTGTCATTTGGCGTCTCCAAGGCTAACAGCGGCATTATTCATCCCGGGACGCAGAATCCGGCGAACTCCCTGAAAGGGCGATTGTGTGTCGAGGGCAACCTGCTCGTTCGTGAGATGTCCGAGGAACTGGATCTCGATTTCCAGGAGGTCGGCGAATTGATCGTTGCCTTTGACGATGGCGAAGTCGCCCGTCTGTGGCAGATGAAGCAGGAGGCGGAAGTGTTGGGTGTCCCCGGGCTTGAGGTAGTGTCCCGTGACTGGCTCAGGGACAATGAGCCGAATCTTAATCGGGATGCTGTGGCGGCGCTCCACGCGCCTTCCGCCGGAATCATCAGCCCGTATCGTTTTGTGTATGCACTTGCCGACAGCGCGGCACTCAACGGGGTGGAGGTGCATACGTCTACAAGGGTCCAGTCGATCGACCGGATGCTCGACTCGCGTGCTGGTGACGGCAGTACCTTCACACTGCACACGTCCGGCGGTGAGTTCCGGTCGCGCTATGTGGTGAACTGTGGCGGTCTGTATGCCGATGACATCTCAGCTATGGTGGGTGTACGCAGTATACACATCAGGCCGCGCAAGGGCGAGGAGTACATCCTCGACAAGAAGCGCCGCTACATCACGAGGCATCTCCTGTTTCCCGTCCCGACCCCCGACTCTAAGGGCATTCTCGTCACGAGGACGTCCGACGGCAATCCCATGATTGGTCCCACCGCGTATGCAGTGAGCGACAAGGAAGATCTATCGACCACGGACGAGGGACTTCGGCAGGTGCTTCGAGTTGCACAGCGTCTCGTGCCGGCTATCGACGCAGCGGACATAATCGCCTACTTCGCGGGATTGCGACCCGCCGCCGGCGAGGACTTCGTGATACGGTGCGAAGACAAGGCGCCAGGGTTCGTGAATGTGGCCGGCATCCAGTCGCCTGGACTGACTGCCGCTCCCGCGATAGGGAGGTACGTAACCGGGCTGCTCTCCCAATCGGGTCTGAGCCTGTCCCCGAAACGCCGCACACGCAAGCGCGTGCCCAGGACCGTGCACCTGTTCTCAATGCCGACCGCTGAAGCTTCGGAACTGGTGGCGAAAGACCCGGAGTATGGCGATATCGTGTGTCGCTGTGAGACTGTCTCGTTGCGAGAGGTCAAGGACGCAATAGAGGCGGGTGCGACGACCCTCGATGGCGTGAAATACAGGACCCGGGCCGGCGCGGGCAGATGCCACGGCAGTTTCTGCACATGTCGCATCATGCGCGTGCTGGCTGAGGAGACCGGGCAACCGGTGACCGCAATCTCGAAGAGGGGCAAGGGTTCCGAACTTGCGGTAGAGGAGCGCTGCGATGGATGAGCGCGCGCTCGTCGTAGTCGGTGGTGGTCCCGCCGGCATGGCGGCAGCCCTGTCGGCGTGGGAGCGTGGGGTGCGCGATATCCTCTTGCTTGAGCGAGACCGCCATCTGGGCGGCATCCTGAACCAGTGCGTGCATCCCGGATTCGGTCTAGTGCAGTTCAAGGAAACCCTGACCGGGCCTGAATACGCCGACCGCTTCGTTCAGCGGGTCAGGGCGACGAGTGAAATCGAGGTGAGCACCGGCTCGTTCGTCGCTGACCTCAAGCCGGGCAAGGTGCTTACATACTTCAAGCCCGGCGAAGTGCGTTCCGTCAGGGCCGGCGCGCTTGTGATGGCCACCGGTTGCCGTGAGCGAACACGTGAGATGATTCAGATTCCCGGTTCGCGGCCGGCGGGCGTGTTCTCCGCCGGGTTTGCACAGAGGATGATGAATATCGAGGGTCTCCTGCCGGGCAGGCGGGTGGTCGTCATCGGCTCAGGAGATATAGGCCTCATCATGGCCAGACGCCTGTCGCTGGAGGGCTCGGCCGTGAGTGCGGTCGTCGAAATCCAGCGCCAGCCCACCGGATTGAAACGGAATATCGTGCAGTGCCTCGATGACTTCGGCATTCCCCTCCACCTCGGACACCGGGTCGCATGGATTCACGGCAAGGATAGAGTGGAAGCGGTCGACGTCGCTCCGGTAGATGAGATGGGGTGTGAGGTTGCCGGGGGCAGATTCTCCATCGAATGCGACACGGTGCTGGTCTCCGTCGGCCTCATCCCTGAGAATGAGCTCATCGAGATGGCGGGGGTGGAGATAAACAGGCGGACTAATACTCCCGTGTCGACCGATCTCAACTACACCTCGATCCCGGGGCTGTTTGTGTGCGGCAACGCCTATCGGGTGTACGACATTGTCGACTCGGTCACGCGGGACAGCGTGATTGCAGGGAGGCAAGCTGCCGAGTACCTTGCAGCAGGGTGAGGAGAGGCCATCAGTGGATAGAGAGATCACCTGCATCGAGTGTCCCACAGGCTGTACGGTGAACGTTGCCGTCGAGGATGGAAAGGCTGTGCGGGTGGATGGCTTCGGCTGCCGCAGGGGGCGTGACTATGCCATCGCCGAGGTGGAGCATCCTGTGCGTCTGTTGACTACCACCGTACCCGCGTGCGGTCTCGCTGTCCGCATGGTTCCAGTGCGTACCAGTCGCCCTATCCCTCGCGACATGCGGACACAAGCCATGGAGGCTATCAGACAGGTGAGAATTCGACGCGCGGTCAAGGTCGGCGACGTCATCATCGAGAACCTTCTTGGCCTCGGGGTGGACGTGGTCGCCACACGTGAGGTTGTCTGAGACTCCCGACCGGTTGGCGGTGAACGCAACGGCATGCCGTCCTGCGCGATCGCTACGGGCTGGCTTGTGACTCAAAGAGGCGACACGTATACTCGGTCCCGTTAGTGTTGCCATCCGGTTGGAGGCACGATCGCGAGGAGGTAGCCCGATGAGGAGCAAGGTCAAGATATCCGTAGTCAAGAAGCTGAGCACCAGGGAGCTGTTCGGGGATAACCCGCCGGTGCATGCGACCTTCGAGGAATCATGCCCGCGCTGCAACGTCGGCGACGCGTGGATCGTGCCCGAGGATGGCTCCTGTCCTGAGGGGTTCTGCCCGTGGGCATACGCGGATATTCACCGCGACATCACGCACCTCAGGTTCGGCGGCGACTATCCATTTGTGAAGGAAGCAGGCGTGGCGGTTCAGTGTTGCACCGATGGCTTGCGCCCGGTCTTCTTCAAGCTCGAGCGACTCAGGTAGGTGCAGCCGGCTGGCATTCAACCGTCGGTGTGTGCCCCGGCCGACGACCGGCCGACGCGCGTCACAACGTGAAGGTACGATGGCGACTGTTGTAACCGGAGCCTCGGGCCATATCGGCGTCAATCTTGTTCGGGCGCTGCTGCAACGTGGCGAGTCCGTACGTACCGTGGTCCACATGGATACCTCAGCGCTGGAAGGGCTTGATGTCGAACTGGTCCGCGGTGACGTGTGCGAGCTATCCTCGTTGGGCAGATGCTTCGCGGGCGCGGCAACGGTGTATCACCTTGCCGGGCACATCGCCATCTCTAAGGAGAAAGGCAGTCGCATGGAGGCGGTCAACGTCGAAGGCACGCGCAACGTAGTACGCGCGTGCGTGGAGTGCGGCGTTGGCCGATTGCTCCACGTCAGTTCCATCCATGCGATGGCCGATCCGGATAGAAACGCGGTCCTTGATGAGAGGAGTCCACTTGCCTGCGGTGTCGGGAATCCTCCGTACGACAGGACCAAGGCGCTTGGCGAGAAGGTGGTGCTTGACGCCGTGGAACAGGGTCTGGATGCCGTGGTGGTTGCGCCGACGGCTGTCGTGGGACCGTATGACTACCGCCCATCGTATTTTGGGCGCGTCGTGCTCACCATGGCGCGGGGGCGAATGCCGATTATCATGTCGGGCGGGTTCGACTGGGTGGACGTCCGGGATGTTGTAGCAGGAGCGATCGCTGCTGCGGACCATGCCCATGCCGGCAGCAAGTACCTGCTGTCAGGGCAGTGGCGGCCTCTGACGGACGTGGCCCGGATCGTTGCCCGCATCACGGGAACCACCGGCCCGCGTGCAGTCGTGCCTCGTGCGCTGGCCCAGGCTTGCAGCCCGCTGGCGGAGTCCGTATGTACCCTTGTTGGCAGGACTCCTTTGTATACTCCATACTCGGTGCACGCTCTTTGCGGACACCGTCTCGTGAGCCACGGGCGGGCGGCCGCCGACCTGCAATACGCTCCGAGGCCACTTGACGAGACGCTCGTCGATACCTGCCGCTGGTTTGAGGACAACGGGTACTTGCCGCGTGGTGCATGCAAAGAGGTGACTGCGTGATGGACGAGTCTGCCTTCTTCGACATCCTCCTGCGAAGCTGGTTTGCCCTCGCCGTCGTCATGTTTGTTGTACTGTTGCTCCGGCCTGCCCCGTACGGTCGACATGCAACCTCGGGATGGGGACCGACACTGAGTGCCCGGGCCGGGTGGCTGCTGATGGAGTCGCCAGCCCCCTTACTGTTCCTTCTCTGGTTTCTGACCGGCTCTCAGAACGGCTCGGACGTGCTGGTCGTCTTCCTGCTGATGTGGCAGGCTCACTATGTCCACCGCGCGTTCGTGTACCCGTTCACGCTGGGAAGAACCGCCCGGCCCATCCCGGTTCTCGTCGTTCTATTCGGCATACTCTTCAACGTGGTGAATACGTACCTGAATGGCCGCTACCTCTTCACCTTCACAGCGGGATACGGAGTCGAGTGGCTCTCCGGCTGGCGCTTCGTGTGCGGGACGCTGCTCTTTGCGGCGGGGTATGTGCTGAACAGGTACTCGGACATGGTACTCCGACGTGAGAGGATCGCGTCTGGACTTCGCTACTGTCGCGTCGAACGCGGCATTTTTCGCCACATCTGCTGCCCGAACTACCTCGGGGAGATACTGATCTGGATTGGATGGGCAATCGCTACGTGGTCGCTGGCCGGTCTGAGTTTCGCCGTCTGGACGGCCGCTAACCTGATGCCGCGGGCGAAGGCGCACCTGCAGTGGTGCCGTGAGCACTTTGAGGATTACCCGGCGGGCCGCAGCGCACTCATACCCGGAATCTGGTAGGCATTCTTCGAGAGGGCCATGTCAGGCGCTGTTGTACAGCCGCTGTTCAGCCGATTGCCCGTCGAGACGCTAGTCAAGGAAGGGTTCGTCAAGGTCGGCCTTGTTTGAGAATCCCTGGGACTCCCAGTGCCCCTCGTAGAGCACGTCGTCCGAGACCTCGATCTCGTGGACCCACTTGCTCCACTTGTAGCCCCACTTGCCTTCCGCGACCACCTGGAACGGGTATCCAAGCTCTGGAGGAAGGGGGACGCCATTGACCCTGTGCGCCAGGATGATGTCGTTGTCGTAGAGGTAGTCAAGGAACAGCGACGTGCTGTAGCCGTCAACCGAGTGAAAGATGACTATCTTCGCCTCGGGCAGCACACCGGCGCGGTCAAGCAGGTCGCGCACAAGCACACCCTCCCACAGCAGTGTCACCCCCCACCCCTCCTCACAGTCGAGTGTGGCTACTCGCTGGTGAATCTCATGGTCGGCGATGACCTGTTCATAGGAGAGGGTTGTGTCTGACCGCACCAGCCCGACTATCGAGAGTGAGTAGCCGGCGGGATCGATATATCGTGGGCCTGAGATGGACTTCTCACGGGAGTCCAGGATGGATGAAAGTGCCTGTCCATCGTGCTCCAGGACCTGCGCGGCGGCAGCATCCTCGAGTGTCGGGTGAAGACGCTCAACAGGCTCGGACGAGGTAGCTAACAGGACAACCGCTCCAACAGCGGCGACAAGTGTGATCGCCGGCGCCAACGCACGTACCGAAGCAGCCATAGCCCTCTAGAGTAGGGCGGAGCCTCACATGCGTCAAATCCAGGTAACCGGCGCGTCAATGCGCGCGACGCTCATCCGACTCGTGGTACGACAGCATGACGGTGATGAACCCACTCGCGGATGCTACGCTACCCTGCGGAACTTGTGGATGGTGTTGGCGCCGCGGTCGGTGCCGGCGTGGGTCTTGGAGACCTCTCCCACGTATACGTCTCCGTGCGAATCGACGGCCACTGTGTGCGGCGCAAGGAAGAGCGCCTCATCCCTCACGGGACTGTCGTTGCCCCAGCGCGTAACCAGACGCCCGTCGATGTCGAACACGCTCACCCTCAGACTCAGCTCGGAAACGTAGACCAGCCCGTCCTTGTCGATGCCGATGCCTGTGGGCCGAATAACGTCGTGCCAGATACCCAGCAGAGCCCCATCCTGCGTGAACACCTGAATCCGGCTGTTCTCGCGGTCGGTCACGAGCAGGCGCCCTTTGCTGTCGAGAGCGATGTCGTGAGGAAGCCGGAAATGGCCCGGCTCGCCTCCTGGCTCGCCCCACGAGTGGAGTAGCGCGCCGTCCTTGTCGAACCGGTGGATGCGGCAATTGCCGTAACCGTCGGAGATGAAGATGTCACCCGCGGGTGCGATAGCGATGCCGGTGGGGCGATTGAACGGAGGGCCGGGATAGCGAATGGTGGAAGTGCTCTGAAACACGTCCCACGTGCGCCAGTAGCCGGTGTCGCTTGGAACTCCCTTCTGCCCCAGTGTCATCAACAGTTCCCCCTGCAGGCTGAACTTCGCCACGCAGTGGTCGCCGTCGTCCGTGCAGAATATCGTACCGTCCGGCGCCAACCGGGCCCCGTGAGCACGCTTGAAGAAGCCTTCACCCCAGTGCCCGAGTGTGTTGCCGTCACGGTCGAACACCATAACCGGGAACTCGCTGCGGTTGAGCACGTAGACGTTGTCGTTCTTGTCTACGGCGATGCCGCCTATGTCGATGAAGGACCAACCTTCGGGGACCCGCGCCCAGTCGGGTACGACCTCGTAGTGCAGCTTGCCGGTTCCGTATAGCATGTTGACTACTCCTTGCGTGACGCGTCTCAGTGCGCGCCTGGTGCAGGCAAGTTTACCAGAGCACGCATAGTCATGCCGTGTAGGCGACCGCATGCGGACAGGGCAGACTGATATACTGCCGTGCGACGTGGAAGCGCGCCGACTGCGCGGTACCCGTTCGCCATGCACAGAGGAGGAGTATCAATGAAGGTCACAGGATTCCAGACCACCGCCCTGCGCGTCCCGGTTCGCGAGTCATTCGTTGGTTCGGTGAAGTTCGAATGCTTCAATCCGGTGGTGGTGGAGCTGTCAACCGATGAAGGACTGCGTGCTCACGGTGTTGCTATGGTCTTCAACAATTTCCACGTCGGTTTGCTCAAGTCGTGCATCGATGCCGTGGCTGAGGCTGTTGTTGGTGGGGAACTGGCCCGATGGGCCCAGTTGTGGGAGCGGCTGCGTGCGACGAGCATGCGGATTGGCAGTGATGGGCTGGGCGTGTACGCCATGGCGGCCGTGGACATGGCGCTCTGGAACCTCCGTGCGAAGGCCCTTGAGATGCCCCTGGCAAAGCTCCTTGGTGGTTGCAGGGATGAGGTGCCGGTGTATGCGAGCAACTACCTCTGGCGCGACCGCTCCATCGATGAATTGCAGAGAGAGGCTGCGGGACTCGTGTCGCAGGGATATCGGGCGATGAAGATGCGCATGGGCCTCAAGACCCGCAATGACGACCTGAAACGATTGGTCGCGGTGAGGGAGGCGGTGGGGCCTGATATTGACATAATGGTTGACTCGCTCTGGGTCTGGACTGTGCATGACTCCATCGTGATGGGTCGGGAGATGGAGAAGCTGGGGGTGTATTGGCTGGAGGACCCGATACCGACGCATGACGTGGCGGGCCTGTCCGAGATCGCGCACGCGCTGGACATGCCGCTGGTTGCCGGCGAGAACGTGAGCAGCAAGCGCGGCTTCCGCGAGTTGTTCGAGAGGCGTGCGACAGACGTTGCCATGATTGATGTACAGGCGGTGGGCGGCGTCACAGAGTGGATGAAGGTCGCCGCCATGGCCGAGGCCTACAACCTTCCTGCCGTGAGTCACCTGTTCGACGAGTTCTCGGTGCACCTGGTGGCTGCGATACCGAACGGAACCTGGACCGAGCACATGCCGTGGTGGGAGGCTATCTATCAGGATCCGCCGCAGCCGAAGAATGGCCGGATACAGGTGCCTCAGACGCCGGGCATCGGTTTCGAGCTGGACCGTGACGCCATGGCCCGGTTCCGTCTGTAGGCAGCGGGGGTTGTCTGTGAGGGGCAGTCCAGGGGCGCGGGCTCTACGGAAACCGCGCCCCTGCTCGTGTCCGCGTTCGCGGGTTCTGGACTCGGGCTGACACCGGAGTCTCGCTTTCGAGCGGGCCTGTCTGCTTCAGGCGTAGACTATTCGCCGGGTCCGGCGCCGGACACCGGCACAGTCGTGGACAGCCTCAAGCATCCGGGTCGCTGGTGTTCGCGCGTCCTGACTCATGCGAGGTCTAGCCGAGGTCGACTGGATGTACCTGCCACTCTTCGTCAACCCAGAGTCCGAGCACGTCGACTCCGAAGCCCCAGGAGTTGACGGCGGCTATCGCGGCGGACAGCTGCGAAAGCTGCTCGTCCTTGCACACAGGATTGCCAGCACAGTCGTGGTGCGCAATGATGGCGACCACGTGTGATCCGTGCTTGTTCACTGAGATGTCTACCCGTCGGCGTATGGAAACGAGGGCGGCGTAATCTGTGTTGGCAGCCAGCATGCACACCGGGCCTGGTTCGGTGACGTCGTCCACGTACTGGACGCCATATTCGTTCTTCATCCAGGCGATGACCGGCTCCTGTACTCGCCCGTCCATGCAGTTGATGACAGTTGCGAATGTTCCGTGCGCCATTCTCATACCCCCGGACGGAATCTGACGGCAGGGGAGAAAGGGGGAAGGCGGACAACGTCCGCCTTCCCCCTTCGATGTCAGGAGTGCTTGGGTGGTTTCATGAACAGAAGGGCAAGTACGGCGCCGACAGCCGCCAGCACGGCGACAATGACGAATGCCGTGGTATAGCTGCCGAACAGGTCCTTGGAACTGCCCGCGATAACGTTCGCCAGGATGGCTGCAAGGCCATATCCGAAGAACACGTAGCTGTAGTTGCGTGCCGCGTTTTTCGCTCCGAAGTACGTAGTGGTGGCCGTCGGTCCGATGGCCAGCCATCCCCCGAAGCAGAGCCAGAGCGTGGAGAACGCGATGGCATACAGAGCCGTCGTCCCGGCTGCTGCCCGGGTCATCACCAGGGAGGCGACGAGGATGACCACCATCGAGATGGTGGCAGCCCATCGGGGCGTAATACGGTCGGTCAGCCAGCCGAAAAGCGGACGGCCGGCGCCGTTGAACAGCGCGAATACTCCGACCATCATGGCCGCTGTCGCGGCCTGCATCTGGATAATCTCTGTTCCGACCGGGCTGGCGATACCGATTGCCATCAGGCCGGCGAGGCATCCGATGGTATAGACCAGGAATAGACCCCAGAACGTGGATGTCTTGACGATGACGTGCGGCTCGAGGTCAGCCTTCGCCACAGCGCCCGCGGGTGCCTTGCCGGCAACCATGCTCGCAGGTCTCCACCCCGCGACGGGGAACCTGAGCACAAAGGCAAACGCAATGATGACGATGAGAAGCCCGATGCCCATGACCATGAAGGTGTAGAGCGGGCCGTTGGCCTGGATGAGCGGGCTGGCGATGTTGGCGGTTACAAACGGCGAGCCACCGAAACCGGCGACTGTCAGGCCTACTGCCAGTCCTTTGCGGTCAGGAAACCAGCGGGTCGCCACAGCAATAGGGGCCCCGTAGACCAGGCCCACACCGGAGCCGGCGATGACGCCGTAGGTCAACACCAGCGACCAGATGCTGGAGACCATCTGCGGCAGGATTCCCGAGAGTATCCAGCCTGCGCCAACCAGCACGCCGCCGATGATGCTGATCTTCTTGGGTCCGATCGTGCCCATGAGCTTGCCGCCGAAGAACATGAGTATCGCGAAGAATGCCAGGAAGACCATGAACGGCAGGCCGCCTTCCGTTGCACTGCTCTGAAACAGTTTCTGAACGGGGTTGCGGAAGACGCTGTAGGCGTAGACGCTGCCAAGGCAGATATTGATGAGGAAGCCGGCGAGGACGAATACCCAGCGCCCCTTCTCGGCTTCCATACCGAAGATGCGCTCTGCGGGGGGTGTGTTCATAAGCTCCTACTCCTTACGCCGGAGGTAACCGGCTGCTGGGGGCCGATTATATCTGACACACTTTGTGTTTGTCTTGCCCGGTCGCGCCAAGTCGTCCAGGGCGACGTAGCACATGGTCTGCCAGGGGCTGCGTGCCTGTCCGGCGGGCTGTCGGCGGACGTAATCGTCGTGTAAAATGCCCCTCGGTCAAGTTCGGCTTGGTCGCCGACAACGGGAGACGTGTATGACTCAGAAGAGGAACGTGACGTGGTTCGTCATTCTCACCGTGCTGTTGTCATGGCCGCTGTTCCTCTTGCCGCTTGTGTGGCCTGGTTCAGCGATTGTGGATTGGCCCTTGGCCATGTTCGGCCCCGGGTTGGCTGCTGTGATTGTGACTCGCTTCATCGCTCGCGAACCGCTGTCCTCGCTGAATCTCGGGTGGTTCGGGGCGAAGCGTTTCTACCTGTGGGCTTGGCTGGCTCCACCGGTGCTTGCCGTGGTGGCACTCGGCTTCACGCTGCTTCTGCGGATTGGGGAACTCGATCCGACGTTCTCCTTCATCATGTCGGCACTCCCCGAGGGGATCACCGACGTTCCGCCGTGGCTCATCGCACTGGGGCAATTGCTGTTTGTCATCGCGGTAGCGCCGCTCATCAATGTAGTGGCCGGCGGCATTGGGGAGGAGCTTGGTTGGCGAGGCTTCCTGCTGCCGAGACTACTGGAGCTTGGCAAGTGGCGTGCGATACTGTTGAGCAACGTTATCTGGGGATTGTGGCACGCGCCGGTCATTCTGCAGGGACACAACTACCCCGAGCATCCTGTGCTTGGGGTGTTCCTGATGGTTGTGTTCTGCGTGCTCCTGGGAGTCTTCCTGAGCTGGCTCTACCTGGAGACGCGCAGCCCCTGGGCGCCTGCTCTGGCTCATGGCGCGGTGAATGCGAGCGCCGGCTTGCCGATTGTCTTTCTCGTCCCGGGCGTCAACATGACCCTTGGCGGGACACTCGCCAGTCTGGCCGGCTGGATAGGATTCGCGCTGCTTGCTGCCTGGCTCATCGCCAGCGGTCGGCTGCCTCTGCCCGGCAGAAATACGGCGGCAGAGTGACCTCGCTGGAGCGCCTCTATCGCATTGCTGCTATGCCCACGCGAGCGTAGGCTTCGTCGACTGCCGGATCAGGGAACCCGCTGACGGCCGCCGCACCCAGTACGTAGCGTGGGGACGCTTCCTCGTCCCAGATGCACACGCCACCGCCAAGCGACGTTACATTCGGATCGGTCCAATCAGACAGCTGTATCTTGTTTCCGGCCATCCAGTCGCCTACAACCGACGTGTCTCGCCTGAACTTCGCTGCGCTGTACGCTTTGACCTGAGCCATGCGCACCGTGTTCCAACTTGCACCGTCCATCTTGACGAACTTGATGAGGTCGCCACGGTAGTCCACCACCGCGACGGAGATCGGGAGTCCCTTCTCCTTCCGGCAGTGTGCAACGATGGCGTCTACGATTCTGTCTGCATCATCGAGCCCAAGCATTCTTCTCGTGTACATGCGCTGAGCACCTCTCTCTCGTGATAGTAGGGTTCCCACCCGGGGACGTGTTCACAATGGTATCAGTTGAACTGAGACCATAGCGTACCTGTTAGACCGCGTCGCTGCGGATTTCGTGACATGAGAAGCGGGGCCGGTCGACGACTGTGGATCTGTGAGGCACTGAAACGTGCCTGCCTACAGGCCGAACAGAGGACGTATGTCTTGAGGGTGCTCCGCCAGCGCCCTTGCGCCGCTTGCCAGCAACTCGTCGGCAGTGCGGAAACCCCAGAGGACGCCAACCGGGTACATCCCGGCCGCGAGTCCGGTCTGCATGTCCACTCCTGAGTCGCCGATGTATACGCATTCTTCCGGCTTCACCATCATCTGGTCCATTATCTGGAGCGCACCGGCGGGGTCGGGCTTTCTCGGTACTGAAGGCGACTCTCCGACTACGCACTCGAATGACCAGCGCGAAAGCATCCTGGAGACCATCGGCTCGGCGTACACCTGAGGCTTGTTGGACAACACTGACATGCGTATGCCGGCCGCTGACAGGGCATCGAGCAGTTCCGGTATCCCCTGATAGGGGATAGAGTGGTCCATCCAGCGCTTGTCGTACTCTTCGGAGATGTACGCGAGTAGCGCCTCGAGGACCGCGTCGTCCCTCTGGTCGGCAGGAAGCGCTCGTGTGGCCATGGCCCGTCTGCCGTCCCCCACGAAGTATCGGTATTCCGACAGTTCATGCCCGGGCAAGCCAAGGCGCCCCAGGGCGATGTTGACCGCGTCTGCCATGTCCTGAAGCGTTTCGAGCAGGGTGCCGTCGAGGTCGGAGATGAGAGCGCGGAAAGCCATCCGCCAATGGTAGCAGTAAGCCGGCAGCATTAGTAGTGGGGGACGCTTCAGACGGTGGGGCGGTGGGGTGTCTCTCCAGGAGGGGCACACACCGTGCGTGCCCCTGCGGCGGGGATGGTGGGTGAGCGCTTGGAGGGACGATGGCGTACGACGGCAGTTCTCTCGCAGAACACCGTTTGCCGTTTGCTCGGTCAGTGCCCGTCGGAGCTCTTGAGGCTAGTCGCGTTCTAGTCCTCTGTCGCCAAGAGAATGTATGATTCTACGAGAAGCCTATGCTGACCTCACTTCTGGGATTGACCACGGATGAGCTGCGCGCCCTTGTGCGGGAAGAGGGTGAGCCGGCGTATCGTGGCAGTCAGTTGGCTGAATGGCTGTATCGGAATGGGGCGCGCACGATTGAAGAAATGGCCAACTTGCCTGAGAAGTTGCGCGCACGTTTGGGAGAGAAGTACCGGGTGGGTCGGGGCGAGATCGTGGCTTCTCAACGCAGCAAAGATGGCACGGTGAAGCTGTTGCTTTCCATGCAGGACGGCGCGAGAGTTGAGACGGTGGGCTTGCCTTATCCTGACCGCCTCAGTTGTTGTGTGTCCACACAAGTAGGCTGCCCGATGGGCTGTGTCTTCTGTGCAACCGGACTGAGTGGCTATGCGCGCGACCTCACAACGGGCGAGATTCTGGCTCAAGTCCTCACGGTGCAGGAGGCAATGAGAAGTCAACCATCGCAGGCCGACCGTCGCAGCGGGCGCATCGATCACGTGACCTTCATGGGTATGGGGGAGCCTCTGTTGAACTATGCGGCAACAGTGAAGGCGATACGCCTTCTGAATAATGAAGTGGGCATCGGCATGAGGCAACTGACTATCAGCACCGTGGGTCTTGTGCCCGGCATTCGAAGACTGGCCTGTGAAGAACTGCAGTGCACCCTGGCCGTGTCGCTTCACGCCCCCACTGACGACCTGCGGCGGCAACTCATTCCTGGAATGACCCGGTGGCGCGTGTCCGAAATCATTGATGCGTGCCGCGAGTACGTTGAGCGGACCGGCCGGCGGGTGACATTCGAGTACTGTCTGCTTCATGGAGTCAACGATGGACTGGCGGAAGCGCATGAACTCACTCGGATACTGCACGGGCTGAATTGCCACGTTAACCTGATTTCGCACAATCCGGTATCTGAACTCAGCTTTCGCACGCCGTCCCGAGAACATGTCCGGGCCTTCCGCGAGATTCTGGAGACGGCAGGGATACAGGTGACACAACGGGTTCAGCGCGGTTCGGACATCGATGCTGCCTGCGGGCAGTTGCGGCAGCGGGCCGCTAGAGCGGGAAGCCTCACCGCATGATCGCCCGCGGCAAACGCTCGTCCGAATGGGGTTGGAAGTTGGGCAGTTCCAGGGGCAGCATACGTGCCGCTCGCTGTCGCACTGGAATGCCTTCTTGACAGGCCATACGCGCCGAGGTCGACGATAGGCAGTGGCGGGTTTCAACCAGCCCACCGGGCAAGTGCGCCGGGTGCAGGTCAGGCTACGTAGTTCCTGAGCGTTCCCACACCATCAACAGTGATTTCAATCACATCGCCCACGTTCATCGGACCGATGCCGCTAGGCGTGCCTGTCTCGATGACGTCTCCGGGCATCAACGTCATCGTCTCGCTCAGGTAGCTAATCATCTGCGGAATGTCCCAGATGAGGTCGCTGGTACTGCCTCGCTGCTTCCGCTCGCCGTTGAGACGCGACTCGACCCACATGTTGAACGGGTCGGCCTCGGTCTCAATGCAGGGGCCGATCGGTGAGAATGTGTCGGAGCCTTTTGCCCTGGCCCACTGCCAGTTGGCTCCCACATTCTGCCAGTCGCGCACTGAGACGTCGTTGCAGCACGTGTATCCGAGTACATAGTCGAGTGCCTTCTCCCGCGGCACCTTGAAGGCGCGCCGCTTGATGACAACTCCGACCTCGGCCTCGTAATCAAAGCGCTTCACACCCGAGGGTTTCATCAGCTTGTCTTCCGGTCCGGCCAACGAAGAGGCGGGTTTGAAGAACACCATCGGCTCTTCCAGTATCGGCTGCCCCATTTCCATGCAATGGCTGCGGTAGCTCGCGCCGATTGCAATCACCTTGCTCGGGAGGCATGGAGCCAGGAGTCTGACATCGCTCGTCTTTACGGAACGACCGGCCATCCTGATGCCGCGGAATGGACTCCCGACGATGGCGCGGATGGTCTTACCTTCCCAGATTCCGTACTCAGTCTTGTTGTCTGCGCGGTACCGTACGATCTTCACTCTTGTTGACCCTCACTTTCGCGGTCTGCTCCTGCGCTCCGCCGGTCGATAGTGCCGGCAACTGTTCGTTGTACTCGCGGCTCCACCCTGTCCGACCCTGGAGTGGAGGCCCCCCGGGGCCAGGAATCCCGCTGCATACGGTGTGTAGATTAGCAGAAAGGGAACGAGGCGTGCAGGCTTCTGGTGCAGGTTCGGACGTCAGGATGGGGGGCGGGTGGGAGCCCGACACACGTAATCCCAGAGTCCCCCAGGCTCAACAGCCCGCCTTGCGTTGCCTGCCGGGCTGGAACTACGACTGTGTCTGTTGCGACTTGGTCATTCTCTTGTAGGCGAGATAGGCTGCGACACCTACGTAGAGAATCAGTGAGAGAAGCAACGGCCTCCTCATAAGCATGTGGCCCTCCTCGACACCGTCGATTGCGGAACCCTTGATGTTGACTCGCGGCTTGCCTCCGTCACGCATCGCGCGTACGGCTGTTCAGCATGTGGCGCGCAAATGACGCTCGCCACATGCTGCGCAGCAGAACACGTCAAAGTCAGGTGAAAGGAACACACCGGTGTGGTTGGGAAGTCTAGTCTTCCAGGATGAAGGTGATCTTCAACTGGACGCGATACTCAAAGATGTTGCCCTTCGCGTCAAGCAGGACTTCCTCGTTCTCGATCCACGCTCCTCGAACGCCCGTGAGGGTCTTCTGCGCTCTGGCGATTCCCTTCCTCATTGCGTCATCGAAGCTGACTGGGGAAGATGCCTTGATTTCGGTTGTTCTTGAAATGGCCATCAACGTCTCCTTTGATGATTCCGTACCACGGAATCGTCCCACCGCCTTGTCCCCATGCTACCACCGTGCGGCATGTTCGTCCAAGCCACGAGTGAGTCGTCGACCTGTGAGAAACGTCGTGCTGTCGGCGGTTTGCTGAAGCTATGAACGGGTGGTTTGGCAAACTACCTGCCCGCCGTTGACGCTGGGCCCGCACTGCCATAGAATCGGAACTCAAGCGCCGCACGTGAGTAGTGGCCAGACAGAGGGAGGTGGTGCTGCCATGTTCAGCAAGATATTGGTATGCCTGGATGATTCGGATCTCTCGGATCAGATCGTGCCCTACGCAGCCGAGGTGGCGCGGCGATTCGGCTCACAGTTGGTCCTGTTCACGGCTGTCGAAGCTGTCTCGGCTGCCGCGCCGGAGTACGCAGTTGAAATGGATATGGTTCAGGAGCTCAAGCGGTCTCAAGCACAGCGGCACCTCGAAGGGGTCGCCGCGCGTCTGACGGAAACCGGCCTGGCGTCGGAGCCGGTCGTCATGATTGGTTCGCCCGCTCATACCATCGTCGACTACGCGGCGACGAACGGCGTCGAACTCATCGCCATGGGTACGCATGGGCGCAAGAACATCGGGAGGCTCGTCTTCGGGAGCGTGATGGACCACGTGCTGAGGAACGCGGGTGTGCCCGTGCTGGCGTTGAGACCACAACCGGAAGCAACGTAGGACCGCTGCGGCAATCGGCGTGCAGGTCAGGCATGCGGACCCGCGCGTTGGAGGGCCCCATTCCCCTGAATGCAGCGGCATTTCTCGTCCGCTGACTCCCGTCAGCGCCACCTCGGATTGCAGACGCACCATGCGCGGGTCGGGTGGAGTGCCTGCGGACTGCTGTCCGTGGTTCCGGTCTTTCCGCTCCCGAATTTGGAGAAACCTCGATTTGCCCTAGACTTCTGGCAAGTCAGGCGCAACCGAGGAAACCATGAACAAGCAAGCAGTTAGCACCATAGCTCTGCTCACACTCACGGCGACCGCAGTGATGTCGTGTGCGAGTGCCTCAGCCGATTCTCTCCCTGTGGCTGGCAACGCTCCGGACGGATTGCAGGTTGCCACCTTCGCAGGCGGCTGCTTCTGGTGTATGGAGCAGCCTATCGAGGAAGTCGACGGTGTGGTGGATGTAGTGTCAGGGTATACGGGTGGAGTGACAGAGAACCCAACCTATGGGCAGGTGGTGTCGGGGAGTACCGGCCACTTTGAGGCCGTACAGGTCACCTTCGACCCCGACACGATAAGCTATGAGACGCTGCTGGGCATCTACTGGCGGCAGATCGATCCCACCGACGCCGGAGGTCAGTTCGCGGACCGGGGTGACCAGTACAGGACCGCCATCTTCTATCATGACGAGACGCAGAAGAAGCTGGCCGAAAAGTCCAGGCGTGAACTCGAGAGATCCGGGAGGTTTGACAAGCCGATTGCCACCGAGATTCTCCCCGCCAGAGCCTTCTACGTGGCCGAGGAATACCACCAGGATTACTACGCCAAGTATCCCCTGGGTTATGGCTCCTACAAGACGGGTTCGGGCCGAGAGTTATTCCTGAAAGAGAATTGGCCGGACATAGCCAAGTGAACACCCGAAGGCCGCCGGCGCTCCAACGTGCGGTTGGGGACCCCTTCCATCCTCGGGCGTCGTTTCCCCCGGGGAGCTGCCACGGGGAAAGAAGTCCGCAATAATCGCATGCGATTTCTATGGTCCACGACTGGCGACCCCTTGACAGCCCGTCCTCCATCGGCTACCTTCCATGGTGCCCCAGGTCACCAAGCAGCCACAAAGGGCCAGTGTCCTCTGAGGAAGTGTCGTTCGACTCCCGAGACCATAACAGTTGAGGGATAGGAAGGCAGGAGTACTCGGGAGATTGAGTCGGAATAGAAGCTGCAGGGCCACCTGGGGTCTTTTTTGTCCTGCCCCCTCCGGTTGACGGCGTCTCCGTGCGTCCGCCATCGATGTCACAGCCATGACTGCGCGTTCTCTATTCCTTCTGGTAGACCAGCTTGCCGGCGACCATGGTGGCTACCACCGAGATATCCGTGATTCGTTCCGGGTCCGCTGTTGTCGGGTCTTCGCTGAGGAATGTGAAATCGGCCAGCTTCCCGACTTCGATTGAACCCTTGGTTCTCTCTTCGAAGGACGCGTAGGCGCCGCCCATCGTGTACACGCGAATAGCCTCCTCAGGCGTGATTCGCTGGCCCAGTCCTATCCCCTCGCCCGCTCGGCTCTTCCGCGTCGCGCAACTGCGGATGCCCACCAGCGGATTCCACGGACCGCAGGGATAGTCCGAACTGCCGGCTATCGGGATGCCCGAATCCAGGAAGGAACGATGAGGCAACATCGTTTCCAGCCGCTTGGCGCCGTAAGAACTCATCTTCTCTCCGTGGTAGTAGATGTACGAACCAAAGGGGATGCCAACCAGGCCGAGGCGCTTCATTCTGGCAAGCAGTTGTGTGTTCATCACGCTGCAGTGCTCGATTCGGTGGCGGTGGTCCTGCCGCGGGAAAGCGGTATTCGCCTTCTCGTAGGCATCCATTACCATTCCGAGGAATCGGTCCCCGTTGGCGTGAATCCCTATCTGCAGGCCGGCTCTGTGGGCCGCCAGCACCTGCTCCTCCATCTCTACAGGACTGACGCCGAGCACACCGTAGTCATCCGTGGTGCCCGCGTATGGTTCAGATAGAAACGCAGTTCTGCCGCTCAACGCGCCGTCGCCCAGCAGCTTGATTCCACCGATGCGTAGCATGTTGTCCCCGAATCCACTCTGCAGACCGGCCCCGGTAGTCTCATTCAGGTAGTCCACGTGGATGTAGACCGTCGCCCGCATGTTCAATTCACCATGGGTTCGTGCTTCCTGGTAGCTCCTCAACATCGGTGGGTCGGCCAGCATCTCGTGCCAGCTGGTGATACCGAGGCTGGCCGCTTCTCTGGACGCCAGTGCAAGCGCTTTCCTGTCTTCTTCCGGCGTCGGGTCGGGGATCAGTGCCTTCCCCCGATAGGAGCCGCGTCCGATGAACATGTCCTGGCCGGTCTCGAAGACGCAACCATCAAGCTCCCCGGCCGAATTCCGTCCGTACTTGCCTCCCGCGGGGTCGGGGGAATTCCTGGTGAGATTGCCCTTTTCAAGACCGGCAGTGTTGAGCATCCCGATGTGTCCGCTGGAGTGCTCGATGAACACGGGGTGCTGCGTGGTAATCTCGTCGAGTTCTTCGCGCGTGAGGAGGCGCTTCTCAGGGAGTTTCGCCTCATCGTAGCCAAAGCCGAGGACCCACGTTCCCGGTGGTGTGGCCTGAGCTCGATTGATAAGTGCCTGCTTGACCTCAGGGATGGATGGCGCAACGTCCGGTCCGCAGTTGACCCGGAGGAGCGAGCGTCGCCCCGCATCCATCGGATGGCAGTGGGCATCGATGAAGCCCGGAGTGATTGTCATGCCGCGGGCATCCACAACCTTCGTGCCGGCGCCGATGAGCGGCCTCAATTCGTCATCGCGGCCAACGGCGACTATCCTGCCGAACTTGACTGCTATCGCCTGCGCCCTGGGGTTGGCCGGGTCGATGGTGACTACATTGCCTCCGAGAATCACAACGTCAACATCACAGTTCATCGCATCTTCCTTTCTCTGAGTACCGAGTCCTGCACGCGTCGACGAATATGGCACAAGTTGGCGACACACCGCGCCCGCCCTGCAGTTCCAAGGGTATCACTGCGCGGTTCGCCCGGGACGCGTAGACCTGAACTTGTCAGTCCGTGATTTCTGGGTGTCATTGGCCAACTCGCGAACCCGCATACCGGTGACCCGCAACTCGCGCTTGGGGCGCACGTGGTTTTCGTGCTTCCGCAGCTACAAAAGGGGTAATCACTGCTGACCTATCAAGCTGCGCGTAGTTCACAACCCGTAATGGCACACCGGGTGCAGTCCTCGGGTTTGCAGGGATCCGTGTGAATCAGCACGTTGGCGTTCGCTATCCGCTCCGAGATACTCCGCTCCAGGTGGTCAACCACCGCATGAGCTCTTTCCACACTGTAGTAGCGCGGCATCACAAGGTGCAGGTCGACGAATCGTCGTTCTCCGGACCGACGGCTGCGAATAGCGTGAAAGCCAACCAGTTGACTGCTGTGCTCGCGAAGCGTTCTACGCAGAGTCTCTTGCTCTTCCTGTGGCAATGCTGAGTCCAGGAGTTCGCGGATGGCCCGGACGGCGACTCCACCCCCCGCCTTCAACACGAAACCCGACATGACCAGGGCAATGACGGGATCGAGGACAACCAATCCGGTAGCACGCACCAGCAACAGTCCCAATAGCACACCTGCAGCTGAGTACACGTCTGCGCTGATGTTGCGAGCGGAAGCATCGATGGCGGTAGAATCGGTTGCTTTAGCGACCCTGCGAAGGTGGCGAGAAAGGAAGACGCTGGCGCCGATCGATACCAACATGACCGCGATTCCTTCGTCAGGTTGTATCGCGGTACTGTTGATGAGGCGCTGTATCGCCGAGTAGACAATGAAACCGCCTGCACCAAGCACCAGGACAGCCTGAAGCAAGGCGGAAAGCCCTTCAGCCTTGCCGTGTCCGAAGGGATGTTGCGCGTCCGCGGGGACAACGGACATTCTCAGAGCCAGGAGCGTGATGCCGGTGGAGAACACATCAAGAATACTGTCCGCTGCCTGGGCAGCAATGCTGATACTGTTGGAGATGACTGAAACCACCACCTTCAGAACGATGAGCCCGAGGATGACAGCCATCGCAAGCTTGGCTGCGCCGGTCTTAGTCGACATGCTTCTCGTCACATTCCCCTCGGTCCATCAACTCCTTATGGAGGTAGCGTGGCTTCTCGTGGCTCTTTTCTGACGCTGCTCGCCGCTCCGCAGCGGGTTCGTGTTGGTCGGTGTCCGTCGATGGGCGTCGGCGTCTCGTTTGGAGCAACGGGGGACGAACCCCCACATCCACGCACCGGCGATGGATGGTGGGGATCCATAATGGGCGCCTCGCGTGCAAGGTGTCCCCGAGACGTGCGGCTCACGTCCCTGGAACTGGACACTCCCGTTGGACGTTCAAACAGGTCTAGCGCTGCGTCCCGAGCCTGTACACGGCGACCATCGCCGCAATATAGCCGAGGACCCTGATTCCTATGATGAGTGTGCCCAGAGTCCCAGCAAGTCCCACCAGGGTGAGAAAGTGCGCTATGGCAAAGAGTCCGAATGCTATGCCCACCAGCAGGCCGGCTCGCGATTGCCTGCGGGCGTAGGCCCATAGACCCAGAATCAGGACTATCACGGCCAGGATCAGGTTGATAAGGGTAACGCTCATTGATTCTACTCCCTCCTCTACCACAGGCAGTTGCCTGCATCTCATTCAATGCCCTGTCCGATTATAGGGTAACCGCCGAGCGAACGAAAGGCCGTCGGCGGCGTAAGTGGAGATTGCGGGATGTGGGGGACTCCGCCGTCAGGCCCCTGTGGCTGCCCGGGGTTCTGAGAAACGGTGGATACTTGCAGGCGGCGCCTATCCCGTACCCTGTTCCCTCAGCTCCATCCGGTCGCGCCTGGCTCGAGACAGCCTTTTCCGGACGAAGACAATCGTCATGACGATGAGCACCAGGAGCACAGGCACGACGATGAGAGGAATCACCAGCGACAGAAGCGAGGTGCCGATGGCGGCGGCGTTCTCCCCGGTGGTGACGGCCGGATTGGCGGCGCCCCCGGTGAGACTGCTGGAGAGGAGCCTCACCAACACTCCCCCGCTCTGCACCGTGGCGGCGATGCCTCCACCGATAATGAAGCCGGTAGTCCACTTGAGCATGCCGCTGTCGATGGGCAGCACCGAGGTCAGCAGCAGCGTGCCGGCGCCAACGGCCATAGGCGTCGTGATGCTGTCCAGGATGTTATCCACAAAAGGAACGTAGTACGCCACAATCTCCGCCACGGTGGCCGTGCCGAGGCAGATCATGGCCGGCCAACTCGCAAGCCAGCTGAATCCGTCCTGCATCGGTAACACGCCGAGATGGGCGGCGATGCTGGCCACCAGCATGGGCACAAACACTCTGAATCCGGCACTGGCTGCCAGACCGATGCCCAGGGCCACGGCTGTCACGGTCTCAGCACTCGGTTCCATATTGGCCCATTCTACACTCTGTGCAGGCATACGGCATTGCCTATTTGACCAGCGACTCCAGCGGCCCCAGGTCCTCGTACAGCCGGTCGACCACGCCGTTCGCCTCGTCGATGCGAGCCGCTATCCGGGGTATGGCGGCGTACACGATGCTCTTCATCATGTCGATGTCTATTTGCTTGAGGAGGGGCATCTTCCAGTGCGCCAGGTGCTCCCTGGTGACAAGCATGGAGAGGACTGCCGCGGTTCCCGGTATCAGCCCGCATTGTCTGACAACGTCATACAGCTTGTCGGTCATAAAGCTGACACCGCCGCACTCCTGGCCAACCAGCCTGGCCAACTCGGCCACTACCAACACCTTCTCCGAACCCAATTCCGCCCTCTTCAGGCGCTCCGCCGCCTGCACGATGGCCTCGGCAACCTCCACAGTCCTGCGCCGTAGCGCTCCCTCATTCCGGGGGAAGGCGTTGTCCAGGTAGATGACTGGATAGCCCAGCTCGAGTGCTGCATCACGGAGAGCTTCGGCCACGACGATGTTGTCGAGGTCTCTCTGCACCCGGACCAGGAAGGTGGTCCGTTCGAGGCCGTCGGACAGAGTCGGGGAGTACGCCTTGCCTTCAAGGACGATGGTGGGGCATCTCAGCACCCCCAGCTTCCTCATCAGCTCACGCTTGGACCCCAGGGCTACGTTGCCTTCGAGGTCCTCATTCGGTCCGATGCCGGATGACGATTCGTTGACCGTGGCCATCATGGCGACGATGACGCCATCAATGTCAGCGCAAATGCCGCCGATGAGTCCGCTGTTTGCTGCCACGCTCTCCGTAGTCATGTGAAACCGGGCCGGAACCTTCCTGTGGAAAGTGTCAATCACGGAGTTGGCCAGGGCGGCCTCAAGTGCGACTGACGTCTCCAGCACCCCCTGTCCATACACGCGGCCCAGGGCCTCTATGGCCACCGTCTGGCAGAATAGTGCGTCACGACCAACCACGGCACGCATCAGTCTGGCTTCAGCGGGCGTGATGCCGCGACGCGGCGAAGACTCGCTGAGGCCCCCATCCACCGTGGTCACCCTGATGCTATTGCGGTCCGGGTCGGCATCCAGCGCCGCAACGCGGGTATCCGCCGCGAGCACGTCTCGGATGAGAGAGCCTGCCACGGCGAAGCCAAGGGAATCATCCTGAATCAGACCGCCCGGACAGAGCGTATGACCTATGCCGGCATGCCCGGCCACACCGATCTTCGCCTGAGGTGTACTCATCTCATCTCCTTTTCCTTCAGACCGCACATGCGGGAGCGTCGCGATGATGCCGTGATTAACGATCTGTTGAGTATGCCACTGGAGACAAGCGGACGCCATATCTGTCGGATAATCTACGGACCAACAGGCCAGAAGTGTGTGCTTCTGCCGCGTGACTTCATCGGACTGCCGTTTTGACGACTGGATACTAATCGGATACGATAGTCGTAGACGACCACACGAAAAGTGAATCACGAAGATTGTGCGACTGCGTGAGGCGACATCCGCGTTGTTGCTGCGCGGGAACTGGCTGTGTGGTCGGCGACGCACCAGCCCGGCGATCTTGATGAAAGGGGGTGAAGGGATGCTCTGGCACAAGGATGCGGGTGGTTCATCGGTATCTGAGGCCAAGGAACCTCAGAAGGAGAAGAGGCTCTCACCCAGAGACCAGATGATTGAGCAGCTCAATCAGATCGAACGCGGCAAGGAGATCACCTTCATGCTGGGTGAGATCTATGTGAAGCCATTCATCAGTGTCGTTCGCAACGAGAAGGGGAAGAAGTTCAGCGTGTTTCAGGACGGGCGAGGTGCGACGGGAACACCCGCCGGCAATCGTGGGAAGTTCTGGGACACCAACGACGCCAAAGAGATAGCCTCCTGGGTCCTGGGGCGAGGAGGGGGTTTCTACTCTGCGTGATCGGGACGGTTATGCGGCCTGGAGGGAATCTATCGGCTGGTTTGCCTGTCGGAACGCCGTGTGGTGACCGTTTTTGTAGCGGTGTCACAGGTGGACGCCGCGAATGGCCGTCCCTTGGGTGGAGGCTCAGGTCGGTAACGAAGGGGCGATAGCATGCTGCGCCCGTTGCCGCTCATCACCGTTCCTGTTGGTTTGTGAGTCCGTGTACTCGCCCTGGGGCGGCCGCCGGACACCGGTCTGCAACGCACTGTGAACTACACGGGACGCCCGGACAACTCCCGCGCAACGTCCTCCATCCTCTGTAGCGCCCAGTCCACGTCCTCAGCCTCAATCATTCGGTGGGTGACGGCGCGAATCCTCGGTCCTTCCGGATAGTTCAGCTTCACTCCCCTCTCATACAGGCGGTCAATGAAGGTGGTGGTGGGAGTCCGCGGAGGCAGACTGAACATCACGATGTTGGTGGGAGGCGTCTCGGGCGAACAACTCACGCCCGGAATCCTGGCGAGTCCGGCCGCCAGTCGCCGCGCATTCTCGTGGTCCCGCGCCAGACGCTTGAGGGTGGTGTCCAGCGCCACAAGTCCAGCCGCGGCGATGACCCCGGCCTGTCTCATGCCGCCACCAAGCATCTTCCTCTTCTTCCGCGCTCGCGCGATGAACTCGCTTGAACCACACAGCACTGAGCCGACCGGCGCGCTAAGGTTCTTGGAGAGGCAGAAGCACACGGAGTCGACCGGCGACGCCAGCTGCGCGGCGGTTGTGCCGAGAAATACCACCGCGTTGAATATGCGCGCCCCGTCAAGATGAACCGCAAGCCCGTGCCGATGCGCAACGTCGCATGCGGATTCAGTGTACTCCGCGGTCAGCACAGTGCCGCCACAGCGATTGTGTGTATTCTCGAGGCACAGAAGCGTGGTCGGCGGGTAGTGGATGTCCTCCGGCCGGATGGTCGCTTCGATGGCATCCAGGTCCAGTCTGCCGTCCGCTTCGTTGGGCACAGCACGCAGTGTCGCTCCTCCCAGGGCCGAGGCTCCCCCTACCTCGTACCACAGTATGTGAGACTCGCTGCCCACGATCACCTCATCGCCCGCCCGTGTGTGCGTGAGAAGGGCAATCAGGTTGCTCATGGTGCCGCTGACAGTGAAAAGGCCAGCCTCCTTGCCCAGCAGGGTGGCGGACCTCTGCTCCAGCAGGTTCACCGTCGGGTCCTCGCCGTAGCAGTCGTCGCCGAGCTCGGCCTCGTACATGGCCCTCCGCATCTCGTCGGTGGGCAGTGTAAACGTGTCGCTGCGCAGGTCCACTATTCTCATCTCAGTCTCTTTCCAGGGGAACGGCTCACCCCGTATTGATTCAGTCTTCTTCGGATAGTATGACGGTGCTGAGATGCTACAAGTAGCCTCAGTTCTTATCAAGTGGTCGGCTTCCGTCGAAACGTGCACGTGCCCGCACCTCGCGGTTCGTTGGTGGTGCACCGGTTTCCCGTGCGGTTGTCGACTTCGTGCTATAGTCGATAGTACAGAGACGCTCACGGAGGGATGGCATGACAGCATCCGGGCCGCTCACACCTGCCCCAAAGGAACTGACCACTGCAACCAGGAAGCCGGACGTAGTGACAGTGCCTGCCCGATGGGTCCTCGCTCTTTCCGGCGAAGGTTCGCCACGCAGCGCCGACTTCGCGGCTTCCATCGGCGCCCTCTACGGGGTGACCTACGGACTGAAGTTCAGCAGGAAGGCGGCCACCGGACATGACTTCAAGGTAGGCCCGCTGGTCGGTATCTGGCAGGCCGCGAGGGAACATGCCGGAACGGCAGTGCCGGCGGAAGACACGTGGCGATGGACGGTTCAGATGGATGTTCCGCGCGACGTGACTCAGAAAGACCTTGCAGAGACAGTCAACGCTGCGGTCGCGAAACGAGGTGGCAAGCTTGAAGGGAGTGAGTACGCGCTGCGGGTTGCGCTTGTTGAAGTGCCGGCGCGGCGATTCGGACGCATACTGCACGTCGGGCCGTACGCGGATGAGCCCGCGAGCTTTGGAGCCATCGGCGCCGCGCTCCAGTCTGAAGGTCTGAGCCGCGAGCCCTGGCACATCGAAGTGTACATGTCGGACCCGGGACGCGTCGCACCTGACAAACTCAAGACGGTTCTGCTGGCTCCGGTGAAGGACTGAAAGCCTCTAGAACGGAAGGCAACCGACGCCCTGTGGGGACAGCGCACTTGTCTCCGGCCACTCCGTTTGAGTTGGTCCGTGCCTCGGTCGTTCTCAATCTTGTCCGTGTCCGTCCGTGTCCGTCCGTGCCTGTCCGTGCTCCTCGTGCCGGTGGACCAACACCGCCGCCGTGGTGCCAATCCCGCATGGCCCTTCCCTTGGAGTCCCGTCTACATCCTCTGGCATCGGGCGCAGTAGTAGATGCTCCCGCCCATGTAGGCCTCTTTCCGGATAGGCGTGCCGCATGCGGCACAGGCTTGCCCGGCGGTGTTCCTGCTCATCCTGGTCATGTAACCTCCCGGCGCTCCCAGGAGGTCGTTCTCGGTATCCCTGCCGCCCCCCGCCACCATTTCCGTTAGAGAGGTCTTGACGGCGTCGAGCAGCAGTCTGCGGTCGGCGGCGGAAAGCGACGCCACCTTGTTCTTCGGATGCATCCTCGCTGTGAAAAGGATGTCCTGCAGAACGCCGTTGCCGAGGCCGGGTATCCTCTGCTCCGTCGCCAGGAACGCCTTGAGGGACAGTCCGGCAACATCCGCGTCAAAGAGGGAGTCGAAGTAGGCCTCGTCAAAACGGTCGGTGAGAGGGGACGGCTTCTCCTTCGCGACCAGGTAGTACTTGTTATCGTTCCGGCCCTCCGGGAACGCCATCACGTCGCCGTACATCTGCACCGAACCAACCAGGAACGCACCGTCATCGAACTCCAGCAGCAGCTGGTGCTTGCCCGGCGACTTCTGACCGGGCCTGACATAGCGCAAGTTCACTCCATCGCTGAACAGCAACCTCGCATCGCCGGCGGCTATCTCTACCTGTCCCCCGTAGCTCACGGCCTCACCTATCACTTTGCCGGCCAGCAGGGCGCTGTAGTGTTGAGGGTCGCCGAAATACCAGGCGAACTTGTGCGGACTGCGGGCAGTGATGACATCCCTGATGTGCTTCCCACGGATAATCTCGTTGCTCTGTTTCGCCAACACAGCGGCTTCCGGTAGCTCAATCATAACTTCCCCCCAATGCCGTCGTGATACGGAGCCTTCGAGGGTCCGAGGGTGTCAGTCAGTCGATGATTTCCACTTGAGTGCAGCCGGCGCCTCCGCGATTGGCGTCAGCCGTCGAACAGCGTGCCACCAGCGGGTGTTTGCTGAGGTAGGTCCTCAATTCTGAACGAAGTGTGCCGGTTCCCTTGCCGTGGATGACCCAGACGCGTGGCACACGCGCTCTGAACGCCTTGTTCAAGAATTTGTCGACACGCGGGATGGCCTCCTCAACCGTGAGGCCGTGAAGGTCGATTGCCTCGGGGACATCTTTCATGTTGCCGCCGTCACTCAGCGGAACCAGACCAACCAGACGACCACAACGGTGATTCCCACCAGACAGAAGATGATAATCGCCTCTCCGATGTGGCTGTGCGGGCGCTTTGCCGCGATTCGAGTCTCGGCCTTCTCCGTCAGTTCAGCCTTGAGTGGGATGGGGATAAGCCGCACCATCAGGGCGATGGCGGCGGGGATGAGTACGACGTCATCCACTAGACCATGGAAGGGAATCAAATCGGGGATGATGTCTATGGGACTGATGGCATAGAGCGCCATTGCAGCCGCAACAGCCTTGACATACCATGGCGATCGAGGATCGCGCAGAGCCAGCCACGAGACCAGGGTGTCCCGTTTGGCCGTCCGTTTCCACTCTTTCAGTTGCTCAAACATGCAGTTTCCTTGATTCCGGCGTCCGTATTCTGTCGCATTCCACAGCCGTACGTATGGCTGTCCACATCACCATCTCCCGAACCTGGAGAACGCCTCGCCTGCAGCGCCGGGTCGCATACTGGCGCAGACCTGCCTTTGGGCGAATTGCCCCCGCCCGGCCATTCCGGCGTGGACCGGCTCAGGTATGGCGTCCAGGGAATCCGCACGGTCAGGGGTAAGACTATCTGCCGCGCTTGGCCCCGCTGTACAACCCGATGATGATCATCGCCACCACTATGGCGGCGGCAAAGCCCAGCCAGGACGGGAAGGTGTACCAGCCCTGCCATTCCCCGAGCAGTCCCGCCAGGAAAGCTCCCAGGGCGCCAAGAATCACGGTCATGAACCAACCCAGCCTCTGTCTGCCGGGAAGGAGTATCCTCGCGATGATGCCAACCACTGCACCTAGCAACAGATACCAGAAAACACTCATTTGTTTTCCTCCTTAGACATGTGCGCTCACCCCAGGTCCTGGTACACATCCGCGGGCGCGAAGCTCCGGATGTGAGATTGGACACACGCAACGTGGGCCGGGCACTGTGCATTCACATACGACATAGTACTATGGGCGCTATCCCCAGAATTCCTTCAGTCCCGGCACGTCCGGGCGTATCTTCATCCAGGCCTCAAAGCTCTCGCTGCCGACGGCCGTCCCCGGTCTCTTTCTCTCCCACCTTCGTACCAACTCCGCCTGGGCCTCCGTAATCTTGTTCTCCCGTTCGAACCTGGTTACCGTTTCAAGGACGCGCTCCTGTGTCGGAAACGCCGGCGCAGCCCTGCTGGGGCGCGGAGGGCCGCCAGCCCACTCCATTTCCGTCAACACCGGCTTCGCGGCCCCGGCGGCTGGCGGCTTCACGGTCTCCATCCCGGGCAAGTTTGGCCGTGATGCCATCCAGGCATCGAATCGTGCTCGGCCGGCATCGATAGGCGGTTTTGCCGATTCCCAGACTCGGTACTGGGCGGCCTGTCCGGCGGTTATCGTGCCGTTCTTGACCAGCCTGTCCAGAATTTCCGTCGTATCAGTGCGTCCGGTGACTGCCGGTCTTCTCGCTCCAGGTCCTGGTCTTCCGGCCCCGTCTCCGGGTCCCCACTGAGGTGTGTTCATTGTTCTTCAACCCCCCTTTCCAGCCTCCGCTGTCCGTTTCCGTATCTCGACCTTCCAGTGAGTTATCGTCTTCCGTCCATTCCATGTTAGCACCTGGATGTCAAGGACAGTACTCGCCGGGCTCTACACTCTTAAGTGTGATGGAGGTGGGGAAGTTGAAAGCACCTGCTTTCCTCTGTAGCTTTGGGTTAGCGACAACTCAAAGAGAAGGAGGAGAAGCAGGTGCGCGACGATTGTATCACCGTGCTGTTGGGGCTGCCCGAGTTGCGGGTGAAGGGTGAGGAAGAGACGGATCACTGGATCGGGGTGCAGGTGGAGTACCGGGTGCGCGAGGTGCCGTGTCCGTGGTGTGGGGAGATGACGGGAAGGGTGCACAGCCGGCGGACGCAGATGAAACGGGATATGCGGTTGTGGCGGAAGCCGGTGTACTTGGAGTTATGCAAGCGACGCTTCCGGTGTCGGGTCTGTGGCAGAGTGTTCAGCGAGCCTGATCCGGTGTGTGGGATGAGGAAGCGAACGAGCGGGCGGTTCCGCAGCCACCTTGGCCGGGAGGCGCTGGAGCAGCCGGTGCGCCAGGTGGCGCGGAAGGAAGGGGTGGGAGAGACGCTGGTTCGTGGTTGCGTGACTGAGGAAGCGCGGATGCTACTGGGCACGGCGGCGAGTCCGGAGGCGCCGCAGGTACTGGGACTGGACGAGTTTTCGATCAGGAAGGGACAGATCTACGACACGGCGATAGTGGATCTGGAGCGGAAGGCTGTCATCGGGGTGGTGAGCGGGCGCCGGCAGCAGGAGGTGGCGGACTTCTTCACCGCACTATCGAACGCCGACAGGGCGAGAGTAGTGGTGATGGATATGCATGAGCCGTTTCGGCAAGCGGTGGCGCTCTGCCTGCCACGGGCGAAGGTGGTGGTGGATAAGTTCCACGTGCTCTCGCACGTGCATCGGGCGCTTGACCAAGTCCGCACTGGCATCGAGCCGCGGCAAGGGAAGCGAGGCGAGCTCTATCGTGCCCGGTATCTGCTGCTGAAAGCCAGGGAGCGATTGACTCCCCCACAGCGGACCACGCTGATGGCGCTGCTGGGGCGGTATCCACAGCTGCACCGTGCCTGGCTGCTCAAGGAGTGGTTCAGAGACTGGTACCGCGGTACTGGCCGGGCGGCGGCAGAGGTAGCGCTGGCGCAGTGGGAAGCCTCCGTACGGAATCAGGGCCCAGTTTCCTTCAAGGCGCTCTTCCCCATGCTGCGCCTCTGGAGGGAAGAGATCCTCAACTACTTCGACTACCCCTATACCAACGGCTTTCTCGAAGGGAAGAACAACCGCATCAAGGTCATCAAGCGGACCGCGTATGGCTATCGCAATCCCCAGAACTTCAGGCAGAGAATCATGCTTACCAACAGACAGGAGGCTCAGCCTATCGCTGCATGAGGAGCATCACACTTATTGACGTAGAACCACTCGCCGAATGGTCTGGTGACGCATTGCACCGGTCTTCGCGTCGCGCGCGCTGCAAAGACGAGGATACAGCCAAACGAGGTCAACAAGGGGAAGGTGTCAGGAGCTGAAGGTGAGACGGGTGGGGCGCCTGGTGAATCTCCAACGCGGAACAGTGAACTCTGAACGCAGAACGCAGAACTCCGAACGCAGAACGCAGAACGTCGGTACCGGCCGTCCTATCCGCCCTCTTTCCATCGTTGGATGAGCTTGATATCGGTCGCCCTTTGTCTGCCAACGGCCCGCTCGCTCTGCCTGCGAAGCCGCTCATCATGGCGCAGTTCGTCGGCGCGTGCTTCCGCTCTCATCGCGAGGTAGTACTCTACGCGGTCTGGCGAAATCAAGCCGGCTTCGACCGCGTGCCGCACTGCGCATCCTGGCTCGGACTGATGGGAGCAGTCGCGGAATCGACAGCGTACGGCGAGTTCCTCTATCTCCGAGAATACCGCGCCGATTCCCTCTTCGTCGAACAGAGCCAGCTCACGCATCCCCGGTGTGTCGATGAGGAGGCCGCCGGAGGGGAACACCACCATCTGGCGTTGGCTTGTTGTGTGCCGGCCATGGCTGTCGCTTGCGCGGATGGAGCCGGTTCGGAGCCTGTCCTCACCCAGGAGCGCGTTGATGAGAGTGGACTTGCCTGCACCCGAGGAACCGACGAATGCCGCAGTCATGCCCTGATCTAGCTGTTCCGCTACCTGCTCCAATCCATGCCCAAGCACCGCGCTGGTGGTGAGAACCCGCACACCGGGCGCGGCCTGCTCCACCTCTGAAGCACGGACGCCGGTGTTGTCACATACGTCGGTCTTGTTCAGAATGACCATCGGTTGGGCGCCGCTGGCCCGGACGCGCGCCAGGTAACGCTGTATGCGATGCACGTTGTAGTCGCCATCCAGCCCGCAGACAATGAAGACGAGGTCGACATTTGCGGCAATGACCTGCCGGCGAGCCTCACGGCCGGCAGCGCCTCTCGTGAAGACAGTGCGTCTCGCCAGAAGCCGGTCGACTATGGCGGTGTGGCCGGGGACCAGCGCTCCCTTCACGGTAACCCAGTCGCCGACTCCAGGATGAGCCTCATCGTCGAGGTCTCGCATCAGTCGGCCGGACAAGCGCGCGAAGCCCTCGCCGGAGTCTGTCCAGACGGTGTAGCCATGTCTGTGTTCGCCGGCTACCCGTGCGGGTATCGCCTCGCAGTCCGTCAGCTGCGCTTCGAAATATGGGTCGAAACCCAGGCACTCGAGTCCGTTCAAGTGCGCCCTCCATGGTGCGTAAGAGTCGATGAACTGACCGGAACACGGGCGGCGAAATGGCCGCGAGACGCGTGTCGGAGTTGCGGCAGGTGCTCAGGCCGCGTAGACCGGTACCCCGATGGCGTGCCTGTCTGGACGAGCATGTCTCTCTGCACGCGCTCCGTGCTGACCACAAAGTCAGTCATGAACCCTCCGACCGGATGCTATATTCACGTAAGCCTCATCGTAGCTGGTTGCCGGCGCAACGGTCAATGCGAACCCGGCGGACCTGCGTTCATCATCGTGTGCAATGCTCTTCCCTGTGCTATCAGGGCCGGACGGCGAAGCTCAACCGGCGTATTTCTTCAGAATGCCGTCAGGGAACGAGGAATCGAGTGAGGCTGTATCCCCGGAATCCCGATTGGCGCGCCTGTACCGTGCGGGTGTATTCTGACTCTCCACGAAAGCGTGAGAAACCGGAGCCAGCCAGCGCGCGCCACTGGAACACTGTGGCAGGCTGTCGTGGCGCTGGAAGGTCGTTGGCGCGGGTGGACGGGCGCGGCAGGTGAAGCCCGACACCGGTAGCCGGCACGTCGATACGAGAGATGGTTCGATACCTCATCTTCACCACCGTGAGCCTGGGGCTGTTGCTCACGGGCATCGCGGGCACGTCAATCGCCATCGCCCTGGATGCTATCCGCACATCGTTCGGTGTCTCGGTCGTCCTGGCGGGATGGGTGGTCGCCGCGTTTCAGCTCACCCTCACCGCGAGCCTGCCGGTTGTGGGGAAAATCAGCGATGTCCTGGGCCGCCGCCGTACGTTCATGGCGTGCCTTGTCCTGTACATCGTTGGCTCGGTGATGGCGGCTCTTGCTCCCAATATCTGGCTTCTCATCGTCTCGCGGGTTATCCAGGGGCTTGGTGGTGGTGGCTTCATGCCTTCCGCCGTGGGCATCGTCGCTGAAGTCTTTCCACATTCGCGGCAGCGCGCCATCGGCTTCTTCACCAGCATCTTCCCCATCGGGCAGATTGCAGGACCCGTAATCGGTGGCTGGTTGATAGACTCCTTCGGCTGGACAGCCATCTTCTGGGTGAATGTTCCAACGGGCCTGTTTGTGCTGGTGCTGGCATGGCTGCTGCTCCCGCGTGGGGTGCGACGCGAAGGTCACATCGACCTGTTCGGTGCGGCCTTGATTGCCGGCTCTCTCGGGCTCTTCATGGGCGCGCTGAGCTTCATCGCGTATGCCACGACGGCGAAGATGTGGGTGATGGTGGGGATGCTGTTCGCCGGGGCCGCTGCCCTGACGGTGGTATTCCTGCGCCACGAGGCCACGGCGAAGTCTCCGATAGTGGACCTGGAGATACTGAAGAGAGGGCCGTTCCTCGCCGCCAATATCTACAACGTGGTCTACGGCGCCGGAGTCATCGGCATCATGTCGCTCATTCCCCTGTTCGCCATCAACGTATACGGCATTTCCTACTTCGATAGCGGCCTTATCCTGGTGCCCAGAGCCATTGGAGTGATGGTCACGTCCTTTATCGTCAGTATCCTCCTTATGCGGCTGGGATACCGTTGGCCAATCATGATAGGTACGTGTCTCGCGGCTCTCAGCCTGTTCCTGTTCAGCCTGGAACCCCACCAGTTGATGACGCTCGGCGGTGGACTGGAGAGCACCACAACACTGGCCCTGATTCTGCTGGTGATGGGGATAGGAGTGGGCATGGCTGCCCCGGCGTCCAACAATGCCTGCATCGAGCTCATGCCTGAGCGGGCGGCCACCATCACCGGCATACGGGGCATGTGCCGCCAGGCGGGTGGCGCGGTGAGCATCACCCTTGCCACACTGACGCTTCACGAGTCCGCCAGCATCGCCTCAGGCTTCCGCCTGGTCTTCATCGCGCTTGCGATAGCCATGCTGGCCACCATCCCGGCCATCTTCGCCATGCCTCGTTCCCCAACCTGCATCGACGAAGTCAAACCAGCAGAGCCAAAGCCGTAGGGGCGCGCCGCAGACGCGCCCTCGCGGGTTGCGAGACTGTGCCGGTCCGGGTGGTGGGATGGAATCCGTCGTAGTGGCAGGCTCCCGTGCCTGCCACTTGGGGGCATTGTGGGTGGCCGTTACCCGTCGTCCGTTACTTGGTCCGTGTGCGTCCGTGGCAGTCCGTGTCCTTCGGTGTTCTCCATCCTCCAGGGGAGATGGCATGCCTCGCCCGTAGCTCGAAACTGCAATCACGTCGATGATCGTCGGATCTGCCGATGGTGATTCTCCCGTAGGGGTCGGTTCCCACACCGACCCGGTGGCGGGAAATTCGGGGACACCATGGACAAACGGGTCGGACAACCCGCGATGGTGTCCCACGATTTCCCGGTTGTTGTCCCCGGGTGAGTCTCGAACTCCGGGCTCCCATGCCCGCCCGCCGCGAAATGCGGGGACACCATGGAAAAGGCCGTACCTGACTCGGCTCGGCCTGGTAGACCGGCCCTGCTTGAACAGAACCACGTACAGATGGTGTCCCCGTATTTCACGGCCTCCGGCTCGCCACTCGTGACTCCGGCGTTTCGCCGGCGAACCCGTAGCCTCCGGCCGCAAGGTGTTGACTAATGATGTCGACATAACGCTCGCTGTCGGGAAGAGGTCGTGGCGTGAAGGTGAGGGGGGCATAGGAGGTGTGGACATGGGGCGTGTGCGGGTGGACCGGAGGAATGTGGTGTCGGGGATGGTCGGGATGATGGCTTGCCTCGCTCGTTGGGGGCATTGTGGGTGGCCTTACCCGTCGTCCGTTACTTGGTCCGTGTGCGTCCGTGGCAGTCCGTGGCCGTCGGTGTTCTCCATCCTCCAGGGGCGACGGCATGTCCCGCCCGATGTTCGGGAGTGAGCTTGCACGGTCGTCACTTCGGCGCGCGGAACAATTCCGTTCACTCCCGGCCTGCCGGGCGTCGGGGAGAGGGCGTGAACCCGTGGTGTCCATTCCGTCCATCGCGCCCATCATCGTCCACTGTCCTCGCCCCACCCCGCGGGACGGGCTGATTCCTACGCCTCGGCGCTTGGCGGTTTGTCGCCGAAGTAGACCTTCGCGTGGGGAAAGGGAATCTCGATGCCTTCCTCGTCAAATCGGTTCTTTATCCGCCTGAGCAATTCGCCTGTCAGCGCCCACCGCTCCATAGGTTTCGCGTTAGCCATCACCTTGATGTCGACTCCGCTTTCTCCCAGCTTGTGGACTCGCTCAACCTTAGGTGCGGTCAGCAGGTCCTGGCCCCAGTCCTCGTCTTCCATCATCTGTTGGCCGACCTCATTGATGACCTTGAAGACATGGTCGAGGTTCTCTTTATAGGCGACCGACACCTCCAGGTTGATACGCGCCCAGTCGCGCGTCATATTGCTGACCGATTCCACTTTGCCGTTCGGAAAGATATGCAGCGTGCCGCTCAGGTCCCGCAGCACGGTGCGCCTCAGATTCACCTGTTCCACTAGTCCGCCGGTGCCCGAGATAACAACGACCTCGCCGACACGATACCAATCCTCTATCAGGATGAAGAAGCCGTTCAGATAGTCGCGGATTATGTGTTGAGCGGCCAGTCCGATGGCTACGGCGCCCAGTCCAACGGTGGTGAGGATGGGTATGATGTCAACGTGCAACTCGCTGAGAATCATCAGCGACGCCACGATCCAGACGACCATGGATAGTATCCGAACGAGGACGCTCGCAAGTGCGTCGGCACGCTCTGCCGCTTGCTCTTTTGTCTGCCACAGTGCGTCCCGGAGCCGTACCCGGACGGCTCGCCTGACCAGGCGGGAAAGCGCCCAGCTGTAAACGACCGCGATAACTACGATGATGCCGATGCGCAGCAGCGACGGAAGCATGGATGCGAGATCGAATGTGGTGGCAGTCTCAGGCATGT
>Ga0351850_1075_pt1 | contig 35411 bp, 26 predicted proteins | sample TotcelHFGM3001N4_FD_206796 | JGI IMG/M metagenome (GOLD analysis project Ga0351850, IMG submission 206796) | Enriched cells from coal bed in the Powder River Basin, Montana, United States - Total cells FGM rep1 HSBNCT.FGM.300.1.N4 ...
GGAAGTAACGCCTGTGTTTCGATCGGAGGTGCAACTATATGGCATCCGCGATCCTACCGCCCCAAACGAAATCTTGGCCGACTGGCTCGCCGGCGTGGGGCCGGATCCGCGACGACCTGAACGCTCGGAGGATCTTTCTGAGATCCTGCGCGCAGACACTGCCCAAATACTGGACCTCCACGGCATTCCACTGGACGCCGATGCGAAGGTGCAATTGTCCAGACTGCGGCGAGTGAAGTGGCTACGGCTATCGACGGGGGTGACCGCGCGCGACCTTGAGTGGTTGGGCCGCCTCAAGCAGTTGCGAGGGCTGTCATTGGTCCGTGCCGATCTCGCCGGTGCGGATTTTCGCGAGCTGGCGCGTCTTAAGTCGCTTCGCTGGCTCAATCTATCCGATGCAAAGGTGTCGCCAACTAACTTACGCGACCTGGCGAGACTAACTCGGCTGGAATCATTGTTTCTTGCCGGCGAAGAGATTGGAGACGATCACCTGTGTTGCCTAGCTGAAAAAAAAATGCCGGCGCTCGCATCCCTAGGCTTGGAGCGAACAAGTGTTACGGATCGAGGTATCCAGCGTATCTGCAGGGCGTACGACCTCGAGTACCTGGGGCTCTCCTTCGCACGGCAGGTAACGAAACGATCGGTAGCATCAATTGCTCGGATGAAAAGGCTGCAGTTACTGGCAATAGGTATGAGTGGTATTTGTCCTGACGCGCTTCCAAGCGATACCGTCCAGCGACTGTCACGGCTTCTGCCAAACTGCAGGATAGATTATGGAGACTAGAGGCATTTTAAGACTCGTGATGTCAAGAAACGCCGCCGGGCGTTTCAGCCTCCGAAATGCGATGTTCCTGATTCCTTTCGGGTCTTGGACCGGCGTTTGGGGCCAGAACTCGTCTTCTCGCGTGCCGTGCCGTCGATTTCGTACCGAGGTGCATGTTGGCAGACCCGCTTCACGAGAATTCGCTCGCATGAACCGCCAACAGAAGCACGAACGCCATATCGTTCAGTTCATCTCCCAGGCGCCGGGCTCCTTGTACGACATCGGGGTTGGCTGGAAAAGCGAATGGCGGACGCTCGCTTCGATCGATCCGCTGGGCAACGCCACGACCAACGTGTTCGACGACGTCGACCGCCCGACCACGACGATCGATCCGCTGGGCCGGCGAAACACGACGAGTTACGACCCAGCAGGACGAACGACCGCATCCATCGACGCCTGGGGACACGCAACCACCTTGGCCTACGATGCGGCGGGGCGGAGGGTCGAGACGACGGACGCTCGCGGCGCGGTCGCGACGACGGTGATCAAGTATCGCTGGTTATCTGGGGCGGCGGAGACGACCGCGGCTCCAGACGGTCCGGGCGGAGGATCTGGCCGGATTTTTCCGGGCCTATCTGTCCCGCTGTCGCCACCGCAGTTCCCGCGAAAAGCATGTATCAGCTTCGCGGCCAACAGCGGCGTTCCCGAACGGGTGCTACGCAAATGGATCGGCCACGTCGACCGCGAGGTACTGGACTGGTATTACCACTTGGCTGACCCGGAGTCCCAGGCCGCCATGAAGCGGCTGTCGGACGCGGCGAAGCAGAACCAGCAGGACGGAAGCACGGATTCGAGTTCAGCGCAATCTCAGCACAAACCCCAAGGAGGAGAAAATGACAAGAGCGCAAAGTGAGAGCCGTCAACGGGTTGCGTCGACGGCTTCCGGTCAGAGCGGAGGGCACGGGAGCTTCACCCCCGGTTTTCATGGGAGGGACAGGGAGTTAATTCTTCGCGGCCGTCAGCCAGCGATCGAGCTGGTTCGCGAACGCCTGCCGGTCCTTGGCGGTGAAGTTCGCCGGTCCCCCGGTGATCTGGCCTCCCCCGCGCAATTCGTCGAACAGGTTCCGCACGGCCAGCCGCTCGCCGACATTGGCATCCGTGTAAAGATCGCCCCGTGGATCGAGAGCCTGCCCGCCCTTGGCAACGACTTGGGCAGCCAGCGGGATGTCCGCCGTGATGACAAGATCGCCCGGACGGACCAGTTCTACAATGCGACGATCCGCGACGTTCATGCCCGCAGGGACCTGCAAGCTGGCGACGAACTCGGAGCGGGGGGTACGGACGGGCTGGTTGGCAACCAGCGTCACTCTGATCTGCGTCCGCTTGGCAGCCCGAAACAGCAGTTCCTTAATCTCGCCCGGACAGGCATCGGCATCGACCCAGATTTGCATGGTGCTGATCCTCGATAAGCGAAGCTTGGCGGGAGCCGCGTTTACAAATCAAATCTGCTGTCGCCTTTGTCTTCCCAAGGCCCCCATGCATAACCCGCCTCTACACCACGAATTTCCGATGAAACAAACACCATTCGGTCAACAACAGCACCACGGCCAGGCCGGCCAGCAACATCCACAACGGCTGTTCGCGAACTGCCGCAGGCGATTCCACACTGCGGGACGGCACGTTTATCCCGGCGCGAAGATCACTTTCCCAGCGGTTGACGATGTTGATCCCCTGCGCCTTGGCATCCTCCGCCAAGATCCCCAAGTCGTCGGAAGCAACGGCCACGGTCGGGGCCTCCGCAACACCGTTCAACCAACACAGGGCTTGTTCGATCAACCGTGGAAAATCACGCCGCAGGGCGAGGTCGCTGTTCTCTTTCCGCAGATCCACATGCAGCACGAGCACCGAAGCTGCGGGCCGATCGACCAGACTGTACAACGGGTCGCCCGAACTCGTCGCGACCAGCGTGGCAGCGGCCTGCTTGAACTGCAGCTTTACTGCCTCCTCGACGACCGCGTCCTCCAGCCGTACGCCCGCCAGCAACGGCGAATCCCGCCGCTGGGAGACCACCGCACACTCGCTGCCGCGGATCAGCCCGGCGGTGTCCCACAGGTCGCACGAACTTTGCGGCGCAATCACTAGCAGCGGGCAATCCGGCAACCGCTGCGGGATCGAGCCGTGAAAAACGACCAGCGATTGCTGCGGCAGCGTCTCGGGCAATTGCTCGACCACCTGCAGGTCGATACCGGGAAAGGATGCCAAGGCGTTTGGTACGGCCATGTGGCCTCCGACCGCCGAACGAGGGTCGGCAACCAAAACCACCTTCGGCCGCTGGCGGCCGGCTACGCGGATGCGTGCTTGATTGTCTGCGGCCAAATCGTCCTCCACCGCCAACTGCGCCGTCAGCAGACCATCCTTGTCGATCGGCATTTCCAACACCGTTTGGACGACAGCGCCGGCAGCCAGTTCCCCAACGTCCGCCTGGTGGGACGCCCCGCCGGTGATGGCGACGTTCAGCGGAAGCGACTCCGGCGCGTCCGAGCTGTTCGCCGTCTCGACCAGCACCCACTGCTGTTGCGGGTCCAGGGGATCCGGTCGCGCGGCCAGTTGCGTGACGGCCAGATTGCGACCACCTTGGCCAACCCGATACAGATATACCTGCTCGTCTTTCGCGATGGCTTCGGCTTCCGGAAATCCCCCATCGGTCAGCAAGACGAGGTGCGGATTGGCTTGCCCGTCCAGCATGCGGCGGGCGAGTGCGATGGCTTCCGACATCCGCGTGCCACCGTCGGTCGGAGAGATCTCGTCGATCGCCGTCTGCAGGGCTAGCGGCTCGCTCGTCATCCGGCATTCGATCCGCACCGAACTCCCGGCGCTCAGCACGGCCATCCGTTCGCCCGGCTGCAAGCCCTGGACGATTCGTTGTGCCTCCGCCTGCGCAGCGGCCAGACGCGACGGCTTGACGTCCGTGGCCGACATGCTGGCCGAGACGTCCAGGACCAGCACGAGCGTCCGGCGACTCGCAACCGCGGCTCTCCAGTACGGTTCCGACAACGCGGCCACCAGCAGTAGCAGCAGCAGGATTTGCGTCGCCAGCGAGAGCCAGAAACGCAGCCGGAACCAAGCCGGACGCCGCGCCAGGGCGCGTTGCCACAGCCAGTAGGTAGCGACCTCGTGCCGGACGGGAGCGAGATTCCAGAGGTACAGCAGCGCGATCAGCGCGGCCAAGCCGCCCCAGCACCACGCTCCTGGATGAAAGAAACCCATGTTGCGTCCTTCGTCATGCCCTCTCTACGGCGCGTACATCCGGCTGGTTGCCGTCCGGATCACACGCAATACCGATTCCTGGACCGACGTTCCGGTCGTCGTCTGGAGGATACCGATCGAGCGCCGTGCGCAATAGCCGCGGCACGAGGCGATAAACTCCTGAAACACGCGCCGATAGTTTAGCAGGTCGATGTCCTCCAGGCAGGTGCGGCGCGAACGGCCGGTCGCCACATCCACCAGCGTCACGCCGCCGGACAACCGCGGGTCGGCTTCGGACGCGTCAATCACTTGCAGCAGGTACGGCGGGAAACCCCGTTTGGCCAGCAGGTCGATCGCCGGCTCAAAGCCGGCCGGGTCGAACAAGTCGCTGATCACGACCGCCGTGCCGCGTTGCGGGCGCTGCTGGACGAACGCTTGGGCTGCCGGTTTCAGCCGGACCGGCGCAGCGACGGTCCGCAGCCCGTCCAGGAACCGGTAGATCTGGAAAGCCCGCTGGCGACCGCGGACCGGCGGCAGTTCCGCCACGATCCCATCGGCGACGGCCACGACGCCCACGCGATCCAGGTTGGCCAGCGCGATATAGCCCAACGTTCCGGCCAAGCGGCGGGCGACGTCAAACTTGGCTGGCGTTCCCAGCTTCATCCCCGGCGAGCAATCGACCAGCAGGTACACGATGCGATCCTCGCTGCCGCGGTACTGACGCGTCAACAGTTCGTCGTGCCGCGCACACAGCGGCCAGTCGATGTAACGGAAATCGTCGCCGCAGGTGTAGTCGGCGTGGCCCACAAACTCGCTACCGCCCGCCCACCGGCGGTCCGGACGGCGACCCAGGAACCGGCTGCCCCAGCTTCGCCGGGCCGTCTGGTCCAGGTACTCGCAACGTTGGCGGAATTCGGCATCAAATAGGGTCATGGAGAATTTAACGACCGTGCGAGATCAGGGGGCTGGGGTGCTCGGGTTTGGGTTTGTATGGGGGATGGGCTCCGACCTACGGAATTCCATTCTGCCGGGCGATTCGTCATCTGTGGGGTAGCGACTGTGGCGGACAACATGGAATTCGGTACGTCGGAGCCTTTTCAGGTTACCGCGCGCAGGATGTCTGCGACGATGCCGTCGATGCCCGTCTCTTGGGCGTGGCCCTCAAAGTTCAACGTGATGCGATGCCGCAACGCGGGCAGCGCGACGCGTCGCACGTCGTCGCGCGAGATCTGCGTGCGGCCGGCATCGGCCGCCAGCACTTTGGCCGCCAAGATCATTGCCTGGCCGGCGCGGGGGCTGACGCCCCGCATCACGAACCGCCGCGTGGATTCCGGAGCCGCATCCTGGCCGGGATGCGTCGCCGTGACCAGGGACGCCACGTGACGCAGTACGTCCGGCGGCACGGTCACGCGGCGAGCCGTTTGCGACATGGCCACGATGCGTTTGCCGTCCAGGATGCGTTTCACAGGTTGGACATGCGCCTCGGTGGTCCGCTGCAAGACCGTCTCCAATTCGCCGCCCGTGGGCGCCGGCAGCGTGAGCTTGAAAAAGAACCGATCCAGTTGGGTTTCCGGCACCGGGAACGTGCCTTCGATATCGCCTAGACTCTGCGTAGCCAAAGCAAAAAACGGAGCCGGTAATTCGTACGTCTCGTTGGCCACCGTCAGCGACCGCTCTTCCAGCGCTTCGAACAACGCCGCTTGCGTCTTGGGCGTCGCGCGATTGATCTCGTCGGCCAGCAGCAGGTTGGTGAAAATCGGGCCCTGCTGGAACTCGAAACGCCGACGCCCCTGAGATTCCATCACGATGTACGTGCCGATGACGTCGGCGGGCATCAAGTCCGACGTGAACTGAATCCGCCGGTACTTGACGTCCAACAACTGGGCCAGCGTGCGGCCCAACAACGTCTTGCCAACACCCGGCGGGCCGTCCAGCAGCACGTGGCCGCCGGCGACCATCGCGGCCAGCGTCAACTCGATCACCTCGACATGGCCGACCATGACTTCGGCCAGCGCTTGCCGCAGGGCGGCGAAATCCGTGGAAAACTGGTGCAACTCTTGTTTCAGATCCGGCTCGTCACTCATCGAACAACTCTCTTGCGGTTGGAGGCGATGCCTATGCAAAAAATGGCAATCTACATGGACGCAGACGGTTTCGATCCGATTCTAAACGCAAACCGGGCGGAAAGGAACCACGACCTGATAGAATTGAAAGGAAAGAAAAACGCATCCGTGGGTGACAAATGGCGAACGACAAAAGGGGGTACGCCGTTGGGTTGGAATGCTGCCCGCTCTCGCCATCACCATCGCCAACGTTCTCACGGTTGGTCCAACTGCTGCAGGGCCTCGAATGCGAATCGGCGAATGGCCAAATCCTGGTCCCGCAGGGCACTGCGCAGCAGCGGCTCAGCCGCTCTTCCCTCCGCCCCCAGCGAAAACGTGGCGAATGCCCGATAGGCTGCACGGCGGACCTGCGGCTCCGAGTGCTTCATCAACTCGAGCAGCGGCGGAATCAGCCTGGCCGTGATGACCGCCATGCCGGGATTGGCCGGCGAGGTCTCCGGCAAGTGGTCCTCCAGTCGCGTCAAGGCGTCGATCGCGGCGGGGCGAATGGCCGCGTCGTCGCCCTGCAGACTCTGCAACAGGAACGGCGCGGCTAGCAGGCCCATTTGCGCCAGCGATTGGACCGCCGTCTGACGCACTTCGGGGTCGGAATGGCCCAGCAAACGAACCAGCGCCGGCGCCGCCACTCGCACCACCGGGCGCGAAGCTGCCGCCAGGTTCTGAGCGTCCATCTGCGGATGGTAGAACACCGTCGGCCGCAGGTAGTCCAGAAACTGGCCCAGCACGTAGGCTGCGGCCGCCGGCGACGAGAAGCCGTCCTGCGACAGTCGTTGCGCGACGGCCTCCAAATGGGACACGCCCAACGGCACCAAGGCCGAGGCGGCCGCTCGCCGCACGTCCGCGTCCGGATGGTTCAACGCTTGGATCAAGTCCGGCGCGGCCGATTGGGCATCGGCGCCAAGTTGCGACAGCGCCAAGACGGCTTCAAACCCCGCGTCCGCATCGCTCGACTTGACCGCCGCAAGCAGCATAGGGATGGCTTGGGGATGCTGGGCGATATTCCACAGGGCCCACGCGGCTTGTACGCGATACAGCGGATCTTCGTTCTTCAACGCCCGCTCCAGCATCGGCACCGCGGCCGCGGCATCCGGGCCGAACCGCCCCAAGGCTCGCGCCGCAAGACAGCGAAACGGGGCCAACGGCGCATAGTTGATGTGGCCGGGAGCCAAGTCGGCTTCGGCCACAATCGCGGGAACGACGGTCTGCGGCTCGAGCCGGATCCGACCGAGGGCATCGACGGCAAAACCACGGACCTCGACGGAAGGCGATTGAAGAGCTTGGACCAACCGCGGGATGGCCCCCTTGGCCGATTCGCCGAGCTGGCCCAACGCCTGAGCCGCTCGGCGGCATTCCTCTTTGTCCTCGTCGGTGTCCTTGTCCAGGTGTTCCGCCAACAAGTCGTGCCAGTAGCTGACCGGCTTGCCGGCATACTGCGGCAGCGCCGCACCGAACTGTGCCTGGCCCGGCGCGGCGCGCAACCCGAGCACCACCAACAGCGCGGCCGCAACGGCAAGCGAAACTCGCCTTGGTTTCAACGTCATGGTCCCCCTTTGGGAGCGTGGCGACTCGTCGCCGCTTTGCGCGAAAGCCGCCCCCGTTTTCGCCACTTATGGGTTACGTATTGGCGACCAGCGGCCGAAGGTGCTCGATGCTGCGCGCCGCTTGTTCGATCGTGCCGCACTCGACGGACATCACAATGTCTCGCGGGCAACGGCGGACGATATCCACGACGCGCTGCCAGTCGATCACCCCGTCGCCGCAGGCACAACCGACCGGCGTGCCGGTGACTTTGCCGCGTTCCGCATCCGAATGCTCGACCGAAATATCCTTGGCGTGCAAATGCACCAAACGGTCCACCACGCGTTCCAGCCAGCTGTACGGATCCTGCCCCGCCAGGTAGGCGTTGCCGGTGTCCAGATTGATCCCGATCGACGGCGACTGGACCAGGTTGTAGATGCGGTCCAGCCCGTCGGGCGTCTTGGAATACTGGGCATGGCACTCGAGTCCGATCTTGATCCCCCGCGGCTCGGCCACAAAGGCGGCCTCTTGCAGCGTGTACTTCATCAGCATGTGATCTTCTTCCACCGTCGTCCACTTGGCCTTGATCCCTTCGTCGGTGTTCACGACCGGCGCGCCGCACTCGGCGGCGTGGCGGATGGCCAGCTTCAAGTACTCGCCGTGAACCTCGGGCCGGCCCAGCGGCCCGTGGGCTTGCAACCCCGACAGCTTGACACCCGCCTTCTCGGCAGCTCGACGGATGCGGTACGGATCGTCGAACATGGACACGGTGTGGAAATATCCGGCTTCGCTCATCAACTCGCGACCAAAATGGACCATCGGCTCGATGTACTCGTAGCCCAATTCCGCCGCCTTGTCGACCGCCCATTCGAACGGCTTGTCGTGGTGACGCACGTATTCCAGGTTCAAGCCGACAGAGATTTTGGCCATGTGTTTGCTCCTTGCGTTGTTGAGGAAAGCGCGACCGAAACTCGAAGGATGCCTACAACCCCCTTCGCAGTGCGGTCATCCTGTCGACTGGCTCGACGGATGTCAAGCTGGCATGGGGGCCGCATCTGCGGATCAGGCATCATCGACCGGCGAGACGTCGACGGAAACTCGCATCAGGTGCTGGCCGCCGCCCAAGACGACGCCTTTCACGGGGCAGACGTCGCTGTAATCCCGGCCCCAGGCGAGCGTCACGTGACGCAGCGCCGGCATGTGGTTGTTCGTGGGGTCCACATCCAGCCAGCCGACACCGGGGCAATAGACGCTCAACCAGGCATGCGAGGCGTCGGCGCCCACCAGCTTGGGACTGCCCGGAGGCGGGTCGGTCTGGAGATAGCCGCTGACGTAGCGCGCCGCCAGGCCCAGCGAGCGGAGGCAGGCGATTTGCAAGTGGGCGAAATCCTGGCACACGCCGCGTCGGCTGTCGAACACCTCGCGGATCGGCGTGCTGACGTCCGTCGAAGCGGGGCTGTATTGGAACTCGCTGTAAATCCGGTTCGTAAGGTCCAGCGTCGCTTCCAGCAAGGGCCGGCGCGGCGGGAACGAGACTCGCGCATAGTCGCTCAACCACGCCTCCTGGTGAATGTGCGGCGAGTCGAACAGGAATTGGGCGGCGGCGATCGTCTCGGGGGTCCGCGGACAGGCCAAATGGTCGCGGACCAGATCCCAAGCGAGCGTCTCCGACGGCGCAGGGTAATGCGGCTCGTCAAGCTCCACTTCGCTGCGCGCCGTCACCGTCAGGGCCGTGTGCTCCTGCTCGATGGTGAAAAAACTGACGCGATTGCCGAAGTAGTCGTCCCATTCGGACCAGGCCGTGAACATGGGCTCGACCATGATCCAACTGGACAGACAACGCTGGCGCGGGACTGTCCGCGGAGTGAGCCTGGCTTCGTTGTGCCCCAGCGAGGCGGGCTCGCCGTAACGGTATTCGGTGATGTGCTGGATGACGTATTTCATGCCGGGCCGGCGGGAAGGAACATGCCCAGCGGCCGTGACGGCACGGTGTGGGTCAGGTAGGTTCGAGTCACACTGTCCGACAACTCCAACAGCTGGGCCAGCGTCCGCTCCAAGAAGCCGTCCAGATGGCTGCGGACGCCCTGGGCGTCGAGCATCGCCAGAGCCTCGACGTCGGCCAGTCGCAGGCGGCCCTGAATCTGCAACACCAATTGCGTTTCGGCGTTTTCGGAGGTCGCAGGCGACTTGACCGGCAACTGACGGACGTGCTCGGCCAAGGCCCGAAACTGAAAGCCCACCGACCGCGGGTTGGTTTCGTCCATCAGCACCAGGTCCAGCACAGGCGGCAATTGGAGCGACGTCATATAGCGGTAGCGGTAGGTCATCGAGCTGTCGGCAATCTCCAGCAGGGCCTCTAGCAGGGGCCGCAACTCGCTGGTCCGCGGGACCAGTGTGAGCCGCAGCAGACGCAAGGCGTTCGACGCCCGTTCGAGCCGCCGCCCCATGTCCATGAACCGCCAGCCGGGCCCTCGCGTCATGCTCTCCAAGCCCAAACCGCTCAACGCCGACAACAGGCTGAGCATTTCGTTCAACAGCAACAGCACATCGCCCAACCGCGCCTGTTCCTTGGCGGCCGGAAACAGCAAGTCCAGATCCAGACGGCTGATGATCCGCCAGGTGTCTACCGACAACCGGTCGCGAACGAACGAAGCGTTACGATACACGGACCGCAAGGTTTCCCGGCAGCCGCCGCGGCGGGACGGGTGGAACAGGAACGACAGCACCTCGGCCCGCAGGGATTCCAGAATCTCGGCCGGCTGGGCACCGGCGAATTCGGGCACTTGAATGTCGTCGCCAAGGGCGCGCATCAGCCAAGCCAACTCGAACAAGTTCGATGGCTCCGGCTCGCTGGTCATCCGCGACACGCAGCTCCGCAGCTGCCGGACCAGGCCTTCGGCCCGCTCGATGTGCCGACCAAACCAGTACAAATTGTCGGCAACTCGACTGGGCAAATCGTTGGCGCTGCGGCGCAGTTCGACGGCCGTGGGAGGCGGACGCAGCAGACTGAGCGGCGCAACCGGTCCATCTGCCAGCACCCAGACGTCCTTGTGCGTCCGGCTGACGCTGAAAAAGTCGCTCAGCGCCGAAACGCGGGCCGCCGACTGGGCAAGCCCACCCGGCAGGACCTCGTACTGGCCGTTCGGCTTTGCCACGGCGAACGCGCGGAGCCCGGCGTACCAGGGATGGAGAGCGCCCTTGTGCCAAACCGGCACGGTCGAAGGCGTCATGCGGGCCTGTGCGACGAATTCAACACGGTGCTGGGAGACGGTTTCCAGCAATTCCCGACGTTGCAAAGGCGTCAGCTCGGCGGTGGTGATCGGTCGGCGGGCTCGCGGCGCCAGGGCCGGACGGATGACCAAATCATCAAAATGATCTTGCACATAGTCCCAGTCGTCGGGCCGGGCACACCACCACGTCGGCACGGAAGGCAGCCGTAGCGTTTCGCCCAGCAGCTCACCGCACAGGGCTGGCAGCAAGGCGGCCAGCACTGGCGCTTCCAGAAAACCACTGCCCAACGCGTTTGCGATCAAGACCTGGCCGTTGCGCACCACCTGGACCAGCCCCGGGACGCCGTGCAACGACGCGCTGCACAAGTCCAAGGGGTCGCAATCTTCGTCCGGCACACGGCGCAAAATGACGTCCACGGGCAGTAAGCCGCCCAGCGTCTTCAAGTAAACTCGGGCCCCGCGAACCGTCAAGTCTCCGCCTTCGGCCAGCGTATAGCCCAGATAGCGAGCCAGATAGGCGTCCTCAAAGTACCCCGAACCAAGCGGGCCGGGAGACAGCAAGACCGCCCGCGGGCTGTCGCGGTCGTGCGGAGATAGCGAATTCAGCGTTTCCCGCAGTGTCAGGAAGAACGACGCCAACCGCTCGACGTGCAGCCGGTGAAAATGGTCCGGCAGCGCTCGGGACAACACGACTCGATTCTCAAGGGCAAAACCCGCCCCCGAGGGCCCTTGCGTTCGATCGGCGAGTACCAGCCAACGGCCGTCCGGCCCGCGCACCAGCTCGCCGGCATACAGGTGCAGAAAGACGCCTTGCGGCGGCCACAGGCCGTGGCAGGGCAAGAGAAAGCCCCCCTGGCCGAACGCCAATTCGGGCGGGACCACCCCGCGCCGCAACATCTCCTGCGGCCCGTACAAATCGGCCAACACGCGGTTCAACAGCCGCGCTCGCTGCTGTAACCCGGCGGCCAGTTCCAGCCACTCTTGTTTGGCCAACAGCCACGGAATCGGGTCGAGTTCCCAGTGCCCGTCGCGATCTTGCGGCGAACCGGCGATGCTGTGATTCACGCCGCTCTCGCGCAGCAAGCGGCGCATCCGATCGAGGTGCCCGCCCCAGCCGCTGCCGCCCAGCTGCTCCAGTCCTTGGACAAACCCTCGCCACGAGGCCCGCACGCCGCCATCCGCCGCGCGCATTTCATCGTACTCGCCGGGGGGCTCGTAGCCCGCCAGCAGACCCACCGTCGAGGAATCGAGATGACTTTCCATCCTGCGGCTCAGTCCAAACAAAAGGTGTTACACCGCGTTTTGTCTTCTGGGGAGGCGAAACCAGGGTTTGCCGAATTCGTCAGAAGGTCATTTTGGATGCATCACGAACCGTTCGCAAGCCTCTCTTGGGGCAGCGGCAGGGCCCAAACGTTCGCTCCATGCCCCCGCGACGCACCATCCGGCCGCATCGCGAGTCGGCTGAGCTACGAATTGGAATAACAGCCCGCTGGCCTCGAACGATCCCACGATCCTGCACTGACGGGGCAACCACCTGCACCTCGATTGCCTTCTTGGTTATCATCATGGGGATGGGACGACGCAGCAAACAAGGGAGAGCCCCAATGACCAGAGCGACATTCGTCTTGGCTGTTATTGCCGGTTTGGCATCAACGCGGATCGAAGCTCAGACGGGCCCCAGGGCAGCGGCGGGGCAAGCCGTGTCCTCGAACGTTGCGGGGCCGCAAGACCGGATGGCCCGGATTCGCGCCGCCCGGATGCCGCCGATCACGGCGCCGGTAATGTTCAACACGCCCGAGGCGGACGCCATTCTGAGTGCGCTGGAGGTATTTCCGCCCGACAATCCCTGGAACCAAGTCGTCACGGATTGGCCTTTGCATCCCAATTCGCAGAACATCATCGCTTCGATCGGCGCGGACAAGCCATTGCGTTACAACCCGGACATGGGTTTTGTCCTCGTGCCACCGGGCCAGCGCCGCGTTCCCGTCGAGATCGAGGGCTATCCAGACGAGTCGGATCCGGGGCCGTTCCCCGTGCCGGACAATCTGCCGATCGAAGGCTGGCCGGTCTGCACGCTGCGCGACAGCCTCTATCGGCGGTGGACATTGGACGATATCCAGCGGGACCGGGATAACCGGGGCGGCGACCGGCATGGGATCGTTGTGGATCCGGTCAATCGGATGTTGCACGAGTTCTTTGTGACAAAGAAGACCGATCGCGGCTGGACGGCCATGCAAGCGTCCACGTTTGATTTGAAGTCGAACGGATTGCGCCCGGACGGCTGGACGTCCGCCGACGCGGCGGGCTTGCCGATATTTCCGGCCGTCGTGCGGTACGACGAACTGCAACGCGGGTTGGTGGAACACGCAATGCGGGTCACGGTCGTCAAGACGCGCCGCGCGTACGTCGCGCCGGCGACCCATTACGCCAGTCGACACACCAACGAGGACTATCCGCGGATGGGCGAGCGGATCCGGTTGCGGAAGGATTTTGACATTTCCGGTTTCTCGCCGCCGGTTCAGGCCATTCTGCGAGGTCTGAAGCAGTACGGGATGTTCGTGGCCGACAACGGCATCGATTGGGCCATCTCCGTCGCTCCGGACGAACGGATTCCGGTGCTGCACGAAGAATTGCGGCGGGTCAAAGGGGCGGCGTTCGAGGTGGTGATAACGCCCGAGGCGGCAGGCGGGTGAGATGCACGTGGTCCGGTCTCTCCGTGACCGGACCAATGCGTCTCGGCCAGACGCGGCCATCTGGCCCCCGTTCACCGTCCCATGCCTTGAGCCTTGTCCAGAATCATCGGGCGGGCCTGGTCCATGAATTCGCGGACGTCCTCGTAACGCATCGTGCGGCCCTCGAAGGTGCGCGTGGCTTGGGCGCCCAGGAAGCGGGACTTGAATTCTTCCATGTTCGAGCCGTAGATATGATAGCTGTCCGCCAGATGACAATAGCGGCCCAGGCGGACCGCGCGCCCCGACAGTTCGGCCACCCGCGCGGCGATCCGGCTCTGCAACTGGATCAGCGCGAACAGATTCATAAACGCGGCCTTATACGCATCGTTGCTGCGGAAGCGGACGTTCATACTGAGCACCGCCCCCTCGGCTTCGTCGGTCAAGCGGCACCACAGACTCTGCAGGCACGCCGGATCGTAGCAGTGGCGGTCTTCCCAGACCTTCCACGTGATGGCCTGGGCACGGCGCGTATAGCCGGTCTTGGCCAGCTGTTGGCAGATGTCCTCGATTTGATCGATCGGCGCCGCCACCGACGGGACGGTGTACGCGAACAGCCGCTGATGATACGTGTATTCCCACCGCGTATCCGCCGGGTCGGCCGGATCCCGCACGCAATGATCTTTGATCCCGTCGCAGACCTCCATGACGTACTCCTGCAGGTCCTCGAAGCCGCCCGGAAAATCGCGATGGATCATCGGCTCGGCCAGCGGCTGGTGGACCGTGATCAACATGGTCGCGTCCTTGCTGGGCGGATCGCCGGCCTTATCATACTGCGTGCTAATGTCGCAGCCCTGCTCGTACAACGTGAGCAGCGAGTTTTCCCAAGCCTGGGCAATGCCTTGGCCCTCGGCGGTCAGAACGGGGATTCCATTCATGGATGAGTGGTCCTGTGTTACAAGGTGTTCGTTGGGGATCGCGGACGGCATTTGATCTGTAGGAAATTCGAAACCGTGTGGAAACGGCCAGCGGTTTGGGCAAGTCGTTCTCCGACGTATCTGCCGTCTCGTCGGCACATCGGGCGGGACTCGAACGAGCGCACGAATCTCCCAATCCATCCTGCGTGCTAATCCGTCCTGCCTACTTGGCCAACCACTGCACGGCGTCAGCGATCACGTATCCGTCGACGTCGCGATTGGAAATCACAACGACGGCCGAGGCGTCGGTGTGGAACTCGAACTCGCCCAGCGAGACGAACAGGCCGTCGATGTCCGGCGTCTGTCTCTGGTTGACTCGCATGGTCTTCTCGCCACCAGCATGATACACGACGACGGGGACGTTGGTCGCCCGGTTGGGATTCGCCGAATACGCCACTCGCACTTCGTAGACCCCGGCGTTTGGCAGCTTGACCTCGAAGCGAGCCACGAATTCTCCATTGCGGGCGTTGCCGTCGTGCTGGTAACTGCTGCCCACCCATTTGCCCATCGAACTGCTGCCGGACCACGCTCCGGTGAGGGTCGCCTGGGGGTCGTCAACGACGATCCCTGGCAACTTGGCCGGATCGACGCCGGGGTCGGGGCGGGCGGGCCCTTGAAATTCGAGCACCTGGCCGTCCTGCAACAGGCGTTCTCGGACTTGCGAGTATTCGACGTCCTGGACCGCGACTCCCGCGTCGATCGCCATGACCGCGGTCGTGGCGGCGGACTGGCCGAGGATCATGAATACGGGCTCCATGCGAATCGAGCCAAAGGCGATGTGCGAACTGGACACGCAAACCGGAACGAGCAGGTTCTGACACTGCTCCCGTTTGGGCTGGATCGAGCCGAACGCGATTTCATAGGGGCCGTTGGTGCCCACGCCAATATCGCCTTCGTTCTGCACGTAACCTTCGGGCGTGATGTACCGCTGGACGTTATGCGAATCGATCGTGTACGAGCCCATACCGATCGAATCGGGCGTCGGCCGGCGTTTGAGCAATTCGTTTTCCGTCATCACATAGCGGCCGATCATCCGCCGCGCCTCGCGGACATAGATCTGGTGCGGCCAGTGCCCGTTGTCGACGAATTCGTCGCGTGCCAGCCCCCATTGGCTCATCGCCGTCCGCACGTCCTCGGGCACGCGCGGGTCGTTGGCGATGAAGTACAACAGGCCCTGCTGGTACGTCTCGTGTTCGCGGATGATTTCCCGGCGGCGCGCATAGTCGGCATCCGGATAGTCGTAATTGTAGCCGATATTGTCGGTGCTGAACGGACCGTGATTGTTCGTATCGGTTTTGTGATTGGGGATCGGGTCGTACTTGTCGAACGTCTCCCGCCAGCCGGCGGCAAAGATCCGCAGCAGCAGTTCATACTGGTGCGGGTCGTACCCTTCGGGTTTGGCAAACGGCACGCGATTCCTGGGGTCGTCGGTCAAGCACATGCGAAAGCAGTAGGCTTGCACCTTGTCGTCCGCCGCGCCGTACTCCCCTGGCGGCTCGGGACGGATGCGGGCCAGCAGGCCGCTGGACGGGTCGCCCGGCACCACGTACGGATCGATCCGCTGTTTGAGCACGCCGAAGTGATGGCGGTGGTGCAGCACGCCGGTCTGCACGCCGTTCCACTTTTCCTCGTAGGTGCTGGTCGCTTCGCGTCCGACGTGGTACGCCACGCCGGCGGCGGCCATCAAGTCGCCTTCGTAGGTGGCGTCAAGGAATACCTGGCCGCGAAACGTCCGCCCGCTGAGCATCGTAATCGACTGGATGCGGCCACCAGATTTCGCCACGCCCCGCTCGCGGTCCAGCCACTGGTCGCGATGAAGGGGGATTTGGTGATCGGCCACGAACTCCTCGAACACCCGCTCGGCGATATGCGGTTCAAAGATCCACATTGTCCGCTGCTCGCCGTCGATCGCGGGCGTCCCTTGGCCTTTGTTACCATACTCCTCGCGAGTCTGCCACTTCCAAGCGTCTGGCGATTGGTATTGTTTCCACACACGATGGTAGAACTCACGGGCCAGGCCGCCGATCACCGCCTTGTTGCCCGTGTCGGTCCAGCCCAATCCGCCGCTGGACAGCCCGCCCAGATGCCGGTCCGGGCAAACGATGACCGCTGATCGCCCCATCTTCTTGGCTTGCACGGCGGCGATCACACCCGCGGAGGTACCGCCATAGACAACGATGTCGTAACTGGCTTCCGGCGACGATTCGGCCGCCGAGACCGGCGCGATCAGGAGGCAGAACAGGAACAAGGCACACGTCAGGCAGACCAGAGTTTTCTTCGGCATCGCTCGCTCCTCAGAGACTTCACTAGCTGGACTGAAACAGAACCCCCCGCACGGCAGGCGAACCCTGCGGAGGGAGACTCGGACCGCCGACAACCTCAGTTGCCCGGCGATGGGGGCGGTTGCCGAGAACCTGCGACGCGGCTGACGGCCTCCAACAGCGTTTGGGCGCGAATGGGTTTGGCGATGTAGCCGTCCATGCCGGCTTCCAAACAGCGCTCTTGATCCCCTTTCATGGCGTGCGCCGTCATCGCGATAATCGGCACGTGCGAATCGCGCTCGGCGGCCCGGATCGCTACCGTCGCCTCGAACCCATCCATCTCCGGCATCTGGACGTCCATTAAGATAAGGTCAAACGGCTGCGCAAGGAAGGCGTCGTAGGCCTCTTTGCCGCTGTTGGCAACGACCACCTGATGGCCGCGTTTCTTGAGCAAGCCCAGCGCCAGCTTCTGATTGGCCGGGCTGTCCTCGGCCAACAGAATCCGCAAGCCGGATGCCGGTTCGCCCCCCCTGGGGGCATCGCTGCCGGCGCTCAGCACAACCGACGTCGTAACGAAGGTATCGGCGGTTCGAGGCCGGTCTGCGGGCAGTCCAAGCGAAACCGTAAAATGGAACAGGCTGCCTTCGCCTTCGGCGCTGTCCACGCCGATCTCGCCTTGCATCATCTGGACCAGTCGCGAGCAGATGGCCAGTCCCAGACCGGTCCCGCCAAACCGCCGCTTGGTGGAACTGTCCCCCTGTTCGAATTCCTCGAAAATCTTCCGACATTTGCTGGTCGGAATCCCGATACCCGTGTCCGACACCTCGAACCGCAGCACGGCGGTGTCCTCGATGGTCGAGACGGTTTGCACGCGGACGAGGATGCTGCCCCGGTCGGTAAACTTGATGGCGTTACTGACCAGGTTGACGAGAATTTGCCGCAGACGGAGCGGATCGCCGACGAACCATTCAGGGGTGTCCGGCGAAACCTCGAAACTCAAGCCCAGCGTCTTCTGTTTTGCGCGATACAGGAACGAACGAATGCTCTCCTCGACACACTGGCGAAGATTGAATTCGGTTTCTTCCAGGTCGGCTCGGCCGGATTCAATCTTGGAGAAATCCAAGACGTCATTCAGCAGGGCCAGCAGCGAGTTGCTGGATTCGAGCACCGTCTGCAAATAATCGCGTTGTTCGTCGTCCAGTCGCGATTCCAGCACCAGTTCCGTCATCCCGATGATGGCATTCATTGGGGTCCGGATCTCGTGGCTCATGTTGGCCAGGAACGCGCCTTTGGCCCGGTTCGCGCTCTCCGCCGCTTCCTTGGCATGCACCAGGTCGTCCTCGGCCTTCTTCACCACCGTGATGTCTCGTACAAAGACGGCGAATCCGGTGGTGTCATGGGGCAGGGGGATCGGCTGCATGGTCATCTCCGCCAGGAACGATTCCCCGTTCTTGCGGATCATCGACGTCTCCAGACGCCGGCCCAGCATGGATCCCAACTCGCCGGCCCCCATGTAACGTTCGACGTTCGTGCGCTGCCGGTCGCGGAGTTCGGGCGGGACGAAGACGTCGATCATGTCTTTGCCGATCACTTCTTGCCGCGGGTAACCGAAGGCCACTTCGGCCGCCCGATTGAATTCGAGAATCTTGCCGGACTCGTCCGTGACCAGGATACAGTCCATGGAGGCCTCGACGATCGCCCGCTTGCGGGTTTCGCTCTCCCGCACCTCGTTCAGGGCCTTTTCCCGAGCCGTAACGTCCCAAAACAGAATCTGGACGCCCACAACGGTCCCTTTGGCGTACAGCATCGGTGTCTTGATGACCTGCACCCAAATCCGACTGGCATGGGGCGGATCGTGCGCCTCGACCTCCTCGAACTTGGTTTTCGATTCCATCACACGGAGGTCGTCCTGGCGATATTTTTCCGCCAAGTGCGGGTCGTACAGGTCCGCGTCCGTCTTGCCGTTGATCTCGTCCCAAGGCTTGCCCAGCAGCTGGCAAAACGAGCGGCTAGCAAAGGTGAAACGGCCTCGGCGGTCCTTGCGAATCACGTGGACGGGCAAGCTGTCGATCAGGGAAATGTACTGGGCCTGGGCGTCCCGCAGCGCCCGCTCCAGCCGCTGCCGTTGCGTGTTTTGCGTCTGGATTTGCTCGTTCGCTTGACCGAGCGCCGCGTCGGCCTGCTCGACATGCCGTTCCAGCATGGTGTCCGCGTGCGTCAATTTCCCCTCGGCCGCCGTCAACTCCCGTTCCGATTGGGCCAAACGCTGCTCGGTCGTCGCCAAATCGAATTCCAACTCCCCCAGACGCTGTTCGGTGTCGGCCTGCACGCGCTGGGCGTTTGAGAATTGCGTTTCCAAACCGGCCAGCCGCTTTCGCAATTCGGGCAGCGTCGAGCCCAAATAGGCCACCAGCCAGATCGCGCCCAACGTCAAGGTAGGATGGAGTAACGCAGGCCAAATCAGGGGGGAAGACGTTGCCAACGAGGACACAAGCAGCGTCACCAAGAGCAATGCCGAGCAGCCGGCAGCCACGAGAAAAACATGGCGGCGGTGCGGCAGAAAACACGAGACCAGCACGGCCGCCACATACAGCCCCGCCCCCGCCGACGTTCCCGCAGATAGTGCATCCGCCGCCAGGCCCGAGGCGGCCAAGACCGAGGTCAGCAGTGTGGTCGAAGCAGGACTTTTCATGCCAATGGCACTGCTTGACAGCAGCGTTAACGGTGCGGCACTGCCTGCCTGGCAAGCAGTGCGAGTCTGTGACACTGCTTGCTCGCAAACAGTGCTGCACGGCCAACCAGTAGGCCGTGCCCCACCGACCCCGACTTCGGTGCGATCGTGTCTTCCTGCCGGCGTCCATACCCAGCTCGCCCTTTTCGCCACTGCGCCGGATCAGGTGGCCTTTTTCTTGACCAGGACGATTTCGTTGCCGGTTTCGTTGAACCGTACGTCATCCATGAATGTTCGGATCAGCAACAATCCGCGGCCGCTGATCTTGCCGATGTTTTCTGGAACAGTGGGGTCGGGCAGACAACTGGGGTCGAACCCAGGCCCTTCGTCGCGAATGATAATTCGAACCTCGTCGCGGTCCAGGTGGGCACGCACCTGGACCTTCCGATCGCGGTAAGGCGACTCGAGTCGCCTGGCTTCGGCCATCCGCTGATAGGCGCCATCCGGATCATTGCGGAGATCCGAGTCCAACTCCAAGTTACCATGCTCGACCGCGTTGACAAAGGCTTCGTGCAAGGCGGTCCCGATGCGGATCAAGTCGGCGTCGCCACACAATCTCCAGGTCCGCAATTGCCCTTGCAGAAAGCCGACAAGCGGTTCGTGACCGCTGTTCTCGACGCCCAGTGTAAAGTACAGTTCCGCTTGCCGTAAACAGGCCAGCGCCCGCTGCTCGTCCCGCTTGATGCTGGCCGCGGTCAGTACTTCGCGAATCGTATGCACCAGGTCGCGAGACAGGTTTCCTTTGGGGACGTAATTCGCCGCACCCGTCCGCAGGGCTTTGACAGCAATCTCCTCGCTGCCGTGAGCGGTCATCAGGATCACCGGCGTCGCGGGGTAGTCCTGCTTGATCCGCTCCACTAACTCCAGACCGTCCATCTCCGGCATGAGCAAGTCGGTCAGAACCACGTCGGGAGGCTCGCGAGCGATGATCTCCAACGCTTCCTTGCCATGTTCGGCAAAACAGATCTTCATCCCGACTTTTTCCACCACGCCCGCAGCCCGTCGGCGGTCAATCGGGTTATCATCGACGATAAGCACGGTTGCCAAGGTGCTGATCCCCTGCAAAGAACGCCATCTAGTCGGTGGCTTTACTAGTCGCCGGCCTAAATCGTAACTGGCCCTGCTCGTAACTCAAGTGTCATCTCTCCCAATCTACCATGCCGTGCCACCGCTTTGTATACCGCTCGCGAGCGCCGATGGCACAGGATCAGCCCAGATTCCGACCGCCAGGTACGTAATCAGGCCAGGCTTCGGGCCACGAAACCTGACCTGAGCAATGCCCAATACTGCCCAAGGCGAGTCGCCTGCCTACGTCTCGCCGTACTCCGCACTGAAGAACTGCTTACTTTCCTCGACCGTCGGCTTGATGGTTCGCGAGCCCTCGTGCCAGTTGGCCGGACAGACCTCGCCGTGAGTCTCCACAAACTGCAGGGCCTGGACCATCCGCAACGCTTCGTCCACACTCCGCCCCAGTGGCAAGTCGTTGACAACCTGATGCTTGACGATGCCGGCCTTGTCAATCAAGAACAGCCCGCGCAAGGCGATCCCACCTGCCAGAAGGACGTCATAGGATTTGCTGATTTCCTTGTTCAAATCCGCGATAAGCGGATATTCGATCTGTCCCAAGCCGCCTTCGGCACGCGGCAGATTCCGCCACGCCAAGTGCGTGAAGTGACTGTCGACGGAAATACCCAGCAACTGTACGCCAAGTTTTTCAAATTCGGCGGCTTTGTCCGAAAATGCGATAATTTCCGTCGGGCAAACGAACGTAAAGTCCAGTGGGTAGAAAAACAAAACGACATGCTTGCCTTTGTAGTCGGACAAGCTGACCTGTTTGAACGAGCCATCCGGCATCACAGCTTGCGCGGTAAAGTCCGGAGCAGGTTGGGTCACGAGAACTGCCATGTGAAAGCCCTTTCCTTCAGTGAAATTGAGAGTTCAATCTTGAAAAACACAGTGGCCAAGAAGATGCACCGCCACTGTTTCGCCTAGTTTCCGCTTTTATAGCGCCTCTGCAAGGGGGCAACTAACTGACATTGGGATCCGAGTCCCCCAATTCGGGTTCACCGGATGTTCGGTCCTGGATTTGCTGAACGGCTTCGACCAGCCGCATATCATCGCGAGGAAACACGGCTCGAAGGTCCAACAGCAGCCGATCCTTGGAAATTCGCCCGAATACGGCGGGCGTTCCGCTCCGCAGGCTGGCGGCCAGTTCATCGACGCTGCCCCGATCCGGCTCGAGGGCGATCGCCCAACTGGCAATCCCCTGCGAAGGGACACTGCCGCCGCCAAGATACGCTTGCGATTCAACCGGCTCCGCCGACTTGATCGCCGCACAGGCGGATAGCTGAGGCGCCAACCGCTGGGCGCGCTGCTGCAGGTTCGCCACGGACGTGGACAGCAGCGATAACAGCGGGAGGGATCGCTCGGCCGTCTGGCGGTCTTGATGCAGTCGCAGCGTCTCCAGCAGCGCCGCCAACGTGAGCTTATCCACGCGCAGTGCCCGCGAGAGAGGGTGCTGCATGATCTTTTGGACCAGCGGCTTGCGTCCCAGAATGATCCCGCACTGGGGACCGCCCAACAGCTTGTCGCCGCTGAACAACACCACGTCGGCTCCGGCCCGAATACTGTCGGCGACGAGCGGTTCGCCGACGATTCCGTAAGCGGCCAAGTCCTCGAGGGCACCGGAGCCGATGTCGTCGATCAGGGGTAATTGGTGCCTGGCACTCAACGCGACCAATTCCGCCAGCGATGCCTGCTCGGTAAAGCCGACGATGGCAAAGTTACTGGAATGTACACGCATCAGGGCCGCGGTGTTGGGACCTATTGCGGCTCGGTAATCGTCAATTCGCGTCTTGTTCGTGGTTCCGACTTCGCGAAGCTTCGCCCCGCTGACTTCCATCACTTCCGGCAGGCGGTAGCTGCCACCGATTTCGACCAACTGGCCCCGCGATACGATCACCTCGCGTCCCCCGGCCAGCGCCGCCAGCGTCAACATCGTCGCGGCCGCGTTATTGTTGACCACGGTGGCCGCTTCGGCGCCGGTCAGGTGAGCCAACGCCTCGGCCACGTCCCGCACTCGTTGGGATCGTTCGCCCGTGGGAACGTCGATTTCCAGACTGGAGTAGCCTCTCGCCACATCGCCGATCGCTTGGATCGCCGACTCGGCCAACGGCGCTCGACCCAATCCCGTGTGCAGCAGAATCCCCGTCGCATTAATAGTGGGCCGCAAATTAGGGGTCGCCTCGGTCGCAATCCAGTGCGCGATGCGCTCCGCCAACTCGCCGGGAGTGGGCACTTTGATGTCGGCCGTCGCGGTCTGAATCTCGGTGCGCAAGTTGTCCAAAAAACGTCGCACCCCGGCAATGACCGTACTACGATTGGCGCGATCGACCAGCTGCCGCAACGGGGGACTGTCCAGCAGCTCGTTGACCGAAGGAATGTTGCGAAACACGTTTGACATAGCTGGCTCGAAGGGTCAGGGGTTCAGGGGCCAGGGCTCGGGATGCCTGTCTATTTTAGACACTTCCCCCCCTTGCCAACAGGGTACGCTTGCCGATTGGCAAAACACGTGACACAATAGCCGCCAAATTCGGCCGCTGGACGCAAAGGACCAAGTGCATGATGGTATCAGAATTCACCGCTCGCCTCGAACGTGGCGAGCATCTGAGTTTGGAAGAGATGTCGGCGGTAATCGACTTGTTCATGCAGGGCCAACGCGGCGAGAACGAAATGGCGGAGTTTTTGCTGGCCTTGCGAGCCAAGGGCGAGACAGTCGACGAGATCGCCGGGGCGGCGCTGGCGATGCGCGGTCACATGATCCGCATCCGCACGTCGCGGTCGGGGGTGCTCGATACGTGCGGGACAGGCGGCGACGCCTCGGGAACGTTCAACATCAGCACCGGGGCTGCGCTGGTGGCTTCCGCGGCGGGCGTGCCGGTCGCCAAGCACGGCAACCGCAGCGTGACCAGCAAGTCGGGCTCGGCAGACGTCTTGGCGGCGTTGGGGGTGGACATCGAGGCGCCGGTGGAAATCGTCGAACGCTGCCTGGAACAGCTGGGCTTGTGTTTCTGCTTCGCCCCGCTGCTGCATCCATCGATGCGGCATGCCGCGGCGGTTCGCAAGCGGCTGGGGGTGCCAACGATCTTTAACCTGTTGGGGCCTCTGTGCAATCCCGCGGCAGCACCGTTCCAGTTGCTGGGCGTCGGGCGGCCCGCCCTGCGACCGATGTTGGCGGCCGCCCTGCAGCGACTGGGCGGACAGCGGGCCGTCGTGGTCTGCGGTCGGGATGGATTGGACGAAGTCACCTTGGCCGGCGAAACCGAGGTTTCCGAAGTGACTCCGAACGGGATCTTCCTGTCGAGCTGGTCGCCGGAGATGTTCGGCATGGCTGCGGGCGATTTGGCCCAGTTGCGAGTGGACGGACCGGAGGCCAGTGCCGAAATGATCCGCCAAGTGCTCGACGGCCGTCCCGGCCCGGCGCGAGATATTGTCATGATGAACGCCGCCGCCGCGTTGTGGACGGTGCGGCTCGTGGAATCGCTGCGGGATGGCGTCGAATTGGCGGCAGCGGTCCTGGACAGCGGCGCCGCGAAACAACGGCTGGCCGACCTGGTGGACGCCAGCCACAGCCGATAACCCCAAAAAAGGACATTGTTTATGCTCGATTTGCACGACAAAATCGAAACCTCCGCTGCCATGATCCGAGCCCAGTGGCCCGTTCAACCTCATACAGGCATCATCCTTGGCACCGGTCTCGGGGGCCTGGTTCGCCAGATCGACGTCGAAGCGACGTTCGACTACGACGAGATCCCCTATTTCCCCCGCTCGACGACCCCCACGCATCACGGACGTTTGGTCTGCGGACATCTGCAAGGACTGCCGGTGATGGCGATGGCGGGCCGGTTCCACCGTTACGAAGGCTACTCGCTGAAAGAAATCACCCTGCCGGTCCGCGTGATGCGAGCCCTCGGCGCGAAACTGCTGGTCGTGTCCAACGCCTGCGGCGGCATGAACCCCTACTACCGCTCCGGCGACATCATGGTCATCGAAGACCATATCAACCTGATGGGCGACAACCCCTTGATCGGGATCAACGACGACCGCCTGGGGCCGCGGTTTCCCGATCTGAGCGAGCCCTACGAGCAACGGATGGTCGATCGTGCCCTGGAAGTGGCTCGCCGCGAAAACATCGTGGCTCACAAAGGCGTCTTTGTGGCCGTGCCTGGGCCGAATTTGGAAACGCGCGCCGAGTATCGTTTCCTGCGCATCATCGGGGCGGACGTGGTGGGGATGTCCACGGTGCCCGAAGTCATCGTGGCCGTCCACTGCGGGCTGCGAGTCGTCGGGTTTTCGGTTGTCACCGACATGTGCCTGCCGGACGCCCTGGAGCCGGCCAACGTGGACAAGATCATCGCCGTGGCAAACGAGGCCGAACCCAAACTGTGCGCCCTGGTACTGGGAGTACTGGCAGGAGAAAAGAAGAATGCCCCCCTGCCCCCTGCCCCCTGACCAATGACCAATGACCAATGACCAATGACCAATGACCAATGACCAATGACCAATGACCAATCGCATCGCGGCTAATTGGGCTATTTCCACGCACGTCCAGGCGGCAGCGGTGGCGATACGCGACCGCTGGGCGGGACGGCCCGAAGCCGCGCTCGTGCTGGGCACGGGACTGCACCAGTTAACCAGCTTGGTGCAGGCCGAAGCGGTGATTCCCTATGCCGACATTCCGCACTTTCCGCGTTCGACCGCCGTGGGGCACTGCGGCCGCTTGGTGTGCGGCCGGTACGGCGAACGGTCCGTAATCGTCATGGACGGCCGCTGTCACGGATACGAAGGTTACTCGCCGTCCGAATTGGCGTTGCCGGTCTTGTCCATGCGAGCGTTGGGCGCACAGCGTTTGATCCTGTCCAACGCCAGCGGCGGGCTGAATCCCAAGTTTGCTTCCGGAGACGTCGTCGTGGTCGCGGACCACATCAACCTGTTGTTTTTGAAGCCGGCGCAAATGGGATTGCCTCCTTCCGCCCTGGCGTGGGACCGGCCAGGATACACACCGATGTACGACGCGATCCTGATCGAACAGGCGCTCGACATCGCCCGCTGCGAAAACTTTGCGGCCCATCGCGGGGTATACGTTGCCATGACAGGCCCCAACTACGAGACGCGTGCCGAGTACCGTTTTTTGCGGCGAATCGGCGGCGATGTGGTCGGCATGTCCACCGTGCCCGAAGCCGTGGCAGCGTCCGCCTGCGGGCTGCGGACGCTGGCCTTGTCGATCGTCACCAACGTGGCGCGTCCGGATTGTCCGGAAGTCGTCCTCGCGGTGGATGTCATCCGTGCCGCCGAGCGGGCCGAGTCGCACGTGCGCAAGATCATGGCCGCGGTGGTATCCCAACCGTGGCCCGATGGAGAGTAGACCGATGGCAAACCAATTCCTGCTGGGTATCGACAACGGCGGCACGATGGCCAAGGCGGCGTTGTTTTCGTTGGACGGACGCCTGGTGGCGGTGGCGGCCGTCAAGTCGGAGACGCTCACGCCGGCGGCGGGCTGGTCCGAGTTCGACATGCACCAACTGTGGTCGGCGGTGGCAGCGGCCGTGCGGCAGGTTCTTGCTGCGTCGAGCGTCGCTCCGCATCAGGTTGCCTGCGTCGCCTGCACGGGACACGGCAACGGAATCTATTTGGTCGATGCGGTCGGCGAACCGGTTCGGCCCGCAATCTTTTCGGCCGATACGCGAGCCCGCAGCTACGTGGAGCGTTGGACCGCCGATGGCGTGGGCCGAGCGGTCCGTTCCAAAACGATGCAGTCGCTGTGGCCCGGCCAACCGAATGCCTTGTTGGCATGGCTGCGGGAGCACGAACCGCAGGCGTTCGCGAGAACTCGCTGGGTCTTGATGTGTAAAGATTTCGTTCGGATGAAACTCACCGGCCAGGCTGCCGCTGAACTGACCGATATGTCCGGCACCAGCTTGATGGACGTCGCCACAGCCCGATATGACCGAGGTATTCTCGCGAGTTTCGGCATCGAGGACGCATTCGAGAAACTGCCTCCCCTGTGCCAGTCGTCGGACCTCTGCGGCACAGTGACTCCGGCAGCCGCCGCCGAAACCGGCTTGGCCGCCGGTACCCCGGTCGCTGGCGGCTTGTTCGATATCGACGCCTGCGGTTTGGCCTCGGCGCTGCTCGACGACCGCGACGTGGGCATGGTCCTGGGCACCTGGGGCATCAATCAATATGTGTCGCCGACGCCAGCGGGGGGCGACGACGTCTTCATGACCGCCCGATACTGCGTGCCGGACCAGTATCTGATGATCGAAGCCAGCCCGACGTCGGCAGGCAATTTGGAGTGGATCATCGCCCAATTCCTGCCGGACCAATCCGGCGGCGAGATGCCCGGGGGCGATGCCTACGGCCGTGTGAACGAACTGGTTGGGCGGACACGGCCGGAGGATTCGGCGGTGATCTTCCTGCCGTTCTTGTATGGTTCCAATTCGCACCCCGATGCGACCGGAACCTTGGTCGGGTTGTCCAGCCGCTGCGATCGTGGGCACGTGTTGCGGGCGGTTTATGAAGGGGTCGTGTTCGCTCATCAAGACCATTTGCAGCGTTTGCTCAAGTGCCGCCAGCGGCCGCAACGGATTCGAGCCAGCGGCGGAGCGACGCGGAGCGACGTCTGGATGCAGATCGTCGCCGACATCCTGCAGTTGCCGGTCGAGATTCCCGACGGCGGCGAACTGGGCGCGCTGGGCGCCGCCATCTGCGCCGCCGTCGCCGTGGGCGTCTACCCCGATTACCCCTCGGCCTGCGCGGCGATGGTCCGAATTGCCCGCCGTTTCCAGCCCGATCCGCGGCAGGCGGACTTGTACCGCGTCAAGTACGAGCGATATCGGCGTCTGCTGGCAGCCCTGCAAACCGAGTGGCAGGGATTGTCAACGGGCGATCCGCGGATCGACTGAAGAGGAACCAAGGGCAGCCGCCGTCGCGAGCAATCCGGTGTTTGCAGCGATCCGCCGGAGGGCCCTTGCCTCAGCTACCGCGTCCGAAACCGCCATTGATGGGGATCACTTGGCCGGTGATGAACTCGGCGGCGGGCGAGGCCAGGAACCGGGTAAGGCGTGCCACGTCGGCGGGCGTGCCCCAGCGTTGCAGCAGCGATTCGCGGCAGGCTCGCTGTTGCCAGTATGCAGATGCATGCTCGCCCCAGGCCGTCTTGATCCAGCCCGGCGCCAAGCAGTTGACGCGGACCTCGGGGGCCAGCGAGCAGGCCAGACTGCGTGTGAACGCGGCCACGGCGCCTTTGATGGTCCCGAACAACTCGCCGCTGTCGCCGGCCATCCCGCGTTCGGCCTGATCCCAGCCCATGTTCAGAATCACCGCCTGGCCAGGCTCCAAGGCGTGCTGTTTCATCCGCGCACCGGCCAACCGTGACAGCCGCATCGTGGCCACCACATCGACACGCCACAAGCGATCGAACTTCTCCTCGAACGACCAGTCCGCCGCGGCACCGGTCAAGACGTCGGCGCCGGCATTGTTGATCCAGATATCGACGCGATCGTGCCAAGCCCACGCGGCGTCCACCAGCGTTGGGTGCGATGCCGGATCGGTCAGGTCGGCCAGCACGACCGTGGCCTGTCGCCCCGCGGCCCGAATCTCGTCGGCTACGCCCGCAGCCGCTCCCGCGCGGACTCGTGCGTGGATCAGCACATCGGCGCCCGCGGCGGCCAACTCCAACGCGATCGCACGCCCGATTCCGCTGGACGCCCCCGTCACCACCGCCGTTTTGCCGTTCAAGCTACCGTCGCTGCTAGAGTTCATTCTGCCCGCCTCCCCATCTTCCTGCCGACCATCTTCCTGCCGACCATCTTCCTGCCGACCGTATTCCTGCCGACCGTATTCCTGCCGACCGTATTCCTGCCCAGCTCCCCGTTTTTCTGATACCACCGTTCCGCCGCCTCCCCCCGCAGGGCAAACGGCACGTCCGTTAGGATCGACAAGATACTTACTGTCGTATTCAAAGTGGCGTAAGCTTCCAGCTTGCGAGTAATGCGAACCGCAAGCTGGAAGCTTACGCCACTTCTTGGCCGATCCTTATCGCTTCACCAACAGGCATGGTTGGCCCTCGATTCTGCCAGATCGCCTGCGTTGCATGCAAGCCGAGGCAGATCGGTTTCCGAGATATTGACGATGCGCGAGTTCGAGGGACGCACCAAGTCGGCACGCGTCCGCCTGGTCGGACAGCGAGGCGGCACGCCGGCCAGCGAAGACGCCGTGGCTCACCGCGCACCAACGCCCCGACGGCAGTCTTCGAAGTTGCGCATTTTCATCGTCCCCATCCGGCCGCGTCTCGCGTGGTACGATCCGTTCAACCACGCCATCTACTGGCGTTGCCGCCACTGGCTCCGCGAGCCCCCGGACGAATAGCGAATACATCGACAGCTCCCCACAACCGCTTTACGACGCCCTCGCGGAACCCTCCAATCATCCGCCACGCCCGCGGTCCGGCTTCCGGTCGCTTCCCGGCCCCTTCTGTTAGCAAATTCGATGCCAGCCACGCGCTTCCAGCCCTCTTCGGGGCGGCCCCCACGGTTGCCACACGCCTGTCCGATCAGCTGAACTGCACGCGTGCAGACTTGGCGGTAATGGAATCCGCATAGGCCACCGCACGCGAAGTACGGCGACGACGAGGTCACAGTGGACATCCAGACGGGCGAGGTGACCGGTACCAGGTCGAGGCGTGCGCTAACGATGGTCGACGGGTGGCGTCTCTTGCACATCGACGAACTCTTGGACGACTGGCAACTGGCAGCCGCACGCCAGGCACTCAGAAGAATTGATCCGTTGGAGTAATGTGATGATCCTGCACGTTCGGGAAGCCCGGTACGTTCGTCACTACGTGCTGTGGCTACGTTTTAATGATGGGGACGAGGGCGAGATTGATCTCGAGTCAGAACTTGATGGGGAGGTCTTTGCTCCCTTGAAGGATCTGTCCCGGTTTCGGCGATTTCGCGTGGACCCGGAACTTCAGACCGTGGTCTGGGAAAACGGTGCCGACATTGCGCCGGAATTCCTACAAGACAAGAGGGCAAGACAAGAGGGGACAAGACAAGAGGGGACACAGCTTTTCTTTGGTGACAAGAGGGGACACAGCCTTTCTTTGGTTCCCCTGCTTGACAGCGATTTGGGGGATCTTGTAATTTCATGGTCATGCTTTGTATCGGTTGACCGGTTGCGGTAATTGAGGAGGTCGACGATGGCACGCTTGGCGAGGGTCGAATTGTTTGCCGCCGACGAGATCGCGGTCGTGCATGTTATGAATCGCGTGGTCAGGCGGTGTTTTTTGCTGGGAGACGATGCGGTCACAGGGAAGAACTTCGACCATCGCAAACAGTGGATCGAAGACGAGTTGCAGAAACTGGCCGGCGCGATGGGGATCGACTTGCTGGGATTCTCCATCCTTTCGAACCATTTTCATTTGATCCTCCGTTCGCGGCCTGATGTCGTGGCCTTGTGGGACGACACCGAGGTCGCTCGGCGTTGGCTGTTGGTGTGCCCGCGGCGAAAGAACGAAGATGGTTCGGCCGCCGAACCGATCGAATGCGAACTGAATTCGATCCGCCACGATCCGGACCGGCTGGCAGCGATCCGTTTGCGGCTGAGCGATATCTCGTGGTGGATGCGGTTGTTGTGCCAGACGATTGCGACGCGGGCCAATCGCGAGGACGGGGAAACGGGGAAATTCTGGCAAAGTCGCTACCGAGCCGTGCGGTTGCTGGACGAGGAATCGTTGCTGGCCTGTGCGGCCTACGTGGATCTCAATCCGATCCGCGCGGCGCTGGCCGAGACGCTGGAGGCCAGCGATCACACGTCGGCGCAGCGGCGGATCGAGGCGGAACGGGCACAGGCAGGGACCGCAAGCGACGAACAAGGGCGGATCGAGCCGAGCGATGATCGCCAGACGGCGGCGGCTCCCTCCAGGAACGCTTCCCGGGCACCCGACCGGTTCTTGTCCCCGCTGGAGCTTGACGAGCATGGTGGCGAACCTGGGCCGTGCGCCAATCGCAGCGGCACCCGCTGCAGCGACAAAGGCTTTTTGACCATCTCGGTGGCGGCTTACTTGCAGTTGCTGGACTGGACCGCGCGCCAGGCGATACCGGGCAAACGGGGCTCGACGCCGTCGGATGCACCGCCGATCCTGGAGCGGCTGAAGGTTTCGCCAACGACTTGGTGCGAGTTGGTAAGCAACTTTGGGCGTTTGTTTTCGACCGTGGCCGGGCATCCGCGGATCGTTGACACCACGCGCAGCCGACATGGACACCGCCGTTTCCACCTCACAACGCGTGTCCGCGAGTTGTTACCCGTGGACCCGTAGCGTTTGCGATTGAATCCGCTTCATCTGGTCGTCGTTGCGGCAGACGCGTCTGTGGCCTGCCGCCAAAAACATCCAAGGAGCAGGACCGCAACGCAAGAGCTATCAGGTGCTCCTCGCAACCGTCGGCATGTTGTTCCTTTCTGCGTGCGATCAGCAGTTCGCCCCATTTGCATCTCTTTCCCCGTACCCCTCGACGCCGCTGGCCGATGAAGGCGAAGGCCGAAGTTCAGGCCCACCAAATACGTGGTCTGCGATGCTGCCTACGAAATGCTGTGTCCCCTATGTGTCCTATGTGTCCTCCCCTATGTGTCCCCCTATGTGTCCCCGATTCACACTAGCCCGATCCGCACGGGCGAGGGAACTTGGCAGCATCGGCTCGGAGCCCGTCTCATTCGTTCCCAGGTTCGGCGCAAAATGAGGTGTGCAGAACCGTCACGTCGGCGGCAGCTCCGGCAGCGTCCACCCCTGGCGATATTCGCGACGGATCAGTGAGTCGGCTTCGGGGGCATTCCTCGCCTTCAAGGCTGCAGCGTCCCATTCGATCTTCTGGCCCAACCGCACGGCCAGATTGCCCAGCAAGACCATCTCGGTAAACGGGCCCGCGTAATCGAAGCTGGACAGCGGCTTGGGGCCGCCGCGGCAGGCTTCGATCCACTCGGCGTCCTCGTTCGCGACGCGGTGGATCGTTTGCGGGACATCCCGAAACAGCTCGGCCCGCTCGCCGGGCGCGATGATCCAGTCGGTCGCACTGCGGCGAAAGGCCATGGTGCCGGCCTCGCCTACCAAGATCAGATCCCAGCGAGACGGAGCGTCGATCGCCGGGGCCGGTTTCGTCTTGGCGCGTTTCGCGTCGCCCTCGGGCGCGGCGGGTTCGCTCCCGGCCGCTTCGCGAGTGGCCTGTTCCAGCAACTCGTACGGTGCGTTCTGCCGACCGTCTCGCTTGCCGTCGTACCACACGAACTTGACGGCCGGCTGGGCGACCGCCGCGCGCGGGCCGACCGCGCCGCCGAGCGTGCCACCGCCCACCGCCGCGCGGGGCGCAAACTGGTACGTGATCGTCGACCAGTCGGGGCCCGTCTCCGCGATCGGACCGCCCGCTTCGGCTTCGACCGACAGCGGCGCGCCCAGATCGAGCGCCCAGTAGGCCATGTCCATGATGTGGCAGGCCATGTCGCCCAGCGCGCCGCAGCCGTAGTCCCACCAGCCACGCCATTTGAACGGGGCGTAGCAGGCATTGTAGGGCAATAGCCGAGCCGGACCGACCCACAAGTCCCAGTCCAGGTCGTCCGGCTTGGCCTGGTCCGCCAGACGCTGGCGTTCATCCAGCGCCGCTTGACCCTGCGGCCAGATCGGGCGATTGGTCCAGGCGTGAACCTCGCGCACCGGGCCGATAATCCCGGCGCGGACCAATTCCACCGCTCGGCGGATCGGCTCGCCCGCGTGCGCTTGGTTGCCCATCTGCGTCTGGACTTTGTAGTACGCGGCAGCTTGGGCCATCACGCGGGCTTCGTGGATCGAATGCGCCAGCGGTTTCTGGCAGTACACGTGCTTACCCAACGCCATCGCCATCATCGACGGTGCGGCATGGGTGTGGTCCGGGGTGCTGACGGTGACCGCGTCGATGCCCTTCTCATTTTCCAGCATGATGCGGAAGTCCGTATACCGTTTGGCGTCGGGATGCTTGCTGAAGGTACCCTGCGCCCGCCGCTGGTCGACGTCGCACAGCGCCACGAACGTGCCGCCGGCTTGCGTCACGTCGTTGACTTCGCCGGCTCCTTTGCCGCCGACACCAATCCCGGCCACGTAGAACCGGTCGTTTGCGCCCCAGACACGCCGGGGAAGCAAGGTGAATGCCAGGGACGAAGCAGCGGCCGCGCCGAGGAACTGACGACGGGGAATTCGTACTGTGCGCATCGATGGTCCTTTCTGTGCAGTTGCGAGAGTTGTTTCATCATAACGCCGTTGGGGATCGCCCTGCCATCGCCGAGTCGAAAAAAAGAGGGTGTAGAATGTGGGAGCTTTGGCCAATTGTCCGTAGGATGATTTCTACCGCGGGTTTTAGGGTTGTCCGTGCATAGGGTTGCCCATGCACAGGGTTGTCCGTGCCTGCTGGCTCCATTGTTTTCTCCGCGGTACAATCGATTTCCAAAACAAGGGAGGATGTTATGAAGCTGCAAGGCAAGCGTGCGGTCATTGTCGGGGGCGGCACGGGGATTGGGCTGGGGATTGCCCGAGCGTTTGCGGCCGAGGGGTGCCGCGTGGCGATCGCAGGCCGTCGCGAGGACAAGCTGCGCGAGGCGGCCCGCGCATGGCACGGCGTGCCGCCGCTGCTGGTCCATCCAGTGGACGTGGCCGATCGAGCCAGTGTGGCACAGCTGTTTGATTGGGCGAACGAGCAGTTGGGCCAGATCGACATCCTGGTCAATTCGGCTGGGACAAACATCCGCACGCGTTCGATGGCCGAGATGACTCCTCCGCAATGGGACCAGGTTCTGGCGATCAACGCCACGGGAGCGTACAACTGTATGTACGCCGTGCTGCCGCAGATGCGGGCTCGCCGGGACGGCTTGATCATCAATATCTCGTCGGTGGCCGGCAAGCGGGCGTTGGCGCTGGGCGGTATCGCCTACTGTGCCTCGAAATTCGCCATGACCGCCCTGGGCACCGCCGTCGCGAACGAAGACGCGGCGAACGGGATTCGCGTCACGAACATCTTTCCCGGCGAAGTGAATACCCCGATTCTGGAAAACCGTCCGGAACCGGTCAGCGACGAGCGCAAAGCCGCGATGCTGCAGCCGGAAGATTTGGGCGATCTGGCGGTGGCCATCGCTTGCCTGCCGCCCCGCGCGCACGTCCCGGAATTGATGATCAAGCCGACCTTGCAGCAATATGTGTGACGCGGGGAACGGAGTTCACTTCGAATCGAGCGGGATGACGCCGTCCCAATCGGCGGGCGGGGTGCGATTACGTTCCGCGATGAAGACCGTCAAGAAGTCCTTGACGCGGTCGTCCGCGGTGACCTGGTGCAGCAGCTGAAAAGCCAATTGCCAGTCGCCGATCTGCAGGGCCACCAGCGCCGCCTCGTACATCGCAATGTCCTGGTCGGTCAACTCCGGCAATTCGGGCGCCGGCGGAAGCAACTCGCTGACCTCCAGCGGCGTGTCGCAACCGTAGGGCTTGATCACCGCCACGCGGCGCACACGAGCTTGGCCGGGCGACAGCAGAATCCGGGCGGCTTCGGCGGTGGCGGCATCCAACAGGATCGGAGCGCGCAACAGCTTGGTCATGCCCTCCAGCCGTGACGCCAGGTTGACGACGGGCCCGAAGACCGTCACTTTGACCTGGTCCACTGTGCCGATCTTGCCCGCCACGGCGCGGCCGGTGGCAATGCCGATGCCCAAGCGGAAGTCGGCCAGCGGATGGTCCGGCTGGCGGGACGCGGCGGCAAATTCGCCGCGGATGCTCAGCGCCGCGCGGCAGGCGCGGGCGACGGCGTCGGATTGCTCGAAGGGCCAGCCCCAGAACCCCATCGCAGCGTCACCGTGAAAATCGCCGACCACGCCCCCTGTCTGCAAAATGTGCCGCGTCGTGACGCCCAGCGCATCGCTCACGCGGTGCAACAGTCCGTGCAAATCGCCGGCCGACTGCTCGGAATGGCGGGCGAATCCGCGCAGGTCGCAAAACAGCACGGACACCTCGGCCTGGCGCGGCGCCAAGACTTCCTCCGGATCATGCTGGGCCAGCGCCTCCAGCACCACCGGCGAGAAGAACGGCCTCAAGCTCGCATGGTTACGTTCCAGTAAACGGACTTCGCGCAGGCTGCTCAACGTCGTGGCCGCCAGTTCGGTGAACTTGAGATCCTCCTGCAGCGAAGCCATCAGCAACCCCGACGGGCCCGGCGTGGCGGTGGGCCAACCGCCGGCGACGTAGATCGCCCAGCCGCGACAGGCGCGCCCGCGCACCGGGCTGCAAAACGCCCAATCGCCGTCGGTCCCCGGCCCGCCCTCCGCCCAACGCTCGGCCGCGTTCCAGATATGCACCACACTCTGCTGCGCCTGCACGGCTTGCCGAATCAGCCGCTCGCTGGGCTGGAACGGACGCTCGGATTGTTGCCGCCGGTCCCAGTACAAGACGCGGACCGCCGACTCGGAGCCCTTGCCTTCGGCAACCACCAACGCCGTCGCCGTGCCGTTGGGAATTCCGCACAGCAAGACGTTGGTTAGCCGAACCCACAGTTCTTCGTCGCTGGCGGCCCCCGCAATAATCTCGGGAATGCGACTGAGCACTTCGATTCGCTGATCGGCGTTGCGAAAAGGAAGCTGCTTCAATTGCTCGGCACTGAACGTCTGCTCCGTCGCCGGCTGGGGCAACTCGACGGAAATCCGAATGCCGTCCTCGGCCAGCGCGAACGTCGTCTCGCCGATCACGAAATGATCGCCGGGGACGATCGTGAAACGATCCTGTTCGCTGCCGACGACGAACACGGGATTGCGCGCCGCAGGCAGACGCCGGACCT
>Ga0351850_1077_pt1 | contig 35143 bp, 33 predicted proteins | sample TotcelHFGM3001N4_FD_206796 | JGI IMG/M metagenome (GOLD analysis project Ga0351850, IMG submission 206796) | Enriched cells from coal bed in the Powder River Basin, Montana, United States - Total cells FGM rep1 HSBNCT.FGM.300.1.N4 ...
ACTCACGACAACATCCTGTTCTTCACCGGTCGTGGCCGTGTCTATAGCGTCAAGTGCTACCAGATACCCGAGGAGTCGTCCCGCACTGCGAAAGGCACGGCGCTGGTGAATGTGGTGCCGGTGGACCTGAGGGACGACATCACGGCGCTCGTGGCGATACCCAAGTTCGAACCCAGGATGTTCCTCGTGATGGCGAGCCGAAGGGGGGTGGTAAAGAAGACCCCTCTGGAGTCGTTCTCGAACATTCGCAGGACGGGTGTGATTGCCATCAATCTGAAGGATGAGGACCACCTTGTGTCCGCCCAGGTTGTGAGTGATCGCGATGAACTCGTGATGGTGAGCCAGAACGGCCTTGCCAACAGATTCACCGTAGAGGACCTCAGGACTGCGTCGCGGAGTAGCGGCGGGGTGCGTGGTTTGAAGGTGGCAGACGACGACCTCATTGGAATGGACCGCGTCCACATCGACGTGTATCTCCTCACCGTGACGGAGAAGGGTTACGGCAAGTTGACCCGCGTGGACAGCATTCCCGTGCACAAACGAGGAGGGAAAGGCCTTCGCGTGCACAGGGTTGGATTCGAGACGGGCAAGCTGGCCATAGCCCGGCTTGTGCCGCCGCAGGGCTCGCTTGTGCTGCTCTCCTCCGCCGCAAACGTGGTTGTTATCCCCATGGAGCAGATCTCTGTGCAGAGCAGGAACGCTCGCGGCGTGCATCTCATGGCGCTTGAGCAGGGAGACACGGTTGTGTCGGTCACTGCGACAGGCGAAGTAGAGATGGCTGCCGACGAGTAACGCCCTCGCCACTGAGTCACTTCCGGTTGAAGGAGGCGCTTCCCGATGAAGATGGTATTCGTGCACGGCTCTGGTGGCACGGGCATTGTGTGGAAACACCAGACGGAGTTCTTCCGCGACGCCGACGCGGTGAACCTGCCCGGACACCTCTCCGCGGGGGAAGCGTGCACCAGTGTCGAGAAATACGCCGAGTGGCTGCACGATTACGTTCAGTCCAGGGGGTACGTACGACCGGTCCTTGCGGGGCATTCGCTGGGAGGTGGCATCGTACTGCAGTACGCGCTGGATTACCCTGAAGACGTCGGGGGTCTGATTTCTGTGGGGTCCGGGGCGAGGCTTCGGGTGGCCCCACACGTACTTGCCGCTATTGAGAAGGGCATAGAGGCTCCGCAGATGTGGCTCAGGGACTTCGTGGCAACTCAGTTGTTTGCGGTGGAGGACGTGGTGTTCGACGTGGCAGCGCGCGAGGCAGGCATGGACCGCAGCCTGCGTGAGCAGATACTGGCGGACATGGGCCGGGTTGGCGCGAAGGTGCAACTCAACGATTTCCTTTGCTGCGAGCGCTTTGACGTGATGCAGAGAGTCCGTGAGATTCAGACTCCGACACTTGCGCTTTGCGGTAGCCTCGACGTGTTCACGCCTCCGAAGTACTCCGCCTATTTGGCGGAGCACATGCCGAATGCGGCGATGGTGGTTATCGAGGGTGGGACACACCACTTCTTCGCAGAGAAGCCCGAGCAGACCAACCGGGCTATCAGTCACTTCATCAAGTCGTTGTAGCCGCCTGCGCGCAGCCGTCCGCACGACTCTGCAGGCCACAGGCGTTGCAGCTCTCCGTCCTGCAATCTAGCGTCGGCTGGCCCTGCTGCATCCTGTTGTGTTCTGCGGTGAGGTAGTGCTGCGACACACCGGTGTCGATATGCGACCAGGGTAGCGTCTCCCCGTGGTCCCTCGCGCGGTTGGCGTAGTCTTCGATGCGCAGGCCGCACGACGCGAACGCCTGCAGCCAGTTGTCGAATGTAAAGCACTCGCCCCAGGCATCGAATCTACTTCCCAGTTGCCACGCGCGCAGGATGACCTGCCCGAGCCGGCGGTCGCCCCTCGATAGCGCGGCCTCGAGCTGGCTGACGCCGGTGTCCGGCCATGACAGCTTCACGCGTCCGTTGCGCAATCCCCTCTTGAGAATGCCGACCTTGGTGTCGACGACCTCGCTGTCATCTTGTGCACCCCACTGGCAAGGGGTATGCGGCTTCGGTACAAGAAGTGACACGCCGACGTTGAGGCGTAGCCCCTGGTCGAAGGCAGCGACTCTCCGAACCAGCGATGCAATGCCTTCCACGTCCTCCTCTGTCTCGGTTGGCAGCCCTATCATGAAGTAGAGCTTGAGCTTCGTCCATCCGCCCTCGCGAAGAGCTTCGAGCGTGCTGAAGATATCGTCTTCGGTGACATTCTTGTTGATTGCCCGGCGGAGCCTTTCCGTTCCCGCCTCCGGGGCGAACGTGAACGAGCCGCCGCGGCGTCCCGGAAGCGCCTCAAGTAGCCGGACAGACTCCGGTCCCAGGCGCAGACTCGGCAGGGAGAGCGAGATGTTCTCACGCCGGCAGAGAGGAGCGAGATCGGAAACCAGCTCCTCTATGTGAGGGTAGTCGCTGCTGCTGAGCGAGAGGAGCGAAAGTTCACTATGGCCACAGTTGCGGGCAAGTTGTTCGCAGGAGTCCACCACCTCCTGTCGGGACCGCGTACGAACGGGTCGATAGATCATCCCCGCCTGGCAGAAACGGCAGCCGCGCGTGCATCCCCGCTGGATCTCGATGCTGCCGTAGTCGTGGACGGACTCCAGGAAGGGCACGAAAGGACGGGTTGGGGGAGGGGGCAGATGTGACACAATCCGCCGGGATACGACGGGAGGAGCGTCACTGTTCCGGGGTTCGAGCGCGACGAATGAACCGCCGTCGTCATAGTGTGGCTCATACAGAGACGGCACGTATACGCCGGGTATGGCTGCAGCGACCCTGAGGAGGCGGGGGCGGTCGTCCTTGTATGCCAGCAGCACCTGGACGAGGTCGCTCAACCCCTCCTCGGCCTCTCCAATGAAGAAGAGGTCGATGAAGTCCGCCATCGGCTCGGGATTCACCGTGCAGCTTCCTCCGGCGATAACCAAAGGGTGTGATTGGGTTCTCTCCCGACGCAGCAGGGGGATGCCGCCAAGATCGAGAACGGTCAGCACATTCGTGTACGTCAGCTCGTAACCGAGAGAAAAGGCGACGACGTCGAACTCGGAGAGACTGTGTCGAGATTCCAGTGAGAAGAGATGAAGATTGCTCGCCCTGAGCGCCTTCTCCATGTCCGCCCACGGCGCGAAGACCCGTTCCGCGAGCACGCCGGGGGTGGAGTTCAAAGCCTGGTAGAGTATCGGAAGCGCGAGGTTCGACATGGCGACCTCATACGCGTCCGGATAGCAGAGTGCGAATCGAAGGGTGGCGCTCTCCCATCGGCTGGTCATGCTGTTCCACTCGTTGCCAGTGTATCTGGCTGGTCGGGCGACCCTGTGGAAGATGGAATCAGGAATACTCACGGTTGTGGCCGCATTATAGTCGGTGAACGCACTCCACTCAATTCGCGGTAGACTTGTTCGATGGGGCAGGGCGCGTTGACCGTCTCGATCGGGGAGCCTAGAATAGCGCCTTCTGCGAATGAAAGCACTGCTGCAGCGAGTGAGTTCGGCTTCGGTGCTCGTGGATGGCGCCGAGGTGGGGCGTATCGGCGCCGGACTCGTGGTGTTACTTGGCGTTGGCAGGGATGACGTCGCGGAGGATGCGGATTACCTGGCTCAGAGAGTGGCCGGGTTGAGGCTGTTCCCACGCGAGGACGCGGAGTTCGACCTGTCCGTGCATGATACGGGTGGCCACGTGCTGGTGGTGAGCCAGTTCACCCTGATGGCGGACGCCCGGAAGGGCAGGAGGCCCAGCTTCATCGATGCGGCCCCGCCCGAGAAGGCGCTCCCTCTGTATGCATACTTCGTCGCCGCACTCCGGGCACTGGGACTCACCGTTGCGACAGGAGTGTTTCAGGCGTACATGCACGTCGAACTGGTCAACGATGGTCCGGTGACCGTTCTTCTGGAGAGCAAACGCCGGCAGTGACAGTATCCGGCGGTGGCACGTGTGGGCCCGATTTGCATTCCTGAAAAACTACGTTGCTATAATCCATACATGATAACGAAGAGTAGATTTGCGTGGGGGTGGTTGTGCGGTCTCCTCATCGCGGACATCGTGTTCCCCTGGTACGTGCTTAGCGGGCAAGCGAGCTTTGCCGGAGCCTTTCTCTTCTGGGTTGTCTGGATAATCATCGCAATCGCCAGCATGTTCGTCTTCTTCTTGAGGTGGCGGGAATGAGTGGTACGGGGTGGGCATGGCTTGCTATTGGCCTCTACGTAGTGCTGGGCTTCGCAATCGCTCTCGCCGCGCGGCGGCATGTCGGCGTAGGCATGAGCGATTTCTTCCTCGCTGACCGCCGTGTGGGCGGCGTCATCTCCGCTCTCACGTACAGCGCGACTACCTACTCTGCGTTCATGCTGGTCGGCCTTGCAGGATTGAGCTACACGGGAGGAGTAGGGGCGCTGGGCTTCGAAATGACGTATCTCTGCGGATTGTTCCTGGCCGTGTTCTTCCTGCCGAGGTTCTGGCTTGCCGGGAGACGATACGGGTACATCACACCGATGGACCTCCTTGCGGACAGGTACCAGAGCAAGGCGGTGGGGGCGGTGGCCGCGTTGCTGGCGCTGGTGTTCCTCGTTCCCTACAGCGCCGCGCAGTTGCTTGGAATCGGCCTGCTGCTGAGTGGAATGAGTGGAGGGGGCATCCCCGTGCTGGCGGGCATACTGGTCGCCACGCTGCTTGCAATCGCGTGGTCGCGCATCGCGGGTCTGCGCTCTATCGCCTGGACGGACGCATTCCAGGCTGTGGTCATGATGGTGAGCGCCGTACTGCTGTTGACGCTCATCGTGTCAGAGCTCGGCGGGCTGAAGGAGTTCCTGTCGCGTTTCGAGACCGAGCACGCCCAACTTCTGACCGTGCCCTCAGGTTCCGGCTTGTGGGGAATCAACATGTTCGTAGGGCTGGCTTTGCCCTGGTTCTTCTTCTCAATCTCGAATCCGCAGGTGAGCCAGCGGTTCTTCATACCGGCATCGGTCAAGGCGATGAGGCAGATGATGGGAGGTTTCCTGGTCTTCGGTTTCTTCTACACACTGATCGCGGTGCTGTGGGGTTTCGGCGCCAGAATGCTTGTGCCCGGACTGAGCAATGCCGACATGGCCACGCCCACGCTGCTTGCGATGTCCTTTGTACCCAAAGCCCTGGCGCTCGTGGCCATGATAGGCATCGTGGCTGCTGCCGTATCCACCATCGACTCCATCCTCCTCACCCTGTCATCGGTGTGGGCCCGTGATATCTATCGCGGAGTATTGAACCCGCGTGCCACTGAGGCCAGGGAGCTGCGGATGGGGCAGTGGGTCATACCCGTGATGGCGGTTGTGGCCCTCGTCTTCGCGTGGCAGGCATCCAGCAAGTCGGGGCTCGATTTCATGATTGCGCCTCTGTCTGCCGCAGCCTCGGCAGGATTGCTCATGGTGGTGCCCAGCATTTTCGGCGCGTTCTTCTGGAAGAGGGCGACTGCCGCGGCATCAGTAGCCAGCATCGTCTCAGGCGCAGCCCTTGTCCTGATTTTGCAGGTCACCGGGGCGAAGCCTCTGGGATGGTGGCCCGGCGTCTGGGGGCTCGTACTTTGCACGGTCGTCTTCGTGGCAGTCAGCTTCGTGACGCGCGCGCCAACAGCAAAGGCAGAGGAGTTCCTTGGATACCTGTCCGAGAAGCTCTCCTCCGGCAAACACGTCTGACGGCGCGTAGCCGCTGCGGGCCCTACGTCTGGCGGGCGACTATGCTCAGCTTCGCCATGCGCAGGAGCGCACCGGATTCGGTCTTGATGACCACGGTTGTCTCGTCGACTGTCTCCACCATGCCGTAGATGCCGCCATTGGTGACGACCTTCGCTCCCTTCTTCAGGCTGAGGATGAGTTCCTCCTGTTCCTTCTGGCGCTTGCGCTGCGGCCGAATGGTGAAGAAGTACATCGCCGCGAACATAAGTGCAAAGAAGAAGAGGAGCGGCAGCAGACCAGCTAGTTGTTCGCCCATGGTAGTGGAATCCTCCCTTACTCAGACAGTGCTATTGTAGACAAGATTGCCCTGAAGTGCCCAGGGGCTGGTTCTGGTAACGTCGATACGGACCATCGCACCCGTGCAGTTCTCCGCGCCTTCAAAGAATACCAGTTTGTGTGTCCGGGTTCTTCCGAACCATTTACCGCGCCTGGTTCCCTCGACCAGCACTTCGACCTCACGGTGAAGATACGCCGCGTTGATTTCGGAGGCGACAGTCTCCTGGAGTTCTTCGATTCTGTGCAGTCGCGCGTGCTTGGAGTCCTCAGAGACGGAGTCATCGTATCGGCGTGCTGCGACAGTGCCGGGGCGTGGAGAGTAGGCGGCGACATGGACGACATCGAAACGGGTCTTCTCGAGCAGTGAGAACGTGTTCTCGAACTGGCTGTCAGTCTCGCCGGGGAAGCCCACGATGATGTCGGTGGCTACGGACACGTGAGGGATCACCTCCCGGACGTCGCTCACCAGGCGAGTGAAGTCGGCGACGGTATATCCGCGCCCCATGGCGTGCAGGATGTCGTCGTCGCCTGACTGCAGCGCGAGGTCGAGGTGTTCGCAGACCTTGTCGAGCGAGGCCATCGCGTGTATGAGCTTCCTACTCATATCCTTGGGGTGATTGGTGAGGAATCTGAGTCTGCTGAGTCCTGCGATGGGATGTAATCGCTTCAGCAGGTCGGCGAGCGATGGCGCGCCCGGCAGGTCATGCCCGTACGAATCCACGTTCTGTCCCAGAAGGACTACCTCTCTGACGCCCTGCGACACGAGGCCCATTGCCTCTGACTCGATGTCCTCCGGCGTGCGGCTCAGTTCCCGTCCCCTGGTGTAGGGCACGATGCAGTACGTGCAGAAATTGTTACAACCCTGGATGATGGGAACGTAGGCGGACACCCCGGTGGGCGACTCGGCCTCGGTGGCGCACAGTGCGTGGGGGGCCGTGTCCTCGCCCGTTGAGGAGGAAGGCAGTCCCATCCAATCCGACAAGGCAGAGTATTCCCCCGAGCCGAAGAACAGGTCGACGTGGGGGAAGCGCTTCTGCAGGTCCTTTCGGTCGCGCGCGGTGAAGCAGCCGGTGACGGCGATCCTCAACTGCGGTCTCTCCCGCTTGAGTCCTGCGAGCAGTCCGAGCGTGCCTACGATCCGATCCTCAGCACTCTGTCTCACAACGCACGTGTTCAAGACAACGAGGTCGGCTGCGTCGAGATGCGGCACCTGTTCGTATCCGGCAGCAGCAAGCACCCCGGCGATTCGTCGGGATTCTGCCTGATTCATCTGGCAGCCGATGGTCCAGAGATGGTAGTGCGGCATGAGTGGCTCTAGTCCTGCGGGAGAGCAATATAGTAAAGTATGCGTTCGTGTCAGGCAAACGTACACCAGAGCAGTCTCAGAAAGGTCACCGCCAGCGCCTGCGGCAACGGTTTGACAAAGATGGTCTTTCAGGCTTCAACGACTACGAAGTTGTCGAACTGTTGCTGACGCTCGCACTGCCCCGTGGCGACTGCAAGGAGAGCGCCAAGAACGCAATCGATCGATTCAAGACCGTCCGGCGAGTTCTTGATGCGTCGCCCGATGAACTGAAGCAACTCGACGGCGTTGGCCCAGTCAGCGCATCCACCATCAAATTGGTACGCGCGCTTGCGGATTACTACTTCCACGAGCAGGCGTTTCCAAAGGCTTCACCGCTCAGCAATTCCAAGGACGTGGTCGACTACCTGAAGGTTTCAATGGGTTCATGTGACCGCGAGTCTTTCTGGGCGCTGTATTTAGACGCACAGAACCGCCCGGCAGTCGAAGCAACTCTGTTCATGGGCACGCTCACCTCGAGCGTGGTGTACCCGCGCGAAGTACTTAGGGTGGCTCTTCAACGCGGAGCCGCCTCCGTCATCTTCGCCCACAACCATCCGTCCGGCTGTATTGAACCGAGCGAGAACGACCGGCAGATTACCCGGGACCTCGTGCTGGCCGCGAACTTCATGGATGTTCGGGTGCTGGACCACATAATCGTGGGCATCAACGAGCACTACAGCTTCGCGGACCATGGCCTGATGCAGGAATACCGGAAGCAGGCGATGGATTTCCAGGAGAGCCGCCGCCGGCTCTCCTGAAAACGTGGTGCGAATCCAACAGGGCTAGCCCCTGTCGAAGTAGATACTCTTCCCCTTGGTGCTCAGCGGGATGGCGATTATCACGTCCGCATCCGGCCACTTGAGCTTGGCCGCAGCGATTCCGACCGTGAACATGAGGCGATTGTCGATGTTGTGGTCTGAAGCCACTTTCGCAGCTGACCCAAGCGCGACGCCGAGGTCCATGGACGCGAAGACGCACGTCGGGCCAAAGTAGTCGGTGCCGGTTCCTGCCTTCTCCCGCGCATGAATGAGATTCGCGCATGTCTTGAACCCGCAGCCGCCGCAGTCCAGCGGGACTTCGGGTTTCTTCGGCGCGCCCGACACGCCGATGAGCACTACGCACTGGGAGTTGCGCACGTTGCGGGCATCGCGGCGGATAGAGTTGGTCACGATGTCCGGCCGGCCGGGAGCGACCTCTTCCATCGTACGGGCGAGCGTTTCGATATCCTCGCCATCGATCACCATCGCGCGTATCGCGTCTACGCCCCTGCCCTTCGGGGCGGTACGTGCTGCAGCCGCCATGAGATTGGCGACGGTGCGCACTGCTTCGTGTTCGGCCTCTGAAGACGATATGCGGGTCATCTTTGCCCTCCTTGTTCGCGGGTATCGATTGTCTTGAATCTGACGAGGGTCTATTGTAGGCGAGTCTGCGGCGGTCGTCCAAGTCAGCCTTTCTGGACGGCTCATGCGATGGTACAATGGGGAATGGACATGGCTTCGTTCGCCAGAGTACTGAGAAGTCCGACCCGTCGTGCCTGCACGATGGCGCTGTTATGTGCGCTCGTGCTTGCAGTAGCCGCAGCGGCCGGATGCGAGAAGAGCACGTATTCGCAGAGGATCCGCATCACAGCCGAATCGATGAACGTCGATGGGCTATTGCGAAAGTTGAGTACCTTCGCGATGGCAAGGTGGTGAACTCGGTGCACCTGGTTGACGGAGACGGCGATGGGGTCATCGATGGCAAGTCCGGCCCCAAGGCCGGCGGCACGTGGCCGGTTGGCTGGCAATGGTTTGACGACATGTACACGGATACGGTCGTGGGGGAAACGGTCATCTCGTTCGACGAACAGAAGATAGTTGTCAAGGCCTCCAAGACCTACGAATTCATGACCGGGGAATACGAGGTCCGCTCATCTCCCTAGCAGGCCGTACCGGGTAGTCCGCGAACTGAAGGGCAAAGATGTCTGAGAGCTGTCTGTTCTGCCGCATAGTCGCCGGCGAGATTCCGGGGGACTTTGTGTATCGCGACAACGAGATGGTTGCGTTTCGTGACATTCACCCCGTCGCGACGACCCACATTCTGCTGGTTCCACGCGAGCACATCGTGTCGATGAATGAACTTGGACCGCAACACGAGGGGCTGATAGGGCGCATGATGCTTCGCGCACGTGCGCTGGCAGAGGAAGAAGGCGTCGCGGAGGGCGGCTTCCGGCTGGTGGTTAACAACGGACCGGACGGGGGGCAGGTGGTTCCCCACCTCCATCTCCACCTCATCGGCGGGCGCAGGCTCAAGGACCGGATGGGCTAAAGAGCGCGCAGCCGGCTCTCCACTTCGCGGATGCTGGAGTCAGGCGTGGACGCGCCGGCCGTCAGGCCGATGCGTTTCTTGCCACGCAGGAGGGCCTCCTCGATCTCATCCGCAGTCTCAACGAGATACGTCTCCACGATAGTTGCGCAGGTCTCCGCGAGGCGCTGCGTGTTGGCGCTGGCATGTCCGCCGATGACGACCATCGCGTCGACCGTGCGTGCAAGGTCGGCGGCAGCTGACTGACGCCGCAGGGTGGCGTCGCACAGCGTATTGACGATTCGGACCTCCTGACTGACGGCGAGCACAGTCGCACAGACACGCTGCGCAAAGGCCGTGAACTCCTCCACTCGCTGCGTCGTCTGCGAAATGATGCCCACGCCCGCCGGCACCGGAGGAGTGCGCGAAGACTCCAGCGCGGATGCGTCTAGGGTGGCGATGCCCCTGTCCCCGGCCCAACCAAGCAGGCCGCGAACTTCGGTGTGAGCGGAGTCCCCGAAAATGACAATTGTAAAGCCATCGCGCGCCATCTCAGCGGCGATGTGCTGAGCCCGGCCGACGTTCGGACACGTCGTATCGACGATGGTGAATCCTCTCTCTGTCAGCAGGCTCATGGTGTCCGGCCCGACTCCGTGAGCGGAGACAACCACGGCAGGACCTGTCAGTTCGCTGGGGGAGTTTGCGGTGGTAACCCCGAGCGCTTCCAGTTCTTGTAGGAGGACGTGGTTGTGGGCGAGCGGCCCGAGCGTCTGCAGAGAGCCGTATGTACGTGCGGAGTCACGAAGCATATTCACGGCGCGCCGCACGCCGAAGCACAGGCCGAGTTCGCGCGCCCTCTCAACATGCATAAGGCCCCCTTCGTTCGGGGGGCAGGAGTCGTGCGATACTCTGCATGAGTTCGGTGGTGAGCCGACTTGCTTCGGTACGCCCCAGCCGTTCGGCTGCGCTGCTGACACGGAACGGAGTGCCGATGGTGACAGTGACCCTCGGCCTCCTGAGCCACCACCAGCGGCGCAGAAGCTGCTCGGTGCCGACGATGGCGACGGGCACAAGTAGAGCACCGGTGTGTATCGCGAGGGCTGCGGCTCCAGGCTTCCCTTCAAGCAGCAGGCCTGACGGAGACCTCTTGCCCTCGGGGAATACCGCCATCACGTTGCCCCGCCCGAGCACTTCCTCGGATTGGCGCATTACGTCCCGCTTCTGCTGCAGCGCTCCCGTCCGCGGGACGGGAAGCATGCCGGCGTCCCGCATCACCTGTCCGAACAGGGGGACGCGGAAGAGCTCCTCCTTGGCCATGAAGGTGATGCGCCGGGGAAAGGCCAGCATGAGCAGCACCGGATCGGCGAGGTGCGTGTGGTTGGCGATCAGGATGCACGCGCCGTCGGGAGGAACGTGCTCTCTGCCTGTGACGGACCATCTGAGCAAGAGGCGATAGAGCACTCTTGCGATGGCAATGACGATGCGGGGTCTCGGCTTCACGGGCTGGCTTCTCCCGGGATGGACGTGCTCCTTAGCCTGTCAGCAGGCGTCTTCGCGCTCGCGAACGAGTGCGAGTATCCTGCCGACCACCTCTTCCAGAGTGAGTCCATCGGTGTTGATGGTTATGGCGTCGTCCGCGGGCTTCAGTGGAGACACCGCGCGCGTGATGTCATTGTGGTCTCTCTGCTCTAGCTCCGCAAGCACGGTTTCATACGGAGTGTCGATGCCGCGCGCCTGCAATTCACTGTGTCGCCTGCGCGCACGTTCGTGAACCGATGCCTGCAGAAACACCTTGAGGTCCGCCCAGGGCAGCACGACCGTGCCGATATCCCGTCCCGCCATGACCAGCCGCAACTCTGCGGCCATCCTGCGCTGCTCCGCCACCATGCGCTCTCGTACGCGTGGGATCTTGGCAATCAGTGCAACGCTCCGTTCAACCTCCGGTGCGCCGACCAGTAGCGAGACATCGTGACCGTCGACGTACACAAGCAGCCTGGCGCCGGCGCCGGGGACGAACTGGAAGGTGGTCGCCGCGGCAAGCTGGGTGAGGGCTTCCGTGTCGGACGTGGACAGGCCGGCAGAGAGGGCTTTCCAGGTAAACGTGCGGTAAATAACGCCGGTATCGAAGAACTGAAAACTCAGCTTCTCTGCCAGCAACAGGCCGACGCTACTTTTGCCGACTGCTACTGGCCCGTCGATGGTAATCAGGCGCAGTTTCAAGCTGAGAAGACAGTATATCAGACTCACCTTTGCTCGTGCGCCCGCTCCTGCGCGGATGTGGTATAGTGGGGCCTCTGTTCGTGACTCACCGTCTCTGTGGCAGGAGGTATCGATGCGCACCAGGATATCTGTGATCGGAGCCGGCATGGTCGGGGGCACCTGCGCCCAGCGGCTGGCTGAACGCGGGTACGCGGATGTGGTCCTGCTGGATATCGTAGAGGGACTCGCACGAGGCAAGGCCCTGGATATCCTGGAGTCCCTGCCGGTAGTGGGCTCGGACGCGCGGGTGCATGGCACTTCTTCCTATGACGATGTCCGCGGGTCGGAGGTGGTGGTAGTCACCTCGGGCATCGCGCGGAAGCCCGGGATGACACGTGAAGACCTCGTGATGACCAATGCGAAGGTGATTCGCGAAGTCTGCGAGAACATCTCGCGTGTGGCCCCGGAGAGCATAATCGTGATGGTTACCAATCCGCTGGACGCCATGGTGCAGTTGGCCCTCCACGTGACGAAGCTGGACCGTACGCGCGTCATCGGTCAGTCGGGGATACTCGATTCTGCCCGGCTGAGGACGTTCATCGCCGAAGAATTGAGTGTTTCCGCGTCGAGCGTGAATGCATACATCCTCGGCGGACATGGCAATACGATGGTAGCGCTGCCCCGATTGAGTTCAGTCGGTGGTGTGCCGCTCCTGGACCTTCTGTCGCAGGAACGAGTCGACGCCCTTGTCGAGCGAGCCGTGAATGGGGGCGCGGAGATAGTGCAACTGCTCAAGACCGGCAGCGCGTTCTATGCACCTGCTGCTGCTGCGGTCAGCATGGTGGATGCGATTGTCCTGGACAAGAGAGAGATTCTTCCATGCGCCGTGCGGCTTGAAGGCGAATACGGCATCGATGGCGTCGTCGTCGGCGTGCCGGTGAAGCTCGGCGCTGCGGGAGTCGAACAGGTGCTGCAACTGGAACTGTCCGCCTCCGAGAAGCAGGCGCTGTTGCGTTCGGCTGACGCCGTGCGCGAGACCGTTGCCATCATGGGATTGTGAGTATGTGGAGGGGTATTAAGAGCGAATTGTGCAGGAGAATACGACAGTGCGCGAAGTTGATGTAGCCGTCCTCACGCAGACCATCTCATCCTTGTTTCAGGAGGCGTGTCACAGATTGCCCGATGACGTGATTGCAGCGTTGCGTAGCGCGCGGGCACGGGAAGAATCGGCTGCCTCCCGCGACATCATCGACAAACTGCTGGAGAACGCTGACCTCTCCCCGCGCGAGATGATTCCCCTGTGCCAGGATTGCGGACTCGCGGTGGTCTTCGTTGAGCTCGGGCAAGATGTCCATCTGGTGGGAGGGGATTTCCGCGTCGCCGTGAACGAGGGTGTGCGCCAGGGCTATCGCGATGGGTATCTGCGCAAGTCAGTCGTTCGACAGCCGTTCACGTCGAGAGTCAACACCGGCGACAATACCCCGGCCGATATCTGGGTAGACGTGGTGCCGGGAGACAAGGTTAAGGTTTCGGTGTTGCCGAAGGGAGCCGGCTCCGAGAATATGAGCAGGCTGACCGTCCTCACGCCGGCGATGGGGCGAGGGGGCATCATCGACTACGTTGCGTCGGTAGTGGATGATGCGGGAGGGAATCCGTGCCCGCCACTGGTGGTGGGTGTCGGCATCGGCGGCACTACCGAGAAGACGATGATGATGGCGAAGAAGTCGCTCCTGCGCCCGTTGGGCGAGCCAAGCCCGGACCCGGAAAACGCCGCACTGGAGCGCGATTTGCTCGAGCGCATCAACCAGCTCGGCATCGGAACGCTTGGATACGGCGGCACGGTAACAGCACTGGCAGTTCATGTTGAGTCTTTCCCCTGCCACATCGCCAGTCTACCTGTCGCGGTGAATCTGCAGTGCCACAGCGCGCGCAGGGGAACAGCAACCATCTGAGAGAGGCAGTACACATGGGAGAAGCAAGACACGTCACACTACCGTTCACCGAAGAACTGGTTCGCGAACTCCGTGCCGGCGACCGGCTACTCTTGAGCGGCACGCTCTATGTCGCGCGTGACGCGGCGCACAAGCGGATGATTGAGGCGCTCGATCGGGGAGAACCGCTTCCTCTTGAGATCAGGGGGGCGACAATCTACTTCATGGGGCCTTCACCGGCCCGGCCGGGCCGGCCGATGGGAGCTGGTGGACCTACCACCGCAAGCAGAATGGACCCCTATTCGCCGCGCCTCATCGAGTTGGGACTTAAGGCGATGATCGGCAAGGGCAAGAGATCGGCTGAGGTCAGGCAGTCACTCCAGGCGCACAACGCCGTGTTTCTTGGAGGTGTTGGTGGGGCGGGCGCTCTGCTGTCGAAGGCAGTCATCAGCGCGGAGGTCATTGCGTATGACGACCTCGGTCCGGAAGCGCTTCGGCGACTCGAAGTCAAGGACCTGCCGGTGACGGTGGTGGACGATGCGACGGGGAGAGACCTGTACGAGGAGGGGCGTGCCCGGTACCGCCGGGTCGCACATCCGGCCTAGTCTAACGTACGCCGCGCTCCTCGAGCACTCGTCGCGTAGTTGCGCCAATCTCAGCGGGGTTGTCGACCACGAACGCTCCCGCGGACTTCAGGGCAGTCTTCTTATGCATCGCCGTGCTCGCTTGCCCTGAAACAATGGCGCCTGCGTGTCCCATGCGCCGGCCGGGAGGAGCGCTGGCGCCGGCCACGAAGGCGACCACCGGCTTGCTCATGGTTCGGATGTAGTCCGCGGCAGCCTGCTCCATTGAGCCGCCTATCTCGCCCACCAGCACGACGGCGCTCGTGTCAGCATCGGCCTCGAACAGGCGCAGAGCCCGCACGAAATCCGTACCCGGCAAGGGGTCGCCGCCGATGCCGACGCAGGTGGATTGGCCGATGCCTTCGGAGGTCAACTGGCCGACGACCTCATACGTGAGCGTGCCGCTACGCGATATGACACCGACATTTCCCGGCAAGTGGATGGAGCCTGGCATGATGCCCACTTTGCAGTGAGCGGGAGGCGAGATGAGACCCGGGCAGTTCGGCCCCACGACGATGACATCCATGCCCTGGATGTACCTGTGCCATGTCACCTCATCGAGAGTTGGGATGAGTTCGGTGATGCACACGATGAGGGGGATTCCCGCGTCGGCTGCCTCGATTATGGCATCGGAGGCATACTGAGCGGGCACGAATATGAGGCTGGCGTTGGCGCCGGTCTCCCTCTTCGCCTGTTCAACGCCCTCGAACACGGGGACCTTGTCTTCCCACGTTGAGCCGCCTTTCCCCGGCGTCACTCCCGCTACCACACTTGTGCCGTACTCGATGCAGCGGTGAGTGTGGAACGTGGCTTCTCTGCCTGTGATGCCCTGCACAAGTACGCGGGTCTTCTCGTCGACAAGTATCATGACGCAGGTCCCTTTTGCCTTCGTGATGGCGCGCCCGTCGCAGCAACGGCAAGGCGGGCTGCCCGGGCGAGGTCAGGCTCGAGCATAAGTGTCATCGGACCTGAGGCGAGGAGGTCGCGTGCCTCGTCAGCGTTCGTACCCCTCATCCGCACGACGAAGGGAATCGAAGGATGTCGCTCCCCCTGTACCCGCAGCAGCGCGCGTGCAACCGTATCGCACCGCAGGATGCCCCCGAAGATGTTGATCCACGCGACTTTCACATCGGGGTCGTCGAGGAGCAACTCTATGGCTCGGCAGACTCTGTTCTCGTCCGCGGTGCCGCCGACGTCAAGGAAGTTCGCGGGCCGGCCACCCAGGAACGTCACCAGGTCCATGGTGGCCATCGCAAGACCTGCGCCGTTCACGAGGCAGCCGATGTCGCCGTCCATCTTGACGTAGCTGACCCCAGCCTTCGCGGCTTCTTGCTCCAGCAAATCGGTCTGAGAGTCGTCTTTCAGCGCGGCCATCTCGGGCTGACGGAAGAGCGCGTTGTCGTCTATTGTCATCTTCGCATCGAGTGCGAGGAGCTCACCGGATTCTGTCACCACGAGCGGATTGATCTCGACGAGGCTGCAATCCTTGTCGATGAAGAGACGGTAGAGTGAACGCATGGACTGGGCGGCCTTTACTGCCAGGGCGTCGGTGAGTTGCAGCGCGCGAGCAAGCAATCGTGCCTGGTACGGGAGGAGCCCGGTGAGAGGGTGGATGACCACCGTCGTGAGTTCGCCGGGATGGCTTGCCGCAAGTTGTTCGATGTCCATCCCGCCGCGGGCGCTGGCGATGAAGACGGGCTGCTTGTGGGAGGGGTCGACGAGGATCCCGAGGTACAACTCGCGGGCCGGCGTAATCGACCGTTCCACGAGCACCGTGTTGATGGGGAGGCCCCTGGGCCCGCTCTGTTCGGTTACCAGCCTCGAGCCGAGGAGCCGCGCTGCCGCTTCCCCTGCCTTGGTCTGGTTGCTTGCGGTGATGATGCCGCCGGCCTTTCCGCGCCCACCGGAATGAACCTGAGCCTTCACTACGACGGGGCAGCCGAGTCTCCTGGCTGCCTCCAGCGCCTGGCGCTGCGTGGTGGCAGGATGGCCGGGCGGGACCATGATGCCGTATTCCGCCAGCAACTGTTTGGCCTGATACTCGTGGAGCTTCATGCGCGTACTTATGCTCGTGTAAGCGTGAACTGACACGAGGAGTCCCGGGAATCGCTGGCGGAGGGGGTGGGATTCGAACCCACGTTCGCTTGCGCGAAAACGGTTTTCAAGACCGTCGCCATAGGCCGCTCGGCCACCCCTCCGTGGCCGCGACAGTATACCATCCATCGCAACAGCAGGTTGAGGTCTCTACTCTCGCCGAGGTGGGGCGTGACCGGCCACCATACAGCAGGGCAAGTCGGCGAAGAACGAGGGACTGCTGCCACGCCAAACGGCTGGGAACATGGCGCGACGGCGGGTGCCGGCGGCGATGAAGTACGAGGGGCGACCGTGACTGCCACGGTGCGCTTTCGTACGCAAATCTATTGACAATTCGACATACGTGACTGAATAATAGCTACAGTACGAGTGTACCCCACGTGTGGGGTGCGACTGCCGAGCAGCGTTCCGTCCGCAGGAGGGTCGGGTAGCGGTGAGGGGTTTCTCTCCGCACAGCGCTGACAGCCGTGCGCTGTCTGCCTGGTGGAAACACGGTCTCCTCTTACAGCGGGGCAACTGTCTCTGAGAGTCAGGGCAAAAGGTCGAGTTGTCGGACGCTCGGCGGTCGATGTGAAACACAAATAGGAGGTGAATCGTTGGCTGAGTTGACGAGGGAAAGCTGGGGCAAACGCAGCTACTTCATCTTTGCCGCGCTTGGCTCCGCTGTAGGCCTGGGCAACCTCTGGCGCTTTCCGTACCTCTGCTACGCCAATGGAGGCGGAGCGTTCCTGGTTGCGTACGTCATAGGACTCTTTGTCATCGGCATCCCCTGGCTGCTGCTCGAATTCGGCATGGGCAAGTACTTCGCGTCCAGCGCCCCCGGCGTGTTCGGCGGCATTGGCAAGAAGTGGGAGTGGCTTGGCTGGTGGCCCGTCTGGGTGGCATTCCTCATCAATACCTACTACACCGTCGTGATGGCGTGGACGCTTCGCTATGCTGTTGCGGCCGCCACGGTTGAATGGGGTATGGGAAAGGCTGGAGCAGAGGGAGCGGGCGACTTCTTCTTCGGTACTGTACTGCAGCTATCGGGTGGCCCCGACGAAATCGGCGCGCCCGTTCCGGCACTCCTTATCGGCCTTGCCATAATCTGGGTTGTGGTCTTCTTGGTGGTCCACAAGGGCGCGAAGGTCATCGGCCCTGTGTCTCAGGTGGTGATGATAGTCGCATGGGTATTCCTCGCCATTCTGGTTGTGAGGGGCATCACGCTCCCCGGTGCGGCGCAGGGACTCAACAACTATCTTGAGACGGACTGGAGCAAGCTGGCCAGCCCGGATGTCTGGTTCGGCGCGTTCAGCCAGATCGCGTTCTCCTTGTCCGTCGGGATGGCCGGCATGTACGCCTATGGCAGCTTCATCAAGAAGCAGGGCGACGTGAACAACAGCGCATTCATCACGGGCTTCGGCGATGCAGCCACCAGCTTCTTCGCCGGCTTCGCGGTGTTCAGCACCGTTGGCTTCATCATGCAGGCGCTCTCGATTCCGGTCGGTGAGGTTGCCACCCGGAGCGTGGGTCTGGCGTTCATCACGTGGCCGGTCGCGGTCTCGATGATGCCTGGAGCCAATGCGTTCTTCGGTGTGGTCTTCTTCACCTGTCTCTTCCTGGTGGGACTCTCGTCGGCGTACTTCCTCGCGTACGGGGGCACCATCGCCCCGCTGGTGGACAAGTTCGGCTGGAGCCGCACCAAGACGGCGGCAGGCGTCTGCATCGTCGGCTTCCTCATCGGTATCCTGTTCACGACGAATGGCGGTCTCTACTGGGGCCCCGATATCCTCGACCGTGCCGTATCGTTCTATGGCCTGCTCATCACTGGCGCCCTGGCGTGTCTCGTTGTCGGTTGGGTCTTCCCTGCCAGCAGGCTTCGTGAGTACGTCAACAGCACGTCGGAGTTCCACATCGGGCCGTGGTTCGACGTCATGGTGAAGGTCGTGGTTCCGGCCGGCCTGCTGTTCGTCGCTGTTTACGGTGGCTTTATGCAGGACATCCCTGAATCGTATGGCGGATATCCCCGCTGGGCGAGCAACGTCATCTGGGCGACCCTGTTAGTCACGTTGATTCTCAGCTTCGTCCTGGGCGCGATGAAGACCCGGGGACGCCGGGACTAGAGAGGAGGTGCACGTTATGACGACTGAAGCGATTGTCGCAGCGGTAGTCGTGTGGGCCATATACATCGGCGCCCTTGGCTGGTGCTTCTCCAAGATCCGTAGTGGCGGAAGGGGCTGGGACGACTAGGCTGCGGAGGCAGATGTTAGCAATCCTTACTGGTGGCGGACAGGTCCTCCTGCCCGCCACCAGTTTCTGTTCAAAGCTGCGGCCTGGCTTGGACGGAGCGATTGAGTGTCCAGTTCCGGATTTGTTTCAGGCAGGCTATTCCCGGCTTCATGCGTGCAGCTACGCCTGTGGTAGAATGGCGCGCCGATGCCTTCCGAATTGCCTCGACTCCTTGACGCCAATCTGAATCGGGCCTCCGAGGGACTCCGAGTCCTGGAGGATGTGGCCCGCTTCGTGGCGAATGACGGCCCTCTGAGCAGGGAACTCCGGGGCATGCGACATGCTCTCGCGGACCTCGCCAGGGCGGTGGACATCCGGTTGCTCTCCGCGAGAGACTCGGTCTCCGACGTAGGAAGGGAATCCGGGCTGAGGGTTGGAGGCGAGCGCGACCTCCTCTCGGTTGTGCGCGCCAACGCGAAGCGCACTGAGGAGTCGCTGCGTGTTGTCGAGGAGATAGCGCGACTCTCCGACAGCGGGATGACGCTGGACGCGGCAACGGCCGAGCGCCTTCGCTACGCCTGCTACGACCTGGAGAAGCGGCTGTCGGGTCGCGTGGTGCGAGTCGAGCGCGCCGCCCGGGTGGATGGACTGTACGTGGTCGTCGACCGGCAGGCGGCGGGCGACAGCTCTCTTGTTGACCTTGCCGAACAAGCAATCGCAGGCGGCGCCTCCGTGATTCAGCTTCGCGACAAGACCAGTGAACGTGGACAGGTGTACCGCGAGGCGGTCGAGCTCAACGCCGTGTGCCGCGAGCGGGACGCGGTCTTCATCATGAACGACTACTGCGACATTGCGGCCGCCGTGGGAGCAGCCGGTCTGCACATCGGCCAGCAGGACATGCCCCTGGAGGCCGTTCGCGGCGTGCTGCCATTGAACGCGATTGTCGGCGTGTCGTGCGAAGATGTAGAGGATGTGCGGCGCGCAGTTGCCGGCGGCGCCGACTACATCGCTGTGGGAGCTATCTTCCCAACCTTGCAGAAGGCGGATCACGTGCTGGCGGGGCTCGATGTGCTGAGAGAGTCCCGCGAACTGGTGGGCTCAATTCCCCTCGTGGCAATCGGGGGCATCACCCTGCAGAATGTCGTCGGCGTCATCGACGCCGGCGCGGACTCAGTGGCCGTCATCGGCGCGGTGATACTGCAGCCCGACGTGCGACAGGCTGCCGCACAGATGGTCGCGACGATTCAGGACGCGAAGGAGCGTGGTCAACATGGACAAGAGCCAGCTTGATGCGATATCAACCTCGGCGCACGAGTACTTCTCGGTCCAGAACCGGGCTCGGGAGCGGGCGTTGCCCCTGTGCCGGCAGTTGATTCAGAACAGCGGCACCGCGATTCGCTCGGCGCACCGGCAGGAGCCTGACGCCGCAAGGCTGCTCATGGACGCTAACAGGGAGTTGAATGAGCAGCTTCTTGCTGCGGTCGCGGAGAGCGATGAGATGCGGCAGGCGGGATTCATGCATGACGCCCAGAAGGAATACGCCGAGGCGTGCATAACCTTCGCGCTCATTCAGGGCGCCGCTATGCCCGGGGCCGATGAACTGAAGGTACCTATGCCGGCGTACCTGCACGGCCTGGGAGAGGCAGTGGGCGAGATGCGCCGCTACATACTGGACAGTCTGCGACGCGGCGATACCACCCGGTGTGAGTCGTTGCTGGAAACGATGGATGACATCTACGGTGTGCTGATGGCCATGGATTATCCCGACACAGTGACCCACGGACTGAGGCGAAACTCCGATGCCGCACGCGGGCTCATCGAGCGCACTCGCGGCGATCTGACGAACGCATTGAGACAGGACGCCCTCGAGGAGAGACTGGCCGCATTCGAGAAGCGAATCTGTTGACAAATCGAAGTGCTCAACCTAAAGTGTACGAACGCAATGTCACGAACGTGATGTGTGAGGCAAGGCGCTCAGGTCGGTGAGGCGCCTTTTCTCATGTACGTAAGGAGGACAGTTATATGAATCTCATGTGGGTGAGCGTGATTGCCGGCGTTGTCGGGTTCGCCGCTGTCGCGTACTTTGCGCGGTACGTACTGGCGCAAGATGAAGGGTCGAAGGCAGTAAGGGAGACCTCGGCTGCCATTCGGGAAGGCGCTATGGCCTTCTTGAATCGGGAGTACCGGACACTGGCTCTCGTCGTCGCCATTATCACCGTCATTCTGGTGGTGGTACCGGGACTGGGCTGGAAGGTCGCGGTGGCGTTTGTGTTTGGCGCCGTCTGTTCCATGGGAGCAGGCTACGCGGGCATGAACATGGCAACCAGGGCCAACGGCAGGACGTGCGCGGCTGCCGAGCACAGTCTTGATCAGGGACTGCGCGTCGCATTTCGCGGCGGCGCGGTCATGGGCCTCACAGTGGTCAGCATTGGCATCCTGGGCGTTGCCATACTGTACTTCCTGTGGCACAGGGACCCTTCATTCCTCGCGGTTATCCCCGCGTATGGAACCGGCGCATCTCTGGTTGCGCTCTTCGCCAGGGTTGGGGGCGGCATCTTCACCAAGGGTGCGGACGCAGGTTCCGACCTGGTGGGAAAGGTCGAGGCGGGAATTCCGGAGGATGACCCCCGCAACGCCGCGGTCGTCGCGGATAACGTGGGCGACAACGTGGGCGATGTGGCGGGTATGGGCGCCGACCTGTTCGAATCCTATGTGGAGTCCATCATCGCCACGATGACCCTTTCAATCGTGGTGGTAGCCTCGGGCATCGTGGGAGACCACGAGACCGCATGGCTCCTTCCCATGCTCATTGCCGCGGGAGGCCTCTTCGCCTCCATCATCGGTTGTTTCGTCGTGAGAGTCGGCGAGACCGTGGACATGGGCAAACTCCTGGCCGCACTGCGCCGGGGTACTTTGACGGCCTCCATTCTCACCGCCATTTTCGCGTTCCTTATTATCTACTTCCTGGATGCGAACATCGGCCTGTTCTGGGCGATGATTGCCGGACTTGTTGCGGGTGTGCTGCTCGGCGAGAGCACGAGCTACTTCACCTCATACGAGTTCAAACCGACACAGAGTATCTCTCACGCATCCACATCGGGTGCCGGAGCGACTATCATCCAGGGCTTCGCTGTTGGCATGCTGAGCACCTGGCCGGCGATTCTGCTTATCTCGGCCGCCATCCTCGCCGCCTTCCACTTCGGCAGCTTCTACGGGGTGGCCCTCGCGGCTGCCGGCATGCTGTCAACGCTGGGTGTGACCCTCGCGACCGACGCCTATGGCCCGGTTGCGGATAATGCCGGCGGCATCACCACCATGACCGGTCTGCCCGAATCGGTCCGGGAACGCACGGACGCCCTGGACTCTCTCGGTAACACGACCGCAGCGACCGGCAAAGGCTTTGCAATCGGTGCGGCTGCGCTCAACTCGCTGGGCCTCATACTGTCGTACGCCATCGCCACTCAGATCGTGACGATTACGAGCGCGGGGATACAGACTACCGTTCCCGGCGCACTCAGCCTTCTCAGCGCTCCGGTGCTCATCGGAGTGTTGCTGGGTGGTCTCATGCCGCCCGTGTTCTGCGCGATGACGATGCAGTCCGTGGCAATCACCACGGAGGCAATCATCGCGGAAGTGCGCAGGCAGTGGCGCGAGATTCCCGGCCTGATGCAGGGAACTACCAAGCCGCAGTATGGTCTGGCGGTCGACATCTGCACGAAGACGGCACTCCGCGAGATGCTGATCCCGTCCATCATGTCGATACTTGCTCCTGTCGTGGTGGGCATTGTGCTTGGCAAGTACGCCCTGGCAGGATTCCTCATCGGCGCGGTTGTCACCGGCTTCATCATGGCCGTCATGTTGAACAACGCAGGTGGCGCCTGGGACAACGCCAAGAAGTGGATCGAGTCCGGGAAGCTTGGCGGCAAGGGGTCCGACGCGCACAAGGCAGCGGTGGTTGGTGATACCGCCGGCGATCCGATGAAAGACACAGCGGGTCCATCACTCAACATCATGCTGAAGCTGATGTCGGTTATTGCCCTGATGCTTGCACCGGTCCTCATGAACTTCACAGGCATCATCTAGCGACTTCGCTCTGATATCCGAGACGGCCGGGCGACCCCATGGCGCCCGGCCGTCTCTTTGTCTGCGGAGGCTGCCGGATTGCTTTGTGACCCGTTCCGACGCGGTGCTACAATCACTCCGGCTATGGCTGACGCGATTGTCGTGACGGGTGCTCGCGAGCACAACCTCAAGAACATCGACGTTACTATCCCTCGCGGCAAGCTTGTGGTCATCACGGGCGTATCGGGTTCAGGCAAGAGCACGCTTGCGTTCGACACTATCTACGCTGAAGGGCAGCGGCGGTATGTGGAGTCGCTCTCCGCGTACGCGCGGCAGTTCCTCGGCCAGATGCGAAAACCCGACGTGGACCGCATCGAGGGGCTGAGTCCGGCCATCTCGATAGATCAGAAGGGGCCCAGTCACAATCCACGCTCCACCGTGGGCACCGTCACCGAGGTGTATGACTACCTTCGACTCCTCTTCGCCCGCATCGGGCACCCGCACTGCCCGACCTGTGGCAGGGAGATTCAGCGGCAGACGGTGCAGCAGATAGTCGACGCAATCATGGCGCTTCCCGCGGGCAGCAGGATACTGATCCTGGCCCCTCTTGTGAGGGACCGCAAGGGAGAGCATCAACAGGTGCTTCAGGACTTGCGCAAGAGCGGCTTTGTGAGGGTGAGGGTGGATGGAGAGGTTCATGACCTCTCGGAGAGCTTCGAACTCGACCGAAACAAGAAGCATTCCCTGGAGGCAGTGGTTGACCGCCTTGTGATTTCTCCGGGTGAGGATGCGACCAGGCTGGCTGACTCCGTCGAGACTGCCCTGAAGCTTGGATTTGGCGTAGTGCTGGTGCAGGTGCTTGATGGCGAGGAGATGCTTTTCTCGGAGCACTTCGCGTGCGTGCAGTGCGGAGTCAGCATCGGTGAGATTGAACCTCGCACGTTCAGCTTCAACAGCCCGCACGGCGCGTGTCCGGTGTGTACGGGGCTTGGCATGAAATGGGAGATCGACCCCAGTCTCGTCATCCCTGACCGTGACAGGAGCATTGACGAGGGCGCGGTGTCGCCGTGGTCGAGAAACGGGGAAATGTCCGTGTGGTACCGCAGCATGCTTGAGTCGGTCGCATTGCGGGATGGATTTGCTCTGGCCACTCCGCTGTGTGAGCTGTCTGAGGATCAGGTCAACACCATCCTCTATGGAGACAGTCGCGGACCGGTGCTCGCAACGTATGACGGGAGAAACGGTCTCGTTCAACGGTACGCACGGTTTGAAGGAGTGATTCCCAATCTCGAACGACGCTTCAGAGAGACCGACTCCGATGCGATGCGGATGGAGATCGGACGGTATATGTCCTCCCATCCGTGTCCCGCGTGTGGAGGGAAGCGGCTCAAGAGCGAATCGCTCGCCGTGAAGATAGGCGGCTTGCACATCATGGACGTGGCCGGGATGTCCGTTCTGTCCGCGCTGCAGTGGGCGGAGCACCTGCCAGAGTCCATCTCCTCACGCGAACTGGTGATAGCCAGCCAGGTGTTGAAGGAGATTCGCAGCCGGCTGGGATTCCTGAGTGGCATTGGCCTTGACTACATCACGATAGACCGGGCGTCGTCGACCCTCAGCGGAGGAGAAGCTCAGCGGATTCACCTCGCCACCCAGATAGGCAGCGGTCTCACGGGTGTTCTGTATGTGTGTGATGAGCCTACGGTGGGGCTCCATCCTGCCGATGATTCTCGACTCATTTCGACGCTGGAGCGCCTTCGCGACCTCGGCAACACGGTGCTTGTAGTGGAGCATGACGAGGCGATGATGCGGGCAGCGGACCACATCATCGACATTGGACCCGGCGCCGGCAAGTGGGGAGGACGGGTTGTGACCACGGGGACCATCGATGACATCATGGCCTGTGCGGATTCCTCCACCGGCAACTACCTCAGTGGAGCGCGGGTCATTCCTATGCCTGCATCGAGGCGCCCCGGCAGCGGCAAGACGATCGTAGTGCGGGGGGCGCGCGAGAACAATCTCAAGGGTATCGACGTCACGATTCCACTCGGGAAGTTCGTCTGCGTCACAGGGGTGTCCGGCTCCGGCAAGAGCACACTTGTCAACGAGATACTGTACCGTCGCCTCGCCCGCGATCTGTACCGCGCCAAGGAGAGGCCGGGTGCATGCGACGGCATCGATGGCATTGAGCATATCGACAAAGTCGTGGATATAGACCAGTCGCCGATAGGTCGCACGCCTCGCAGCAATCCCGTCACCTACACCGGAACGTTCACTCTCATACGAGAGGTCTTTGCGCAGGTTCCGGAGTCCCGGGCGCGCGGGTATGGACCGGGACGGTTCTCCTTCAATGTGAAGGGTGGGCGGTGTGAAGCGTGTCAGGGGGCGGGATTCGTGCAGATCGAGATGCAGTTCCTGTCCGACGTGACCGTGCCGTGCGAGGTCTGCGAGGGACGACGATACAATCGAGAGGCGCTTGAGATTCGATTCAAGGGGAAGACCATCGCTGATGTGCTCGACATGACCGTGGAAGAGGCGCTCATCTTCTTTGAGCATATACCGAACATCCGGCGCAGACTGGAGACGCTGCGTGATGTTGGTCTCGGGTACGTGAGCCTTGGTCAGCCCGCGCCTACCCTGTCCGGCGGCGAAGCGCAGCGCGTAAAGCTGGCCACGGAGCTGTCAAAACGGTCTACCGGAAACACCCTCTATATCCTCGACGAGCCGACCACTGGGCTCGCTTTCGCTGATGTCGACTGCCTGCTCAGGGTGCTCCAGCGGCTCGTCGACTCCGGCAACACGATGCTCGTGATTGAGCATCATGTTGATGTGATGAAGAATGCCGACTGGATTCTCGACCTGGGTCCGGGGGCTGGCGACGAGGGAGGCTGGCTGGTGACGACCGGCACTCCGGAAAGCGTTTCGCGCGAACCACAGTCACTGACCGGCCGCTATCTCAAGCCGGTGCTTGAGCGCCACAGACCTGATTCGGTTGCGGTCTGAGCAACCGACGCGGCGCTACAGGGGTGTAAGCCGACGTGTGCGGCACGAGCACCGCTGAGGACAGTGCTTGGTGGACGGCGGTGAGGCGCCACGGACTGGCAGCTGCCTCAAGTCCGTTGTCTACAGAGAGGTGAGTCCGTTCACGACGTCTGTAAGGTCGTCGAACGGAATGCACGTCAATTCATGCCGCTGGTAGTAGGAGAGGAGGTCGCCGGTGGCGAATACCGTATGCGCATGCCGCGACGCATACGAGTCCGATGTGCCGTTGCCGACGTACACCACCCTGTAACCTTCGCTCAGAAACAACTTGATGTACGCTTCCTTGAAGCCATCCTGAAGGATGGTGCCGTCGGGCGCCACGTACTGGACCTGGACGCCGTCGGCCTGGAAGCGGTTGGTTGCCGCGCGAACCTCAAGGCCCTTGACGCCAAGCGCACGCAGTATGGCTTCGATGTAGAACTGCAGACCGTTGCTCACTATCACGAAGCGGAATCCGCGATACGCGCTGTAGTCCAGCAACTCCCTGAATCCGGGCCTGATGCGCACGTTCTCGTCCAGCTTGCTCAGCAGGGTGGCTTCGTCCTCCTTGATCATGGCGAAGGCCCTCGTGTTGAACTCGCCGACGGTAATCCTGCCCTCTTTGTACTGCTGCAGTATCGAGCGCCAGTCTCCTGCGGCGTACGAGTCGAGGAGGTAGAAACTTGCATCCTCTTCTGTGATGGTGCCGTCGAAATCGCACTGGATTAGTGTCTTCTTCATAGTCACATGCGTGTGGCCCGTCTGTCAGGCGGGCCGGAAGTGATTGTAACACACGAGTGGGGCCGAGCTACGTTTGAAGCGTGAGGCTCACAGGGCAATGGTCAGACCCCATGACCCCGCCGAGGATGCCGGCGTCGACAACTGATTCACGGAGGTTCTCACTTACGAAGAAGTAGTCCAGGCGCCAACCGACATCGCGTTCGCGACTGCGTGTCTTCATGTCCCACCATGTGTAGTGGCCCCCGTCGGAATGGAACATGCGGAACGTATCTACGAAGCCGCTGGTGGCGAGGCGGTCCATCCACGCCCGCTCCTCGGGCAGAAAACCCGAGGTCTTCGTGTTCTCCTTCGGGCGCGCGAGGTCAATCTCCTTGTGCGCGGTGTTGTAGTCACCGCAGACGACAATCCTCTCCCCTCTCTCTCGCAGGTCAATGAGATGAGCAAGAAACGCATCGTAGAATGCCAGTTTGAATGCCAGCCTCTCGGGGCCCATCCCCCCGTTCGGGAAGTAGACGTTGAACAGCACGAATGAAGGGTACCGTGCGAACAGCACGCGCCCCTCCGCATCGAAGCGCTCGATACCGAATCCTCTCCGCACCTCCGCAGGCTGCTCGCGCGAGAAGATGGATACGCCGCTGTAGCCCTTGCGCTGGGCGAAGTCCCAGTAGACGTGGTAGCCGGAAGGACCAAGGAGGGCCGGTCCGAGTTGCTCCGGTAGAGCCTTGATTTCCTGCATGCAGAGTATGTCCGGAGAGATGTCCGTGAGCCATTGCAGCAACCCCTTCTTCTCCGCAGCTCGAATGCCGTTCACGTTCCAGCTCAGCAGACGCACGGTTCCCATGTTCGAAGGCAAGAGTAGCAGGTTGCCCGTGGGGTGACAATCAGAACGGGACTTGCATCGCATGCGTACATACAGCATTATTGAAAGTGTCAGGAGGGCGTCCATAATGGCCAGTGTTCGACTTCTCATCGCAGATGACCATGCGGTGGTCCGGCAGGGTATCCGGCAGATACTGGCCGATGCCCCGGAGCTGGAGATCGTGGCTGAAGCATCCAATGGCCTTGAGGCACTGGAACTGATGCGGACCACAGGTGTGGACGTGGTGATACTGGACCTGTCCATGCCCGGCCTGAGTGGGCTGGAGACGGTGAAGAAGATTAGGCAGGACTGCCCCAAAGTACCAATCCTGGTGTTGAGCATGCATCCGGAGGAGCAGTACGCGGTGCGGGTGATGCGGACCGGGGCTGCGGGATACCTCACCAAAGACAGTGCACCCGAGGAACTGGTTGCGGCGGTGCGCAGCATCGCCAACGGGCACAAGTATGTGACCTCGACGCTTGCTGAGCAACTGGCGCTGGAGCTTGAAAGAGGGAGTGACAGACCGCCGCACGAAGCCCTGTCGGATCGGGAGTACCAGGTCATGTTGCTCATGGCGGAGGGGCTCAGGGGTCAGGACATAGCGGAGCGCCTCACCCTCAGCGTGAAGACTGTCAGCACGTATCGCGCGAGACTGCTGCACAAGATGAACATGAGCACCAATGCCGAGCTCATACGCTACGCTTTAAGGGAGGGACTCGTCGACGCGTAGAGGGTGTAGGATAGACACTGACGGACTTGTACGCGGTATCCTTACAGCAGTATCGGCAGAATTCGTCTGGCAGACAGCGGCAGAAGTACACATAATGAGATGCTCGCTCCTGTGTGGGCGTGACGGGGGCGAAAGAAGAGGAGTGAGGCGCATGAGAGTCTATGTCGTTGACGATTCGCCGCTCGTGAGAGAGAGACTCGTGTCTCTTCTATCCGAGGTTGCCGGAGTAGACGTGGTAGGCTCTGCCGACAATGCGGAAGAAGGAATCGCCGGCATCGCGCTGAAGCAGCCGGATGTGGCGATACTGGACATTCGGATGCCGTCGGGGAGTGGTATATCGGTCCTGGAGGAAGTCAAGAAGAGAGACGATTCCCCGACCGTGATAATGCTCACCAACTACCCGTACCCGCAGTACCGCAAGAAGTGCATGGACGCGGGAGCGGACTACTTCTTCGACAAGTCGAGCGAATTCCACAAGGTTACCGAGGTCCTGTTACGCATGATTGAGGAGCGGGGCGAAACGCCGTCTTGATGTACCCGGGGGTATTGTGAGTCGACTGCAGTCGCGCCTTCGCTCCACGTGAAATGCAGGATTGCATACGGCCCGCACCGGCAGTGTGTGCCCGGGTTGGTGCGGCCCTGAGTAAACGGGCGGTGCATCTGAGAGTATGGCGGAGAGCAGTGACGGGAACGATGGGTGTGTCCGGGTCCTGCTGGTGGGGGATATCGGAGGCGATGCGAGCGCCGTTGAGTCGTGCCTGGGTGAGGTGAAGGAGTTTGAGACCTCGGCTGCCCGGGTGGGCACCCTTGCCGAGGCACGCGGCGCAATGGAGTCGGAGCGATACGACGTCGTGTTGCTGCATCTCCCCCCCGCAGACAGTCTCGGCGCGGAGACGCTTGAGACGTTCGTCGGCAACTCCGCCGGTGTTCCGGTCGTCGTGCTTGTGGGTGAGGGGGAAGTGGAGCACGGTATGGCCTGCGTCCGGTGCGGCGCGGCCGACTACCTCGTCACTGACACGCTGACGGCACGGGAGCTGTCGCACGCATTGAGATGTGCCACAGCGCGCTCCGGCCTCGAAGCAGGGCTGAGGGAATCAGAGCGGCAGTATCGCACCCTGTTTGAACACGCCGGCACCGCAACGATCGTTGCCGGCGAGGATACCGTCATTCGTCTCATCAATGAACGCGCCGAGGCGCTCTTAGGACACTCCCGCAGCGAAGTCGAGGGGCGCATGTCGTGGACGGACTTGCTGCCGCTCGAGGACGCCGGTCGTCTCGTGGCGCACGCACGGCGAATTCATCCGGTCACTCCCCTGGAATTCGAGACGCGGCTCATCCACGGGATGGGCGGTTCTCGTGCGGTCCTGGTCAACGTCGTGAAGGCGCCGGAGTCCGCCGGACTGATTATCTCGTTGCTCGACCTGTCCGTGTGCGACCAGGCGGAGTCCGACGTGAGAAGACAGAGGGAGTACTTTCGGTCCCTGTTCGAGAACTCCCCTGAAGGCATCGTGGCTTTCGACGGGGAGGGACTTGTAGTCGACATCAATCCGGCCTTCGAACGATTGTTCGGCTTCAAACTGGGCGAGATGGCCGGCAAGAGCGTCATCGATTTCATCGTGCCTCCTCGTTTCGAGACCGGCGCACGGCAGATACTTCACAACTCCCTCGCGGGCGGCTCGTACGTGCCCCGGGCCATGCGGAGGCGCTCAGACGGCTCCGAGGTGGCCGTCTCGATTCTCGGGGCGTCCGTCACGCTCGACGGCGAGCACGCGGGAGGATTCGGCATCTACCGGGACGTGAGCGCGCAGGTCGAGGCGCAAGCCCGTCTCGAAGAGGCGTTCATAGACCTGGTGGAGACCACGGCGCGCATGATGGAGAGCGTCGATCCGTATACGGCACACCACCAGCGGATGGTGGCGCGGTTAGCGGACGTGGTCGGACGGAGGCTGGGACTCGACGATGACAGTCTGCAGGGTCTCTATGTCGGGGCGCTTCTGCACGATGTTGGCAAGCTGAGTCTGCCGAGTACCATTCTGACCAAGCCCGGCAGACTGACGCCGCAGGAGTGGGCTCTCATCAGGTCCCATCCCCGCAGAGGCTACGACATCCTGGTTGATGCGAAGCTTCCGTGGCCGGTTGCGGATATGGCGCTCAGGCATCATGAGCGCCTGGACGGTTCGGGCTATCCAGACGGAATCGCGGGAGACATGCTCAGCCTCGAGGCCCGGATTCTTGGCGTCTGCGATGTCGTTGAGGCCATGAGTTCAGATCGCCCGTATCGGACCGGGTTGCCGCTTGAGGCAGTGTTGCGGGAACTGGCCGAAGGCTCGGGGGGGAAGTACGACTCCCGGGTGGTTGAAGCTGCAAAGAATGCGATTCAGAACGGAGAGTTCACTCTCGGTGTGAGCTACAGCGTCTAACGTTGAACTCACGGGAGCACCTCGAATGCGGGCAGTGCGGGAATGGAGCAGAAAGACGGGTTGACGTGCCCGGTGAAGGGTAGGCGGCCTTTGCCCTGTCGCCGTGAACGATGCGCAGCGACAGGGATGAGGGGCACAAGAGAATGACGAACAGGCTCAGAGTGCTGCTCATAGAAGACATCGAGGAAGATGCCGCGCTCGTACTGCGCCAACTCCGCACGGCCGGATATGAACCGGAATCTCGCCGTGTGCAAACCGAGGATGAACTGCTTGATGCGCTGTCCCAGTCGGAATGGGACGTGGTCATCTCTGAGTACAAGATGCGGCGATTCAGTGCGCCGGACGCTCTGCGCATCGTGCTGGACCGTGTGAAGGACCTCCCCTTCGTGGTCTTCTCCGGCACAGTTGGTGAGGATGTGGCTGTCGAATGCATGCGCGCGGGCGCTGTCGATTTCCTTTCCAAGAACCGGCTGTTGCGGCTTGGACCTGCCGTCTCGAGGGAAGTGCTGGCAGCGTCCGGCCGGCGCGCCCGGAGGAGCGCTGAGAGCGCATTGCGCAAGAGTGAAGCCAGCGCCCGCCAGATAGTCTTCGCGAGCAACGAAGGGATACTCATAGTGGACGGCACACTACTCGTTCGCTATGTCAATCCTGCCGCCGAAGTGATGCTTGGCCGTACTGCAGGCGCGCTTGTCGGTCACGAACTCCCCTTTGCCCTGTGTGGAGATTCCAACGGCGGTGAAGCCGGTTTGGTGTCCGCAACAGGCGCGGCCCTCACCGTCGAGGTGAGGACATCCCGCATCGACTGGGCCGGCGAAGACTCGACGCTTGTGGTTCTCCACGATATCACCATGAGAAAGCGGGTGGAGACGCAACTGAAGAACTCGTTTGTGAATCTGGCCGACACCCTGTCCAGGGCGATGGCTTCGCGCGATCCGTACACTACCGGCCACCAGCAACGTGTTGCCGGACTGGTGGTGCAGGTTGGCACGAGGATGGGACTGAATCAAGAGCAGTTGTGGGAATTGCGCCTGGGAGCACTGCTACACGACGTTGGGAAGGTGGCGGTTCCGGAGCGACTGTTGACCAAGCCCGGGAGGCTCACTGCTGAGGAGTTCGACATAGTGAAGACGCATTCGCAGGAGGGATACGAGATTCTCAGGGAATCCGGTCTCCCCACTGCGGTGGCGTTGATGGCCTTGCACCACCACGAGAGTCTCGATGGTTCGGGGTATCCTCAACACCTGCCGTCCGAATCACTGAACTTGGAGGACCGCATCCTGATTGCGAGCAATGTGTTGGAGTCGCTGACGTCGTTCAGGCCGTATCGCAGGGCATTTGAGATTGGTTCCGCGGTATCCATGCTGGTCGCGGAGAGCGGCACTCGATTTGACCCGGCGGTCGTGTCGTGCCTGACGGAACTTGTGGAAAAAGGCGAATTCGTTCCGGGAGGAAGGTGAGCGTTTACAGGTGATTGCCAAACGGCTACCATGTGCGGAGAGTCCCGGGTCTTTGTGAGGTGTGTGGTATGGCGATGGTTGTGAAAGAACTGCTTCGCATTATGGCGGAGAAAGAATCATCCGACCTCCATCTTAGGGTTCCTGCCCCTCCGATGCTGCGTGTGGACGGAGAACTCGTTGCGGCGGAAGGGCTGGCGCGGTTGTCTCCCGGTGACGTCGAGGAAGTGTTTCGGCAGTGCACAACTGCTGACCAGCAAAAACGATTCCGTGAGGAGCTTGAACTTGATTTCGCGTACAGCGTGCCGGGGTTAGCCCGATTTCGCGTCAACGTGATGCAGCAGCGCGGCACACTGAGCATCGCGTTTCGCCGCATCCCTTTCGGGATCCCGACACTCATGGAGTTCGGCCTGCCGGATGTGTGCAAGACGCTCATCTTGAAGCCAAGGGGCCTTGTCCTGGTGACGGGTCCGACGGGGAGCGGCAAGAGCACGACGCTTGCTGCGATGATTGACTTTCTGAACGACACTGAAGCCAGGAACGTTATCACGATTGAGGACCCGGTTGAGTTCCTGCATAACAACAAGAAGTGCCTCATCGCGCAGCGAGACCTTGGCGATGACACGAAGTCGTTCGCAAATGCACTGAAGCATGCACTGCGACATGACCCGGACGTGATCCTGGTGGGAGAGATGCGGGACCTTGATACCATCTCCACGGCCATCACGGCCGCGGAGACCGGGCATCTCGTCCTTGGCACGCTTCACACCGTCGATGCAGTGCAGACTGTGGACCGCATAATCGACGCGTTCCCTCCTGAACACCAGCATCAGATTCGGCTCCAGCTTTCACAGGTTCTCGAGGGGGTGTTATCTCAGACGCTGGTGCCCAAAGCGACCGGCTCAGGACGGGTTAGCGTATTCGAGATACTAATCGCGAATGGGGCGGTCCGAAACCTCATCAGGACGAACAAGACGTACGAATTGCCCAGTGTGCTCCAGTTAGGCCAGAAGGAGGGCATGCAGTCACTCAACCAGGCGCTGGCTCACCTGGTGAACACACGCGTAATCAGCTCAGACGAGGCCGTGAGGAAGAGCAGCGAACCCGAACAGCTGCAACGCCTGATTCACGGGTATTGATGGGTACCGAAGCAACGTACGCACAGGTGGTCCTCCTCTGGACCGTCAGGACGGCGATTCTCGCGCTGGCGGCAGCGCTTTTGGGGTGGTTGGGTATCTCGGTCCTCGACGTCCTCACCCCCGGAATCCATCATCGCCAGCGAGTTGGTGAGCACCCATTGTCTGTTGGCCTCTTCATTGCGGGCTTCATGATACTGATCGGCCTCGTCATCCACGGAGCGGTGACGGGCCCCGTCCTGGTTGGGTCAGGACTGCTGAGAAGCGTCCTGGACCCGGTACGGCTCGGTCTGATTGCCATCAGCTTCTTTGTGAGCCTTCTCCTCGGCGTTCTGCTGCTACGCATGGTGGACAAGCTCACCCCCGGCATACGCTTCTCGTGTGTTGATGAAGACCCCCTTGCTGTGGGAGTGTACGTGTTCGGCTATCTCGTATTCTTCGGCCTGATTCTGCATGGCGCTCTTTCGATGCCTCTCTAGGATGCTTCGTGCAAGGGCGGCGCTCATCGCGCTGTGCGGCGCAGTACTGCTGGGCTTCTGCCCTATCTCGGTAATGGCGACTCCGACGGGCGACTACTACAAGGAAGGCGGCGAGATATTCGACGACTGGGACATCTGCCGGACGCGCGCGGACGGTCGTGACGGGTTTCTCAAGTACGTGGCAGGTCGCTTCGAGCCAGTGATCGTCGCTGAGAGTCTCGGCGCCAACGCGGAACGCGCCTATGCCCGCGGCATCCAGTTCGGTGTGCAGTATGACGACGTGACGCAGCGCGCCGAGGCCATATTCGCTTACGCGCGCGACCGTGTGCGATACACATCTGACAGCTCGCAGTTCGGCCACGCCGAGTTCGCCCAGAATGCCGACGAACTGCTCGCGGTAGTAGACCAGGATGGGTTCGCCTATGGCGACTGTGAGGATTATGCTTTTCTGCTGGGCGCTATGTACGTCGGGGCTGGAATTCGTTCCGCAATCGTCCTGGGGCCCGATCATGCTGCTGCCCTGGTCTACCTGCCGGACTACCCGCGGGCCAATCGGTTTCTCAGGGTGAACGGTGAAACCGGCTGGATCTGGGCCGAGGCGACCGGCGGTACCAACCCTCTCGGATGGATGCCTGAGAGCTACATGCGTGTGCCTCTTGACGCTTATGAGCTTGAAGACAGCGGCTCACCGCCGGCAGCGCTGCCGGACAAGCCCACCACAACGGTGCCGCGCCGTGGCGGCGAAGGCTTCTCTTTGCCTGTGTCTCCCTACCTCCTCATCCTCTTTGTCCTGTGGCTCCTGTCGTCTCTGGGGCGCCGACGCTCCGCCTCGCGGAGGTAGCCAGGCAAGTCCAGGCTGATGACGGCGCTCCTCGATCGTGGCGTGGGCGCGTCTGCTTCGCGTTGATAAACCGAGAAGTGGTTGTTACAATCCACAAGACCCCCTATGCAAAGTAATGACTACAACCGTGCGTGCACGGGGAAAGGAGACACGATCAGGATGCCGAACATTTTGCCACCTCAGGTAATGGGATTCATGAAGCGGGCGGAGGAGGACTACGAAGGGTTCTGGGAGGATGCCGCCATCGAGGCGATGGATGATATCTACTGGTTCAAACAGTGGGACACGGTGCTCGAGAGCAACTATCCCACATTCAAGTGGTTTACCGGCGGCCTCACCAACATGTGCTACAGCTGCGTGGACTACAAGGTCGAGCAGGGGCTCGGCATGAAGGCCGCCTTCATCGCGGAGGATGGTGACACCGGCGTTACCCGGACCGTCACGTATCTCCAACTGCTGGAGATGGTGAAGAAGTACGCCGCTGCGTTGCGCGGAATCGGCGTCAAGAAGGGCGACCGCGTGGCCATCTACATGCCGATGGGAATCGAGGCCGCCGTCGTCATGCTCTCATGTGCCCGCATAGGCGCAATCCACATGGCCATCTTCGCAGGCTTCTCGCCGGGCGCGGTGGTAGACAGGCTCGCCCTGACCGGAAGCAGATACATCTTCGCGCAGGATGCGGGGACGCGGAGAGGCAAGCCGGTCCCTCTTAAGGTCAT
>Ga0351850_1080_pt1 | contig 34922 bp, 26 predicted proteins | sample TotcelHFGM3001N4_FD_206796 | JGI IMG/M metagenome (GOLD analysis project Ga0351850, IMG submission 206796) | Enriched cells from coal bed in the Powder River Basin, Montana, United States - Total cells FGM rep1 HSBNCT.FGM.300.1.N4 ...
GATTTTGCATTAATTAATAGGTTTGATTTTTACGTATACATGTAACACTTAAGCCCTTTCTATGAGATTGGCTTAAGCGTTTCTAGGCCGTTTCCTCCAGGCCGGACGTCAAGTTCTGCAGGCGGTGAACCCCAAACGGGTATGGGCAAAATCTGGATTCAAAAAATTGGAATATAACGTAAAAGCGCGCTTATCAGGGCGGTTTTTTGTTATCTTTTCTTTAAAAATTGCATAAAGAGTATATAGATTGGTATACAAAGCCCCCTTCAATCGTTTATAATAGTTGTAACCAGGCTCGCTTGAAAACGATGGAGTACAAAATTGACTGATTTTTTTGATGTTATCAAAAACAGCATATCGCAATTTGAGATTAAAGACTTAATCGATATTTTACTTGTGGCCATTGTATTTTACAGCATACTGAAAGTGACCAGCAAGACGCGCGCTATGCAGGTATTGCGCGGCTTCGGCATTATGCTTATCATCTCCAGGATCTGCGCGCTTTTGCGGCTGGAGGGCATTACGGCGCTTCTCGATTATGTGATCAATGCCGGCGCTTTGGTGATCGTCATACTTTTCCAGCCGGAGCTAAGGCGCGCGCTCGAGCGCGTAGGGCAGGGGCGATTGTTCGATCTTACCGATACGACCATGGAAGACGCCTCAAAATGTATGGAGAATATATTAAAGGCGCTTTTAAACCTCGCCAAAACACATACCGGCGCGCTTGTGGTATTTGAGCAAAAGACGTCCCTAAAGGACGTTACGGAAAGCGGCACGCTTTTAAATGCAGGCATAACCTCCGAGCTTTTGGAAAACATATTTTTCCCCAACGCCCCGCTGCACGACGGGGCTGTTATCATAAAAGGCGCGAAGATCATCGCGGCGGGCTGCTTCCTGCCGTTAAGCGACAGCCGGTATATCGATAAGGAACTGGGCGCAAGGCACAGGGCGGGACTTGGCATCTCCGAGATATCGGACAGCGTGACCATTATCATCTCCGAGGAGAGCGGCGTGATCTCCATTGCGAAGGACGGGGTGCTGACGCAGAACGTGGATATCAAGACGTTAAAGGGCATTCTCGAGGAGATTTACGAGAAAAAGAACATAGCAAAGTCTTTGAACCTTATCAATAAAAAGAAGGGGGATAAGGCCAAGTGAATATATTTAAATTTTTACTGCATCTGGTACGGAACAACATCGCTTTGAAGATCATAGCGGTAGTGTTGGCCGTGATCCTCTGGAGCTATGTGATGGCGGATACGAATATACAGAGGAGCAAGACGGTAGACAGCGTCCCATTAAAAATAGAGAACATGCAGGAATTACGCAATAAAGGCCTTACCATTTCCGAAGACCTCTCCAGGATCGCCGAGAATGTCTCTGTGCAGCTCTCTGTCATGCAGAGGGATTTAAAGCTGGTGAATAGCGGAAACGTCACGGCTTCTGTAGACCTGGCAAGAATCAACGGCAAGGGCGAAATCGATCTGAAGCTCACGGGCACTACGAAATACGGCACGATCCTCGGTATAACCCCGGCCAGTGTGAAGATAACAGTAGACGACTACGTCAAAAAGACGATCCCGGTGGAATGCATTAAAACGGGTGTGGCCAATGCGGCCTATTTTGTGGGTGAACCGCAAATCTCCCCGAATGTTTTGGAAATTACGGGCGCCCGGATAGATGTGGAAAAAGCCGCCTCGGCCGTCTGTACGGTGGATCAGTCCATATTGACCGAGAGCGTAAATCAAAGCTTCAACGTGACGCTGCTCGATGCAAATAAACAGCCGCTGACGAGTTCGGCCTATTTTGACAACCTGCCTTCCGTAATTGTCAAGATCGAAGTGCTGCCCAAGAAGACGGTGAGTATCAATGCCATGGCTTCGGTTTCCAATACCGCCAAAATAAAGGAAGGCTATGAGATCACGGGCGTAACGGCAGAGCCCACGCAGATACAGATTGCCGGACGCGAAAGTGTATTAAAGAGTATAAACGAAGTCTTTTTGGAAAGTATAGACGTTTCAGGCGCATCCGAAAACATTGCGGTGAATGTAAAGCCCAAAAGTATAGACGGCGTAAGGTTTATAAACGGAAGCGATATAAAAGTTCAAATCACTATCGCGCAAAAGCAGGTCAAAAAGAATTTACAGGGCGTCCGTTTGTCCTATATCAATAAGCCTTCCGGGCTGAAGGTCACGTTAAATCCCGTCCATATAGACGTTTTACTGGAGGGCGGCGCCGTAGACATGGATATGCTGTACGGCTACGACATCATCGCCTATGTGGACTTAAAAGGCCTTGGAAAAGGCGCGTATACGCTGCCGGTCATCATCGATAAAACGGACAGCGGCTTAAAGGTTACTTCATCCGTGGATAAGGTGAAGGTAACGTTGAAATAATTGCGCCATGCAAATATTTTCATTTCGATACGGGAATAATTGCATTTTAGTGCCTATAATAAAATAAATGGTAAACGGTTTACGAAGAGTAAGCCCCGATTATTTACAAAAGCTGAACCGAAGGTATAAAAATGCCGCTCTATATAAGGGAAATACGTCTGGGTCTTGACGAAGAGGAAGACGAACTCCTTCCTAAGGCCGCACAAAGAATTCAAATACGAAAAGAGCAGATCGTAAAGTATAAAATCGTCCGGCAATCCATAGACGCCCGCGACAAAGGCGATATCCATTTTAAGTACGGCGTTGCGCTGTATTTGGCTGATGCGCGGGAAGAAATATGCATTTCCCAAAGGACGGGCGCCGAATATTTAAAAGAAGAGTATCCGGCGGAAATACCGGCTGGCCAAACACCGCTCTATAAACGCCCTGTGATAGCAGGCGCGGGCCCGGCCGGCCTTTTTTGCGCCTATCTTCTTTCAGTCTACGGATTTTCACCCCTGCTGATCGAGCGGGGCAAAGGAACAGACGAGCGGATATCGGATTTCGAGGCCTTGAACGAAAAAGGCGTATTGGACCCCGAGAGCAACGTATGCTTCGGGGAGGGCGGCGCAGGGGCTTTTTCCGACGGTAAACTCACGACGCGCATAAAGGACGCAAGGGCGGGGACCGTGCTGAAGCTTCTCATCAAGGCAGGGGCGCCTGAGGACATACTGTACGCAGCCAAGCCGCATATGGGGACGGAGAATATCCGCCAAGCTGTAAAAGCCCTGCGGGGGATGATAGAGGAAAACGGCGGGGACGTGCGCTTCAATACCTGCCTGTCTGACTTGACCATAGCGGAAGGCGCGCTGGCCACGGTCACCTTCCGTTCGGCCGGCCATATGGAAGAGGAGGCTGCGGATATACTGGTGCTGGCCACCGGGCACAGCAGCCGGGATACATATGCGCTTTTAAAGGAAAAAGGCGTAGCGCTTCATAAAAAGCCTTTTGCGGTAGGCCTTAGGATAGAGCATCCGCGGGAGTTGATAGACGCTTCGCAATACGGCCGTTTCTTTGCCCACCCAAGGCTCGGCGCTGCGGAATACCGCATGACTTCCCGCTCCGGGAACAGGGGCGTATACACGTTTTGCATGTGCCCGGGAGGCCTCGTTATAAACGCCTCCAGTGAAGAGGGGCATACGGCCGTTAACGGTATGAGCTATTACAAGAGAGACCTTGAGAATTCCAACAGCGCCATCGTCGTGACGGTCGGGACGGACGATATCCCGGGAGACGAACTGGCCGGAGTGGAATTTCAGAGGCGGTGGGAAAAGGCATGCCACGCGGCAGCGGGCGGGTATGGCGCGCCTTGCCAGAGAACGGAGGACTTTTTAAAAGGGCGCAAGACGAAATCGTTCGGTATTGTGCAGCCCACCATAAAGCCCTGCGCCGCAGCGGCGGACATAAACGAATGCCTGCCTGGCTTCGTGCTGCAGGGGTTGAAAAGCGGCATTGAGGATTTTTCCCGCAAGCTCAAAGGGTTTAATATGCCGGACGCGGTTTTGACCGGAGCCGAGACGCGGACGTCCGCGCCTGTAACCATTCCGCGCGGCGACAGCCTGGAAGCCGTTGGCGTAAAAGGGCTGTATCCCGCGGGCGAGGGCGGCGGGCACGCCGGAGGCATCGTATCCGCTGCCGTGGACGGTTTAAAAGTAGCGGAGGCCATTATCGGGAAATACAAACCGCACTACTATTAAGAAGGCTGTAGAAAAGTCCCAAATACGAGGGCACTGAAAAAGTATCTACCTGTCATTCTGAAGGAGCAAAGCGACTGAAGAATCTTTGTAATTACAGCACCTTTTAAGATTCTTCGCTGCGCTCAGAATGAAAAAATATGTGTTTTTCAGCAGCCTCAAATACAAGGCATTATGAGCATTGCGAACGCAGGTGTAGTTCAACTACTCCGAAGGAGCAAGCGGAAAAATAACGCAGTAGTTGGGTTTTCTCTACTGCCTGAAAAGGAGATAGCTTGAAAAGGATCAATATATTTGTAGGAAACTACGGGAGCGGCAAAACGGAGCTTGCCATAAACGCCGCGCTAAAACTAAAGGAAGAGCATGAGGAAGTGGCGCTGGCGGATATAGACATCGTAAATCCATATTTCCGCTCCTCCGAGCACAAGGAGATGCTGGAGGGAAAGGGGATACGGGTGCTGATGCCCGAATACGCCAATACCGCTGTGGATCTGCCGACGCTGCCTGTGGGAATCTATTCCGTATTTACAGGCGATGCTTATGCTGTTCTGGACTGCGGAGGCGACCCGGCCGGCGCTACCACACTTGGCGCGCTAAAGCCCCATATTGAAAAGGCCGGGCAGGATACCCAGGTGTATTTCGTATTGAATACCCGCCGCCCGCTTCAGGAGACGGCGGCTCAGGCGATAGAAATGGTACGGGCTATCGAGCACGTTTCGCGCATAAAGGTCACGGGCCTTATAAACAACACGAATATCGCGAACGAAACCACCTTAGAGCCGCTTTTGGAAGGACGGGAAATAGCCAATCAGGTATCGGCGGCGCTGCAGATCCCCGTTTCCTATGTCAGCGGCAAGAAGGAAATTTTGGATGCGTACCGGAAGGCGTTTCCCGAAGAGGGAGACAAGCTCTTTGAAATAAGCATTTTTATGCGTCCGTACTGGATGGAAAGCTAACTTAAGCTTATCACAAAATCGGCTTTTGGCGAATAAAATGCTCTATCCATGTATCTATTGCATTTGGCGTATAAAAATTATAATATGGTAAAAGGCATTGTTTTTTGTTGGGAATTGTTGAAAAAAGTAGAACCCCCAATCGATCAAAGCCGTGTGATTTTCTTTTAAGGGAGGCAAACATGAACCTGTACGGCAATATTTTGGAGACGATAGGCAAAACGCCGCTGGTCAGGATAAACAGGCTGTTATCAAAAAAAGGCGTTGAGATTTACGCAAAGATAGAGGGAACAAACCCCACCGGCAGCATCAAGGACAGGATCGCGCTGAAGATGATAGAGCAGGCCGAATCCGAAGGCGTGTTGGTGAAGGGAAAGACCATCATAGAGCCGACTTCCGGCAATACGGGCATCGGGCTCGCCATGATCGGCGTAGTGAAGGGCTATGATGTGGAGATCGTGATGAGCGCCGCCGTGTCGGTAGAGCGGCAGAAGATGATAAGGGCTTTCGGCGCGCGCGTGACGCTTACCGAAGCTTCTGAAGGAACGGACGGGGCCATACGGCATGCGCGGGAATTGCTTGCAAAAAATCCGGACAAATACTTCATGCCCAACCAGTTCTCCAATAAATTCAATAAATATGCGCACTACGAAACAACGGCCGAGGAGATCGTGCAGGATACGGGCGGAAAAGTGACGCATTTTGTTTCCGCTCTCGGCACATCGGGCACCATTATGGGTGTAGGCAAGCGTTTAAAGCAATTAAACCCCCAAATAAAGGTCGTATCCGCGCATCCTGTGAAGGGGCATTACATACAGGGCTTAAAGAATATGGAAGAGGCCATTGTGCCCAGCATATATAACCCGGATTACATCGACGAGACCATTATGGTGGAGACGGAAGAGGCTTTTGAGATGGCGCGGCGCATCGTGCGGGAAGAGGGGATATTCTGCGGCATGTCCTCCGGGGCGGCCATGCTGGCCTCTGTGAAACTGGCGCAGGAGATCGATAGCGGACTCATTGTCTGTATTTTCCCGGACAGGGGCGAAAAATATCTGAGCACGGATCTTTTTAAACTGGAATAACAGCATATAAAAGAAAGGGGTATTTTTATGACTTGCTGGTTTTGCGGAACAGCGGAAGCACAGGAGAATAAAGCCGTAAGGCTGCAGCTCTACGGGGAAGTGGAGGCATCCGATGCGGATGAGAACAAAAAGCGGATCGCATACAGCACGCAAACGTTCGATGTGCCCCGTTGCGCAGAATGTAAAAAAAAGCACAGACGCTCCAGGCTCTATATCGTTTTATGCCTCGCGATGGCCGTACTGATGCTGGCGGCTGCGGTATGTGCGCTGGCCGGCATACCCGGATGGCTCTGGGGGCTGGTTTTGGGACTCGGCACAGGTTTTTGCGCCATGTTCTTCGCCTTAAGGATGATGACGCTCAAAGGCATCAAAAAAGAGTCCGATGCCAAAAAAGATTATCCCGAGATTGTGGATCTTCTTTGTAAAGGCTATAAATTCGGCAAACGCCCTTCCTACGAGGAGATCGTCCGTCCGAACGGGACCGCGCTGGAAGTAAGAAAGAACAATCCGCCAACAGATACGGACGCGGTTTAATAAAGATTTTAACATAAAGGCAACTATCCGCGAAACTTAAGGAAGCACTGATTAATACGCCATCATGTCATTCTTAAGGGAGCGCAGCGACTGAAGAATCTTTGTAATAAGGCCATTTTTTAAGATTCGTCGCTTCGCTGGAGAATGACAAAAAGAGAGTTTTTCAGTGTTTCCTTAAAAAAGTTTTGCTTTATTTGCCTTTATTTTTCGTATACGTTGGATTCATTAAAAGAGCGTTAAACCACGGAGATATCCAATAATTATATATTATGCATGAATTATACATATTTCCTCGACAATATTTGCTTTGTATTTTAAAGATATGGGCAATCGGCAAATCACAATTCGCATAATATTTGCAGTGTTTTTTTGCGCGTCATCATGCCATTACCAGTATTATAAAGGAATATTAAGATTATTTTATAAAATTGTTTGATTTTAATCCAACAATTTTATAAAACTGTTTACATTTTTGAGCACATATTGTAGTATGGAAATGCACCTCTAACGGACAGCTTTATGCAAATTAGTATCTATTTACCTGGAAGCTATGAAGATACGAAGTAATATGGGCGCATTTTCGTATCAGAGCAAAAGGCGCAACCGGCCAGGCGTTTTTCTAAGAATAGAAGACCGCGTGGTTTTTTTATTCTTCTTCCTAACCGTTTTATTATCTTACAAAATTTATTTAAAATGTACAAAGGAAAGAGGGTAAACTTATGAAGTGTTTAAAGCGTCTGACTTTCTGTTTGGTTTCATTCGCGCTGATAGCGGGAATATTCGCATTGGCGCCATTGGCTGCAAAAGCAGACAGCGTGCTGGCCAGCGACACATTTTCAAGTATCGGTTCAGAATGGAGTACCGACCGCTATGCGCCGGACGGATTTGATTCCGAATCTTTTGACGGCAACAGGCGGCTGGAAATCAGCATCGGGCCAGATAATGCCGTCGAACAGCGGACTGACAAAAGTTATTTCCGCGATACGCAGGGCAGGCAAAGAACGCTCGATAAAAAGGGTGTGTATCCGTGGAAGGCGTCTGCGGAGCTCTATATCAGCGCCGATATGCTCGGCGGCAGCACACTCAGAAGGACGGACATGTGGATTGGCACCAAGGAAAATGCCACAAATAATGTAACGCATTGGGCCATCGTAGGCATGAAGCGCGGCCCGGCTTCGGCCTTGGAAAACACCGCGGAGGGAAGAGACCCGACTGCCGGAGACATCGAAACGAAGTGGCGCTATTGGGATTCCGTCACCGACACATGGACGGAATCCGGCAAGGCCGTTACAGGCGGCTGGCATATGCTCTCCATCGTCGGGGGCGAACAGGAGATACGCTACCTGATAGACGGAGAGGATATCGGAGGATATTCCCTGGGAGTCGATTCGTATCCCGGCATCGTCTATATGCAGGCATATAATTTCGGGCTGGCGGGAGAAGGTTTGGACGATGTAGTATGGACCAACGGAAGCAAGAACTACAGGGTATACTGGGATAATTTCAAGCTGGAGGATGTTTCTCCCGCAAATATTCTGGTAGACTGCGGCTTTGACCAGGACGACGGGGAACTCATCCCGCTCGCAGGCGGTAAATGGGCGCAGAAGGGCTATAACGCCTTTTCCACCATACAGGCCGCCATTGACGCCGCGGAGGAAGACGACACCGTCTTTGTAAACGCGGGGACCTACAATGAAGAGGTACGCCTGAAAAAAGGCATAAAACTTTATGGGCCTAATCACAACAAGAATCCCAATGTCAGCGGGGAATGGGACGAAAGCAACAAAGCCATTCTTACCGGCGGGATCATAAGGGATTCCGAAACCCATGACCTGGATGGCGTTGAAATAAAGGGCTTGGATATTCACGATAAAGGAATCAAAATTGAAGGTTGGATCGGATCCACCTATCTGGGTTTGAAAGACTTTATAATATCCAACAACCGGTTTGACAATATCGACGTGCCTCAGTATGCAGCCATACATTTCAACCTGGCGCCTGCTGAGCGGGTAGAAAACCTGGAAATAACGAATAACCGGATAACGAATGTTATCGGGCTGGATGCTTCCGGTATGAACATATCCGATTGCAAGGGAACGGTAAATGTAAATGACAACTATGTAGAAGGCGTAAGACACTCCTGCATACAGTTTACATCCAGTGCAACCGGCACTTTAAACGTCAATGGAAATATACTGAAAGACTGGGACACCGATTCGTTAAACGGCGGGAGAGCCCTTCGGTTTAACGGCCTCGCCGCAACCATAACGGCACACCAAAACGTGATGAAGAAGACAGGCCCAGTGAATGATATCATTAAGATCTCGAGCTGCGGGCCTATGGACGCCACGCACAACTACTGGAACAGCGCTGAGCCTGATTTTACAACAGCGTTAATCGGCAGCGCAGAATACTTCCCGTGGTACAAGGATGAGGGACTGACAGACCTTACCGAAATGGATGAAGATATCTGGGTAGACGACAGCTTTACCGCGGCAGATGGTGCATATTTTGCCCTTGCCAACGGGAAATACGTTAAGATGGGCGAAAATGCGTTTATTACCGTAGAGGCAGCGGTCCAGAAAGCTGCAGCGGATACCGATACGGATGATGACACCATCCGGGTGTTGGCCGGAACGTATACCCCGCCCAGGATGGCCATTGCGGAGAATGTGGAAATCATAGGCGTGCCCGACGGAGCCGTGAAGCCGGTCCTTACCGGCAATGCTACAAACTCCAAGCTCTTCTCGCTTTCCGTTGCGGGTGTCGAGCTGAAGCTTAATAACCTCGAGATGCGGCTGGGCGCGAACGGCCAATCGCTCATGGACCTCTCCAGAGGAAAAATGGTTATAGAAAACTGCGCTTTCAATAAAGCTACGGGTGTTGACTATGGCTATAACCTGATCACGGGCGGGGGACTTTCCGCGGCCACTGTGGAGTTTAAAAACAACGTGGTAAACATCCCCTTCCGCGCAGCCATTACAGCCATCGGAAACGACAGCGTCATTACGGATAATGAATTTAACATTAACAGCGAGACCTATCCCGGCGATATCACGAAGAGGACAAGCGTGCTGTCGCTCATAGCGGATGAACATACCGGCGATATTACCGTTACGGGCAATACGTTCAGAGGCGCAAACCGCGTGCTGGCCGTGGACAATGCCGAGGACATGCCGGCGAATAAATTGATATTCAACCAAAATAAATTCATCGATACACGCTATGCGTTCGAGCTGAGCACAGCGGAGAATCTCGATGACGGCACATATGACATCTCCCGCAACTATTACATATTCGGGGCATTGGTAACGTCGCCGAGAGTACAGGATGCGGAAAGCGCCGGGGACGCCCTGGGCGGATTTACAGCCGCTTATAACACGGCTGCCTCGAATTCCGTAGTAACGGTAGCTCCGTTCTATCTGGACGAAGCGATGGCAACCCTTTCCGTATTGGATAATGACATCTGGGTGGACGACGGCTTTACCGCGATGAACGGCGATTATTTCGCATTGCCCAGCGGGAAATACGTACAGATGGGCAGGAACGCCTTCACGGCTATGCCCGCTGCCGTAAAGAAAGCGGAGAACGGCGACACAATCAGTGTTTTACCGGGAACTTATGTATTAGATCCCGATACCACCTGGTCGGCCGGCGGTCAAACGGGCTGGTATCTGCCTATCGTGCAGAACGGTTTGACGCTTCAGGGCGTGAATGATGCCGGTGTGCCGATAGCGGCAAAACCGGGATTGACGACAGACCTGCCGCTTATTTACGGGACCTTTACGGCAAACGGCGCATGGGCTTCCCAGAGCCTCATAGCGGTATTCGGAGACGATGTGACGATCACGGGCCTCGCGCTGATGCCCAAGAGCCGTCCGAACAAGACGATCGAGGTCATCGGTGCAAACCCCACAGTAAAATACTGCCGGTTTACGCCTACGAGCTTGGACGTACATGCTTTAGACGGATATGACTGGACCAACTACGGCGGTTCCCTGTATATCAACGGCGGAACGCTTGCATCCTCGGATGTATTAATCGAAGACAACTACTTCTTTAAGAGCAACGTATCATTTGACAGCGCGGATTTTGCCGGCGGCGTCACGGTGAAAGGCAATACATTCGACACGCCTTGCACGCGCGTCAGTACGAGCACAGGAGCCATAACGACCCTCTCAATGATCGGCAATACCACATGGGCAAGCCCTGCGGTTACGGATACATGCGATGTGAATATCGAAGGCAACCGGTTTATAGGCCTGCCTTCGGGCTATAACTTTGCTGTGCGAAACCGTATGAACGGAGAGTTCATCATGAAGGCGAACTTCATGGAGGGCGACGATGTATCGAGAGTGGATTATGACTACTTGCAGTACGGCTGTTTCGACGGAAGCATCTACGTAGACACCATGGAAGACGACAGCGGCAATATCGTGGATGTGAAAAAGCGCATCGGCGCGCCGGCGCTTTACGACGGGGTAGCCGTTAACACGGAATGGGCCGGAACGACGGCCGGAACTGTTGTGTATTTCGGAGACTACCGCGCGGTATTCGGCACGAATGCATGCGCAACCATCAATGAAGGCATTGCAAAGGCTGCAGCCGGAAAAACCGTTCTGGTACTGCCCGGCGAATACAGCGAAAGCGTAAATGTAAACAAAGAGATCACGCTCAAAGGCTCCGGTGCGGATACGACCTTTATACGCCATACTACAAGGCCGAACAATGGCGTTGTCATCGGGGCTGATAATGTGACATTATCCGACTTCACCATCAGCGGTTACAATTACGCCATTAATATAAGCAACGTTGAGGATGTGACACTTAAGAATATTACTGCAACAGGAAATGGCTCCGGTGTGAAAATATCCTCCCAGACGTCCGTGGACGGCCTTACGATCGACGGCTGTAAATTCAACGACAACAGTGCGAGCGGCTTGTATGCGGACACCAATAGTACCGTAAAGCCTGTTGTTACCGATGTTCTCGTTAAAAACAGCGAGTTCAAAGGCAACACGCAAAAGGCTTTCTACATCGAAAAGCTCGAGCACGCGCTGTTCCAGAACGTGGAGTTCGTTGGCGAAATGGACATCAACCTGAAGTATCAGGAATACAACGATATCACGTTTGAAAACTGCAGCGTCACCGCGACGGGCGTGGAATATCAAGCTGGCCGTGGCGGCAACGGGCTCTTGATAAAGGGCAGGAACGACGGCAGTTACGCTACTCCCGCGGGTTCGCTGGAGGGCCTGACGATCAAAGGCGGAACGTTTTCAAGCGTTGACGGTTTTTCCGCGATACAGATCGGTAATGATGTGACCAACATCAGCTTTGAGAAAAACGGTTCCGAGAACGTGCAGATCGCGGGGGACGGCGACGGTATCGTATTCTACACGGATGCCGACGTACCGCAGATAAACAGCATCACATTTGCAAATACGATCGACACGTTTATAACAGCCGGCGCGTGCGACGTGGATGCCACGGGAGCCGGACTCGATTTCGGCGGCCTGACGGATCCGGCCGCGATCGAGGCGAAAATGATCCACAAACCGGACCTTGCAGGCCTAGGCCTGATCACCTGGGATACTGCGGCGCAGTCCAATACCAATCTGTCCGGCATCGCGGTGGCGACGGGTACGCTGACTCCGGCGTTTAGCGCGGCGGGAACGAGCTACAACGTATATCTCGGCGCCGCATCGGGCAGCACGACGCTTACCGCAAATGCGGGCTCTGCGCTGTCTATGGTAAGCTCCGATACCACGCCGGGGACGATCGGCACCGCGGATAAAACGGTGACGCTCGCCAACGGAGCAAACGAGGATGTGGTGTTTACAGTAACGGCGCAAAACGGCGCTACAAAGCAATACACCGTACATGTCAGCAGGGATCCCATACTTAGCGCAAACTTCCTGCTTGAGACCGCTGATGTGAACAATACGGCGAAAACAACAGCGATCACAGGATTCGGACTGGCTGACACAAAACCTGCCGGGACGAACTATAGCCTGGAGGCAGGTTATCTATACGCAATATCCGGGAAAGCCACGAATGCGCTGAATCATCCGTTCAGCGGCGCACGGACCAGCACCATCACCGTAACGAGCCCTGCAGCGCCTTCGGCGGAGAACTTCAGGGTATTCCACTGGGCGGAGAGAGGAACGGACGGCGCAAGCGACGGCCTGTGGATACCGGCTGAATTGCACTGGGTGACTGCAGGCAACGAGCACACGCTGACGATCACCCACGCGCTGAACTACGGCTATCCCATGGATGCCGGAGCGATCACCGACGGGCCGTTTGCATTCAAGATCGATATTCCCTGCACGGTGAATGTCAGCTCGATCGTACGGAACTCCTCGAGTGATGCACTGTCCAATGTACTGTCACAGAACATTGTGATAACGCCTAATACAAACAAAGATCTCGCGGGCCTGACGCCGTCGGCCGGAACGCTGACACCTGATTTCAGCGCCGGTACGACGACCTATACATTGACCCTCGACAAACTTACCGCCTCTACGACCATAACCGCTACGGGAACCGAATTTGCCACCGTAGGCGTGGATGGCGCGATCGGTACCGGCAAAGCGGCAGCCAAGACCCTGAGCCTGGCGAACGACGAAAGCCGGACGGTAGTGTTTACGGTCGCCGCCCAGAGCGGTACGCTCAAAAACTACACGGTCAATGTAGTCAGAGAGAAGGACGACAACTTCAACCTGATCAGCCTGTCGGCGTCGGCCGGGAGCTTGAGCCCTGACTTCGACGCGGACGAGACGGCCTATACCCTGACGCTCGATAAAGGCACGGCCTCCACCAAGCTCACCGCGGTATGCAGCGCAACTGCAACCGTTGGTGTGGATGGTGCGGCAGGTACGGGCATAGTGGCAACAAAGAACGTTACGCTTATAAACGGCGGAACGCAGAAGGTCATATTTACAGTGACTGCGCAGGACGGCTCGGCCAGGAAATATACGGTCAATGTGAAGAGAGCGAAGGACGACAACGCCAACCTGGTAAGCCTGGCGGTTACTGCCGGAACATTAAGCCCCGACTTTGACGCAGGCAAAACGACCTACAATCTGACGCTCGACAAGAATACTTCCGCTACGACCATTACGGCAACAGGCAGCACATATGCCATTGTGGGTGTGGACGATGCGGCAGGTTCAAGCAAAGTGGCGGCAAAGAAAGTCACGCTTGAAAACGGCAAAACGCAGACGGTCAAATTCACGGTTACGGCCCAGGACGGCACGACCAAAGACTATACGGTCAATGTGAGCAGGAACAAGGACGACAACGCCAACCTGACAGGTCTGACGGTGTCGGCCGGGACTTTGAGCCCCGCCTTCGGTGCGGACAAGACACTTTATGACCTGACACTTAATACTGCGACATCCGCCACGACGATCACGGCGACAGGCGGCGCATATGCTACCGTAGGCGTGGACGGCGCGGCGGGCACCGGAAAAGTGGCGGCTAAGACTGTGACGCTTATAAACGGCGCAAAACAGACGGTCACCTTCACGGTAAAGGCGCAGAGCGGCGTCACGAAAAACTATACGGTAGTTGTAAGACGCATGGATCTTGGCAAATTCAAGATTACATGCACGAATATGGTCGGCAAGGTCATCCCGGACGTAAAACTTGGCGTATATACCGACGCTGCCGCAACAGTGCTCTTTAAGAGCGGCACGACGGATTCCGCCGGTCAAACCACAATCACCGGGCTGGAGGCAAAGACCTACTACATCAAAGTACAGGCTATGCCAACAGGATATAAAATACCGACGAACATCACGGCGTTAACCGCGGAACTGGATAAGACAGTGGGACTTACGCTGTTGTTCGACACGGAGGTTCTGGCGTACAAGAACTGGCATCTCAAGAGCATTGCGGTCTCCGCCGGCAAGCTCAGCCCGGCGTTTGATCCTGATAAACTGAATTACAAACTGAAACTGGATGAGAAAACAAGCAATGTCAAGATCACACCGACCAAAGCAGATTCATCCAGCAAACTCTACATCAACGGAAAAAGCGCAAACAGCATTACGGTATCGCTGAAAAAAGGCCAGTCGAAAACCGTAAGCATCCGAGTCAAGCCGAAGAGCGGCAGCAGCAAATACTATAAGATCACTGTAAGCAGGGCGAAATCGACCAATGCGAATATCAAAAAACTCACAGTATCCAAAGGCAAACTGACGCCGCCGTTCACAAAGGCAAACAGGGCATACACGCTTGCGCTGACCAAGAGCCAGTCCAGCGTGCGGCTGAGCCTCAGTCTTGAGAGCACATACTCGTCATACAAGCTGTATGTGGACGGTAAGAGAACAAGCAGCAGGACCATATCTCTTGACAAAGGCAAGACCAAGACTGTGCGTATCGTTGTAACGGCGCAGGATAAGTCGGTAAGCAAGACGTATACAATCGTCATAACCCGAGCCAAGTAATTTACAAAACGCAATAGATCCATACAGACAGGGCGGCCGGTATACCGGCCGCCCTGTTTTGTATGGAAAGCTTATATTTGTTTTATTACTTGGAAAGATATGCGGTTCTTTCTTTGCACCCGCATCCGGTAAGGCCTGTTTATGAAGGGGCGATCCCGAGAAGTTCAAACATAGCGCCTCCGAGCGCCGCGTTGTCGGATATCCCTTTCAGCTGTTCGCTTTTGACACCGACCGCGCTGAACGGTACTTTTTTGGCCGTATGGGAATAGGAGCCAAATATGATCCCGGAGCGGTTGTTCAGTATTTTTGACGCTGCGATGGCCGGAGGAGAATATCCGCCGTAAGCGGAAGCGGTCTTGCCCGCATCGGCCAGCGCCGCCGCGTAATCGATCATGGCTTTTTCGGAAGGGTCCAGGCTTTTTAAACCGAATCTTTCGGACAGAACTTCATAGAACGCAGCCGTGTCGCCCTTATATGCGCTCTGGAGTTTATCTACCGATATCGAAATATTCTGCAGGATATCCGTTTTCGGACTCTCGGAGGAGAGATCCCCCGTCTCGTGGTCGGCCGTAACGACGATCAGCGTCTCGCCGGGGTGCAACTTGTAAAATGAATAGGCCGTACCTATGGCTTTATCCAGGGCGGCTGTCTCGTATACCACGCCGGCAGCGTCGTTGATGTGTGCGGCCTGGTCGATAAGCCCGCCTTCCACAATCAGGAAAAAGCCGTTTTCGTTTTGGGAGAGTGTCTCGATGGCTTTTCCCACCACGACGTCCAAAGATGGCGTATTCTGCTTTGGATTTCCGGCGATATCCGTCTGATAGGGCGTATGGTAGTCCGTAAAGGCAGCCAAAACCCTGCTGCTTTTTGCCGGCGTATAGTTTGCAAATGCGGCTGCTCCGTCATGCCCCGTAAAAACATCGTATCCGGCCTTTTTGAATATATCGAGTGGGCTTTTGGAATCCTTCCTTACGGATGCAATGGTCTTGCCGAACGCATCTTTTTTCTTATCCGCATAGCCTTTGGGCAGAAAATACCGTATACCGCCTCCGGCCAGGAAATCCACGCCGCTGGAAGCAAGCTGCAGCGCGATCTCCTCCTCTTTTCCACGGGAGGAAACATGGGCGGCGAAGCAGGCGGGCGTCGCATGAGTCAGCGCCGTGGTGGTGATGATACCGGCGGCCATATTCAGCTTCGACTTTACGGCTTCCAGTATCGTCTCCGGTTTGCTTCCGTCCGGAAGCATGCCCACCATGCCTTTATTCGTCTTACGCCCGGTGGAGAGCGCCGTAGCCGCGGCCGCGCTGTCCGTTACATCGCTGTTCAGGCAATTTGTCGCGATGCTGCCCTGCACGGGGAAGGCGTCGCTTAACAGCGCTTTGCCTTTTGAATTCCGGGCAATATAATCCGCTGCGAGCTTCTTATGCGCAAAGCCCATTCCGTCGCCAATGAAAAAGAATATGTACTTCAGGCGATTCGCGGATATATCATTCGTACCGGCCGGCGTTGCGGCCGGATTGCCGCTTTGAACGGCTGCTTCCGCGGGTGCGCCGGATGCCGGCGTTCTTTGATCTCCCAAACATCCTGAAAACGAAGCGCACAGTAAAAGAACGAGCAGTAAAAAGGATACGATTTTCAACAATGGCTTTTTCATATTCAACACCAATGGTTTCCGGGCTGTTCATAACGCCCGGCTGTTGCGTTGCCGTCTTGCCTTTTATTTGGGGCATTTTTAAACGCCCTCTGTTCATTTTTTAAGGGGGCTGCTTCGTTTGTGCAATGGACTTTACCGATTTGGCGTAAGCCCTGGCCTATTCGTTCTTTAAAAGTATAAACAAGCTCGGGTGCATCTGGCCGGAAGCAAATACGGTCTCGTCAACGATGGAAAATACTTTTTCCTTACCGATGGTATCGGCAAAAAGCTTTTTATCGTTGGTATAGAGAAAGGCCATGCCCCGCGGCTTTAAAAGGCCGCTGAGCTTGCGCGCAAACCCGCGGTACAGCGCCTCGTTGCTTTCGTGCGTGCCGACCCTGTGCCCGAAGGGCATGTTGGATAAAACCTCGTCGTATTGCACTTTCGGTATGAAATCAAGTATATCCTTGCATACGAAGCGTGCATGGGTGCGGGCGGCTTCCTCGTTTTTCAGGGCGCAGGATATGGCGTATTTTTGAATGTCGATACCGGTAAGCGTTTTGTAGGGTTTGGCCCTGGCGCGCTCGAACAAAAGGGTCCCGCTCCCGCAAAAAGGGTCTGCGACCTCAGCATCGCGCTTTAAATACGGGTAGACGTATCGCATGAGCGCAGCGGCTGTCACGGGATTTATAGAGGCGGGGAGCGACGCGAGCCTGTAATCAAAGCGTTTGTCCAGCTGCTGCGAGGGCTTGGCAAAAAGGAGTATGAACTCCTTTCCCACCTCCAGGCGAAGCTCAAAGGAATAGTTGGAAGGGCTGTTTACGAGCTTCGGATGGCCGATTGCGCGGACGGCCGCTTCGATGGCCTCCTTGCGCAGGGCGTGGTCCACGCCTTTTACCTCTATGCGGTAGAATATCTCCTCTTCGCCGTAGAGCGTGAATATCGATTCCGCAAATTTAGGATTTTCCAGAAACGACTGAAGCGCGGCCAGTGCGTTCCTGCATTTGCCCAGGTAAACCAAAGCCTCGTAAAACGTGCGGTATGCGAAGGTTTCCTCATACCGGCCGGGATACAGCAGAAGCGAATCCGGGATCCCGGCGAAATTTTTGTATTCCTTACCGCCTTCGTCAAGCTCCTCCATGGTGAGGTCGGCATGCCCCGGAGGGCAGGTCAGAATTATGGGAAAGCCGTTTATATCGGGTACGCGCAATTCCCCTTTGCCGCTGTTTAAAGCGGAGAGAGCCTTGTGAAGCGCGGCTTTCTCCTCTTCCCGGTGTTTTTCCACTTCGCTTTTTACAGTATATGCCTGAAGATATTCGAGCGCCTTTTCATCCCCCGTCTTTCCCAAGGCCAGCAGTATGGAAGGCCGTACGAATTCCGTTTCTTCATTTGAAAGCGCGTCCAAGAGCGCACGGGCGTATTCGCGCGCGCAGCAGGCCCCGATGAGCGCGGCTGCGTTTTTTCTGGTTTTGGGATCCGCATCGTTTAAAAACGCGCGGATCCTGCCTTCCTTCATTTCCAGCGAATAAAGGGTTTCGGCGGCCGGTTTCTTTTTGGCCGCATCCGTGAGCAGGCGCAAGAGCGTACGGTTGTCTGCGTTTCGGCCGAGGAGCGTGTAGATCTGCAGGATTTCCGGTGCGGCGATAAGGCCCAGGAATTCCGCTTTTTGCGGTACAGTGAGCCCGTTATAGTTCTTTAATGCCTCTAAAATTTCAATCATGTCTTTAGGCCTGCCGCATGCAGTATTTCGTTTGCGATGAGCTGCGCGGAGTTTTTGGCGTTTTCCTTTTGCATAGCCTGTATAAAGCCCTGTTTTTTGGAATAGAGCTCCAGTATCGCGGCATAGAGCGTATCACCCGTCATGCATTCCTGACCGAGCACCATGGAAAACCCCTTCTTTTCAAAATATCGCGCGTTCAATATCTGGTCTCCCCGGCTTGCGCTCTTTGGGAGAGGGATAAGGAGCGCGGGGATCTTAAGCGCGAGTATTTCGAATACGGCGTTTGCCCCGGCCCGCGAGAGCATGACGTCTGCGGCGGCAAAAACATGCTCCAGGTTTTCCGATACGAACTCGAACTGGCTGTATCCGGTTTGGCTGTTCAGACCGGCATTTAAAGCGCCGCTCCCCCGGATATGCGCCACATCGAAAAAAGGCAGCAGTTTTTCGAGTATGCCGTCCACCGCGGTGTTTATAGCCTGGGCTCCGAGGCTTCCGCCCATGATCAGCAGTACGGGCTTTTTTCCCTGGAAACCCAGGAGCTCAAGCCCCCGCTTTTTATCTCCTCCAAAAAGGCTTTGCCTGATGGGCGTCCCGGTGTATACGCCGATGCCCTCCGGCAAACGGGCAAGCGTATCCTCGAAGGAGACGCAGATCCTGAGGGCCTTTTTCATGCAAAGCCTGTTTGCGAGTCCCGGCGTGTAGTCCGACTCGTGCAGTACGACGGGGATATTCAGACGTTTGGCGGCGAAAACAACGGGGACCGTCACAAATCCGCCTTTGGAAAAAACGGCGTCGGGCTTTACTTTTCTTAGTATATGCAGGGCGGTAATATAACCCGCCAATATTTTAAAAGGATCTGAAAAATTCTTCAGGCTGAAATACCTTCTGAATTTCCCTGAGTGTATCCCATGGTAGTGTACGCCCGTCTTTTCAATAAGCTCCTTTTCGATACCGCATTTTGAACCGATATAGTGTATTTTATAGCCGTGGCCGGTTAAAAGCGGCATAAGGGCGATATTGGGTATAACATGTCCGGCCGTTCCCCCTCCGGTCATGACGATCGTTTTATGCATGGCGTATCCCCTTACTTAAGAATCTTTTCCCATATTATCATATTGAAATAGAAATGAAAACAATACCGGATAAAACAAAAAACCCGTTTTACCGGGTCATAACAAAAATACAAAATGAAACGATGATTATAGGGGGTAACTATACAACTAGTTACATGCCAGGATAGAAATATTATACTACACATACTGTGTAAAATCAAATAAATTCACTTTATTTTTAAATTATTTAATTCGATAATAAAATCGCCCGTGGTTTTGGCGCTGTGCCTTTTGCCGTACAATTCCTGGGCGTGTTTCATCTGGTCCAAACGCTCCGGCTGCGAGAAAAGCTGCACGAGCACTTCGTCAATGCGCGCGTATTTTCCGGCATGTACAGCCAGGTTGTTGTTGACCAGGAAGAATATATTCCGGTTCTCCACGCCCGGAAGAGGATCGGTTACGATAAGGGGCCTTCTCTTGGCAAGGGCCTCGGATACGGTTATGCCGCCCGGTTTTGTGATGACACAATCCGCGGCGTCCATATAGAGCTCCATATTTTCCACATAATCCTTTACGAATATGTCCTTGTTGAAAATGGAGTCCTGTATCTTTTTTAACAGGCGCTTGTTATGCCCGCAGATAAGCACCACCTGGAAATCGAGGGGCGCGTTGTCCAGATCGGATAACAGTTCCGGTACGTTGCCGAAACCGACGGTGCTCGATATCATGAGAACGGTCATTTTATCCTTCAGTTTCAGCCGGGCCCGCGCTTCGGAGGCGGGCGTATCGACGGAGAAGGTCTCCTTTACCGGAATGCCCAGGGGCAATATACGCTCCGGGTGGATCCCCTTTCTTTCCGCAGTGTAGACCAACAGCTCGTTGGCTACGATATAGTAGTCGAGAACCGTGTCTTCCCAAAACGGGTGCAGCGTAAAGTCGGTGACGATGCCCAAAACAGGAATTTTTTGCGTAAAAATACCGTCGCGTTTCATCTGCGTGATGAGTATGGCGGAAAAAATATGCGGACAAACAATGACATCCGGCATCTCGTATTCGATGAATTTCTGCATCTTTTTTTTGGAAACTTCTGCAAATGTATAGGGAAAATAGGTCTTCCGCTGTCTTGCATTGGAGGAATCCTTCTCGGCCCTGTCGTACATGCGCAAATTAAGTTCCGGCGAGATCCTCGCTATGGAGGTATAACCTTTGTCGAGCGTATCACCTATCAACTTGTTTAAATATTTATACGTATCGAGTACGATGCAATCCGCGCCCTTTGTTTCGAGGTATTGTGCCAATGCAAAGCTTGTGGAATTATGCCCTTGCCCTACAGTTAGCGTGAGTATCAGTACTTTCATTATTCACACCTTCCGTTTTAAACCCCACAATAATATTAAAATGTTGTCCCTTTTGATTATAGCATAACGGTGCGGGATTTACAACGAAAGGGACAATGCTGTTTGCGGCGCCGTATATATGGTTCTAAAATGCCCGCTGGCGCCCGTATTGATTCGCCTTCCGCTATGCATTATAATGGAAATGAAAAACAAGGGGGGATAAAGAATGAAAAGGATAGTTTGTTACGGGGATTCCAATACCTGGGGATATAATTTTGCGGACGGGGAGAGATTTTCCGAGAATATACGCTGGCCAAGCGTGATGGCCAATATACTGGGCCGGGATTACGACGTGGTCGAAGAGGGTTTAAACGGCAGGACAACGGTGTTCGACGATCCTATGGAGGATCACAGAAACGGTCTTAAGACGCTTGCCCCCTGCCTGCTCACCAATAAACCCGTCGATCTTGTGATACTCATGCTGGGCACAAACGACGTTAAGACCATTTTCAACGCCAATCCATTCTATATCACCAAGGGAATGGCGAGGCTGGTGGACGCCGTACAAAAAAGCGAATGCGGCTTTGGCGGCCGCGCGCCGCAGGTCCTGGTGGCAGCGCCTGTCGAGATAGGGAAAAATATACTGAAAACCGATGCGGCGGAGTATTTCCATGAGTATTCTTCCGATATAAGCAGAATGCTTCCCGAGTACTATGCCCAGATGGCCGAGGAATTCGGCTGCTATTTTTTAAGCGCCGCCGATTTTGCAAAGCCCTCGGAGTTTGATGCCATTCACATTGATGAGCAAGGGCATATACATCTTGCGCAGGCCATGGCGAGAAAGGTAAAAGAGATTATAGGCTGATATGTTTAAAATGCACAAAAAACCTTATAAAAATATGCAGCTATTGTGAAATTGGAACAAAAGTAGTATAATTAAGGCGGTGCTGAATTTATTCAGCACGGGCAAAGGCCTGTTTCATAGGATAAATATTTTTTGGATGTGCATCGGATGAATACCAAGAGAAGGGAAACAATCAAAGAGCTTTTAAAAAATAAAGGAGAAGTCACCTTACGGGAATTGGAGGCAGTATTCCCCGATTGTTCCGGTATGACGCTCCGGCGGGATTTAAAATATATGGAAGAAGAGGGAATGGTCAAGCGTACGCGCGGCGGCGCCGTCGCCATGAACCGGCTTTCGTCGGCCGTAGAGGACATCTACTCGTTCCGGGCTATGGAGAACGTGGACGAGAAGGAGACGATAGCTAAAAAAGCGCTGGCTTTCCTGGAAACCGGGCGTTCTATTTATCTCGATTCCGGTACGACCCTGATGCTCTTTGCGAAATACATGCCGGACGAATACTATTCCATCCTCACGAGCGGGCCTAACATCGCAATGGAAGTCATAAAAAAATTAAAGCCGAATGTAACGCTTATAGGCGGGCAGATGAACCGCAACACCATATCCGTATCCGGAATGGATTCTTCGGATTTCATCAAGCGGATCAATGTGGATATCGCATTCATGGCTTCGAGCGGATTTTCTATGGAAAACGGCTTTACCAGCGGGGCTTATCCGGAGTGTGAATTAAAGCGCGAGATCGTAAAGCGCGCGAGAAAGCGGATCATGCTCATGGACTCTTCCAAGATCAACAAAAGCATGCCCTTTACGTTTGCCGTGCTCCGGGATATAGATGTCCTCATAAGCGACGGAAAGCTGCCGTATGAGATCATACAGGAGGCCAGGGCTATCGGTATCGAGGTGCTGTGATTCAAACATCAATCCACATAATAGTAAGTGCAGAACAAAATGAATAATTAAATTTAAATAATTCATAACTGCTGCAACAAATGTTGTGATACGCGCATATAATACATAATAATGAAATATTAAAAATTAACACTTGCATTCAAATTGAACTATGATATAATTAAACCAAGGAAAAAATGATATATTAAGAACGGTTAGATAAAAACCGGTTTAAACCGGTTAAGCAATATTCGGTCATTAAGGCTCAAAGACGAACCTGTACGGTGTTTTTGAGTCTTTTTTATTTTATTTGGGAGTGTGAATTCATGAATGCTATCCATTCAAAAACCATCGCACGATTACGCGTGACCACGGGCATACATTTATGCTCCGTACGCCCGGCCTGGCCGCAATGCCATCCGGCTGTTTGCAGGTAAAAAAGCGATAGGACAATATTGTATTCAATTTATTCAATCAAAAAAGGCTTTAAAGGCAACTGCTGCAAGTTGCGCTTTATGCTTTTACATAATTTTCTTAAAGGAGAGTTTTTTTATGGAGACTCAGGTTATTTTAGACACTTTATGGACGCTGATTGCCGGATTCCTGGTTTTCTTCATGAATCTTGGCTTTGGCATGGTGGAGAGCGGTTTCGCCAGAATGAAGAATACCGTCAACATCCTGTCCAAAAATTTCATCGTGTTCGCTGTATCGTCTTTGGGATTTCTGGTATTGGGCTGGGGCCTCATGTTTGGGGACGGAAACGGATTTATGGGGCTGAACGGTTTGTTTATGGCCGGCGGCGCCGACAATTCGCCCCTGACGGGCGATGCGTATCAGGGCGTATACTCGGCCATGTCGTGGACCGGAATACCGCTTTGGGCGAAATTCTTTTTCCAGCTTGTATTCTGCGGAACAGCCGCTACCATTGTCTCGGGCGCAGTTGCAGAGCGTATCAAGTATATTTCGTTTATCGTATTTTCCTTCATTCTTACGATGTTCGTCTATCCGATCGTCGGACACTGGATATGGGGCGGCGGCTGGCTCGCCAATATAGGATTCCAGGACTTCGCGGGATCTACCGTCGTGCACTCGGTAGGCGGCTGGGCGGCGCTTGCGGGCGTACTGATTTTGGGACCGCGGTTCGGCAAATACGGGCCGAACGGAAAGATCAATCCCATCCCGGGGCACAATATGCCGCTTGCAACGATAGGCCTGTTCGTACTCTGGCTCGGATGGTTCGGGTTTAACCCGGGATCGACCATGGCGGCCAATCCGGACGCAATTTCCCACGTGCTGATGACGACGAACACATCGGCAATCGTAGCGGTGCTGACCTCCACGGTAGCATCCTGGCTGATCATCGGCAAGCCGGATCTCGGCATGACAATCAACGGCTGCCTCGCCGGCCTTGTGGCCATCACGGCGGGCTGCGCGTATGTGAGCATTACCAGCGCGGTCATTATCGGTGCGGTAGCGGGCATAATCGTAGTTCTTGCGGTTATATTCTTCGACCGTATCAGGATCGACGATCCGGTCGGCGCGACATCCGTTCACCTGGTCTGCGGCGTGCTCGGAACACTGGCGGTTGGGTTGTTTGCGGAAAGCAAATTCAACGGCGGCGCGGACGGGCTTTTCGCCGGCGGCGGATGGGGACTTTTAGGCTCGCAGGCGCTTGGCGTACTGGCTGTAGCGGGTTTCGTCTTTGGGGGGGCGGCGCTTATATGGCTGGTCATTAAAAAGACCATCGGATTGCGCGTAACCCTGAAAGAGGAGATCGAAGGACTGGATATAGGGGAGCATGGAAACCAGGCTTATCCGGAATTCATGACCCGCAGGACGACTTATATTGATTAGTCGATGGATGATTGAAGAGCTATTTTAGAAATTAGCGGGCGGATTAAAGAATTTATAAGAAATGAGGTTTGTGATATGAAACATTTAAGAGCGATCATAAGGCCCGAGAAACTGGAGTGCGTCCGGGCAGCGCTGGGAAAAATCGGCTGTTACCGCGGCGTTACAATAAGCGATGTGATGGGCCATGGAAAACAAATGGGCGTGGTACAGGTATGGCGCGGTGAGAAGTACCATATGGATCTTTTGCCGAAGGTCATGATGGATATGATCATAAAAGACGAGGAAGTGCCGCTGATTAAAAAGGCCATTATAGAAAGCGTGCGTACGGGTGAAAAAGGCGACGGCAAGATATTTATATATGATGTGGCGGAAGCGATTCGTATCAGCACCGGCGAGGAAGGCGAGGACGCGTTATAAATTTAAAAGCCTTTGATTTAAGAGAGCTTAAGTGCTCTCTTTTTGTTTTCATCGAGGCGGCATTAAGGATCGGTATTACGGCTTCAAAAAAAATCATATATTTTTTAAAATTCATTATTGAAATCTATATGTGACTTGTGGATATTTGTGCCGGTATTCTGCCGGACAGCGTCCGGACAAAAGAGATATGCTGCTCTTCAAATGAATAATAGAAAATATAGAAGTGCAAAAAATTAAAATAAAGCGCCATATAACATTGAAAATAAAATAAAAATGAATTATTTTATTTTATAACTTGCATTTTATAAATAAATATGGTATGCTGATATAGACAAAGCAGTTTTGTTCTATCGTCTTTATGTTATGACAATACTTCCTTTTTCAGGGGAGTAAAATATTTAAAATGAGGTGTTGCTATGAAGCGGATTGAAATGATTGTCCGTCCGGAAAAACTGGAGGAGATCAAGGACGCTCTCGATAGGATAGGCATCGGCGGCATGACGGTGAGTTCGGTTTTGGGATGCGGCGTGCAAAAAGGCAGGCTGGAGATGTACAGAGGAAGCGAATTGCCTATCATGCTGCTCCAGAAGATCAAGATCGAGATGGTTGTAAAGGATGAAAAAGTGGAGCAGATCATAAGCGAGGTCAGAAAAGTAGTGCCGACCGGATCCTCCGGCGACGGTAAGCTGTTCGTAAGCGAGATCGCGGAAGCTGTCCGGTTGCGTACGGGCGAAAGAGGCGATGCGGCATTATAAAAAAGCAGGCAGGAACGAATAAAAGGCTCAAAGGCGAACCTTAAAAAAGTTTTTCTTTGGGCTTTTATATTTTATCAAAATTTTAAGGAGGATGAATATGGATCAAAATATATTGGACACTGTATGGGTATTGGTTGCAGCTGTACTGGTGTTTTTCATGCAGGCGGGATTCGCAATGGTGGAAACAGGTTTTACAAGGGCAAAAAATGCAAGCAACATTATAATGAAAAATTTGATGGATTTTTGCATCGGCTCAATCGTCTTTTTCCTGATCGGCTTTGGCTTTATGTTTGGCCAGGATGCGGGGGGTTTTATAGGGATATCCGGGTTTCTGGCCCCGCAAAACATGACGGAGGTCAGCACGCTCCCGATGCCGGTATTTATCATTTTTCAGACGGTATTCGCGGCGACCGCGGCGACGATCGTCTCTGGGGCGATGGCTGAGCGCACGAAGTTTTCCACTTATGTCATCTATAGCGCTGTTATCAGCTTGATCATCTATCCGGTCGTCGGACACTGGGTATGGGGCGGCGGATGGCTTTCTCAAATGGGATTCGTGGACTTTGCGGGTTCAACGGTCGTCCATTCCGTCGGCGGATGGTGCGCGCTTATAGGCGCTGCGCTTCTCGGGCCGAGGATCGGAAAATTCGCCAAGGATGGAAAGCCAAAGGCAATCCCGGGCCACAGCATCACGTTGGGAGCGCTGGGCGTGTTCATACTCTGGTTTGGATGGTTCGGGTTCAATCCCGGCAGTACGCTGGCCGCAACTCCGGATATCGGGCATATTGCCATGACCACCAATCTCGCCGGAGCGGCATCTGCAATTGTGGTGATGTTCATTTCATGGATCAAGTATAAAAAGCCGGATGTGTCCATGACCCTAAACGGCGCTTTGGGCGGTTTGGTAGCCATAACGGCCGGATGTGCGGCGGTAGATTTTTACGGCGCGCTGGCAATCGGCATAATAGCCGGCGTTGTAACCATGTTCGGCGTGGAATTTGTCGAGAAAAAACTCAAAGTAGACGATCCGGTCGGCGCAGTCGCGGTGCATTTGATGTGCGGCGCAACGGGAACGCTGCTGGTCGGTCTCTTCTCCACATCGACCGGGCTTTTGTACACCGGCAGTCTTCAGCAATTGGGCGTACAGGCGCTTGGCGTGGTATCGGTCGGCGCATGGACGGTCGGCGCCGCGCTCATACTCTTCAAAACGTTAAAGCGTACGGTAGGTTTAAGGGTAAAAGAGAGCGAAGAAGTGATGGGCCTGGATATCGGAGAGCATGCGACACTTGCATATGGCGATTTTGTTATAAAAGACAGCGAATGATAAATGTGCAGGCGGGACATTGCCCTTTGGCATAAGCGCCTGAGAACAGGCGAATAGAAATAAAACAAAAATAAGCTGTGAACTAAAAAGGTTCACGGCTTATTCTTTTTTACGTGATTTTTACATAGTGCACATTTTTCTTTTACAAACTATTGATATATTCAAGACAAATGAAAGTTTGTAAATATCAGAAGGAGATAAAAATGAAAAAAACAATCGCAATGATTCTGGCGGTTTTGCTGATCGCAGGGGCATTTAGCGCATGCGGCCCTGTAAAAGACGAGAGCTCGTCTCCGCCGGCTGCCACGGGAGAAGTCGCAAGCGGGAAGATCTCCGTCGTCGGCTCCACATCCGTCGGGCCGCTCATGGAGAAGGTCGCAGCCAAATTCAACGAGACGAACCCGGATATCGCCGTGGATATCCAGCAGGTCGGCTCGGCCGCGGGCATACAGGCGGCCATAGACGGTTCGGCGGATATCGGCATGGCCTCCCGCGAAGTCACGCAGGATGAGCTGGCAAAAGGCATCGATCCCGTTGCAATGGCTTTGGACGGCATCGCGGTGATCGTAAACAAGGACAACGGCATACCGGGGCTGACGATGGACCAGATACAAAAGATTTATACAGGCGAAATTACGAACTGGAAGGATGTCGGGGGACAGGATGCGCCTATCACCGTAATCGTCCGGGAAGAGGGTTCCGGAACGCGCGGCGCATTTGAAGAATTGCTGAAGCTTGAAAAAGAGATCACAAAAGCCGACGGCACCAAAGGGAAAGAATCTACAGTATTGGAAAAAGCGCTCGTCCAGCAAGGCAACGGCGCCGTAAAAGCGGGCGTTGCGGGTAATCCCAATGCCATCGGCTATCTGTCGCTCGGCATGGTGGACGATACGATAAATGCGTTAAAAGTCGATAATGTGGATCCTACGGTTGCGAATATCACCGATAAGACATATAAAATATCGAGGCCGTTTAACATCATTACAAAAGGCGAGCCAGGCGGTTTGGTAAAAACATTCATGGACTTTATATTCTCCGCAGACGGCCAGGCTGAGGTGGAGGCGGACGGTTACATCAAAGTAAAGTAACTACCCTCAAAAACTATAAATATCAACGATAGAGCCGCTCGTAAAAGAGTGGCTGCTATCATTTGATAAAGAAAGGCGGTCAAGGATTCATGGGGGCAAGATATTTGAAGGAAAACACAATGAAATATGTTTTTCTTGTAAGCTCTTTCTTTTCCATTTTAGCGATCCTTATGATCTGTTTTTATATATTTTACAGAGGCGTCCCCGTCATAGTAAAAACAGGTGTTTTTGATTTCATATTCGGCGCCAAATGGAGCCCGAGGACCGAGACGTTCGGCATACTCTCCATGGTCACCGGAAGCCTGTACGCCACGCTGGGGGCTGTTGTCATCGGCGTGCCCACGGGCATATTCACGGCGGTTTTCTTATCGGAATTCTGCCCGAAAGTGCTTTACAGGTTTATAAGGCCGGTGATCCAGCTGCTGGCGGGCATCCCCTCCGTCATATACGGGTTTTTCGGCCTTATCATCATCGTGCCTTTTATAAGGAATACGTTCGGCGGCGCGGGCAACAGCCTGCTGGCCGCTATTATCATACTCTCCATCATGATACTGCCCACGATCATCAGCATCAGCGAGGCGGCTATGCGCGCCGTTCCCCGGCTGTACTACGAGGGCGGGCTGGCGCTTGGCGAGGATCATACGGGCTCCGTATTCCGGCTGGTGCTGCCGGCCGCGAGATCCGGCGTGATCACATCCGTGATACTGGGCATAGGGCGCGCGATCGGCGAGACAATGGCCGTCATACTGGTGGCGGGCAATACCACGCTTGTCCCGACTGCCCTGACGGACAGCATACGAACGATGACGGCGGGCATCGCAATGGAGATGTCCTATGCTTCGGGACTGCACCAGGAGGCGCTTTTCGGAATCGGCGTGGTGCTTTTTGCGTTTATTATACTGCTCAACGTGGCGCTGAATTTCGTAAAGAGGAGGGCGAGGATATAATATGAGAAAGATGCGGTCATTTATTTTGCGGTTCTTCGTCTATTTTGCGGCGTTCCTTACGGTAGGCGTCCTCCTGTATATCATCGTGTATATCGTCGCAAACGGCGTAGGGCATTTGTCCGGGGAGTTTCTTTTCGGAAAACCCGGCGTAAAAAATTCGGGCCTGATGCCCATGGTCGTGACAACGCTGTACATGATAGGGGTCTCCCTGCTTATTTCGGTGCCGATCGGCATTTTTACAGCTATTTACCTCGTAGAATACGCGAAGCGCGGCAGCAAATTCGTAACCCTGATCCGGCTGGCCACCGAATCGCTTGCCGGAATACCCTCTATCATATTCGGGCTTTTCGGCATGCTGTTTTTCGTCATTACGCTCAAATGGTCGTGGAGCATACTGGCCGGGGCGCTGACGCTTTCCATTATGGTGCTGCCGACCATCATACGCTCTACTGAGGAGGCTTTAAAGGCCGTTCCGGATATCTACCGCGAGGGAAGCTTCGGCCTCGGCGCCGGCAAACTGCGCACCGTCTTCCGGATCGTATTGCCGAGCGCTGGTTCCGGCATACTGGCGGCGGTTATTCTCTCCATCGGGCGCATTGTAGGGGAGACGGCGGCGGTGATACTGACGGCGGGAACGGTTGCGAAGATCCCCCTGACGCTCATGCAGTCCGGCAGGACGCTGGCCGTGCATATGTATTTACTGGCGATAGAGGGGATCGATTTCAGCCAGGCTTATGCGACTGCTTTTGTGCTTATCGTGATCGTACTTATTATCAACTTCCTTGCCAATTATCTGGTGGGGAAATTAAAAAAGGGGTAACACAATGCGAAATAGATTTTCCATAAAGGATATAAACCTGTTTTACGGCGACCACCAGGCGCTGAAAGCTGTGAATATGGACATTTACGATAAAAAGGTAACGGCGTTTATAGGGCCTTCGGGCTGCGGCAAGACCACGCTTTTGCGCACGCTGAACCGTATGAACGACCTCATCGAAGGCTGCAGGATAACCGGCGAGGTATTGTTCGACGGCGTAAACATTTACGCGCCTTCTACGGAGGTGTCGCAGCTTAGAAAAAAAGTGGGCATGGTGTTCCAAAAGCCCAATCCTTTTCCCATGACCGTATACGACAACGTCGCGTTCGGCCCGAGGACGCACGGCATTAAAAACCGGGGTGACCTCGACAACATCGTGGAGGAAAGCTTAAAAGCGGCCGCGATCTGGGACGAGGTGAAAGACCGGCTGAAGAAAAACGCGCTTTCGCTTTCCGGCGGGCAGCAGCAGCGCCTCTGCATCGCACGCGCGCTGGCGGTGGGGCCGGAGGTCTTGCTGATGGACGAACCGACTTCCGCGCTCGACCCGATCTCCACCATGAAGATAGAAGACCTGCTTGCGGAGCTCAAGGAAAAATACACGATCATTATCGTAACGCACAACATGCAGCAGGCTACCAGAATTTCAGAAATGACGGCTTTCTTTTTGCACGGCGAAGTAATAGAATATAGCTTGACGGAAGAATTATTCTCGTTGCCGAAAGATACGCGCACAGAGGACTACATTACGGGAAGATTTGGATGAGGTGAAAATATGACACGGAACAATTTTGAAAGAGCTTTGGAAAAACTAAACGACGATCTCATTGCGATGGGCAATATGGCCGAAGAGGCTATAGAGAAGGCCATTACGGCTTTGAAAGACCAAAATACGGAACTGGCCATGGAGGTCATAGACGGTGATAAAACGGTGGATGCACTGGAGAAAAGCATCGAAAGCAACTGCCTGAAGCTTTTGCTGCAGCAGCAGCCCGTGGCGCGGGACCTTCGCGCGATCTCCACCGCGCTCAAAATGATAACGGATATCGAGAGGATCTGCGACCAGGCCGCCGACATCGCCGAGCTCTCCATGCGTTTTAAAGGGCAAAAATACATCAAGGAACCCAAGCATATCATACAGATGGCGGAAACGGCCAGCGAGATGGTCAAAAAAGGAATAGACGCATATGTGTTCCACGACGTGGAGCTTGCGAAAAGCGTGATACAGATGGACAATATCGTAGACGACCTTTTCGACATCATCAAGCACGAGCTTATAGACCTTGCGGTGAACAGCAAGGAGAACGCAGACCAGGTCATAGACTTTTTAATGATCGCTAAGTATCTCGAGCGCATCGGCGACCATGCGGAGAATATAGCGGACTGGGTCATATTCTCGGTTACCGGCACGCATAAAAACGAAAGGATCATATAGGGCGTATGGGGGCCAATATCTATCTGGTTGAGGATGATGAAAACATTCGGGAGCTGATACGGTACGCATTGGATTCGGCCGGTTTCAAGGTGGTCTGCTTTGAACGCGGCGACGAATTTCTAAGCGTTGCGAAAAACAGCGTGCCGGAGCTGATACTCCTCGATATCATGCTTCCGGGAGCAAACGGCTACGAGATTTTGAAGCAGATACGCTCAAGCGAGCGCTTAAGAGCCATACCCGTAATTTTTATAACGGCCAAAGGCACGGAGATGGACAAGGTGCAGGGATTCGATCTGGGAGCGGACGACTATATCGTAAAGCCCTTCGGCGTTTTGGAGCTCATTGCCCGCGTGAAGGCCGTGCTTCGCAGGGGGAGCGGCCTGCCGGCGGCTTCCAGGCTCAAGTACAAGGATATCGAGATAGACACGCAGAGCCGCGAGGTTTTAAAAGGCCTTGAGAAGATAGAGCTTACGCTGAAAGAATATGAACTCCTCCTTTGCTTTTTGGAAAACAGGGGGCGGGTTTTGACACGCGAGCAGCTCCTGGAGAAGATCTGGGGATACGATTATGCCGGGGAGACGCGCACGGTGGATATGCATGTAAAGACGCTGCGGCAGAAGATAGGCGACGATCCGCATAATCCGGTCTATATCTCCACGATGCGGGGCGTAGGATATAAACTGGAAAACGAGTGAGGTTTTCTTAAAACATGAGGAAAAGGATCATACTGTTTTGCACCGTGCTGACATTTGCGGCGCTGGCCATATCCGGCGCCATTGCGCTTTTTGCCGTAGAGCAGCGCTATTTGAAGGAAGCGCGCTCTTTTTTAATCGGCTCCATGGAGGCTGTTATGTCTTCCGGTGACAGCGCCGTCTCCTTTGATACCATCGCCCGTGAAAAGGCGGGTGCTCTGAAAAACGGCGTGCGCATCACATTTATCGATTTGGACGGCGTGGTGCTCGGGGATTCCGAGGCGGACTACAGAACAATGCCCGATCATGCGGGCCGGGCGGAGGTGGCCGAGGCCCTGCGGACGGGCTTCGGTGAGGAGATCCGGCACAGCGATACCGTAGGCGTTGACCTGCTTTACGTCGCTAAAAAATACGGGGACGTTATCGCGCGTTTTGCCATGCCGCTCAAAAATGAGCAGATATTTGCAGCGGATATTCTGCCTTCCATAATTATCGCGAGCATTTTATCGCTCATAGCCGCCGTGATCGCCGTCAATTTGCTGATGAAGCGGATTTTAAAGCCCTTTTACGAGCTGCAGAAGGTACTGTCCGAAGTACTGGGCGGAAAGAGGACGAAAATCCCCGAATCCGAATATGCGGAGCTTTCCCCTGTTGTGGAAGGCTTAAACGAAATGACGGGAAGGATCGATACCTACGTCAAATCCATCCGGCAGCAGACTGAAAAAATAGACAATATCATACGGTATATGCAGGAAGGCATGATACTGCTCGATGAAGACCTGCACGTACTTTTGAGCAACGAGGCCGCACACGAACTTTTCGGCCTGGAAAGCGACCTTAACGGAAAGAATTTTTTGCATCTCGTCCGCAACAAGGAAGTGATCTCGTCCCTGCATGCGGCTGTCAGGGAACAAAAACCGATTGTGCTCGATCTTAAGAAAAAACTTTCGGAAATGCGGTACCTGCGGATATTCATAAGCCCGGTGCAGAAAAGTGCCGGAGCCATTATGCTCGTTAGCGATATTACGGAACTAAAAAGGGCGGAAAACGTAAGGCGGGAGTTTACGGCCAACGTATCCCACGAATTAAAAACGCCCCTTACCACCATCAAGGGCTTTGCGGAGCTGATGTCCGAAGGCATGGTGAAAGACGAGCGGTCGATCAATAAATACGCCATGCTGATACGGTTTGAAGTGGAGCGCCTCATCAACCTCATCAACGACATACTGCGCATAGCGGAACTGGAGGAAACGTCCATACCCGTCAATCTGGAAGAAGTGGATTTAAAAGAAGTCGCGGAGGATGTGCGCTCGCTGCTCACCGAGGAGGCTTCAAAACGGGGGATCCGCATCAAACTGCAGGGGGAAAGCGTGAAAATAAGCGCATTCAGGGACAGCATCAAACAGCTGATATTAAACCTGGTGGACAATGCGATTAAATACAACCGTGATAAAGGGACCGTGGATATAACCGTAGGCCGTAAAGGAGGAAAAGCCTTCATCGCTGTGGAGGACACGGGAATCGGCATCCCCAAGGAGCACCAGCAGCGTATATTCGAGCGGTTTTACAGGGTGGACAAGGCGCGGTCAAAGAAAACGGGCGGGACCGGCCTGGGGCTTTCCATCGTGAAGCATATCGCGGGGCTGTACAAAGGCGAGATAAAACTGACAAGCGAGATAGAAGAAGGCACAAAATTTACGATACTTTTTCCAATTGCACACTGAATCTTGCAAAATGTCCGCCTATTTGCTATAATAGCCTTCGCGGCGTCAATATGAGCGGTATTCTATTCGGTTAAATACAGGATTTGTTTGGTGGCCGCAGCACGGAGGAGTATCGAAGTGGTTATAACGGCCTCGACTCGAAATCGAGTGTACCCCAGAAGGGTACCGTGGGTTCGAATCCCACCTCCTCCGCCAAATTAAAAATACAGGCATTTGGCCTGTATTTTTAATTTAACAGAGGTGGGATTCGAAGTGAGCGTATAAAAATCGTGCCAGTGGCACGATTTTAGCGAGCCGGGGCTGGGGGCAATAGCAATAACAAAAATAGGAAACATCCGGGATGGCGAACATATCTAACGTAAGCACCCGCCTCCCAGGTAGGGATTCGAAGTGAGCGTAAAGAAATTGCGCGTAGCGTAAAGAAAATATCCCGGTGAGATATTTTTAGCGAAGCGGGGCACGATTTTAGCGAGCCGGAGATGGGGGTAACAGCTATACCAAAAATAGGCAGCATCCGGGGTGAAAAGTATATCTTAAAGAAGCGCCCACCTCCTCCGCCACAAACCGCTCAGACAAATGATTTGAGCGGTTTTGCTTTTTTTAACCAGCATTTTTCTAGAAGAGCCAGGCGGGGACCCTACGAGCTTAATCTTGCTTTAGAATATTCCATCTTTTAGGTAAATACATTCCAGTTTATCAAACAGCCAACAGTATTGAATCTGCAGGCTGTTTGATATATTATAACACCAAACAATGTGTGAAGGGGGATATAAAAATGAAGTGTCCTTATTGTGAAAAAGAGATGATTAGCGGGTATATCAGGACGGAGGGTGCGAATGGACTGTTTTTTATGCCTGAAAATCAAGATTATGGGATATTCCCAACTAAGAATGGTGTCGAAAAAAAGGGCGGCGTTGTTTTAGATGGCCCCTATTTAACGAGGTTTCATGATAATTGTATTGCAGCTTATCAGTGTGAGAAGTGCAAAAAAATCATAGTAACTTATTAAACAACAACATGAACAACTAACAAATAGTTCGAATAATTCTTGTTTTTGAATCTTTTTTGTCAACGTTAAACACCTGCCATAGGCGTATAGCTTAAATGGATTAGAGCGACCTTTTGCGAAAGGTTAGATACGGGTTTAAATCCCGCTACGAAAGTTACACCTCATTTAATATGGGGTGTTTTTTTATTTAATGGAGCACACCCGATGAGCTTGAGCA
>Ga0351850_1110_pt1 | contig 28177 bp, 21 predicted proteins | sample TotcelHFGM3001N4_FD_206796 | JGI IMG/M metagenome (GOLD analysis project Ga0351850, IMG submission 206796) | Enriched cells from coal bed in the Powder River Basin, Montana, United States - Total cells FGM rep1 HSBNCT.FGM.300.1.N4 ...
TCCTCGGCAACACCATCACCGGGCAGTCCTCGGGCGGCGTCTACGCCGGCGGCAACATCGACGAGAGCGAGGTCAACGTCGTTGACAACGTCATCTCGGCGAATATCGGCATCGGTCTGCAGGTCGGCGAGGGGAACACGCTGACCGACAGCAAGGCCACCGTACGGTGCAACACCATCTATAACAACACTGAGTGGGGCATCTACGCGGTGGTGGAGCACTCCATCGTGGACATCTCGGGCAACCACATACTTGCCAACGGGACGTCCGGCACCGAGGGCGGCATCTACATCGACGGGTCGCAACTCGACCTGGTGGGCATCCATCAGAACAGCATCGCGGGCAACTACGACTGGGGGCTGTTGAACGACAGCGACGAGACGCTGGATGCGACGTACAACTGGTGGGGCGACGCCACTGGTCCGTATCAGGCCACGACGAATACCGGGGGCGGTGGTGATGAGGTGTCAGACAACGTCGACTTTTCGGACTGGCTCTCCGCCGCACCGGCGCTCTGTGCCGAGTACGTGCCTGAGACGGCCACTCCGGTCACCATCACCGTGGGCGACGACAGCGAAGACTTCTCGAGCATCCAGGCCGCGATTGACGACGCCGAACCCGGCGACATCATTCTTGTCAGCCCCGGGACGTACAACGAGAACCTCACCATCGAGAAGTCGCTCACCGTGCGGTCAACCGACGGCGCGGACGACACAACTGTCGCCGGAGGGGTGTACATCAACCTCGTGGACGCCGCAACGGTGACGTTTGGCGGCGCGGATGCCGGCTTCACGGTGACCGGCAGTTCGCCGGGTTTCGAGGTCAGGCTTTCATCCTGGAGCCAACTCACCATCCAGGGCAACAGCATCAGCGGGTGCGACGACAATGGCATCTACGTTGAACGGGTGCGCAGGTGGAGCCTGCTCTCAGTGCTTGACAACGAGATAGCCGACAACAGTTATGACGGCATCAGCATCTATGAGATTCTGAACTTTGGTGAGGTCCGCATCGAAGGCAATGTCATCTCCCGAAATGACGAGGACGGCATATCCGTCCAGACCGTTCACTATGCCGGTGCACTTGAGATACGGGACAATGCCATTGAGAACAATTCCGGCACCGGCATCAACCTGTTCGAGTACGGCGCGGTACGGTATGGCAGCTCTGCTTCCATCGTCGACAACGAGATACGCGGCAACGGGTTCGATGGCGAGTGCAACCGGGGCCGGGGCATTCGTTGGATGAATGTATTCGATGGCAGTGAAGGCCTGGTGCAGGGCAACACCATAACGGGAAACGCCCGCGACGGATTCCGTTTCGATGACGCAGAGCATGGAAGCTCTCTGGACCTCGTGAACAACCTGGTCGCGGGCAACGGCGGACGCGGCATCCACCTCTTTGAGTATGAAGACGGATGCGCGGGGCTGATTCAAGGCAACACAATCACCGGAAATGGCAGGGACGGCTTCTACATGAGCGATGACCCCAGCCACGGCAGCCGTGTCACCATCAAGGAGAACACGATTGCGGGGAACGGAGGAAAGGGCTTCCGCGTCGATGACGTGGAGGACGGCGGTCACCTCGCCATCGTCGACAACCTGATAGAGGAAAACCAGGGGATTGGCATCTACCTTTATGAGGTCGACAGCGGCAGCGACTGCCTCATCGACGGCAATACCATCACGAACAATGCCATCTACGGTGTCTACGTCTCTTCAGGCGCCGACTACGGCGGCGTACTCACGCTGACGGGCAACACCGTCAGCGGCACCCGTGCGGAGTTGCATGGCGTGTACGTGGGCTTTGGTTGCGGCGGCGAGACGTATTTCTATCTCGAGTTGCCGGGTTTCTCCCTGGTTCCGGGCTCAGCGACCATCTACCTCGATGGCGTGGAAGTGTCGGCCGCGGACTATTACCTGGATTATGAGTACGGAGAGATCTACTTCGACACTGCCCCCGGGGACGGCGTCTTCATAAGTGCCGACTACACTCTGGAAGATGCCGGCTGGGGCATCTATGTGAACAATGACGTGGATGAGGGAAGCGTACTGACCATTGCCGGCAATGTGGTCACTGACAACCTGCTGAGCGGAATCTTCATCCGGGACATCGGCGCGCAGGGCGCCGGTGCCGTCATCGTCGAGGCAAACATAGTCTCGGAAAATGGCGAGCATGGGATCGCGGTCGGGAATGAGTACTACGCCTGGTGGGACGAGATCTGGGACTATTACGGCGTGCGCAACGGATCGTCACTTTCCATACTGGACAACGAGATAGCGGACAACATCGTGGATGGCATCAACGTCCATCAGGTCGACAACGGCAGCATCGCGCGTATAGAGGGCAATACGGTTACAGGGAGCGGCGATGCGGCGCTGTGGCTCTGCGGCGAGGCCGAGACGCTCAAGGACAGCGAGGCGTACGTGCTCGGTAACTTGTTCGACGCGAACGAAGGATGGGGCATCTTCGGCTACCTCGAGCACGCCCTGCTGGACGTCTCTGGCTGCAACCACGTGACGAACAACGCCGGGGGTGGCATCTACCTTGACGGCGCAGACCTTGACATGGTGGGTGTTCACAACAACAACATCGACGGCAACACGGAGTGGGGCCTGTTGAATGACAGCGACGAAACGGTGGATGCTCTGACCAACTGGTGGGGCGATGGCAGCGGACCATATCAGGCCACTACAAATGCTGCAGGACTGGGCGACCCGGTGTCTGATAACGTCCTCTACGATCCGTGGATGACAGCTTCGTGCGAGCCATCCAGTGTCTCCGCTGTCTTCGCGGCGTCCGCCCGCAGCGGCGCTCCCGGCCTAAGCGTGCGCTTCACCGACCGCTCTACATCGGGCTGTGACATCGTGGCCTGGCTCTGGGACTTCGGCGATGGCGGTTCGAGTACGGCGCAGAACCCCACTCATGTCTTCCTCCGCGAGGGCACGTTCACCGTCACGCTGACGGTGTGGGACGCCTGCGGCCACTCCGACACCATGACCATGAAGGCCTACATCTCCATCAAGAAGGTCATACGTAACCTGCGCGAGCCATCTGACGATGATGCTCCGGAGCCGGCAAGCCTCGGCGTCTCGTATTTGTACATCGACCCGCTCCAGGTCCTGCCCGGCCAGGCGGTGACCGTGTCCGCCAACGTCTGCAACAGCGGTGAGGAGCGGGGCACCAGGACGGTCTCGTTCATGGTGAATGGCGAGGCCGTGGAATCGCAGTCCGTCTCGGTCTCCGGCGGCTCCTGCCAGCAGGTCACGTTCACGGTGGCCCGGGTGGTCCCCGGCGCCTACCAGGTGGCTATCGACGGCATGGTTGGTCAGTTCTCAGTGGTGGCGCCCAGGACCGTGACACAGAGCGTGGCGTCGCAGCACCAGACGGGCCTGGGCACGGCCGGCATCCTCGCCATCATCGCCGTGATGCTTGTGCTGATCGCGGCGCTGATCATGGTCTTCCGCAGGACGTAGGGCGTGATGCCTACGTAACGTATTGAGGGGGGCGGAGTTTGCACCCGCCCCCCTTCTTCGTTTGCACGACAGCACGAAAGCACGGCAGACACACCGCTCTCTCCCCTGGGAGAAGATGCTCGAGCGTCGCGTCTCTACAGCCCGATCGAAGTAATCTGGTACTTGAAGGCGAAGCCAGCCTTGGAGGCAGCCTCTTCCATCGCCTTCCGGACATTCGAGTAGTCGAACGCGTAGGTATACTGTCTCCCGAAGAGTGCGGACTGCTCCTCGATGCCGCCCTCCCGACCACCCATACCTGTCTTGTAGCTCTCTTTCTTGAAGCCGAACCCGGGGCCGAAATCGCTGTCGCCCGACGACATGCCGGAAGAGGCCTCCTTCAACATCTCGGTGAAGCGCAACTCCTTCTTATCGTCGTCGATGCGGTACTTCGCACTGTAGGTCAGCTTCTTCTTGGATAGCAACACCTTGCGCTCGGCAACGGTGAACTCAAACGTATAGACGCCCTTCTTCTCCTTGAGTTCGGCGGGGATGCTCTTTGCGTACGCTGCCAGGTCGTCTTTCAGGGCCATCGTATTCTCCTTTGTCACGGTCCGGGTTGTCCGCAGATGATACTCCTGATGGCTTCCACACGCTATCCGCTCTCACGCGCCGCCATCGCAGCAATCGCTGTCCCGTGGCGCTTCACCAGCCAGGGCTTCGTGTTGACACAATGGAATCGCAGTACGCTACAATAGCGCACCCGCACATTGGTCCATTGAACTGCCCGGACACTCATCTTGACTGAGTCTCTTTCGGAGCTTCGGAGACCACGCGCAGCAGTCGGGCTGCCAACTACCGCGCATCTGCTTCACGTCAGCGCTTCTTCATATACGTCGCCGAGACAACCGCGACCGGGCGGCGATGACGGTCAATCATTACAGCGAGTGGAGGTACGAGACAGATGAAACCCAAGGCGATACTCATCGATACCAAGGACAACGTGGCGACTGCCTTCCAGGACCTGAAGGCAGGAGACAGGGTGACCGTTTCCCTGGAGGGCACGGAGAAGACCACCACGCTGATCCAGGACATCCCGTTCGGCCACAAGTTCGCGCTGTCCGACGTTGCGCTGCACCAGCCGGTCATCAAGTACGGCGAAGCTATCGGCCTCGCCATCCAGACAATCAAGGCCGGCCAGCACGTGCATGTGCACAACATGGAGAGCCAGAAAGGAAGGGGGGACAAGTAAATGGAGTTTCAGGGATATCGCAGAAAGACAGGCAAGGTCGGCGTACGTAATCACGTCCTTGTGTTTCCAACGATCGTGTGCGCCTCTGAGGTCGCACGCATGATAAGCGAGCAGGTCCCCGGTTCGGTGTACGCCATCCATGGCGGCGGCTGCGGTCACGTGGGTGAGGACAAGGAACAAGTCATCCGAACGATGCTCGGCATCTGCAGCCACGGAAACGTCGCCAGCGTCCTGCTGGTCTCAAACGGCTGTGAAGTCATCCTGCCCGAAGTTCTCACACCCGACCTCGAGAGGATGGGGCAGCCCTACGCGGTGGTGAGCGTCCAGGAGGACGGCGGCACCCCGGGCTGCGTCGAGAAGGGCGTCAAGATCGCGCGGAAGATGGTAGAAGACGCGAGCAAGCTCAAGAAGGAGTCCATCCCGCTGTCCGAGCTCATCCTTGGCTGCGAGTGCGGCGGCTCAGACGCATTCTCCGGACTGACCGCGAACCCTTCACTGGGAATCGCGGCTGACAAGCTCATTGCCGAAAGTGGAACGGCGATCTTCTCCGAGACTACGGAGATGCTCGGTTGCGAGAAAGTCCTGGCGCGCCGCGCGGTCGACGATGGGGTGGCAAAGGACATCTACAGGGTCATCGCCGATGCCGAAACCACAGCGATGTCCGGCGGTGTGGACATCCGCGGGACACAGCCGTCGCCCGGCAACATCAAAGGCGGTCTCAGCAGCATCGAGGAGAAGTCGCTCGGCTGCATCCGCAAGGGTGGCAGCAGCACCATCATGCAGGTGGTCAAATACGGTGAGCACCCGGTCAGGAAGGGCCTCATCATCATGGACGCCACGGCGGCGGACGTGATGAATGACACCGGCCTACTGGCCGCAGGCTGCCACCTGATCGTCTTCACGACTGGCCGGGGTACTCCGGTGGGCGCCAATATGGCGCCGGTCATCAAGGTGTCCACCAACAGCGTGCTCTACAACAAGATGAAGCCCAACATCGACATCAACGCGGGAGTCATCGTGGACGGAGAGGGCACACTCGAGACCGTAGGTCAGGAGATATTCGACAAGATTGTGGCGGTTGCCAACGGCGAGGTCACCAAGGCGGAGGCGCTGGGCCACAGGGAGTTCGACATCCATTTCCGCATGATTATCTGATCCTGGCGCCACTAGACAGAGAGAACGAGAACGGGAGGTGACGAGAATGGAGAAGAGAAGCGAGTTTCTACAGGAGTGTTCGCCACAGGTGCCGTCACTGTACGCACCTGCCGGCTTCACAAGGGATGACCTCAAGAAATCCCACATTCTCCTGTTTTCAACCGCCAGCGAGGCGCACCCCGGCAGCTACCACCTGGACAAGCTTGTGGAACAGGCGAGGCTCGGGGTCGCCATAGCCGGAGGCACGGGCTTCAAGTACACCACGTCAGACATCTGCGACGGCATCGCGCAGGGGCACGACGGGATGAACTACCCGCTGGCCTCGCGCGAGTTCATCGCCGGGATGATTGAGATATATGCCAACACGCACATGTTCGACGGCGCAATCCTGATGTGCAGTTGCGACAAGGGACTGCCCGCGACTTTGGTGGCGTCAGCGCGACTCAAGGACCTGATGCCAACTGTCGTCATCCCCGGAGGCTCCAATGAGCCCGGCCCCTGCTACATGATGGAGGGCGACGTCGGCAAGGGGCACGGCCAGGTGCGAGCCGGTCAGCTGTCCGAAGAGGAGTTCTCATTCGTACAGGACCACACACTGCCGTGCGACGGGGCCTGCCAGTTCATGGGCACGGCGTCCACGATGCAGGTGATGAGTGAGGCTCTCGGCATGGCGCCCCCCACTGCGGCGCTCAGTCCGGCAACTCAGCGCTACGTGCTGAACAACGCCCGCAACGCAGGGCAGTTCGTCATGAACCTGCTGAAGCGCGGCATCAAGGTGAAGGACATCCTCACCGAAGGCGCACTGAGGAACGCGGTGGTCATCCACCAGGCGACAGGCGGTTCTTCGAACGGTCTGCTGCACCTGCCAGCCATCGCCAATGCGGCAGGCGTGCCCTTTGACGTGACGATGTTCGACACGCTGGGGCAGAAGACGCCGTACCTCACCAACATCCACACTGCGGGGCAGTACGCATCACGCCAGTTCTGGTTTGCCGGCGGAGTCCAGCGCATCATCATGCTGTTGGCCGACTCCGGACTTCTCGACATGGATGCACTGACCGTCACCGGACTCACGGTGCGCGAGAACCTGGAGAACGTGAAGAAGTCCGACTTCTTCCGCATGGGAGAGGGATACCTCGGCAACTACTCGACGGTCGACGGAACACGCCGGCTGCAGCGAACCGACGTGGTCCGCAACCCGGACGACCCCAAGAGCAAGAAAGGCTCGATGGCAGTGCTCAAGGGCAGTCTGGCGCCTGAGGGCTCGGTATTCAAGTACAGCGCCTGCGATCCGGCGATGTACGAGCACACCGGCAAGGCGGTCGTGTTCGACTCTGAGGAAGAGTGCTTCGCGGCGGTCACCGGATTGAAGCTCGAACCGGGCGACGTTGCCATCGTGCGCAACGAAGGGCCAAAGAGCTGCGGCATGCCGGAGCTGTTCCTCACGTCTTCAGCCATCGTGGGCATCGAGAAGTACCGCAAGTCCATCGCCCTCGTTACCGACGGGCGATTCTCCGGCGCGACGGCGGGCCCTGTCATCGGGCATGTGTCGCCCGAGGCGGTGAGCGGCGGACCCATCGGGCTGGTTGAGGACAACGACATCATCGAAATCAGCCTCTCACGGCGTGCGCTGAACATCGTGGGCATCAAGGGGCAGAAGAAGTCGCCCGAGGAGGTTCAGAAGGTGCTGGCGGAGCGCAAGGCGCGCAAGCCGGCCTGGACTCCGACGTACACCAGCGGCATCCTGGGCGCCTACACTCAGCTTGCCACCTCGGCGATGAAGGGCGCGTACATGGGGAGGGCAAACAACCCGTAGGTACGGACACTGAACATGCGTTAGGAGGCACCGAATGGAGTTCCTCGGATACCGTCGACCCGACGGCACGGTCGGAGTCCGTAATCTTGTCGCGCTCATCCCCGCGGGCCGATGCGCGAACGAAATGGCGTGCCGCATCGCCGATGAAACAGGCACAGGCGTACATCCGCTGCTGCATAACCAGCCTTGTGTCCACGTGGGGCCGGACAATGACGCCGCGCGCCGTGTGCTGGCTGGAATGGGTCAGAACCCCAACGTAGCTGCGGCCATCGTGCTGGGCGTCGGGTGCGACTCCATCTCCGCGGTAGAACTTGCCGCGGATATCGCCGCGTCCTGCAAACCGGTGGAGGTCCTGACCATCGAGCGCGAGGGCGACTACGACACCGTCGTGACGAAGGGCATCCGATTCGCAAAGCAGATGAAAGGGGACGCAGCGCTGCTGCAACGTGAACCTTTCGACTTGAGTGAATTGAAACTTGCGGTGAAGTGCGGCGGCTCGGACACCACCTCCGCCCTGGGCTGCAACCCGGTGGCAGGATGGGCCGTCGACCAGGTAGTCGATGCGGGAGGCACCGCAGTCTTCTCCGAGACGGCCGAACTTATCGGCGCCGAGCACATCGTGGCACGGCGAGGCATCACCCCTGAGGTGGGGCAGAAGATACTCGACGCGGTGGCCAGGATGGACAAGCGCATCTTTGACGCGGGCGTCGACATCCTCGGCTCCGAGCCGACTCCCGGCAACATCAAGGGGGGACTGACGTCCATCGAGGAGAAATCCCTCGGCGCCATCGCCAAGAGTGGCAGCAGGCCTCTGATGGACGTCATCGCATGGGGAGAGAAGCTTCCCGGCAAGGGACTGTACTTCATGGACGGCTCCGCCAATACGCCACAGATGGCGCTTGGTCTGGCCGCATCAGGCGCCCAGCTGATGACCTTCGGCTACGGTGGAGGGCTACCGTCGAGGTTCCGGGGCATGCCGGCGTCGTCGCTCGGCAACCTGCCGATACTGCCGGTCATCAAGATCGTGAGCAGTCCGCACGTGAAGAGCGAGCTGGACTACTTCGACGTGTATGCCGGCACAATCATCGAAGGTCTGGAATCGGTCGCGCAGGTCGGGCAGCGCCTGCTCAACGAGATAATCGCGGTCGCCTCCGGCAAGCCTTCAAAGGTGGAGCTTGCCCCTCGCTATCGCGAGGTCCTCGAGATGTGGAGGGTCGGTCCGGTCTTCTAATCGCATCACCTGAGGAGAGCCGCGACCAGGTCCGGCTCTCCTCTCTGAACAAAGGAGAGGAATCAGAATGAGCTTTCTTGGATATGTACGACCGAACGGCGCCGTTGGGACGAGGAACTACGTCGGCATCATCTCTACCGTGGTCTGCGCCAACGACATCACCACGTGGATAACGAATCAGGTGCCCGGGTGCGCCCCATTCACGCACCAGGGAGGCTGCGGGCAGTCGGAGTTCGATACCGAGGTTACACGTCGCACGCTGGCTTCACTGGGCTGCAACCCCAACCTCGGCGCGGTGCTGCTGGTGAGCCTCGGTGGCGAAGGTTCGATAGACGGCATCCAGGACGCCATCGCCAAGACGGGCAAACAAGTCGAGAAGGTCGTGGTGCACAAGATGGGCGGCGTGAACAACACGTTCGCCGAAGGCATGCGGCTGGCGCGGCTGATGGCGATGGACATCTCGAAAGCTCGGCGCGAAGAGGTGGATGACTCTCACCTGTTCCTTGGAGCGAAGTGCGGCTGCTCAGACACCACATCCGGACTGGCGTCCAATCCCACGCTGGGAGCCGCCATGGACAAGCTTGTTGAGCGCGGCGGCACATGTGTCTTCGGAGAAACCACGGAGATCACCGGCGCCGAGCACATACTCGCACGCCGCGCGGCGACGCCTGAAGTGCGAGAGAAACTCATCGACGTGGTGACCAGGCTCGAGAAGAAGATTACCAGCGGCGACGTGCCAGGCGCGAACATCGCGCAGGCGAACATCGCCGGCGGTCTGACCACACTGGAGGAAAAGTCGCTCGGCGCTGTCATCAAGGCAGGCACGACCACGCTTCGGGGAGTGCTGGAACTGGGCGAGCGGCCAGCGGGAAAAGGCCTGTACATGGTCGACACTGCAGGCCAGGCGCCAAGGGCCATCACCGGCCTAGCGGCTGCCGGCGCAACTGTCATGATGTTCTCAACGGGCAAGGGCGCGCCGTGGGGATTCCCGTTCGTGCCGATGATCAAGGTTACGGCGAATCCGACCACGTGCGGTTGTCTCTCCGACCTGATGGATTTCTGCATCGACCCCGCCGGCGACGAGAGCCTGGAGGACCGGGGCGGGCGACTCTACAAAGAGATTCTGGGTGTCGCCTCAGGCAACATGACCAAGGCCGAGGCGCTTAAGATCGGCATGTACGTGGATATCTGGCAGAGGGATGTCACTCACTAGCAGTCACATTGCATCGGAAGGAGGCACTTACGGACTATGGACAAGAAGGCGAAGGAAAAGGTGCTGAAGAAGGCCTACGACCTCGCATTCAAGTACGAAGAGAAGTACGGCGGGTGTGGCCAGTGCGTAATGGCCGCCCTGCAGGACGCCTTTGATAGGCCAAACCCGGATACGTTCAAGTCGCTGAGCGGCTACGCGGGTGGCGGCGCTACTGTCGGAGACGCGGGATGCGGCGCGTACGTGGCAGGCATCCTTTTCCTCAGCGGACTCAAAGGACGGGAACGTGACAACTTCGCCGACCCCGAGAGACTCCGGTTTGAGAGCTTCGCGACCGCCCGGAAGCTGCATCGCAAGTTCATCGATGACTTCGGGTGCGTCATCTGCCGCGAGATGCAGATGAAGCTGTTTGGCAGACCCTACTACCTGCCGGATGCGGACGAGATGAAGAAGTTCCTCGATGCTGGCGGACACACTACTCACTGTCCTGACGTCTGCGGCAAGGCCGCCCGATGGGCTGCGGAGATTGCCATCGACGACGGGCTCATTTCGGAGGAGCAACTCAAGGAACTCGCGAAGTAGCTCTGCGAAACGCTGTTCCTCGATGACAGACAGGTGTGGCCCGTGGTGCGCGGCTGAGCCGCGTGCCACGGGCTATCACAGTCTTGTGGCGTGGTGGACAGTATGCCCGCGCTGGGCGACCGCGGGGCGCCCGGCACACAGGAGGTTTCTGATATGAAGAAGGCACTCACAATGGATGCCCGCGACAACGTGGCCACCGCCCTCGCCGCGCTTGAGCCGGGCGACGAGGTGGAAATCCTCTCTCACACGCGTGACGTCGTAAAGCGCCTCCAGGCACACGATGCACTGCCTCTAGGGCACAAGATAGCGCTTGTCGACATCGCCGTGGGCAAGGATGTGGTGAAGTACGGCGCGAAAATCGGCCGCGCCAGCAAGGACATCAAGGCTGGCGACTACGTTCACATCCACAACGTCACCAGCGACCGTATGCCGTTGACGCAGAACATGCTTGGTCACGTACGCTGACCACCGGACCGGCACAAGGAGGAATACCATGCAGTTCCAGGGATACGTGAGAAAAGACGGACGGGTTGGCGTCCGCAATACCGTGCTGGTACTCGCGGTGTGCGATTGCGGTGAACCGGCCGCGCGCCAGATGGCAGAAGGCATTCCCGGTGCGGTTTCCGTTACGCACTATCATGGTTGCATCGCACTCGAGGTGGTTCCCACCATCGTTGGCGTGTGCACCAACCCGAACATCCATGGTGTGGTGCTTGTGGTGATGGGCTGCGAAGGGCAGCGGCCCGAGCCGATGGCGGAGCAGATCGCGAAGACGGGAAAGCCGGTCAGGATAATCAATATCCAGGAGATAGGCAACACGCGGCGCGCCATCGCGCGTGGCCGTGCCGTGGTGACGGCCATGGCGCAGGACGCTGCGGCGGAGCGCCGTGTCGACGTTGATATCAGCAAGCTTGCAGTCGGCGTTAAATGCGGAGGCTCAGACACAACGAGTGGCATTGCCGCGAACCCCGCCATTGGCGTGATGTCAGATATGATGGTCGATGCCGGCGCGCGGGTGGTGATGATTGAACCGATCGAAGCTGTCGGCGCTGAGGAGGAACTGGCAAGACGGGCCGTCAACGATGCCGTCAAGAACGACATCCTGCGCTGGGTCGGCGACGAGGAGAAACGCTGGACAGTCCCCGGCGCGAGCATAGACTTCATGTGCGGGGGCAACGTGCTGGGAGGGCTGACCACGCTTGAAGAGAAGTCGCTGGGCGCCGTCCACAAGAGTGGACACCGTCCCGTCTCAGGCGTACTGAAGGTACGTCCCGACTACGTCCAACAGGTTCCTGACAGGGCAGGATTCTACCTGCAGGAAGGCATTCACATAGAGTTGCAGGCCATGACCTACCAGGCTGCCGCCGGTGTCAACATCATCGTGTTCGCGACAGGCAGGGGTGGAAGCTTCGGTCACGCCATCTCCCCCATCGTCAAGGTGACAGGACATCCCGAAACATGGGAAAGGATGTCAGAGGACATGGACGTGAACGCAAGCACGATTATGGAGGGTCTGGAGTCGATACAATCCGTCGGCAAACGCATATTCGCCGAAGTACTGGCGGTCGCCTCCGGCAAGTCTACGAAGGGCGAGGAGCTGGGATTCTACAATTTCAACATCTGGAAGCAGGACCCGCGATTGGAGGCGCTGCTGGGGCTGAACAAGGAATAGCACCATGGGCAAGAGCCTGATTACCGGAGGCTCCGGGATGGTGGGACGGCAGCTCGCCCGGCTGTTGCTGGCGCGCGGCGAGGATGTGGTGATTCTGGATGTCGCTCCGGCGGCGAAGCTACCCGCGGACATACGTGACCGGGTGACGCTGGTACGCGGCGACCTGTCCAACGGGGCAGAGGTCATGGACGCGGTGGCGGGCCATTCCCCGGAGACCATCTACCACATCGGCGCCCTGATGCCACCGGCGAGCGAGCAGAGCCATGCGTCCGCCTGGGGCATCAACGTCGACGGCACGATGCACATCCTGGAGGCGGCGCGGCTATTGGGAGTTCGAACCGTTGTCTACTCAAGCACCACCGCTACGTTCCCGACTCAACTCCCGGAGCCGGTGCCGAACGACCACGTGCAGCTTCCCGTAACTCTCTACGGAGTCACGAAGGTCTGCAGCGAGCGACTGGGCGAGTACTACTACCGCCGCTACGGACTGGACTTCCGTGCCGTGAGGTTCCTGTCGATTCTCGGTCCCGGACGTGTCCCGGGCGCCGGATGGAGCGCGTACACATCGCTCGTCATCGAGGAGTGCGCCAGGGGCAATCCCTACACAGTCAAGGTCGACGAGTCGCTTCGCCTGCGCTTCATCTACGTGAAAGATGCGGCGTTGAGCCTCATGAAGCTGGCCGACGCCGACGGGCGCAGCCTGAGCACAAGGGTCTACAACCTGGACGGATTCTCGGCCTCGACCGTAGAACTCGTCGACGCGGTGAAGGCGAATGTGCCGGAGGCCCGCATCACATGGGAACTTGACCCTGAGTACCAGCGCGTCATGGATACTCAATATGGCAATATACAGCGCAGAATGGACGACAGCTTGGCCCGCGAGGATTGGGCATGGGAGACCTCGTACACCCTCAACGATTCGGTACGCGATTTCGTGGAGGACGTTCGCCGGGGTCGGATATAGCGACTGCAAGGAGGCACGATGAGATTCGCAGGCAAGATAGCCCTGGTGACGGGCGGGGGGAGGGGCATCGGCCAGGCCATCGCGCTTGGATTTGCCCGTGAGGGCGCCTCCGTCGCGGTGAACGCCGCACATCTGTCCACTGCGGAAGAGACAGCTCAACAGATTCGGCAGACCGGTGGTACGGCAATCGCCATACAGGCGAACGTCGCAGATGAAGAGCAGGTCCAGGCCATGGTCGCTCGTGTCGTGAAGGAATTCGGGACCATCGACATCCTGGTGAACAACGCCGGGGTAAGCCAACCGCTGGTCCCCCTGGTGGAACAAGACACCGCCGACTTCGACCGGACCATCGCCATCAACCTGCGCGGTACTTACCTGTGCTGCAAGGCGGCTGCGAAGTACATGATTGCACGCAAGGCCGGCAACATCCTGAATATCGGCTCCATCACCGCGCATACGGGGCCGCCTATGCGTACCGCCTACGCACCCTCGAAAGCCGCCGTGGTCAATCTGACGATGGTTCTCGGCGTGGAGCTAGCCAGGTACAACATCAACGTCAATTCCATCTCGCCGGGATACGTGCTTACGGACCTCGTGAGGAACTTCGTGAGCCAGGGAAAGGTCAACGAAGAAGCAGTCCTGCGCCGGACTCCTCTCGGCCGGATGAGCACTACGGATGACATCGCCAAGGCGGCGCTCTTCCTGGCGTCTGACGATGCGCGCAACATCACCGGCACGGACCTGCTTGTGGACGCAGGCTGGACTGCAAACGGATACTATATGTAGCGCACGTCACGCCCAACAGGCCTTACGCGCAGGCTGAGTCCCGACCACACGCTGGTGATGCCGCAGCGGCGGGAACGGCTTCTAACGAGGCGGACGGCGGAGTAAGCCACGGACATCTGACTCGGGAGGTACGATGAGATTCGCAGGCAAGACAGTCCTGGTCACCGGCGGAGGCCGAGGAATCGGCCAGGCAATCGCACTTGGGTTCGCACGCGAGGGCGCATCCGTGGCGGTGAACGCAGCCCACCTGTCCACCGCGGAGGACACGGCGACTCAGATACGTCAGGAGGGCGGCAAGGCGCTTGCGATTGAGGCGAACGTCGCGGATGAGTCACAGGTGAAGGAGATGATTGACCGCGTCGTCAGGGAACTGGGTGGCCTCGACATCCTCGTGAACAACGCCGGCGTGAGTCAGCCAATCATGCCCACGCTGGAGCAGGATACCGCCGACTGGGACCGCGTCATGGCCACCAACCTGCGAAGCGCCTATCTCTGTTCCAAGGCTGCCGGCAAACACATGGTCGCGCAGCATAGCGGCAAGATCGTGAACATCGCATCCATCACCGGGCTGACCGGGCAACCCATGCGTACCGCGTATGCCCCATCGAAGGCAGCCATGCTCAACCTCACGAAGGCGCTGGCAGTTGAATGGGGTCCGTTCAATATCAACGTCAATGCGGTGGCCCCCGGTTACGTGATGACAGACCTTGTGCGCAGTTTCATCAGCCAGGGGAAGGTCAACGAGGAGGCCATGCTCAAGCGAACACCGCTGGGCAGACTAAGTGCTCCCGAAGACATCGCAGAGGCAGTCATGTTCCTGGCATCGGACGCGGCACGCAACATCACTGGTATACACATTCCCGTGGATGCGGGATGGTCGGTGAATGGCTGGTATATGTAGCACCAGCGTCGAGGCAGAGTTGTCTGTGAAGAAGAACGAAGCGCAGGAGGGCATCTGACATGGAATTCATGGGATATCCCCGACCGGATGGCAGCGCGGGAGCGCGCAACTGCATCGCCGTCATACCGGCCGTGCAATGTGACAACGAACTGGCGGACCGCATCGCAAGCGAGGTGGGGGGCAATGTCGTGGCGCTGCCTCACAACGGCGCCTGCGTCAACGTCCAGCCCGACAAGGACATGATAGAGCGCACACTCATAGGCCTCGGCCGGAATCCCAATGTGTCCGGGGCCATCGTGGTGGGCGTGGGATGCGACGGCATACCGGCCGACCGTGTTGCGGAAGGCATCGCCGCATCGAAGAAGCCCGTAGAATTGGTCACCATCGAGCATGAGGGCAGCTACGACAACGCGTTGGCGAAGGGCGTCAACGCGGCAAAGCGAATGCTGTCCGATGCCGCGCGACTGAAACGAGAGGGGTTCGACATCAGCTACCTGACCGTCGGCTCCAAGTGCACCGGCTCGACGCCCGCTTCCATCATGGCATGCAATCCGGCGGTCGGCTGGGCGGCCGAGAACCTGGTGGAGAGTGGAGGCACCTTCCTGTTCTCCGAGACGGCGGAGGCCATCGGCGCCGAGCACCTGCTGGCGCGCAGGGGCCGGACGGAGGAGGTCTCGCGCCGCATTCTCGAAGTCGTCAATCGCATGGAAGACCGCATCAAAGCCACCGGCATCGACATTCGTGGCTCGCAGCCGGTGCCGGCCAACATCATAGGCGGCATGACCACACTCGAGGAGAAGTCACTCGGCGCCATCGCCAAGAGCGGCCACGGCAAGATAGATGGCGTTCTGGAGTGGAGCGAGCGGCCGTCCGGCCACGGCCTGTACTTCATGGACGGCTCCGCCAACACGCCGCAGATATTCCTGGGGTTCGCCGCCGGCGGCGCGCAGGTCATGACTCTGAACTATGGTGCCGGTCTGCCGACGAAGCTGCACGCCTACACCGTGGCGGTCGGCGGCCTCCCCATCGTCCCGTGCCTCAAGATCTTCAGCAGCCCGCAGGACATCGCGCAGATGGAGTACTTCGATGTCTACGCGGGCACCATCATCGAAGGCAAGGAGACCGTTCCGGAGGTCGGGCGCCGAATCCTCGAGGAACTGGTAGCGGTTGCGTCCGGCAAACCGGCGCGACAGGAGATGAGCTCCCGCTACAAAGAGATGCTCGTCATGTACTACACGGGCCCACTTCTGTAGCGATGTCGAGAGGAGGAACACGATGGATTTCATGGGATACCCGCGTCCCGACGGCAGTGTGGGAGCGCGGAATTACGTTGCGGTCATTCCCGCGGTCCAGTGCGGCAACGAGCTGGCTGACCGCATCGCCACCGAGGTTGGTGGCAACGTCGTGGCTCTGACTCACAACGCCGCGTGCGTCAACATCCCCTCTGACAAGACGATGGTGCACCGTACGCTCGTTGGTCTAGGGTGCAACCCCAACGTGGCCGCCATTATCGTTGTGGGCATCGGCTGCGACGGTCCACCGGCAGCGCCCATCGCAGAGGACATCGCCCGCTCTGGAAAGCCGGTCGAGCTCATCACCATCGAACGTGAAGGCACGTATGAGAACGCCGTGGCACAGGGTGTCCATTTCGCCAGACAGATGCGCGCCGACTCCTCCGTGCTTGAGCGAGAAGCGTTCGACCTCAGTCACCTCGTGTTTGCCTCGAAGTGCACGGGGTCGACTCCGGCATCGATCATGGCGTGCAATCCGGCTGTCGGCTGGGCGGCCGACGCCCTGGTCGCCGCGGGTGGCACATTCATCTTCTCGGAGACCACGGAGATCATCGGAGCGGAGCACCTGCTCGCCCGGCGGGCGGTCAACGATAAGGTTGCGGCCCGCATCGTGGAATTTGCCGACAGGCTGGAGGCACGCATCAAGGCGACGGGCGAGGATATCCGCGGGTCTCAGCCCAACCCGGGCAACATCCTCGGGGGGATGACCACCCTTGAGGAGAAGTCGCTCGGTGCGATAGCAAAGAGTGGCAAGAGTCCTATCAGCGGCGTGCTGGAATGGGGCGAGCGCCCGTCAGGACGCGGCATGTACTTCATGGACGGCGCTGCCAACACGCCACAGATATTCCTGGGCTTCGCCGCCGGGGGCGCTCAGGTCATGAGCCTGAACTATGGGGCGGGATTGCCGACGCGATACCACAACTACACGTGTGCTGTGGGAGGCATCGCCACCGTTCCCGTGATGAAGCTGTTCAGCAGTCCGCAGGACGTGAGCCAGATGGAGTACTTCGACCTCTACGCAGGAACAATCATCGAGGGCACGGAGACAGTTCCGGATGTGGGACAGCGATTGCTGGAAGAAATAGTCGCCGTGGCCTCCGGAAAACCAGCACGACAGGAGATGAACGCGCGCTATCGCGAGCCGCTCATCATGTACTACACGGGCCCCATACTGTAGTTCCCGTATACCATCCGAGACTGCGGGGTTGTAGCGCACAATAGTCAGTGAGGATTCGTAAGGATTGTCACAGGAGAAGGAGAAGAGAGATGCCTCAACACAAGATCAGCGCCATCAAGGCAAGGGAGATAATCGACTGTCGCGGCACACCCACCGTGCAGGTGGACGTCTGGGTTGACGGCGTACTGCGCGGCAGAGCAGACGTGCCGAGCGGTCGCTCCACCGGCAGCTACGAAGCGTATGAGCTTCGCGACGGCGGGACGCGCTATGGAGGTTTCGGCGTGCAGAAGGCAGTGGCGAACGTCAACGCCATCATCGCTGACGCATTGACGGGCAAGGACGTCACCGAGCAGCGTTCGATCGACCGCGACATGGTTGCGCTGGACGGCACCCCAAACAAGAGCCATCTGGGCGCGAACGCCATCCTGGGAGTCTCGCTGGCAGTTGCCAGGGCCGCCGCCGCCACACTGGACTTGCCCCTCTACCGGTACCTCAATTCCGAAGCACACGTGCTCCCTGTCCCGATGATGAACCTCATTAACGGCGGCAAGCTCTCGTCAAATGACCTCTGCTTCCAGGAGTTCATCATGATGCCGGTGGGCGCGGCCAGCTTCTCCGAGGCTCTGCGGATGACAGCCGAGATCAACGCCATACTGCGACCGATGACAGCTGAACGCTACGGCAAGCTTGCCATTAACGTGGGTGATGAAGGTGGAGTCGTGCCTCCCATAGTGGACGTGCGCGAGGCACTCGACCTGCTTTGCGAGGCCGTTGCGCGTTCGGGCTACGCGGAACACATCGTCTATGCGTTCGACTGTGCCGCCACGCATCTCTACGACAAGGCGACCAGTCGGTACTCATTTGAAGGCAGGAGCCTCACCAGGGATGAGGTCATCCGTTTCTTCGAAAAGCTTGTGTCCGAGTACCCCATCGTCTCCATCGAAGACCCACTGCAGGAAGACGACTTCGAGGGATTTGCGGAAATCACACGCGCGTTGCGCGGCATACAGATAATAGGGGATGACCTGTTCGTGACCAACAAGGACAGACTCGCACAGGGCCTGGTCTCCAACTCGGCCAACTCCGTCCTGTGGAAGGTGAACCAGATAGGCACGCTGACCGAGGCGATGGAAACCGCCACTATGGCGTTCCGCAACGGCTACGGTGTGTGTGTCTCGGAGCGTTCAGGAGAGACGGAAGACCCGATGATCGCCGACCTCGTGGTGGCGCTCAACGGAGGGCAGATCAAGACGGGCGCGCCCGTGCGCAGCGAACGGACCGCGAAGTACAACCGCCTCCTCCAGATAGAGGAAGAGCTTGGCAGCGCCGCGACCTACGCCGGCAGGGCATTCCGTCGTCCGGTGTAGCGCCTGGGCATTGCACACGAAAGAAATGTACGTCAAGAACCGGTCTGAACTGCTGTCACATGGCAGCCGCCACCTCAGGGAGGCCGCGCTCGACATCGTCGAGCACGCGCTGGCGCGTGTCGATCCCTACGTGGCCACGAGAAGCCTGGTGAGCCTGTCAGGGGACACTCTGTCCGTGGGAGACCTGGCATTTGACCTGACAAAACGAGGCCACATCTACGTCCTCGGCGCGGGCAAAGGCAGCTTGCCCATCGCACGTGCCCTGGAAGACATCCTGGGTGAACGCATCACCGATAGCCTCGTCATCGTCAAAGAGGGGCAAGAGTCAGGCACGCGCCGTGTCAGGCTGCGCGAGGCAAGCCACCCGCTTCCCGATGAACGAGGCTACGAGGCGGCTCGGGATATGGTACGACTCGCCACCCGCGCGACGGCCGGGGACATCGTTTTCTGTGCCTTCACCGGAGGTAGTTCAGCTCTTGCACCCTACCCGGTGGCCGGTGTATCGCTCCAGGAGAAGCGCCAGGTACACAAGCTGCTGCTCGAGAGCGGCGCCAGCATCCGGGAGATAAACGCGGTACGAAAGCACCTTTCGCAGATCAAGGGTGGCCACCTCGCGCTGACCATCTTCCCGGCGGAAATCGTCAACCTCACGGTGTCGGATGTCACGGGAGACCCGTACGACTACATCACGTGTCCCACGGTGCCGGACACGTCGACCTTCGCCGACGCCCGGGCGGTGCTGGACCGCCATGACCTGTGGGGGCGCTTCCCTGCGAGCGCAGCGGACTACCTGCGCGGTGCGACGACGGAACTCGAGAATCCACGGGATTTCGGTTCACAGCCAGTGCACACCTTTCTACTCGTGAGAAGCGAGGCCGTGTGCGAGGCTGCTGCAGAGAAGGCGCGTGAACTCGGTTACGCAGCGCACATCCTGACGACCGAGATGGAGGGGGACAGCACAGCGGAGGGGCTGGTATTTGGAGCACTATTGTCCTCGCGCGAAGGCGAGGGAGCGGTGGCTCTCATTGCAGGCGGAGAGACAACAGTCACGCTCCAGAGCGCCGGAGGTGAAGGGGGACCGAACCAGGAGTTCGCGCTGAGCGCCTCACGGGCACTTACTTCACGCGGACAGGTGGTGCTCTCGCTCGATACCGATGGGACGGACGGCCCAACTCTGCTCGCCGGCGGACTGACAGACTATTCAACGCGGGAGAGCGCGCGGGAACGCGGTCTCGACATCGAGCACGCGCTACGGGTCCACGATGTGAGTCCGGTCCTCCGTGCCCTTGAGGACGCCATCATCACCGGTCACACCGGAACCAATGTGAACGACCTGAAACTGGGCCTACACGAGGCAACGACACGGCAGGAGCAGTCGCAAGAGGAGGCACGACCATGAAACACGAATCACTGAGGGGCAAGATTCAGACGGTCCTGGGGCCTATAGAGCCCGCACAGTTGGGCATCACCCTGCCACACGAACATCTCATGAGCGACGGCACAGGCTGGTTCGTGGAGCCGGAAGACTCCTTTGAGAGGGCCATGGCATACAAGCCGGTCACAATCGACATCCTGTGGTGGCTCACGTATCACCGTTTCACCAACCTCGATGACATGATGTGCATGGATGAAGATGAGGCGGTGGAAGAGATAACCCACTTCAAGCTCGCCGGCGGCAATTCGGTCGTAGAAATGAGTAACATCGGGCTGGGCCGGTCGCCAAAGGCGCTGGCGCGGATCTCACGTAGGACCGGACTCAACATCATCATGGGTTCCGGTTACTACATCGACTGCGCCCTCCCGGACTACGTTGACGACCTTTCCGAGGATGAGATTACCGAAGAGATAGTGCGCGACATCGAGGAAGGAGTCGGCAACACGGGCATCTGCGCGGGGCTCATCGGCGAGATCGGTTGCACGTGGCCGCTGAGCGACAACGAGCGCAAGTCACTTCGCGCTTCCGCCAGGGCGCAGAAGATAACCGGCGCCGCACTGAACATCCATCCCGGGCAGCATGAGGACTCGGCCATGGAGGCGATCAGGATCGTGGAGGCAGCCGGGGCAGACCTCACCAAGACCACCATGGACCACATCGACAGGGGCGTCCGGCAGCGTGAGAACCGCATCGCACTGGCCCAGATGGGAGTGGTGCTCGAATACGACCTGTTCGGACGTGAAGGTTACTACCCCATGGAGCACCGCAAGATAGATCTGCCGAACGACCACGTACGCATCAACGAGATAATGGACCTGATGAGCCTGGGCTACATCAAGCAGATAGTCATCTCGCAGGATATCTGGAACAAGACACAGCGCCGCACATATGGCGGCTGGGGCTACGCGCACATCCTGGACAATACGCTGCCGGTGATGCGCGCCAAGGGGATGACGGAAGACGACATCAGGACCATTATGGTGGACAATCCGGCGCGGTTGTTTGCGTTCTCTTAGCCACACGCAATAGACGGAATACAAGAGAAGAGGCCCCCCTCGGGGGGCCTCTTCTTTGTTCATGCTGACGACGCGTTGCCGCGCCTCTATTTGTTGAGGTACGGCACGGTCTTGATGGCGTCCTGAATCATCGAGTATTCTCCGCCGTCGATGAGCAGCGTCTGGCCGGTCATGTAGCTGGACGCATCCGACGCCAGGTACAGGGCGGCGCCGGCCATCTCGATCGGCTCCGCGATGCGCCCGAGAGTCGTATTCATCTCCTTCCGCCTCAGGTTGCCCTCATCGGTCCACAGCGCCTCGGACAGGCGTGTACGAGTGACGGATGGAGCGATGCAGTTGCAGCGGATGTTGTACTGACCGAGTTCCTGCGCGAACACGGCGGTCAGGTGCTGCACGGCGCACTTGCTGATGGCGTACGCACTCATCCCGAGATAGGGCCGGAAGCCCGAGTCGGACGAGATGTTGACGACAGACCCGCCCGTGCCCTGGTCCCGCATCCGGGCGGCGACACGCTGAGTCAGGAAGAACACCGCCTTCAGGTTGAGGCCCATGGTGATGTCCCAAGCCTTCTCGTCCACGCCAAACACGGAGGCATAGGACACGTTGGTGCCCGCATTGTTGACCAGAACGTCGACATGGCCAAAGCGATCCAGCGTCGCCTTCACCACCGCCTCGTGCTCCTCGATGTGCCTGATGTTGGCGGCAACAGGGAGCGCCTTCCGCCCAAGCGACTCGACTTCTTTGGCGACCAGCTCAAGATCCGGCAGTTTGCGGCTGGTGAGCACGATATCAGCTCCGGCCTCTGCGAGGCCGAGAGCAATTGCGCGGCCTATGCCGCGGCTGCCACCGGTCACAATGGCCACCTTGCCATCAATGCGGAAGCGCTTCGCCAATGACTCGAACTTCTCTTCATCCATTGCAGCGTTCTCCTTGCGAGCGTTATGTCGCCCGACCACCGGATGCTATATCTCTTCGAATTCCTCCGGCTGCATCAGGTTGCAGCCGAACGTGGGCTGCCGCATGAGTTCCTTCGACTGGTCAAGTTCCTTGTCGATGCCGGCAAGATAGCGCGCTACTTTGCGCCTCGCCTCGTAGTCGAAGTCGATGTTGAGCGCAATGGTCTCCATGATGGGTGAACCGCCGCCGTGGACGCCGGCAATCTGGTACCAGGAGGTCATGGCGGAAGCAGACACGTTTTCGACGAAGCGCCAGATGCGGTGGGACTCCTCGGCCGAGAGCTTGGGATTCCGGACGATGTACTTGTCCATGTACGGCTTCGTCTCGGGATTGATGAAGTCCTCCTCGAAGGGCATGGTGACTGCAAGTCCGCCGGCAATCTCCGTCAACATGTTGTATTCGTGGTAGATGTTCTCGCCCATCAGCCTGCGGCCGACGTTAGCGAAGATGGTGTTGGGGAAGAAGGTGCCGCAGGCGGTCTTCTCACCGTACATCGCCGCGGCAACTCCTGCAGCGAACGCAAGCTCGGAGCCGAGCGCATACTCCGACATCTTCTCACGAACGTGGCTGACCTTGGAGATGTTGTTCGCCTCAGCTGCGAGCAGGACTGCGCCGAGTATGACGTCGGACACCGCAGGTTTGCAGCCGCAGTAGCTGTGGCGGTGTGAGTCAGCAAACAGCATGGCAAGGCGACGCCCAAACTCCCACTCCCGACACATGAAGACGCGTTCCTTGGGGATGAACGTGTGGTCGAAGATAATCATCGAATCGGAGACGCCATAATCGCAGAAGGGCGCGTCAATCTCTTTGCGCTCATGCAGCCACACTGGCCGAACAACCTGCTTGATGCCGGGGTCGTCCGCGGGGATGGCGAAGGCCACTGCCCAGTCGGCGTCGCCTTCCATCATGGCACGTGTCGGCAGAACCAGTATCTCGTCCGCATACGCGGCCATGGTGATGCAGACTTTGCAGCCGCTCACATAGATGCCCTTGTCGGTCACTTCGTCCACGTGGACGTACTGGCCGGGCTCGACCTGTTCGCTGGGTCGCTTGGTCCTGTCGCCCTTCATATCCGTCTGCGCACACGCGGCACAGAGGTCGTTCTCCTGATACCAACTCAACCAGTCGCAGAAGCGCTTGTGGTACTCAGTGCCATACTTGTCGTCGATCTCTTTCGTACCTATGGAGAGGGACGTAATGGCGTCATGGCCCATGCATCTCTGGATGCACCCGCCGACGCGCTGAGCACCGAGGCGGATCATCTTCTGCTTCTGCATCAGGTCGAAGGGATGCTGCGGGGTGTGCGCCCACCGATTGATCTCCTTGCCGTTGTAGACCGACCGTGCAGTGGCAACGCCTTTCCACTTCGGGTCTTGGGCAATCTCGAATGTGACCGCCATGACGTTTATGCCGGGGGCGATGCGAGGATCGTCCCGCCCAACCTTCTCGCCACCGATGTACAGATTGGGCTTCATCCTGGCAAGACCTGCCCTGTATTGCTCGGGAGTTCTCATGTGGTTGCTATCCTCCTGCTATGTTTGGACTGTCAGATGCATTCCACATCAGAGACGGCAGACCGGCGCGATGGCATCAAAGCAGAAGAGTGGGGTCCGGACGTGACGCAGATGTGGCGCACGAGTAGTGTACCACCGCGACGAACGACCTTTCAACCGCGGTCTGCAGCAGTCCCGGGTCAGAGAGAACAAGAGTGCGGGGCGCCCGCGTGGCGCCCCGCACTCCCTTCGGACTTCGTGTCAGATACCCTTCTGACCCATTCCGCTACCAGCCGGTAATCATCTGACTGGGCAGCCAGAGGATTATCTGCGGGAAGATGGTGCACAACACCAGCCCGAGTACAATCATGGCAACGAAAGGAATCACGCCACGGATGATGTCGGAAATCGTCACGCCCAGTTCGGGCGCCGCCGTGCCTCGGCAGACGAAGATAGCTACCGCAAACGGCGGGGTCATGAACGACATCTGCAGATTGACACAGATCATCATTCCGAACCAGAGTGCATCGAATCCCAACTGTGGCCCAATCGGCGAGAGTATCGGCACCATGATGAAGACGATGCCGATCCAGTCGATGAACATGCCCAGCATGAAGACGACGATCATCACCATGAGGAATGCGCCCCAACGTCCACCGGGAGCGGCGAGAATCACACGTGAGACCACTTCCGCTCCACCCAGGCTGATGAACACTCCCACAAACGCGAAGGAGAGACATCCGATCAGCAACACGAAACTGGAGACTCGCAGGGTCTCAATCGCCGTGTGGCTCAGCATACCCCAGGAGAACTTGCGATACACCACCGTCAGCAGTATCGCGGCAAACGCGCCGACCGATGCAGCCTCCGTTGGCGGGGCGATGCCAAAGAAGATGGTGCCCAGAACGGACAAGATCAGGATTGCCGGCGGGAAGAGCGAGTAAACCAGCTTCTTCGTCTTGACCGCGAACGGCACCGTCCTGTCTTCAACAGGAATCGAAGGCCCCATGTCAGGTTGCAGCAGACACCGGACGGCCACATATAAACAGTAGAGCGTGGCCAGAAGCAAGCCGGGGAAGATTGCAGCCATAAAGAGCTTGCCGACCGATATCTGGGCCATTGGGCCGTAGATAACCAGCATGACGCTCGGCGGAATGAGAATGCCAAGGGTGCCGCCCGCACACACCGCGCCACAAGCCAGGGACTTGTCGTAGCCACGACTGACCATCGGAGTGAGGGCGATGAGTGTGAGCATGGTCACTGCGGCAGTGATAACGCCCAAACACGCGGCAAGAACCGTGCCAAACAGCACGGTCGCGACAGCGAGACCCCCGCGGAATCCACCGAGCCACAGGTAGAGGGCGTCGAACAATCCATCGGCGATGCCCGACTTCTGCAGAACCACTCCCATGAACGTGAACAGAGGCACCGCAAGCAGAGGGTAGTTCAGGGACAGCGAGTAGAGCCTGCCGTAGATAATCTCGAACGCCTGAGGTCCAAGCGTCATGTAGCCAACGATGAGACCAACGCTGCCCACAACGAACGCGAGCGGAAACCCCGTCAGAACGCCGACGAAAATGCTCCCAATCATGATTGCGGTAAGGGCTTCGGCGCTCAGGCTAATCAATGGTGGTCCCCTTCACCGCGAAGTGCACATCACGCACGAACTTCGCGATACCCTGCAGCAGCAGCAGGCAGATACCGATGGCGAGTATTGTCCGGAACGGCCACTGAGGTGCGTACCAGTAGCTTTCCATCATGACAAGGCCACGTGACCAGGCCCGCCAAGCCCAGAATATGGACCGTTCCGCCATCAGACCCATCAGTGGGAAGAAGAGAATGAGCGCGAGTATGGAGTCGGCGATGGCCTGTCCGCGCAACGAGAGACGGGAGAAGAACACGTCCACGCGTATGTGCGACTTATGCAGCAAAGCGTACGCCCAGCCAAGTGCGTAAATGGTGCCACCGATCATACTGGATGTCTCGTACGCCCAGATGGTCGGCGCATTGAACACATACCGCATCGTGACTTCAAACACGCCGACGAGGATGAGCGCAACACAGAACCAGCGTCCGGCGGAACCCACTTTCTCGCTGATTGTGTCGACTATCTTAAGAATGCGTCTCATACATATCACACATTCCGCCGCCGCCCCGGACTATCCGGGGCGACGGCGTGTTTCGATTGAGTGTAGTCTTGCCTATCCCTGAGGAGTATTCAGGCCGGCCATCTGGATGTAGTCGGCAATGAACTTGCGTTGCGACGCGAGGATCTCCTTGTAGAGGGGATTCGCGGTCGCTGCGCGCTCATCGTAGAACTGCGTGGCAACCTTGGTGATTTCCATCTCGATTTCCTTGGGCAGATGGTAGAGAACGTTGCCGTATGCGCGGAACTTTCCAACGGCCTCAAGGACGCCGGCATCGATGGTCGTCTGGTGCTGGCGTGTGGTTGACTGACACACGTTCACAATGATCGCCTGCAGATCGGGAGAGAGCGCGTTGAACTTGCTCTTCTTCAGGTAGTAGACGAGCGGGTCAGACGGGGCGCGGGTGGCGGAGAACGCCTGATACTTGGCGACCTCATGGAAGGCCATAGGCCAGTCCACCGCGGCATTCGAGTATTCGAACGCATCGATGACACCGCGCTGCATCGCCTCGTACAGTTCGCCACCGGGCATGAAGACGACCGATGCGCCCATGCGCGTCAGAATCTCGCCGCCGTCGCCGGCGGTACGCATCTTCAGTCCCTTGATGTCAGCCAGGGTCTTGAGCTCTTTGTTGGAGTGAGCCCAGATCTCAGGAGGCTGCGGGGTGACGCCCGGAATGGCAATAACGTCGTATCCCTCAAGCATCCGGTTCAAGAAGTCCGTGCCGTAAGCGTCAAACCAGATGGGGGCGCCTTCCGCGGTAAGGCCAGTGGGCCGAGCGCTGAACAGGCCAGCCTCGGGCCACTTGTCCAGGTTGTACATGGTGCAGGTGAAACAGCCGTCGACCGTTCCGAGGTCGATAGCATCCATCTCCTTGGTAGCCGGGACGATCGAGCCGCCGGTGAATGGCGTGAATATCAGACGTCCGCCACTGGCCAGCGTGATGTTGTCCTGCATCCTTGCGCCCCAGACGTGCGCCGGGTTAGCCGCATCAAATGAGGTCTGAATCTTGAACTCAATGGGCTTCACGGCCGGCTGACTGGGGGTGGTAGGAGTGGTGGGAGTCGTGGGGGTGGTAGGAGTCGTAGGGGTGGTAGGAGTCGTGGGGGTCTGAGGTGCGCACCCCAGAACAAGGGCGGCAATCAACGCCACCGCAACAACTGCCAATGAAACTGCTTTCCTAGTCATCACTTTCCCTCCTGTATGATGGACAGAACACCGGCGTGGGATCGTCACAGCCACGCCACGTCGCCTTCCCGCATAGGCATCCACCTCCTGAAGGAGTCTTTTCGTCGTTCAAGCACAACTGCAATCACACAAACGACCGCACGCGCACCGTGGGGACCATTGCATCAACAGAACGCCGGGCCCCTACAATCACACTGCCTCGGTGCCTCGGCGGGCAGATCACGGGGCGACTATGTGCACCCCGACTCCTGTCCTCTCCGACCATCGTATACGAGCGGCTTCACGAGTGTCAATACATCTGGCGGGCACTTGGGACTTTTTCGCCACGTTCCGTAACAACAATGCGGGGCGGTCAGCTGCATCCGAAGGAAACGACTGGTTACGGGCGGACCCCCAATTCGAATTCGCGACACTGCCAGGCGAATCGACTCCTAGAGCCCGGCAGTGGTTTCTGAAGACGTCAACCAGCGTTCATGCCCGCGTCTTCTGGAGAAACCTGAAGAGGGAGAGTGACTCCACTCTCCCTCCCAGCGATGGATTCTGTGGAAATTGCTACGCGATCATCTTGCCAGGCAGCCACAGGATGAGCTGCGGGAAGGCTACGCACAGGCCAAGGCCAATGATGATGCAGATTACGAAGGGCCAGACGCCCTTGATGATGTCTCCCATCGTCACTCCCAACTCAGGCGCAGCCGACCCTCGCAAGTAGAAGATGGCCGACGCAAACGGGGGCGTCATGAACGACATCTGCAGGTTGATGACCAGCATCATCCCGAACCAGAGCGAGTCAAAACCCAGCACCGGTGCGATAGGCGCTACTATCGGCACCATGATGAACACGATGCCTATCCAGTCAATGAAGAAACCGAGCAGAAACACGATGAACATGATCGCCGCAAAGCCACCCCAACGGCCACCGGGCGCGCCGAGGATGACTTCCTTGATCACGTTGCCGCACCCGGCTCCGATGAACACGCCGACGTAGGCGAACGACAGCGCACCGATGAGGTAGATCATCGAACTCACCTGCATCGACTGCGTCACCGTTTCCTTGAGCACCCGGAAGCTGAACTTCCGGTATCCCACC
>Ga0351850_1128_pt1 | contig 24208 bp, 15 predicted proteins | sample TotcelHFGM3001N4_FD_206796 | JGI IMG/M metagenome (GOLD analysis project Ga0351850, IMG submission 206796) | Enriched cells from coal bed in the Powder River Basin, Montana, United States - Total cells FGM rep1 HSBNCT.FGM.300.1.N4 ...
GCTTTTCCGCCAACGTAATCGGTAACCACCTCCCGCCCGAAATTATCCCAAACGGAATGGTCGCTTTTCATAGGACATAGACCCCCAAACAGCCCGAAATGAGCCACGGGGAATGCCGGTGGGGACTCCTAAATCCAGCGAAGGACGTAAAACACTGTGCCTGAGCAGTTTACGATTTACCGCCGGCGGCCTCGTCTGCACCGAGATGTGCACAACGGCGGAGGGTTTCGTCGAAGAATTCGCGTGCGATTCCGGCGGCAGGGCTGGCCGGGGCATGCTGGGTTATGAGGACTGCATCCGTGACGGATCGCTCGAACTGGGACAAATCCGGGATCACCATGTCAAAAGTCTTTGGGCCGAAGTGCGAACGCAACTGGCTCAGGTAGCTCTGTTGGTACGCCCGTCGCCGCTTGAAGCGGGACACGAGGTAGCCCAACAGCTGCAGGCGCCGATTGAACCGGCTCCGGACGTAGTCGATGGCCGCCGTGACCTGCATGATGCCCTGGGCACCCCAGTCGGCGGCTTCCAATGGGACAATCACGAAGTCGCTCGCACACAGGGCGGCGAAGGACGTGAGCGACAACCGGGGTGGGCAGTCGAACACGATCAGGTCGTACCGGTCCCGCAATTCGTTGACGGGTTCCACGAACGAGCGATGCAGGTCCGCCTGCTCCCAGGCCCGCTGGTCGGACAGGTCGAACCGAACCACGGCCGAACTGGCGGGGATGATGTCGATGGTTGGATACTGGGTTCGACGAATCAGGCCATGCACGTCGGCATCGACGGATGGGTCGAGGAGACGTTCCACGCCGGGGGTCTTCTCGCCGTCGCGAAGGAACGAGTTGGTCAGGTTTCCCTGCGGATCGGTGTCAATCGCCAACAGCCGCTTGCCGCGCTCGTGTGAAACGGACGCGAGCAGCCAGGTGGTGTGGGTCTTCCCCACGCCGCCTTTCAGGTTGAGCACCGTCAGGACCGTGGCGTGAGAGGACGGGGAAGCAGTCATCGGCCCAGAGCGTACCATCGCTTGGGCGGGACGCGCAAAGCGAGGGCGGTGAGTGTTCCACCGGCAGATCGTCGGCTTGGTTTTTCTTGAATGGATAGAACGGGGAGGAGACCTGCGGTCGGCGGTTTCGGCGGGGTCGGAGACCCGCGCCGAACAGCAAAGACGGGGGCGGAGACCCGCGCCGAACTTGCGCCGAACCCAGGCCGAAGAGGGGCTGCAGGAGCAGTCTGGACGGAAGAAAACAACACAGGAGAAAGCAGATCGCGGCAGGCCGGCGGAGGCAGGGCCAAGGTTGCCAGGGTTCGCCGGCCGATCGCCGAGCGGTCGCCTCCCATGGCGGTCGGCGGCAGGGGACAGGCGTGCGGAGCACGACCGACAATTCGGCTTGGGAAAGCCGCAAACGCCATGCTACCAGGGACAACGCGTCGCGGACCTGCGGCCGCGACCCCCGGGCTAACGACCTTGGCTGGCACTCGTTCCTCGTGACCTACGCCTTGGCATCACCCCGGGGGTCGCGTCCTCGTACCTCGTCCGCGACGCGTGTCCGCACCACTCAGGCCCGGCGGCCTGATCCACCGCGGAGCGGGACGACACCCACGGCTAGTCGCCGTGGGAATCAACGACGCGACTCCGCCACGCGCGTCCCGGTGCGTCCGTGCCGCAGGCACGGCGGGACGACGCGTTTCAACTCGGCGCGCCGGAGGCGAGCAGCCGTTCCACGTCTTCCCGCGTCAGCGTCTCCGGTTGCTTGCCGGCGTACGCGCCCTCGTGCATCGACGGCGACCAAGCCAGGCGGACCTCGAGCCGCTGCTCCGCAAATCGCCACAGGGCTTCCTTCGCCCCCTCCACGCCGCCGGCATCGCAGTCGAACATCAGGGTTACGCGACCGGAGCTGATCTGCTTCGCCCAACGGCCGATCTTCTCGCCCTGCGTTTCGGTCATGCGGTTCGACATGATGCCCAAGGCCGGTACGCCCAGGTTGTCGAGCCCGATCACGTCGTTGAAGCCTTCCACGATGATCAGGCCGTGCTGGGCGATGAACTCGCGATAGCCGGGCTCCCGCAGCCGGGCCGCGTGCTGACCGAACAATTCCTGCCCCCGGTGGAAGCCTTTCGGGAAACGATGCTTCGCCGGAGGCTCCTTGCCCGGCCGTTCGGCCGGGGTCAAGCGGGCGAACTCCCGTTCCTTCTCCTCATGATGCACGTCGCGTCCGACCCAGGCGAGGACCTTGCCGTTCTCGGCGAGGACGGGGTAGACGATGCTCCCGCGGAGACTCCAGCCGCGCTTGTCGCCGCCGCCGTCGTTGGGCAGGTAGCCGCAGCGCCACTTTTGCATCGACTCCGGAGTAAGGCAGGGGTGGCGGCGGACGTACGACGCGGCGGCCGGGTTCATGTCCGCCACGGCCGTGACGAACTTCTCGTTGATGTTGTGCAGCTCACGGACGCGTTCGTCAGCGGAATCGATCAGCGGCACGTTGGCCTGGGGTGGAGACGCGGCGGCTTCGCTCGCGGCCGCTGGCTGCTTGGGGGCCTGACGGCTCGCGGCGGGCTCGCCGCTCCCCGCCAGCGCCCGTTTCACGCGCTGGAATTCGTCGCCTTTGAGCTTGCCGCCCGCGGGTTTCTGGCCGGTGAGCCAGCCGTGCATCAGCGTCAGGAGGTTGCCGCGAAAGCCGCATTCGTACGCGTGGCACATGAAGATTTTCTGCGGGTTGTCCGTGTTGATCGCCAATTCCCGGCGGCCTTGGTGATCGCCGGGGCAGCCGAAGGGACAGTCGATGCGGACCTCCGGCCCAGTTCCCCGCACGTCGAGCGACACTCCGCACTTGGCGGCGGCGGCCTCCAGGGAGGTCTCCGCTTGTAATTTGTCAACATCGATGTAGCCAGGTCGATTCATGATGCTTGGGGGAATGGGGAAGGAATGTTAACGTGGCTGTACCAGCATGTCCCATGTGGTTCTCCTCAGCAAGCGCGACTTGGAAGTTCTCGGCCTGCTCGAAATGACGCCGGCCACGGCGGCGCATCTCCGCCAGGCGAGTGCGACGTTTTCGGAAGAACCGTTCCGCGACGAACGCCGCGTTCGGGAACGGATGCTGGCCTTGAGCAACGCGGGGTTCGTGCAAAGCTTCCCGGCCGCCGTCGCCGGCGGGGGACTGAGGCACTACTACCGGCTGACGGCGACCGGATACCGTGTTCTGCATCCGGATCGCGACCAGGCCCCAGGCCGCATGATCGTTGCGGAGATTTCGCCCTCCCGATTTCAGCATGCGATGGCGACGGCCGACGTGATTGTCCACACGCTGGTGAGCTGCCACGCGGCACGCGTGCAGATCCTGCAGTACCATGGCGACGGTCAGTTGACGCTGGGGGTGGGGGAGTACCGGCAGCAGCCGGACTGTCACTTCCAGCTGGGGCATGGCGGGCGAGTGTTCAATTTGCTGTTCGAGATCGACAACGCGACCGAGCCGCTGGATTCGCGCCGGGAGCAGAGCATCCGCTCGAAGCTCTTGGGCTACGAGAGCTACCAGGACTGGGTGCTGCGCGTGTGGCGGGACCACGGGCGTCAGGAACCCCGGCCGGCCTTTCGCGTGGTCTTTTTGACGCGAGGCGTGAACCGCGCGAACCACATGCTCTGGCTGGCGCGGCAATGCGCCCGCAACAAGGACCGGCGGCTGGTGTATGCCGCGACGCAGGATGCGTACCTCGGCACCCCGTGTGCCGTGACGGATCCGCTGTTGAACGACCATCATGGCCACTGGCGTGCGTTGTGCGACGCGCAACCGTCGTCCGCGTTCCGGCGGGAACCGGTGCGGCTGTCGCCGCCGCTCGCCCGGGCGAGCGTGTTTTGATACGCTTTGCCGCACTGTCGCGTTCACTCGCAGTGCCCGATGCGGGTATCAAGCCGCGTCCCTGCTTCCGCCCCCACGGAATCAGGAAGGGAGCCTTCGGGATTGAGACGCAGACAGCACCGCCTCGCCCGATCCACGCACCTCGACGAGGCGGTTTTTCTTGGCGACCAATGTGGCACGGCCTACTTGTTGGCCGTGAAGTGTGGTGCGGCGTAGTTGGCCGTGTCTGCTGCTCCAACACTGCTTGCGAGCAAGCAGCGCCACACAATCGTGTCTCTTGGAAGACGAAGCATCCGAGGCCAGCAAACGTTTGATGCTAGTATCCGCCCCATGCAAACCCTGATCGCCGCGCCGGCCAACAACGAGCGGGGACCGCGATACATGGAAAAGGCGCTGGCGGCCATCCACCAGGCCCACCTGCGGCAGTCGCCGATGACGCTGGCCTACGGTGCCGCCGACGGACAGGTCGCCTTGATGCTGCAGTGCAGCGGGGCAGAACGGGAGGCGATCCTTGGCCCGATTACGGCCAGTTACCCCCACTGTTCGCTGACCGCCGTCGAGGTCCCCGTCGCTCCCACCGGCTGGGCAACGTGGTGTGCCGAGGTGCGTTTGAGTCCCGAACTGTATCCCATCCTGCGGCATGCTCAGTTCGAGGACCTGCTCAACCACACGTTCGCCGATCCGGTCTGCAGCCTGCTGCGCGCGGTTCGGCCTGACGAGTCGCTGCAGTGTCGGGTCGAGATCAGCGTCGTTCCGGCGTCGCGCAGGCGATGCCGGACGGCCCGCGAAGCGGTGAGGCTGTTGGACCGGAGCTTCTTCCGCACCCACCACAGGCTGGCCGCCTTCTTCGCGCGTAACATCGTCCGGGGACGCTGGCGCTGGCTGGCTTGGCTGCTGGGCCGGATCGCCGCTCGCAGCGAGTCGCCGGGGCACACCCTGCTGGAGACCTCGACGAGCCGGCTGCACGAGCGGGAGGAGAACCTGCAGGCGGCGGCCGACAAGTTCGGTGGTCACCTGTTCGAGTGCCGGATGCTGCTTGCGGTGCATGCGCCGGCGGAACGGAAGGCGGAGGCGACGGAGCGGCTGCGGAGCATGGCGGGCGCGTTGGGCGCTTTCACCCAGTCGCGGCTGGCGACGTTCCAGATCGGCAGAATCTGTCCGCAGAATGGCCGCCGAACACGACTGCGGCCGTTCCTGCTGTCCCACGAAGAACTGGCCACCCTCTGGCATCCGCCCACGGCGACGGCCAGCGCGGAACGCATGCGGGTCAATGAGTTCACCGAACTGGAGGCGCCCACGGTGATTCACCCGTCCACGGAGGAGGGGACCGTGGTCCTGGGTCGAGTCCGGTTCCGGGACGACCAGCGGCTGGTGACGCTGGCGCTCGAAGACCGCCTCCGGCACCTGTACATCGTCGGGAAAACAGGAATGGGCAAGACGACGCTGATTCAGAACATGATCGCCGAGGACATCGCCGCCGGCCGCGGCGTCTGTCTGGTCGATCCCCACGGCGACCTGGCCGAATCCATCGCCGGCCTCGTGCCCAAACATCGCACGAACGACGTGATCCTGTTCGACGTGGCCAGCCGCGAGTACGTGGTCGGATTCAATCCGTTGGCCAGCCGCGATCCGTCCCGCGTGGACCAGGTGACCTCGGGCGTGGTGAGCGCGTTCAAGAAGCTGCATGATTCCTGGGGGCCAAGGCTGGAGGACACGCTTCGCAACGCCGTGTTCGCCACGGTCGAGCAAGGCGGCAACCTGCTGTCCGTCATGCGGCTGTTGGGCGAGAAGCCGTACCGCGAGCACATGGTGCCCAACATCCGCGACGAGGTCGTGCGGAGTTTCTGGATTCACGAATTCGCATCCTGGAGCGACAACTACCGCACCGAAGCCGTGGCGGCGATCCAGAACAAGATCCGCCCTTTCCTGACCAATACGAACATGCGGGCGATTGTCAGCCAGCCAGGGCGAGGCCTGGACCTGCGGCAGATCATGGACGATGGGAAGGTCCTGATCGTGAACCTGAGCAAGGGCCGCATCGGCGAAGACAACGCGACGTTACTGGGGGCCTTCCTCGTAACGAGCATCCAGCAGGCGGCCATGACGCGGGCCGACATCCCGGAAGGGGAGCGGCGGGACTTCTTCCTGTACGTCGATGAATTCCAGAACTTCACGACGGGCAGTTTTGCGTCCGTGTTATCGGAGGCCCGAAAGTTCCGGCTCTCCCTGATCGTGGCCCACCAGTACCTGGCCCAGATAAACGACGAGACCGCCGATGCCGTGTGGGGCAACGTGGGCTCGATCGTAGCGTTTCAGGTCGGCAGCGACGATGCCGAGATGATCGCCCAGCAGCTTGGCAAGTACCCCGGACAGATCACCCCCGAAAATCTCTCGGGACTGCCAAAGTACGCAGCCTATGCCCGACTGCTGATCGACGGCATGCCCAGCAATCCGTTTTCGCTCCAGACGCTGCCCCCGCGCCGGGAGTCATTCGATCCGGAGCGGGCCGAGATCATCCGGTGTGTCGCCCACCGGCGATTCGCGCATCGCGTCGAAGGTCGGACGTAGCACGCCGTGAATTGTCAGCCTGTGTATAGCGGCGCACCCAAAACCCGAATGATCTCGAAGAAACGGCGACTATCGAGCCCTTAATCGGTTGCGATGTCTGAACTATAGCCAGTGAGGAAATCATCCGCTCATTACAGAAATCGGATAAGGTTATCAGTGACTGAGGTAGCTGTCCCAAGACCGGGCTCGCTCACGGCTGTTGCGCAGAGGCGCCGTGGTAGCTCGGCTGAAGGAGGTTGGCTGCCATGTGATTTTACAGGTGCTTCACGGAATGATCACGCAAAAATGACATACATCGTCCGGTGACTTGTGCGCAGGCGACTTTTCGCGCATCGGATCTGGTAGAATGCCGTCGAGTGCAGATGGCACAACACCTGCTGGGCGGAAGATGTATACGTCGCATGATGAACACGCTCTGATTGCCCGCGCGAAACAGGGTCATCGCTCGGCCTGGGCTGAACTGTACGAGCGGCACCGCTCGGCGATCCTAGGACTGTGCCGACGGTACACTCGTGACGAGGCACTGGCCGAGGACCATTGTCAAGAAACGTTCCTCAAGGCCCTGGTCAAGATCAGCACGTATCGGGCTGAATCGGCATTCGAGACTTGGCTCGGCGCGATCGCCGTCAACGATGTTCTGGCGACGAAACGTCGCCGCCAACCGGTTGCCTATGATCCGCGTGAAAGTGAAAGAACTGTCGATGAGCCAACGCTGTCGTCCGAAGGCGATCTGGCCTTCCCGGAACTCTTGGACGTGCTTCGACCACGGAGGCGACCGTTGGCAACGAAGTTGGAGCAACACCGACAATTCATCGAGGATGGGACTTGGGACGATCTTGACGAAGGGGAGAAGAAGAAGTTTCGCCGCAATCTGCAACTGGTCAAGCAATTCATGGCGCCGGACGTGCTTAACCGACGTAGCTTCCTGGCTGTGGCTGCGAGCCTTCACGCCGGCGGAATACGTTCCGCCGACGGTTTGACGCAGTTGAGAACCGAAGAACTTGATGAACTTGTCAACCACGTGAAGAAACGGCGTGCCGACGGAGAGGTCCTCGTCTGTCGGGCAGTGCTGGATCGAGCTTGGGACGCCCTGCCGCCCCGGTTGACAAACGCCGTTGGATGCACGCCGGGCCAAGCGGAAGTCCTGCTTCGGGCCATCGACCTGCAAATCGCGCTGTCGCTTGACGCGTTCGACATGCAGGCCTGCTCAGAGGTTCTGCTTCCGAGAATGAGGCGACTGGTGCCTTGCTTGACGGGATTCTCGCAGGTTGGGTGGGAACGTCGCTTCTTCCAGAACTCCGCACGCCTCCACTTCCACCAGGAGGACTTCGGCGCCGCGGTGCAGTTCGCGAAGATGATCACGGGTGAGGTTCCCCCCGCAGCCTCGCGCCGACGAATCACGAGCGACCGTTCCGGCACCGAGGCGATCATGACCTGCTTCGAGATCGGCTCGTTCTTGGGGCGTCTGGATGTGGATACCGGTCTGGATTGGTGGCGTGACGCGTACCAGCGGTTGCTCGCTGTGGGCGATCTGGTGGATGCCGCCAGAGTCGAGGCCCAGATTCTCCGGATAGAGGCCGAAAAGACGCCCGGTGATATCGGGCTTGCAACGCAGGCGACTTCCCGATTGGCGGAAATCGAAGCCGCTCAACCGGGAATCGCAGGCGGGCCACTCTTGCAGATACAGCATCGGATTTGCCGTGTTCGTTGCCTCTTGATTGCTGGTTTGGAGGATGAAGTGATTTCCCTCGTTACCGAGACCGCCGCCAGTGTCAGGCGATTAGGCTACAAGCAGGGTAAGGTGCGTCTCCATCGAGCATTCCGGTTCGGATCGCCGGCATTGCGGTCGCACCTTGACGGGCTGCTGGACCAATCTCGCGGCCCTCGCCGGCATAGGTAGTGAGCGAGTTGCGGCAAACGCTTTTGGGGAGTTGATGAAGTCAAGAATTGGTCGCCTCGATTGTGCGCGTCGACACGGCTGCGCATCAGAAGAGGTGCGGACGACTAGGAACGCGACGTGCAGTCCCGCGACGCGGTGGTCGTTTGCCGGGCCTTGGGCAAGCTGACAAGACGGGCGTAGAAGGGCTCTGTTGCGATCGGGCCGACCGGCCGGCGCCGGCGGCATCGGACGTTCGCGGCGATCCCCCTGCACGATCATGGCTCGCCGGGCGTCGGCAGACGGCAAACGGTAGGGCCGAGCACAGCTCTCCGCACCATTGGAATTGGAGCGAATTGTTTCACGGATGGCGATTGCACCAAGGCGGGAGCAATCGGATAAAGAACACGACATCCAACCGCAGCATCGTGCGCTGGGGCTTACGATTACATTCCAACCGGGCGGGAATCTCGGTTTCCGCAGCGAGTTCTTCTCCTCCTGAGGAGGCACATGATGTCCGACGTCCCTACAAGTGTCGAATCCGAATGCCGGAGTCGCCGCCAGCCCCATCTCCGAATTACATCCCGTCGTCGAACACGCTTCCGCCGGCAACTCCGAATTGAGGAATTGGAGGAGCGCACGCTGCTTTCCGGGGGACCGAAATCGGTTGAAGTCGGAAGCGCTGTCTTTCGCGGGGGCGTTGGGGTCGGAGATTTGCAGTTTGGACACGCCGGAATCTACTGGATGTATGACGGGTATTCGGATCAGGATTTCGTTATCCAAGCGCAAGGGCTATTCAAGACAGTTGATATTGGCGATTGGGACAGATCGACGCCTGGGCACGATTCCTTCCTTCAAGGTGAGCCATATTGGGGAAGCCGCGAACTATCCGGAGTAACGGTTAGTGAAGCTCAGCGGCAAAGTATTATTTACACTGCCCTCTACCAACTAGGTGCGAGATACGTCTTGGGCGCGCTGTACGAACCAAACTCCAGTTGGCAGAGAGGAGACGGGGCATTTCGGTGCGATACACTCGTGCAATATGCCTACCAAGTGGCGTTGGACAATAGCTTCAACAACTTGGTGCAGACACCTTTGGACATGCTTTATGCACCCAATGCTTCACCCGTCACCCCGATAGCGCCGAGGGTCTCCTGGGTGAGCCCGTCGGTGCAGACCGACGGAGCCCTTGTCATTGACTTTTCGGAACTCATGAGCAGGGGCACGTTGGACCCCAGTTCCGACCATTTCTCTATCTCCTTGAGCGGAAGTATCCACCACGCTTATACGCTTTCTTCCGCTGATGTGGCCTTCGAGAGCCGAGGGCTCACACACAGCAACCTGTTCTACTACTTAGACAGTACAGGGCACCGATACCACAGTGCTGATCGTGTGACGATAAAGCCGCAGGGAGGCTTTGTACCGGGTGAGACATTGACGCTGCGGATTTCTACCGGTGCCAAGGATCTCGGTGGAAACTCGCTTCAAGGAGCGTTTGAGACGCAGGTGCATGTCGTGCCGCAAGTAGATGGCGCCGCGCTGATTCCACCCAAGGGAGTTCCCGACAACACGGTGATGTCTCCCGGGCAGCCGTTTACGCAGACTTGGACCCTGAGAAACACCGGGACGAGCGACTGGACGCCAGGCATCACCGGCTACACCTTGAATCGTGTCGGGGCCGGCCCGATGAGCGGTGGCACTTGGTACTTGGAGCTAAGCCGTACAGTCCGACCGGGCGAGGAATACGCCTTCAGTTTGAACCTGACAGCTCCGCCGCTGCCTGGCACGTACAAGGAAACTTGGCAGATGTATGGCGCCGACACCACCGGCGGGGTAGGCACGTCCTTTGGCGACAAGGTGACTGTGCAGATCGTCGTTCCCGGTGTCCCCGCGAATCAGCCCCCGACCATCGGTTGGCTGAGCGACAACCCGGACCCGGTCACCCAAGGCAGCAACCTGACGCTTACGGCCAATAGCGTGACCGACAGCGATGGGACGGTGACAGCGGTGCAATTCTATCGTGAGAGCAACGGTCAGCCCGGAATTCAGACAGGCTCTGGTGGTGACGCGTTCATTGGCAACGGGACGCAAAGTGGAGCCAACTGGGCATGGAAGGGTTCCACCGCTGGCTTCCCTGTCGGCGCCAACGTCTACCTGAGCCGCGCGCAAGACGACGATGGGGAGTGGAGCTTCGCGGCCCTCACGTCGGGAACCGTTGCGCCTCCCCCCAGCCCGCCTGATCTGACCATTGGCGAGGCGAGCGTCACCGAGGGGAACAGCGGAACCATCGACTGCAGCTTCGCGGTGGTCCTGTCGGCTGCGGCGACGCAGAACGTGACCGTGCAATACGCTACAGCCGACGGCTCGGCGACACTGGCGGACGGCGATTACCTCGCGGCTAGTGGCACGCTGACGATTCCCGCCGGCCAGATCAGCGGAACGATCACGGTGAAGGTGATTGGCGATACGAAGTATGAGGAGGACCAGTACTTCGTCGTGAACTTGAGCAACGCCGTTGGGGCTTCGATCGTAAGGAGCCAGGCATCCGGCACGATCCTGAACGACGACGGACAGCCGGAGATCGTTGTCCAGGGCTGGTTCGGCGGCACTGCCATAGACATTTGGAGCGGCAAGGGCAATCCTGAGTGGGGCAACGGAACCTACTTCGGCACGGTACTCCAGAACTCCACGCCGCCGACGCGGACCTTCACTGTAAAGAACACGGGGACGGCACCACTCACTGTAGGCACGCCAACGGTTCCTTTGGGTTTCACAATCATCGAGCCATTAAATAGTCTGATCGCGGTGGATGGTACTGACGATTTCACGGTGCAAATGACCACAGCCTCCGTAGGGACGCCCAGCGGGAATATTAGCTTCAACAACAATGACGAAGATCAGAACCCGTTCTATTTTGCGATTTCAGGCACGGTCACGTATGTCGGCGCTGCGGCCACGACGACCGTACTCAACGTCTCACCTTCCTCAGCCGTCTACGGTCAGCCGGTAACGTTCACGGCGGCAGTCGGTGGTCTTCCTCCGAGGAAAGGAACGCCGGTTGGCGGAACCGTCACTTTCGTGGCTGGGACCGCGCTGCTCGGCTCGACCACGCTGAGCAACGGAATCGCGGTGCTCACCACCACGTCATTGGCGGCAAACCCTCAGTCGGTGACAGCGATTTACAGTGGCGACGGCTCCGAATTCGCCAGCAGCAGTAGCAGTATTGGATCGAATCTGATTCTCAGGACAGTCGCAGGGACTTCCCCCGCCGGCTACCGGGGTGATGGCGGCCCGGCAACGGAGGCGTCGCTCTCCATGCCACTGGGGATCGCGGTGGACAGCAGCGGGAATCTGTTCATCGCCGACACATCCAACGGCGTCGTTCGGAAGGTTGACCATTCAACAGGCACGATCAGCACGATCGCCGGCGTCTACGGGTCTCCGGACTACAACGGAGAGAACATCCAAGCCACTGCTGCTGGGCTTGCGCCCTGCGCGCTCGCGGTCGACGAGAGTGGTCATCTATTCATAGTTGATTGTTGGAATCGCCTGATTCGTCAGATTGACCTATCAACGGGGCTCATCACCACGGTCGCAGGCAACCGAAATGATACGCCGCCGTACTACAACGGCGACGACATCCAGGCGACTGCGGCGTCGCTGTGCAACCCCCGCGGCGTCGCCGTTGACAATCGTGGCAACCTGTTCATTGCGGACACTAACAACGATCGGATTCGTCAGGTTAACCTATCAACTGGTATCATCACCACGGTCGCAGGTGGCGGGACGGGCGACCTGGGCGACGACGGGCTGGCCAAGGCTGCAACGCTCAGCGCCCCGTATGCAGTTGCGATCGATGCTAGCGGGAATCTCTTCATCGCCGACACGTTCAACCACCGCATCCGCAAAGTGGACCATGTCACACACATCATCACGACGGTTGCCGGCAACGGTATTGCCGGCTCCGGCGGTGATGACGGCGCGGCAAAGGAAGCCTCGCTCAACCAACCTTCGGGAGTTGCCATAGACAGCAGCGGAAACCTGCTCATAGCTGACACCAACAATGCCAGGATTCGGAAGCTCGACCTTTCCACGGGCAAGATCACCACGGTCGCGGGTGGAGGCAGCTTCACAAACAATGGCCCGGCGCTTGCAGCGGCGCTTTCCTCCCCCTCTCAAATCACCGTGGACACAAGCGGGAACCTCTTCGTCGCTGACCCCGGCTATTCTCGCATTCGGGAAGTCGCAGCGGGCAATACATCTGCTGATATCACCCGGGCGAAATTGACCGTTACGGCCGACAGCAAGAATCGGATATACGGTGCCGAAAACCCGTCATTTACAGTCACTGTCGCCGGTTTTCAGAATGGGGAAACGCTCGCCACCAGCGGAGTGAGCGGCAGTCCAAGTTCGACCACAAACGCCACGTCCACGAGCCCCGTGGGGAGCTACACGATCACGGCATCCCTCGGCACGCTGGCGGCTAACAACTACAACTTCACCTTCGCCAATGGCACGCTCACCATTTCTCAGGCACGTCTTACGGCACACATTACGGTCGAGGACAAGATCTACAACGGGACGGCTGCAGCGACAATCGTGAATCGCTCGTTGAGCGGCCTGATTAGCTCGGACGTCGTGGGCCTGTCAGGCGGGGTGGCGACGTTTGTGAACAAGAACGTGGGAGTTGACAAGCCGGTGACGGTGACCGGCTTGACTCTGACTGGCACCGACGCGGCCAACTACACGGTGAGTTCCACAGCAAGCACAACTGCGGACATAAGTCCTGCGCCTTTGACCGCCAGTGTGGTTGTCCAAAGCAAGGTGTACGACGGAAGGGTTGCTGCCGAGGTCATCAGCCGGTCCTTGACGGGCGTCTTGAAGTCGGACGAAGTGGATGTGGCGGGGGGCAACGCGGCTTTCGTAAACAAGAACGTGGGGACGGTCAAGACGGTGACGGTCACCGATTTGAGTCTAACGGGCGCCGATGCAGAGAACTACGCCGTCAACCTCTCGGCCACCACGACTGCGGACGTAACTCCGGCACCACTAATGGCAACTGTCACCGTCAACAGCAAGGTCTATGACAGTACGACCGATGCGACGATCGCCGACCGTTTGTTGAGCGGCGTCATTGGCTTGGACAACGTGGCGTTGTCCGGCGGGCTGGCCATATTCGTCGATCGAAAGGTAGGCACAAGGAAGACGGTTACAGTGACCGACTTGAGCCTGACAGGAGCCGACGCCGAGAACTACACGGCTGACAAGTCAACAACCGCATTGGCCGACATCGCCCCGGCGTCGCTCACCGTGAGTGGGGTGACGGCCGGTGACAAGACCTACGACGGGAACACGGTGGCCAGCCTGAGCACGGGCAATGCCACGCTGGTCGGAGTGGTGGGCACGGACACCGTGACGCTGAACTCGGTCGGCGCGGCGGGGACATTCGCGAACAGGAACATCGGCACCTGGACCGTGACTGTGTCCGGCCTGACGCTCAGCGGGGCGGACAAGGGGAACTACACGCTGGCGCAGCCGACGACTTCGGCCACGATTGGGGCCAAGGGCCTGACGGTCACGGGGTTCGCTGCGGATGACAAGCCGTACGACGGGACCACGAGTGCGGTGGTGAGCAGTTGGGGCAGCCTGAGCGGCGTGGTGGGCAGCGAGACGGTGACGCTGGTGACGACGGGGGCCACGGCCGGCTTCGCGAACAAAAACGTGGGAACGTGGACGGTGACGGCGGCCGGGCTGACGCTGGGCGGCGGGGACGCGGGGAACTACACGCTGACGCTGCCCACAGACACGTCTGCGATCACGGCCAAGGGTCTGACGGTCACGGGGGTGACGGCGGGCAACAAGACCTACGACGGGAACACGGTGGCCAGCCTGAGTACGGGCGGTGCCACGCTGGTCGGGGTCGTGGGCACGGAAGCTGTGAGCCCGAACTCGGTCGGCGCGGCGGGGATATTCGCGAACAGGAACATCGGCACCTGGACCGTGACTGTGTCCGGCCTGACGCTCAGCGGGGCGGACAAGGGGAATTACACGCTGGCGCAGCCGACGACCACAGCCACGATTGGGGCCAAGGGCCTGACGGTCACGGGGTTCACTGCGGATGACAAGCCGTACGACGGGACCACGAGTGCGGTGGTGAGCAGTTGGGGCAGCCTGAGCGGCGTGGTGGGCAGCGAGACGGTGACGCTGGTGACGACGGGGGCCACGGCCGGCTTCCCGAACAAGAACGTGGGAACCTGGAGGGTGACGGCGGCCGGGCTGATCCTGGGCGGCGGGGACGCGGGGAACTACACGCTGGCGCAGCCGACGGACCTGTCGGCGATCACGGCCAAGGGCTTGACCGTCACGGGGGTGACGGCCGGCAACAAGACCTACGACGGCAACACGCTAGCCAGCCTGAACGCCAACGGTGCCACGCTGGTCGGGGTGGTGGTTACGGAAGCGGTGACGCTGAATGCGGCCGGTGCCATGGGGACGTTCGCGGACAAGAGTGTCGGAGGCAAGTCCGTAGCGGTGGCCGGCCTGACGATCAGCGGGGCTGATGCCAGCAACTACACGCTCCTACAACCGACGCTCTGGGCGATCATCTTGCCATCGCCGCTCACGGTCACGGGCATCACCGTCAGCGACAAAGTCTACAACGGAACCTTCCGGGCCACGGTCAACTTTGACGGCGCCTCCTTGGTGGGTTTGTTCGCGGGCGACATGGTGACCCTCAATACGGATGGGGCCGGCGGAGATTTCGATACGACGGATGCGGGCACCAACAAGGCTGTGAGCATAGTGAACCTTTCGATTTCCGGTCCCCAGGCGTTCAACTACTCGCTGGTGCCCACCGCGTTTACCGCGAGTATCACTCCGCGCCCAGTGACAGTTATGGGCATCACGGCCAGCGACAAAGTGTACGACGGCGACGCGGCCTCGACGCTCAACGTAAGCGGTGCGGTACTTGTGGGAACGTACGGCGCGGATACGGTGGCCCTAAACGCAGGCGGAGCGACGGGCACGTTCGCGGACAAGACGGCGGGGACGGGGAAGACGGTCACGGTGGCGGGACTGATCTTGAACGGGGCGGACGCGGGGAACTACCAGCTGACGCAGCCCACGACCACAGCCAACATCACGCCGGCCTCGCTGACGGTGACCGCAGACAACAAGAGCAAGGCATCCGGCGCCCCGGTGCCGGAGCTGACAGTCGGTTATTCCGGTTTCGTTGACGGCGAAACGGCGTCCAGTCTGGTCACGCTACCGACCATTACGACAACGGCCGCTGCCGGCAGCCCCGGAGGGATTTACCCGATTACGCCCAGCGGGGCGGCCTCTTTGAACTACGCAATTGTCTATGTGCCTGGTGTGCTGACCGTCGCGCCGGCCGCGCCAGTCATCACGGGGATTACAGAGGATACGGGTGTGTCGCCCACCGACGGCGTGACGGCGGACACGACGCTGGCGCTCATGGGGACGGCCGAGCCGAACAATACGGTTAGCGTATTCCAGGCCGGCATCACTTTCGGGATTACGACAGCCAGTGCATCGGGCACTTGGAGCCTCGATTGCCGGGACACGCCGCTACCGGAGGGCAGATACCAGTTCACGGCGAGGGCTGCGGAGCGGCCGGGAAACACGAGCGCAGATTCGAGCGTACTGACCGTCGTGATTGATTCGACGTCGCCAGTGGCACAAATCACCGATGCGACGCCGAACCCGCGAAACACAAACTTCGGCATTGTCACCATCAACTTTACTGAGCCAGTGACCGGAGTGGATTCGGGAGACTTCCATCTGCTGCGAAATGGCAGCGAGCTGACTCTGACGGGGTTGACAGTGTCGACCATCAGTGACGCGCAGCTGACCATCGACCTGTCCACATTCACTGCGGCGTCGGGGGCGTACAACCTGACATTGGTGGCACGCGGCTCCGAGATCGGCGACATGGCAGGTAATCCCTTGGCAGGCGACGCTGTTTCTGCGTTCGTCGTTCATCCTTGGCAAAACGTGAGGAGTGTCTTCGATGTCAACAACGACTCCAACGTGACTCCACTCGATGTGCTGTTGATCATCAACGAAATCAATAGCAGGGGGGCGGGGCCGATTTCGTTGCCCGTTGCCCAGCCGCCATTCGTGGACGTCAACGGCGATGATTCCATGACTCCTGCCGACGTCCTGCTGGTCGTCAATTTCATCAACCAGGCTGCAGATCAAAGAACCAGCAGCGAGGGTGAATTTGAACCCATCGGACTGGCCAGCATGTCGTCTTCGTTTCCAAGGACCACATCCGCACAGATGAATCCGTTACATCAAGATCCTACGCGATTTGAATCATGCGCTGCTATCGTCCCACTTCGGAACGATCATCGACTCCTGACGGCGGCAAACACGACAGACGTCCTGTCCATGTCGTCTGTCATGACCGGGCAGAAAGAGCCTCGTCCTTCCGCATCAAATAACGTTTCTCGGCTTCAAGACAACGTAATGCACGGCGAGCCGAGCGGCTCGACCCGAATTGATGAGCTCGATGAGCTGCTGGATATCCTGGCCAACGACATTGAAAGTCTCGCCACAACAAGCCGGCCATAGCTGAGCCCAGCGCCGACGACGTACGACGGCATCAATAGCGGGGTTCGCAAGCCGCTAGCAGTTGGCTCTCGCGCTCGGTGCAACAAATAGATCGGGGTCTCGACTCCCGATCTGCATAGCCCACAAAACAAGGCGAAGGGCTCCGTGAAGGCAGTCGCTGGCCTCGGGGCCCCGGTTGGTTTCGGTCAGTGGCTCCAAACGCACCCCATCGCCTGCGAAAATGAGGCAGGGACCACTCGCCCCGACATGCGCCAGGCCCGCCCGCTGTTCTTGCTTTGGGTCGGTGAATCTGGCATTGTCGGCGTTGCTTGGAGCCACTCGACGAAATCAGGGCCGATGAAGCCGCCTCCCAGAAGGCGGGCGCTGGCGACGTGCCGTTAATAACGACGCCCGAAGCCGTGCGGGTTCTTGGCCAACGAATGATCGCACAGCTGGCCAAGCCCGTGGACACGACGATTCCGATCAATGACCCGCGCGTGCGATTGAAGGCATTCCAGATTACGTTTTCGTCTCCAGACACCAGCGGACGTTGGGGCCACGAATGGCCTGGGAGTCGCCTGACTGGCGACGACATGCGCAGGCTTGCCGTGCTGGGCAATTACGCGAAACTGCCCACCAACGAACTTCTTCACATTGCGGTCGGTGTGCTGTACGAACACACGCGGGCCTTGATGCTGCGATTGCTGGACCGGCACGAGCAGACCGGCAAGCCCTTTGCGGAATTGCTCGACGACGTGGCCGTTGTCCAGGTAGCCCCCAGCCAGGCGGACCCCATCGACGGCAATAGGGACCGGGATCACGCCGGGGCTCAGCACCCGCAAGCGGATGCCAGGGCACTGCGGACCGCCGGTCACCCCACCGTCGCGATGCCCGTAACGCGGGAGCCTGCAATCATCACACTCCCGGCGGGGGCCCCGACGAACGATCACGGCTCGCTCGCTGCCGAAACGGCCCACGATGGCCCCACGTCGCTTTCCATTCCCCCACACCCTATGGCAAAACGCACCGCCGCACCGGCACCTCGCGAAAGCATCACAGATGATCGCATTCAAGACCTGGAGGAGCGGATGCAGCGACTCCAGGAAACCATGGAAGTGCTGATCGGTTCGATCGACGAATTCCGCGACGATCTTGTGCATACGCTTCGCAACCTGCCCGACCAGCTTCCGCCGCCCGTTCACATTCACAGTCTGCCGCTCGATCCGACAGCTCCGGACTTCGGGGAACGCATCAATGTGATACCCCAGGAAGTGATGGCCCGATTGCGAGAGGAAGCGGCGCGTGGGGGATGCGCGCCCGCCGTCGCCACAGCCGCCGAAGGTGATCCGTCGCCGGCTCCCCTGGTCGATCCAATGGCCGGAAACGGCAATCGCCCGCAAACACGGCAGGGAAAGCTGTTTGGTTGAAGCCGTGACGCCCAAGTCGCATGCCCCGCGAGCAATTTCTGTACAACGGCACCCAGCAAATTTGCGACCTGCTCGACGAGGCAGGCCGCCGAGCGGGCGTCAGCCGAGGCCAGACATTCGAGGATTTCTTGGCCTGCACCGTGTCCGCGTTGTCCAATCGGCAGATGGAAGACGAGTACCTGGCCGTCGTGCGGAAGGGCTATGCTGACGGCGAAAAGGGGCGACGCGGCATCGACTCGCTCACTCAGGCATTCGGGACGCTGATTGACCTGATGGAACAAACTCGCAAGGACATCCTCGGCGACCTGTTCCAGGGCGGCATCACCTACGGCGAAGCCGGTCAGTTTTTGACGCCCGAACAATTGTGCGAATTCATGGCGGCGCTCTGCATCGACGAGAAGCAGCCGGGGGCCGTCGCGTGTGATCCTTGCTGCGGCAGCGGCCGAATGCTGCTCGCCTACGCGGAACATCACCCCGGCGGCGAACTGGTCGGCCAGGACATCGACCTGAGATGCGTTCGAATGACGGGCATCAATCTGGCCCTGCGCAATTTGTACGGTTACGTCCTGTGGGGCAACAGTCTGGCCGGCGAAGTCAAACTCGCCTACCGCACCGGAATGAACATGGACGGCGGATTCATCCGCCACGTGCGTCCCGGCGAACTGGCCGCGAAGTTCGGCGAATCGGACGGAGGGAGATCGCCAGAACCTCCCGACCCGACACGAACCATCGTGCTACCGACCGTCACCCAAGACGCGCCGGCCCGGCAACTGCATCTGTTCTGACGCCCTCGGTCCTTTTTCTGAGTAGAAGTCTTTCGGATTTGCCGGCGGCTCCGTCCGCGGGGATTGCGTCACTCGCCGGATCGCTTGCGCCGGTGGCGTAACAGCGGCAGGCTGGGTTCGTTCTGCCCTCGGTGGGCAGAGCGATAGCCTGAGTGTTTGGTCATTGGCAACGTAGCGAGAGGAGTGACTGCCATGTATGTGGAAACGAAGGACGGCACGTGCCGGAGCTGTGGAGGGGAACTGGAAATCGTGGATGCGGACGATGCCACGATGACCGTCGAGTGTCGGGGTGAGTGGAGGGACTCATCGCACTGCCTCGATTCACGAAGGGTTTGGGGAAAGAAAGTGAGATATCGCGTGTGTTCAGGGCTATGTTCGATCGTGCGCTACATTGGTTGCTCCACGAGGGATCGTCGGAAAACCCTCGGGGATCGTTGCGCGGCGGTCGGTGCCATTTCATCTGGCGGCGTTTTCCGACCAGTTCGTGCAAGCACTGCTTCTTGGCATTCTAGGCATGGACGCTCGGGGGCAACAGGCCCTGCTTGCGGAGTTCACTATAGTGGCTGCTTCGCCAGTAGTCGTGGAGGGGTTCCCCGATGAAGAGTTGAGTGAAACGGCATTCGGTCCCGGAGCGTAGGCCCTGCTCGTTTGGGTTCGGCCGTTCCATGCGAGTTCGAATGGTCATGAAGGACGCGATCGAGTCCGGCGACGGCTTCCGGAACGATCAGGCGAGTCGCCGAGCGGGCGGCGGCACGCGCAGAGTGATCCGCGCCGTGGCTCTGACTTTGTAGCAAATGCGCAGGCTGATCTCGTCAGCGGGCGGAAGCGAAACATTTTCGATCTACAACCGGGCTGTGTGTTTCACTCACGATTTGGAATCTTGGCGCAGCGTTACCGCCAGGCGCAATCGGTCGCCGGCGCAAGGCTCTCGTCGCGGTTCTTCTCGTCGACGATCGTCCGGTCCGCGTCGCGTTCGGCTTCGTATTCCTCTTGCAGACCGCGCATCGTGCGGAGTCGCGTCTTCGACTCCGCTTCCAACTCGTCCGCCACGAGTTGGCTCTTCGGGGGGGCCTGCACGTAACGCTATTCCACAACTTCGGCTTCGTAACGAACATGCTCGACCTGTTGCTGACGCCGCCGGTCCGCTTCTTGGGATCGGGACGGAATGTGTTCGTTAGTACATATGTACATAAATGCACAACTTTGGTGGGAGGAGATTTGCTCCCTGGTCGGCTCGATCACCAGCACGCGCGCTGGCAGCCAGCCCACCACCACCTGTTCACGCAAACCGCCCCGGCGTTTCATGCTTTCCGTCTTCTGGAAGACCTGGCGGATCATCGGCTTGGCAGGCAGACAGATCAAGAGATATATTCAAATAAATAGTAGTGTTCGTATGGGCATATTTCATGCGCGGGCACTGGGGCGCCTGACATGGGAGGCAAGTGCATCGTTCAGACCATCGGCCTTCTGGCCCGTCCTGCCCGGCGTGGAGTCCGGAACCCCGCAGGCTCATTTGGCGAACGTTGCTTCCGTCCTGCTTCGCCACGTTGATTGACAGCACCGGAGTGGATCAGAGTCCGTCTTGCGTCCGGCGAGAATTCTGGCACGCGTCCGAAACGTCCGACCTGCAGCGGCTGCCAAGCGATCGGCCTGGCGCGCGGGGGACGCGTTGGTGGTCGCAAGCCCAGAATCGGGAGCGCCGTCCTCCCTTCGGTCAGCGGTTGCCCAAGCCGATCTGCTGGCGGTCTGAAATGATCACGCTGACCGGCTGGCATACCCTTGGCGAGGGATGGCGTGGCTCATGCGCTCATGGGCGCTCTGGTCGGAGCTTGGGCGTGGTCAGCTCTGACGAATAGCCCAGGATCCCGTGCGAGGTGCTGTCGCGCAGCTTCCGCAGGCGGGTGATTTCCTCTTGGTCGGCCCAGAGGAGCCACAGTTTTTGCCCCGGCGTCTGACGCCCATGAGCCCAGCCCCGGATCGCCCACTCGCGCAGCGTTTGCCAGGGCATCTTCAGGTTCTGGGCCAGATCCCGAACCCACCATTCATCCGGCCCCAGCAGCGAGGCATCGCCTTGTTCGCGACGCAGGCCGAGCTTGAGCCGCAGGTCGCGCACCATGTCTCCTGTGAACTTCTTGGTCGGATTGATGGCGGCGAATCCTTCCGCGTTGAGGATCGCTGCGGTTTGTGCGGCGGTGCGGCCCAAGGCATGGAGTTCCGCGACCCGTTTCTTCAAGTGGTCGACATCGCGAAGCTGGTCGTACCAGCGGACGGGACGAACGAGCTCGAGGCGATTCTGGTAACCACCGGCCCAGTGGACGACCACTTCCACATGTTCGCTGTGGCGCTCGACATGGACCACCACCCGCTCCACCAAACAACGAATAATCGCTTGGCGATCGGCGTTGGTGGTCTCGGGGGAATGCCAGAGGGCGGGAATGTCAGAGGCCAGAGCCAGAATGCGGGCTTCCTCCTCCGGCGTTAGTTCTGGGCGAGTTTGTTGGCCAGCACGGTCGTATTGCTCTTGGAGCTCGCGCTCGCCACGCAGGGCCTGTTCCCATTGGCGTTCCAGCGTTGCCGCCACGAGCCGGTTGTCCGGGTCGACCGCCCGATAGCGACGTTCGGCCAATTCAGCATCGTACCGGGCGCGTTTGAGATTCTGCTGCGCCTGCCGATCCAGCCGCTCGCGCTCGCGACGCACATCGGCCTGCGCCCGCAAGCTCAATTCCAAGCTCCCCTGTTCCAGCACACGCAGAACTTGCTGGGACACGAGTTCATCCAACACGTTGCCTGACAAGCCGGAGCACGCGCTATCCGCAGCAGCCTTGGCTTCGCTCTGGTGATGCTGGCAGTCGTAATGGGGCTTGTCGGCGGTGCGGTAGGTGACCTGCATGCGCCAGCCGCATTCGCCACAGAACAACAGCCCGCACAGCAAAGCCCGACCGTTGCGCGGCGCACCGCGGGTATCGGGACGGTTGTGGTTCTGCCGGATTTGTTCCCCGTTCTGAAGGTAGCGTTCCCAGGTGATATAGGCCGGCAGGAGATCCCGGATCAGCACCTGCCATTCCTCACTCAAAAGCAGTCTGCGGCTCCGAGGTTTGCCGGAAGCCTGGCTGCGTTGCGAACTCGGTGGTCGACGCCCATAGGCGTAAGCCCCGGCGTAGATCGGATGGTGGAATACCTGGTTGAGCGTCGACAGGCTGGGACACCGCCACTCGAGTTCTCCTTTGCGTGGTCCACGCTGGACACGGTAGGGCACTTTGATTCCCTGCGCCACGAGCCAGTAAAACACGCCCCGGACGCTTCGTAGTTCCTCGAACTTCTCAAACAGCAGGTGCACGACCGAGCGAGCCTGCTGGTCCGGGTCGAATTCGACTTTGCCGTTCGGCAGGAGGACGTATCCCAAAGGCACACTGTAGAACAGTTCACCACGCTGCGCTTTGTTGAGCCGACCGTATTCCAGGCGGTTGCGCATCGTCTGAAGTTCCATTTCGCTCATGATTCCCTTCAAGCCCAAGATCAGCCGGTCGTTGCCATCGTTGGCGTCGTACACGCCCTCCTGATCCGCCAACAGCGTTCCGAAGACCCCACACAATTCGAAGAGCTGGTGCCAGTCTTTCGAGGATCGTGAGAGTCGGTTCAGCTCCAGTCCCAAAACGATCCCTACATGATCCATCGTCACTTCGGCTATCAGACGCTGGAACCCCGTCCGGTTCTCGGCCAGCGTGCCACTCTGTCCCTGGTCTTCGTCAATCACGATCACCCGCTCGGACGGCCAACCAAGAACCTGGGCGTAGTCCTTCAACGCATACTGGCGAGCCCTTGATTCGCGATGATGCAGAACCTGTTGCGGGGAGGACTGCCGGACATAAACGATGGCCAGCTTCTCGAAATGCCGCGATTGGATTTTCGGTGAACCCCGCGAAATAACCGGTGTCGCGTTGTCCCATCCGCCGCGCGGCCCATTCTCCGGCGCCACGTTTGAGCGGGCGGTGCTGCAAGTCTTCTCAGCAGTGGCCATCACGCACCTCCTTTCGATCGGAAGGTGCCTGGAGCTGTCGGGTGACAATCTGGCTCAGTGTCTGGAGTGTCTTGTTTCGCGTTGCTTCGGACAGCGTCTCCCAGAGACGCGTCAGCGGAATCGGCTTTCCCTGTAAAAAGGGGGGGCTCGTTGCTCATCCTGGCACATGTTTCTCCTCCTTGAGTTGTACGGAATCGCCGCACCCATTCGGCGAGTTGCAGCAATGCTGTCGCCGATACTACCGGGTACTCGGGCGGATGTCGAGAGCATTGGGTTCGAGTGGTATTCCGATTGTTGCTTCTGTGGGGACAGTTACCTGGTTGAACCCGACGCGTTCGGCGACGGCTGCATGACGTATTATCTGCAGGTCGCCGGGTGTGGCGAATCCGACGCGGAAGGAGGCGAGTGATGGATCCGCAAACTGCGTGGGATGATCTGCTCGTTGCGTTGGGCGAGCAGGATTGGGATCGCGTGGAGGACTTGGCCGGGGGCCTGTCGCGTTGGCTGCGGGCCGATGGCTTTCCGCCGCGCGCTGTTACCGGCAGCAATCTAGGCCTCGACTGGGACCGCGAAATCGCGTTGGCCGGTTGCCGGTTCGCGTTGGCGTTGGCCAGGGAGGGGGTCGTTCATGTTCCATAACGACCGCGTCTGGTGCGTGACGGCGGTGGGTTCGCCCGAGGAATTAGCCCGCAAGCTGACGGACACCACATGGGCGTGTTGCACGGCGTTCGAGCTTGGCGGGTACTTGTGGCTGAATGACGCCACGTCGCCCGATGGCGCCCAGGAGTTTTCCGTGATCAAGAAAGCCGGTCCGTTGGGCCGCCCGTGGCAGGTCGAGAGCATCACGTTCTCGTGGTGTGACTTCGACGAGGCCCTTGCGTTTGTCCAGCGAACGCTCCGCGGCGAAGACGACGGCAGCGAGTTCGCCCACGAAGTCTCGCCCGTCCTGGAAACGCCCGCCGAGCACCATCGCTGCCGCCACTGCGCCTGACGTTCAGATAGGCCCTCAGACCATTGGTTTGGGGGCCTTTCCATTCGCTCCCACAGCAGTTCCTCGCACGAGCCAATTCCATTCATCCTCCCACCCCTTCGCATATTCTGGTATGGCTCCC
>Ga0351850_1132_pt1 | contig 23859 bp, 14 predicted proteins | sample TotcelHFGM3001N4_FD_206796 | JGI IMG/M metagenome (GOLD analysis project Ga0351850, IMG submission 206796) | Enriched cells from coal bed in the Powder River Basin, Montana, United States - Total cells FGM rep1 HSBNCT.FGM.300.1.N4 ...
TCGGTAAAACTCGATCCTCTGGCCGACCGAACTCAAATCCGCCTTGTCGGGCTGCCACTGCCGGAATTGCTCACCGGCGACAACCGTGCGCTGATGCAAAGCGCTCGTGGGAAGATGGTAAATCACGGCAACGAAAAGCGCGAGCGACAGCAAAAAAACGGCGGCGCCTCTCCGGCGCCATTGGCTGATCAGGAAATAGCCGGCAAGAACCAGCAGGATGAGATAGGCGGTCTTATTGTTGACCATGAATACGTTGACAATCGCCATGAGAGCGAACAGGGCCTGAATGAGGCGGGATCGACCGGAGTGCGTGAAGCAGCAGGCATCAACGGCAAAGAAGTAGGCCGCCATGGTCATAAAAAAGGCATAGGTGATCCTGTCCTGAATCACGAGGGGACTGCCAGGCTTCACATGCAGGAAATCTACGGGAGGAAGAAGAGAAAACCAGGCCGAATAGGACAGCGCCATCAGCAAGATTGCCGCGGCGAGAAACCCCTTCAGGGCGAAACGGCGCATGCCTTCATTGCGAAACAGCGTGATGAAGACGGCCAGCACCAGAAAATGCGAGACATCGAAAACCACGCGCCCGCTCGGCTTGCCATAGAACAGCCCCAGGACGTACAGGCCGAACAGGAGCAACGCTGCAACGGCCAGCGGATGACGGAGCAGGATGCGGAATTTTTCCCGGTAATTCCCGCCGACGAGCCACAAGAGCAGGATCACGCCCAGCAGGATGCTGGTCCCGCTGGTTGAAAGCGGCAGGGATACCCCCAGGGCCATGAGCGCCCATCCGGTCCATCGGACGCTCCAGGTCTCACCCTTCGATACAGCTCCGCCCTCTGAATCACGGGCTATGCGATCAGTTGATGCATCCATGTTAAGGCGTTTTTTCCTATTCCAATCACCCTGCCTTGTCAACAAGTATCCCTGCCCGCCTCCCGGCGGCGGCAGGATGGGCAAAAATGCGGCAAGCCTTCATGGGTTCTTTTGTGACGCTGCTACCGACCGGATTGCCGGTTCCCCCCCGGTAATCTTTGCCCAAAACGAGATGAACGCTGTATTCGTCGATGACCTCGCCGCGGAAGATGGCCCGGTGCTGTCCGACCACCGCCATCTCCTGAAAGTAGGGTCTGTAGGCATCAAGGCTCGCCTGATCCACATGGCGAAGCAGGATGACGGCGTTTTTTCCTTTGAGACGATCGAGCTTCTTCCCCAGAAACAAAGACCGCTCCGGCTCGAACAAATTCATCGCGACAGAGGGTTTCCCCGCATAGAAAAGGGCGCTCGCTGCCAGTGAATACCGTTCGGCCACAAGGAAGTATCCGGCGGGATGGGGATTTTCGCTGATATGGTGGTTAATTTGCCGCCCCAGTTCGCGCCAGCCGTGAAATTGCTGGGTCGTGTCGATCTGCGGGGGGACCGGGAGGTAAGGCCTGAAAAGATGAGCATGAATTGCCGCATTGGCGATCATCGCCAGACCGACGGCGACGCCCAAAAAAATGCGGTGCGCCCGCCTGTTGCGATAATAGCGGCTGTAAACGAGCCCGATCAGGAGCAGACCGGCGACGTAGGCCGGCGCGGGCCAGTTCGGCTGCGACACGCCCCCGCGCATCGATGAATAGGCAAAAAAAAGGATCACGGGCCAGGACATCAACAACAGGTAAAGATATTCCGACGCCTGCCGGCGACGGTAAAGCACGTAGGCCGTGATTGAATAATAAAGAAAAAGGAGAAACAGCAGCGGCGTGATGATTCCCGCCTGTCCGCCAAGATATTCCAGGAGCTTGCCGAAAGCGTGCCGGTCTGTCGCGTTAAATCCGTGGCCGAGTTGATACGCAAAGGAGATCCAGTCGTGCTGCCAGTTCCAGTAAACGACCGGCGAGAAGATCGCCGCGCCGATCAGCAGGGCCAGCCAGGGCTCCTTTCTGAACAGCCAGCGGCGGTCGTTCCGGGAAAAAAGCAGGAAGGCGAACTGGCAGGGAACGATCAGGATCATCGTGTATTTGCTCAGAAGGCCCAGGCCCAAGGCAAGCCCCCACAAATACCACCAGCGCGGCGACCCATCGGTGATGAGGGCGACGCCGCAATAAACGGCCAGCGCCCAGAACAAAAGCAGAGGCGTGTCCGGCGTCTGGATCAGGCAGCCGGCCGAAAAAAGCAGCGTCACATTGGCGATGAGAATCACTTCCCACGGAAGCGCCGGATCGTGAGGGCTAAGCCGGCGTCCTGTCCGAAACAGCACGACGACCGTCAGCAGGGAAATCAGCAGTCCGCCGATCCGGACGAAGAATTCATGATTCCCGCCCAGACCGGTAAACAGCGCCATGATATAGGCCACCATGGGCGGGTGGTCGAAATAACTCCAGTCCAGGTGTTTCGACCATTGCCAGTAGTAGGCTTCGTCGGGGGCCAGTTGCAGCCAGGCAATGGCGACAAGACGAATCAGGTAGAAAAGAGCCAGGACCGTGACGATCCATGGAATTTTGCGCATGTGTCTCTTCCAGAATGCGAGGACGCTAACCCGGGATATAAGGGCGCTTCCCTATTGATATAGGGACACTTCCCCTATTTATTCGGATAGAGGGAATGCGTCCCTGGTTCCCTCTATTTTGCGGCCTGCAACGTGTTTTTCATCAGCATGGCGATCGTCATGACGCCCACGCCGCCCGGGACGGGCGTGATGTAGGAGGCTTTTTCCGCGCATTCCGCAAAGGCCACATCGCCCACGAGCCGCCCGTCGGCGAGGCGGTTGATGCCCACATCGATCACGACGGCGCCGTCGCGAACCATCTCGGCCCGGATCATCTCCGGCTTGCCCGCTGCGGCGAAAAGCATGTCCGCCCGAAGGGTCACCTCGGCCAGGTTCCGTGTCCGGGTGTGGCAGACGGTGACGGTGGCGTGGCGCGCCAGCAGCAACAATGCCAGGGGCTTGCCCACAATGTTGCTGCGCCCCACAATGACGGCCTCCCGCCCCTCGATCTCGATGGCGCTGCGATCCAGCAGTTCGATGATCCCGGCGGGCGTGCAGGCCTTGTGCCAGGGATGGCCCGAAAAGAGACGCCCCACATTCCAGGGATGGAAGCCATCGACGTCCTTGCGGGGGTCGATGGCTTCCGTCACGGCGTCAACGGAAATATGGTCCGGAAGCGGCAACTGCACGAGGATGCCGTGGATCTGCGGGTCTTCGTTGAGACGCCGTATCTCATTCAGCAGGGTTTGCTGTGCGGTCGTCGACGGAAGCCGCAGGGTCCGGGAATGGAATCCCGCCTCGGCGCAGGCATTTTCCTTGTGCCGGACATAGACCTGCGACGCCGGGTCTTCGCCCACCAAAACCACGGCAAGCCCCGGCACAACGCCCCTCTCTCCTTTGAGCCGCAGGGCCTCTTCCTTCAGCTCCGCCCGGATTCGGCGGGAGATGGCTTTGCCGTCGATGACGATGGCCATTATTTGACCTGGTATTCCTGGACGAGCGCGATGACTTTTTCGATGTCCGCCGCCGGGACTTTCCCCTTGAAGATGTAACGGCAGACCCTCTCCTTATCGAGCAGGATGATGTTGGATGTTTTTTTCGTGAGCCCCCACAGATTCAACAGGCTGTAGTCCGGATCGATCAGGATAACGGCCTTGGTTTCTTCCTGCTTGCTCTTGATGATGCTCCGGAGCACAAAATTGGGGACGATGCTGTCCTTGACGTTGACGACGCCGAGTCCTTCATAGACGGCCTTGTTGATCTTTCCGGCTTCGCGGGCGGCTTTGAGGGCGTTCTGCAATTCGTTGTTGAGATCTTTGGAGCCGGGGTCAGCGTAAAAGACAACGACGACCTTTCCCTTGTACTGCGGCGAATCGAGCGAATATTCAACACCCGCCGGGTCCTTGAGCTTGAAGCCCGCCGCGCTGTCGCCTACTTTGAGGTCCGCCGCCGTCGCACTTGCAACGGTCCACAACAGGATCATCAGCACTGCCAAAAATGTCTTTTTCATAGCGATCTCCTTTTCATGGTTTATGGGTTGAAATTGACTTGTCGGCGCGGAGTATAGCCAAAATAGGAATTGGGGGCAAGTAAAATAAGGGGCGTCAAGGGATTTCGAATAAAACAGGAGCGGATTGGCAATCTGCAGCCATTTCATGCCTTGTCATGTGATCCGTTCATTTAACCATTGAAGACCGCCCGCGGCTTATGTTAAGAGAAATCAAAAACGAGGGGGATCATTCATGACCAGCCTAGGACAGATGCTCGAGGAAACCTGCCGCCGATATCCCGACAACATAGCCCTCATCTACGAGGACCAGACCATCGACTACCGCTCCCTGGACCGGTCCGTCAGCGCATTGGCCAACCGTCTCCTGGCGCTGGGGCTCGGCAAGGACGACAAGGCGGCCGTCATGCTGCCCAATTGCCCGGAATTTGTGATCGCCTATTTTGCCTGCCAGAAAATCGGCGCCGTGGCCGTAACGCTCAACGTCCTGTCCACGGCTTACGAGCTGCGCCACCTGCTGGCGGACAGCGACGCCCGCGTGTTGATCACACAGCCGGCCCTGACCCGGCGTTTCGAGGACATCCGGGACGATCTGCCGCTGTGCCGCCATGTGCTGACGACCGACGACCTCAGGGGCATCGCCGAGTCAGGTCCGTTCTCCGTCGATATCCCGGACATTGCGCCCGACGATCCGGCCGTGATGATCTACACGTCCGGCCTGACGGGCAAGCCCCTCGGCGCCATGCTGACCCATCACAATCTCCTGACGCAGTCCACGCTGATCAAGCTCATCTGCAACGGCGATGAGCAATTCAGGGGCCTGGCCGTCATTCCCCACTTCCATTCTTTCGGCGCCGTGGGCAACATGCTCGGTCCGATGTGGGTCGGCGCCAGCGTGGTTCTGATGGAACGTTTTACGCTGGACAGCATTTTCAAGGCCATCGAAAAGGAAAAAGTCACCTACATAACGGCCGTACCGAGATTATTCATGGGCATGATTTTTCATGACAAGGCCGACCAGTATGATGTGAGTTCCCTGAAATTCTGCATTACGGGCGGCTCGGCCATGCCGCCCGAATTCATTCCGCTGTTCAAGGAAAAATTCGGCGTGCTGCTCGTGGAGGGTTACGGCCTCACCGAAACGTCGCCGGTCTGTTCCGTCAGCCGGCTGGACATGACCGTCAAGCCGGGTTCGATCGGCCCGCCCATTCCGGGTGTCCGCGCCCGGGTACTGGATGAATCCGACCGCGAGCTGCCGATTGGAGAAATCGGGGAACTCGTCATCCAGGGTGAAAACGTCATGAAGGGGTATTACAAGAATCAGGAGATGACGGACAAAGTCATCCGGGACGGCTGGCTCCATACGGGCGATCTGGCCCGCATCGATGAGGACGGTTATATCTTCCTGACCGGGCGCCTGAAACGCATGGTCATCACGAGCGGCTTCAACGTCTATCCCGTGGAGGTGGAAACCGTCCTGGACATGCATCCCTCCGTTCAGGCGTCCCGCATTGTCAGCAAGCCCGACCTGATCCGGGGTGAGATCGTCAAGGCTCTGATCGTCCCGGCGACGGGCGCCGCACCCGATGAAAAGGCCATCATGAAGCACTGCCGGACCTATCTGTCCTCTTACAAGATTCCGCGTGAAATTGAATTCGTGGACAAGATCGAATAAGGGAAATATGAGAATAAAAAACGGCGGGTTGCGTCTTTGCAACCCGCCGTTGATCTTTCAGGAACCGGGGCGTTGTTTCTCTATGTCACCATTGGAATAAAGAATATTTGTGAGCCCGTCCCCAATTATTTTTTGCGTTTGGCCATTTCCTCGGCCTTGAGGGTCTTGCGCAGGATCTTGCCCACGTTGGTCTTGGGCAGCTCCGTGCGGAATTCCACTTCCACCGGCAGCTTGTAGGCGGCCAGCTTCGTCTTGCCGTATTCGATCAATTCTTCCTGCGTGGCCGTTTGGCCTTCTTTGAGCACCACGAACAGCTTCGCGCTTTCACCGCGTTTCGGGTCCGGAATGCCGATCGAGCAGGCCTCCTGCACCTTGGGATGCTCGTAGTAAACCTCATCGATGTCGCGCGGATAGACGTTGTAACCGCCGGAGATGATCATGTCCTTCTTGCGATCCACGATGTAGAAATAGCCGTCCTCGTCCATCGTGGCGATGTCGCCCGTATAGATCCAGCCGTCCTTGAGCGTGTTGGCCGTCTCTTCGGGCTTGCCCTTGTAACCCAGCATGATCTGCGGACCGCGCACGATCAGTTCGCCGCGTTCGCCCACAGGCATGTCGGTCACGCCGTCTTCGAGATCGACGATGCGGGCCTCGGTATCCGGGACCGGCACGCCGACGCTGCCCACCTTGCGGGCGCCGCCGGCAAAGGGGTTGATGTGGGTGACCGGCGATGTCTCCGTCATGCCGAAACCCTCAACGATGGTCGCTCCGGTGATCTTCTCAAACTCGTGAATGACCTCGACCGGCAGCGGCGCGCTTCCCGAGAAGGCCCCCTTGATACAGCTCATGTCCGTCTTTTTCATATTCGGATGCGCCAGCATGCCGATGTACATGGTTGGAACGAGCGGCGCAAACGTGGGCCGGAACTTGGCGATGGCCTCCAGCAGGGGCTCCGGCTGCGGCCGCGGGACCAGGACCTGGGCCCAGGCCATGTAAATGGCAAAATTCATGCTGACGGACAGCCCGAAGACATGGAAGTAGGGCAGGGCCCCCAGCATGATCTCCGTTCCCTTCGTGAATTTCGGAAACCAAGCCTGCGCGAGCTGGGTATGCTTGCTCAGGTTGGAATGGGTCAGCATGACGCCCTTGGAAACGCCCGTGGTCCCGCCGGTATATTGGTACATGGCCACATCCGTGAAACCGACCTTGACGGCGGGCGGTGCGGCGCTGTATTTTGCGATGCAGTCCTTCCATTTGAAAACATCCGGCGCCGGCTTCACGTCGGCGGCCAGTTTTTTCTTCTTGCCCACCAGCGGGAACAGCAGGCTCTTGGGGAAAGGCAGGTAATCGCCGATGGAGGTATAGACGATCTGCTTGATCTTGGTTTTCGGCCGCAGGTCGATCATACGGTTGCCCAGAAGGTCCAGCGTGACGAGAACCTTCGAACCGGAATCGTTGAACTGATGCTCCAGCTCCGGGTCCGAATAAAGGGGATTGTTCATGACCACAAGGCCGCCGATCTTCAGGACCGCAAAGTAGGCCGCGACGCAGGGAATCACATTGGGCAGAAGCAGGGCCACGGCGTCCCCCTGCTTGACCCCGAAAGCGGCCAGGCACGTGGCGAAACGGTCCACCATGTCTTTCAATTCTTTGAAATTCAGGGTAAATCCCTGAAAAATGAGAGCCGTTTTGTCCGGGAACTGTTTTGCCGTCCGGTCGAGAATGTCCGGCATGCAGATTTCCTCATACTTGAGGGTCTCCGGAACCCCCTTTTCGTACGATTTCAACCACGGTTTACTGAGATAGATGCTTGATTCGGCCATTTTCTTCATGCTCCTTTCTTAGCGTCGCTTTCGATCCCCTGACCCGATCCCCCCTGTCCGGGCGCCTGGATGCTGTTGTTCGCGGGATTATAAGTCAAACCATCTGAAATTGCCACAAGAAATAAATAATAATCATTCACCCCCACCCTGACCCTCCCCCATCAAGGGGGAGGGAATGTGGGAATGAACCCCGTCTTTTCCCCTCCCCTGGTGGGAGGGGATTAAGGGGAGGGGGAGGATATCTGCCATAAAAAAAGCCCCGATGTCAAAAGATCGGGGCTTTTTGTTAACGATTCATCCGTCCTCAGGACTGCTCGGGATTGACCACCTCCGCGGGCGCCTCGCACACCGGGGCCGGGATGTGCTCCTCTTCGAGGCCCATGGCCTTCCAGACGATCTCGGCAATGTCCAGAGACGTCATCTTTTCTTCCATGCTGTGCGTCTTGATCCCGTCGCTCATCATGGTCAGGCAGAACGGACAGCCGACGGCGATCGTGTCGGCCTTGACATCGATGGCCTGTTTGGCACGGGCGTCGTTGATCTTCTCGCCGTGCTCTTCCATCCACATGCGCGCCCCGCCGGCGCCGCAGCAGAAGCTCTTTTCAAGCTTGCGCTCCATCTCCACGAGCTTCAATCCGGGCACGGCCTTGAGGGCCTTGCGCGGCTGATCGTAGATGTTGTTGTAGCGGCCCAGGAAGCAGGAGTCATGATAGGTGAACGTCCCCTCCACGGGCTTCTTGAAGCTGATCTTACCCTTGGCGATGAGATCGGCGATGATCTCCGTATGGTGATAGACCTCGAAACTGGCGCCGAAGTTGGGATAATCCTTTTTCAGCGCGTTATAGCCGTGCGGGCAGGTGGCGATGACCTTCTTCACGCCGTAGCCGTTCAACGCGTCGATGTTCATCTGCGCCATGGTCTGGTAGAGATACTCGTTGCCGCCGCGCATGGCGGAATCGCCGCAGCAGCTCTCCTCCGTTCCGAGGATGCCGAAACTCACACCCGCCGTCTGCAGGATCTTGGCAAAGGCCACGGAGACCTTCTTGCCGCGATCGTCGAAGGAGCCCGCGCAACCCACGTAAAACACATATTCCACGTTGGGGTCTTCGGCGAGGGTTTTGACGCCCAGTTCCTTGGCCCAGTCCGCTCTCAAATGCGCGCCCACGCCCCAGGGGTTGGAGTTGTTTTCCATGTTGCGGTAGGCCAGTTGCAGCTCGGGCGCGAAATCGGCCTCTGTCAGGACCTTGTACTGACGCATGCCGATGATCTTGGGCACGTGTTCGATGGAACTCGAGCAGTTTTCCATGCAGTACATGCAGTTCGTGCAGGCCCAGAGTTCATCGAGCGTGACGGCCTCGCCGACGAGCGCCCTCTCCGGCGCCTCGCCGGTCTTTTCGCCCAGGAACTTGTCCTCGATCATCTTCACGGCATTGTCCACGGGGGCCAGCGCCTTGATGTTGTAGACCTCGCCGGAAGCCTTCTTGGCCTGCACAGCCGCGGGCGCCTTCTCGAGCCAGTAGGTCTTGAGATCCTGGACAAACTTCTTCGGGGACAGCGGTTTACCCGTCAGATAGGCCGGACAGCCGTCCTGGCACCGGCCGCAGCGCGTGCAGGCGTCGGCGTCGAAGACCTGCTTCCAGGTAAACTCGTCGAGCGTCCCGACCCCGAAGGATTCGGCGTTCTCAAAATCCCGGATCGGCTCGACGTGCCCGACGGGCTTGAGGTTCTGCATGAAATGGTTGGCCGGCGTCGTGATGATGTGCATCAGCCTCGAGTAGGGGATATAGGCGATAAATCCGAGCGATAGAAACGTGTGGCTCCACCAGGTCCACTTGTGCATGGACCGGGCCGATTCTTCCTGGAAGCCGGAAAACGCCGTCGCCAGCGACCAGCCCACGAACGACCAGACCTCCCAGGGGGTCTGCTGCCAGGTCACGCTGATGCGCAGCGCCTCGATGATAAATCCCGTGACGATGATCGCCGCCAGCAGCACCAGGACAATGGCGTCCTCCGGTTTGTTGTCCGGTACGCCCTTGTAACCCAGCCGATCGGGTCTGCTCAGATACCGCCGGTCGATGGCCATGAAGACGCCGATCAGCACGGCGAGGCCGAACAGGTCCATGAGAAAGGAAAAGACCAGGTAAAATTTGCCCACCAGAAACGGCACGCCCAGCGGTTCCGCGATGTGGAATTCCGTCGCGTCGAAGGCCGCGCCGAAGATCAGCACCACAAAGCCGAAGAAGATCAGCCCGTGCATGATGCCGGGGTAGATGTCCTTGAAGGTCTTGACCTGCAGCAGGCCGTCTTTGAGCAGCAGTTTGATGCGCTCGCCCATATTGTCCCACCGGATCTCCGGCTTGCCCACGGCGGTCCACATCTGATAGCGCCGGTAAACGCCGTAGGCGAAAATGAGCATCGCCACGCCCGTGAACGCAAAGAGCAGCGGTTCGTAAAACCAGCCCGTATTCCAGAAGACCTCTCTTCCTTCATAACCGGGTTTGAATTCCGACAGTTTCATAAAGCCTCCCTAAAAAACGGGGGGCGAAATCCGCGCCCCCCGTTTTTCAACTGCGCATTTACGCTAAAAGTTTTTTGACTTCGCCCGTCAACGCGGGAACAACCTTGAAGAGGTCGTCCACGACGCCGTAGTCCGCCCTTGCGAAGATCGGGGCTTCCGCGTCCTTGTTGACGGCGACGATATATTTCGAGGAACTCATGCCGGCCAGATGCTGAATGGCGCCCGAAATGCCGCAGGCGATGTAGAGGTTCGGGGAAACGACCTTTCCCGTCTGCCCGACCTGATCGACCTGCGCACGCCAGCCCGCATCGACCGCCGCTCTCGAAGCGCCGACCGCGGCGCCCAGGACGCCCGCCAGTTCCTCGAGGATGCCGAAGCCCTCGGGGCCCTTCATGCCGCGGCCGCCGGAGACGATCACGTTGGCTTCCGCCACGTCGATCTTGCCCGCCGCTTCCTTCTGGACTTCGAGAACCTTCGTCTTCGCTTCCCCCAGCCCCGCGTCGAACTTCGCGACCGCGGCTGCTTTGGCATTCTCCACGATCGTGAAGACATTCGGCCTGAGCGACGCCATCTGAGGGGTCCCCGTAACGACGACCTCGCCGAAGCACTTGCCGGCGTACATGGGCCGGACGGCCAGCAGCCTGCCGTCGGCGATCTTGACGTCCGTACAGTCCGTGGCCATTCCCGTGGCGAGCTTGCCCACCAGCGCGGCGGACAGGTCCTTGCCCTGCGCGGAGGCGCCCACCAGCAGGATCGACGCATCGTTTTCCTTCACGGCCTTGGCGACGGCTGTCGCGTGGGCGTCCGTCGTGTAGGGTTCCAGTGCCGGGCTGTCGGCCACATACACTTTATCAACACCGTATTTTCCAAGCTCGGCGGCCAGGGCTTCAATCCCGCTGCCGCACAGGACGGCGCTGACTTCCTCGCCCAACTGGTCGGCCAGCTTGCGGGCCGTGCTGGCCAGCTCGAAGCTGACCTTGCGCAGCGCGCCGTCTCTCTGTTCTGCTACAATCCATACACCTTTTGCCATATCTCATTTCCTCCCAGGATTTTCTGTATTCAAGATGATTAAATGACCTTCGCCTCTTCCCTGAGCAGCTTGGCCAGCTCTGCGGCCTTGCCTTCCGGGGTGTCATCCGCACAAATAATCTTTCCAGGAGGTCTGGCCGGCGGCGGTACGAACTTGGCGACTTTAGACTTCGACTCGGCGGCGATGCCCAGCGCGGCGACGTTTTTCACATCGACGGGTTTCTTTTTGGCCTTCATGATGCCGGGCAGCGACGCATAGCGGGGCTCATTGAGACCCTTGGTCGCCGTAATCACACAGGGCAAAGACGTCTCGATCACGAGCTGGGCGCCTTCGATGGGACGTACGGCCTTGGCCTTGGTTCCATCGATCTCCAGCTTCGTGGCGAACGTCACGCTGGGAATGCCCAGCAGTTCCGCCAGGATGGAGCCGACCTGGGCGGAGTCGTCGTCGATGGCGCGCTGGCCGCAGAAGACGATGTCGTAGGGAACGCCTTTGATGGCCGCCGCCAGGGCGCTTGCCGTGGCATAGGCGTCGGCGTTGTAAAGGGCCGGGTCATCGATCTGGATGCCCTTTTCCGCGCCCATCGCGAGGGCCGTCCGGATCGTTTCCATGGACCGGGCCGGGCCGACGCAGACGACGGTGACCTCGCCTCCATATTTTTCCTTGAGTCTCAGGGCTTCTTCCACGCCGAACTCATCATAGGGGTTCATGACCCATTTGATGCCGCCCTCTTCGATTCCCGATCCATCACCTTTGACCTTGATCTGGGCTTCCGTATCCGGAACCTGCTTTACACATGCAACAATATTCACATCTTCCTCCTCCCCGAATGCACAGCCCTGGGGCGCACATCCAGTGTTTTAGTGTTCCGTTATTGGGGGAATTATGGGGACAGAATTGAATTCTGTCCCCATAATTCCCAAGGGTGATTTTATTGACTACACTCTGTTTTTGACGATGTCCTCGACCACGGACGGATCGGCCAGCGTCGAAATGTCTCCCAGCGATTCCTTGGAGACGTCGTTCGCGGCGACCTTCTTGAGAATCCGGCGCATGATCTTGCCGCTGCGGGTCTTGGGCAGACCATCGGCCCACTGGAGTTTCTCCGGGGTGGCGATCGGACCGATCAGCTTGCGCACGTGGGCAACCAGTTCCTTCTTGAGTTCTTCGGATTTCACGACGCCGGACTTGAGCGTCACGTAGGCGTAGATCGACTGTCCCTTGAGTTCATGGGGATAGCCGACCACGGCGGCCTCGGCCACGCTGGGATGGGCGACCAGGGCGCTCTCCACTTCCGCCGTGCCCATGCGGTGACCGGACACGTTGATGACGTCGTCGATGCGGCCCGTGATCTGATAGTAGCCGTCCTTGTCCCTGCGGGCGCCGTCGCCGGCCGTGTAGTAGCCCGGGAACTGCTCGAAGTAGGTTTCCTGGAAGCGCTTGGGATCACCGTAAACGCCGCGCATGAGGCCGGGCCAGGGCTTTTTGATAACGAGCGCGCCGCTGGCTTCGGTTTCCTGAATCTCTTTACCCTCATCGTTGACGAGCGCCGGCCAGACGCCCGGGAAGGGCAGCGTGGCCATGCCCGGCTTGATGGGAATGGCGCCGGGCAGCGGCGTGATCAGGATGCCGCCCGTTTCGGTCTGCCACCAGGTGTCCACAATGGGGCACTCGCCGCGGCCGATGACGTTGTAGTACCAGTTCCAGGCTTCGGGGTTGATGGGCTCGCCCACCGTGCCGAGGATTCTCAGCGAGGAGATGTCGGCCTTCTTGACCCAGTCGTCGCCTTCCTTGGCGATGGCGCGGATGGCCGTGGGGGCCGTGTAGAAGATGTTGACCTTGTACTTCTCGACGATCTTCCAGAAGCGGCTGATGTCGGGATAGTTGGGCACGCCCTCGAACATGACCGACGTGGCGCCGTTGCACAGCGGCGCATAAACGATGTAGGAATGGCCCGTGACCCAGCCGATGTCGGCGGTGCACCAGTAAACTTCATGGTCTTTGTAATCGAAGATCATCTTGTGGGTGTAGGCGATGAAGACAAGGTACCCGGCCGTGGTGTGCATGACGCCCTTGGGCTTGCCCGTGGAGCCGGAGGTGTACAGAATGAAGAGCGGATCTTCGGCGTCCATCCATTCGGGTTCGCACACGGCGCTGACCTTGGCCATTTCCTCATGCCACCAGAGATCCCGCTTGGCGTCCCACTGGCATTTGACCTTGTCGCCCACGCGCTGGACGACGATCATCTTTTCGACGAAATCGAATCCCTTGACGGCGGCGTCGGCGTTGTCCTTCTGCGGAATGGCCTTGGCGCCGCGGAACGTCCCGTCGCAGGTGACCAGCAGTTTCGATTTACTGTCATCGATGCGGTCGCGCAATGAATCGGAGCTGAACCCGCCGAAGACGATGCTGTGGATCGCGCCGATGCGCGTGCAGGCCAGCATGGAGATGGCGAGCTCGGGAATCATGGGCAGGTAGATCTGGACCCGATCGCCCTTCTTGACGCCCTGGGCCTTGAGCACATTGGCGAACTTGCAGACTTCCTCATGCATCTGCTTGTAGGTCAGCGTCCGGTCTTCGCCGGGTTCGTTGCCCTCCCACTGAATGGCGACCTTGTCGCCGCGAGTTTTGAGGTGCTTGTCCAGGCAGTTGTAGGAAACATTGAGTTTCCCGCCCTGGAAGTACTTGAGGTAAATGGGGCCCTTGCGGATGTCGAAATTGTACTCCTCGACCTTGTCCCACTTCTTGAACCATTCCACGTACTCGCTTGCGATTTCGCTCCAGAACGCATCGGGCTCCTCGATCGAGCGCTTCCAGATCTTGTCGTAGGCCGCGCGGCCGCTGATGTACGCCATCTTCTCGATGTTTGCCGGAATGGGATAAACATCCTTCAACTGAACTTTTGCATCTGCCATGTTTCTTCATTACCTCCCTTTTTTACTTTTTGATTTTCTCTTTTTTGATTTTCAAAAGCGGGCTGCCCCACATCTCAAAAAACGCTCCAGGGTTTCACAAACGGCCGCCGGGGATCGGTGTTTTCAGCGCCCCGCAAACGGGCCGCCCGCGCCGGACCTTCTAGGCGGATAACCTTGCAGCAAGGAGATGGTCGTCAGGTTACAAAGACAGCGGCTTTCGATATATTAATATCGGGACCCTGTCAAGAAATATTTTAGCCGGAAAAACCCCGGATGGACGCGGTTTCCCTCGCCCCGGCAGCCCCTTTTGCTGCCCCTGCCGCTGAGGGAGGGGCGATGGGAAAAACGCGGCCTCCCGGGGTTTCCTCGCAGGGATGGACGCACGTCGCACGCCCCCCCGGGGAGGGCGGACTTATAAATATTTCTGGTACACGGTGTGTCGTTTTCGACACACCCATCGGGACAGGCCGCAGGAAATGAACTGAAAAACCGGGCGTTCTGTCAGGTTGCGGCCTCCTCCCGCCGCCCATCGCCCCCCTTCTTCCCGGTTTCCACTCTTCACGATACGTCATGCCGTCGAAAGCGGAAAGCCTTGGCAATCAACGTGTTCCGGCGCCCTGTCGGCGACGCGAGGGTCGTCGGGCGCCTTTTTGCGGGGACATCCTTCATCGAGTCCTTTTGGCATCCTGGACCCCTTTTCGATCGTCGCCCCCATGGCACGTCCATTGCTTGACGAAAAGCGAACGACAAAACCGTCGAGCTTCGACCAAAATGTCGAAAAAGGGCTTGACAAGCCGGAAAACCGGTGGTAGGTTCCGGCCCGATTCTGAAAGGGGGGATGCGCGAAAAGGCGGAAGCAGCGAAGAAGCAAGGGTAATCAGTCAGTTTTTGTGCAAAAGCGTTTTTCAGGAAGATCCCGCGGCGACCATGCCCGTGGCGGCCGGGGGATCGAAAAAAATTCAAACCAGACAAAATTTCAGGAGGATATTATGAAGAAGTTTTGGATCGTATTGCTCGCCACGGCGCTCGTCGCAGGTTTCGCGATGTCCGCCTCCGCAGCAGACGTAAAGTTCGGCGGCAGCTACTATGTCGGGGGAATGTATGCCGACAAGCCGTCTTTGAATGCAGATCAGTCCACGACGCCGGGCGTGGCAGGCCCCCAGGCATTCTATTATCAGCGCCTGCGCGTGGAGACCACCTTCAAGGTCGCCGAGGGCCTCAGCCTCGTGACGCGTTTTGACGCCCTGGAGAGAAGGTGGGGCGACAACCGCTGGATGGGAACCGAGGACACCTATAACCGCCTGGGCAATGTCGGCGTACAGATCCAGGAGAACATTGAATTCGAGCGCGCCTATCTCGATTTCACGACAAAGATCGGCCGTTTCAACATCGGCTATCAGAATTTCATCGCCTTCGGCACGGACTTCGTGAACTCCAACATCACGCGCGCCGGCATCAAGTACTTCGTCCCGGTCGGCCCGGTGCTGGTGATCGCAGCGATTGAAAAGGGCGCAGGCGGCGACAGCAACGTCGGCACCAACAACGGCACCGCGGCGGACGCCGACAACCAGATCTACGACCTCGGCGCCGTTTACAAGTTCGGCGCCGGCGATGCCGGTGTGATCTACCAGAAGGGGATCAACAAAACGACGCGGCCGGCCGCAAATCGCTACAGCGACCTCAACATTTTCATGGCTTATGCCAGGGCGAAGTTCGGCCCCGTCTTTGTTGAGGCTGAAGGCGTTATGGGAATCGGCGATCTGAGAAAATTCGACAGCACAGCGGTCGGGCAGACCAACGTATCCGGCGCGGCTTACGGGTTCTACCTCCACGGCAAGGGCGACTTCGGGCCGGCCTATGTGGGCGGTCGCTTCGCCTATATGTCGGGTGACGACCGGACCACGACCGACAAAGTCGAAGGTTCGCTCATGACCGCCCTCAAGGGCGGCGACGCCTTCAATCCGACCCTCATCATGTGGAATACGGAATATACCAAATGGGCGGGCGACATCGTCGGCAATACAGCCGCCGGCATCAATCCGTTCACGGGCGCCCCGGGCGGCCAGAACACCTATTTCGACAACGCCTGGTTCTATCAGGTCTACGGCGGGTTCAAACCCACCGCCAAGGCCGACATCATGATGAGCCTGTCCTACGCCTACGCGGATAAGAAACCCTATGTCGGCGCGACGCCATTCCTCGGCGATGTCTATGGAACAGAAATCGATCTCGTCGGCACGTACAAGATTTTCGACAATCTTCAGTACATGATGGGCGCCGCCTATCTGTTTACGGGCGACCTGTTCAAGGGAATCAATCCAAACTACAGAGTGAATGACAACTTCCTGCTCATGCACAAACTGACCTTGACCTTCTAATAATATGGGGACACTTCCCATATTTCTGTAACCGCTGCAACTCGCGCAACTTCCCAAAGCCCCGGGGGTCACTCCCCGGGGCTTTTTTCATTTCATCTCCCCATTTCCCCTTGAGCATTTTTCTTGACAACCCTAGATCGCACACGTAAACCAAGTGCATGAAACTAAGTTCAATAGAGGAAATTATTCTTTGTTATTCGATGCGTGGCAACACAAAAATCATCCTGCTGCTGATCGGTTTTATTCTGTGCTTCCCGCCGTCCGCGCAACAGACCCGTGCCGGTGAGCCGACCGGAGCGCCGGTAAAAAAACCCTCAATTTTCAAGCGGTCTGATGTTCCCATGTACGGATACCGGGTCGTCAACGTCTATCCGCACGATCCCGGCGCCTTCACGCAGGGGCTCATCTTCCACAACGGCCGGCTTTACGAGGGGACCGGTTTGCATGGACGGTCCTCGTTGCGCAAAGTGGAGTTGGAAACGGGAAAAGTTCTCAAACGCCGCGACCTGCCCGGAAAATACTTCGGCGAGGGGATCGCCTTATGTGGCAACCGTTTATTTCAATTGACGTATCAGTCGAAAGTCGGTTTCATCTATGACCTGGATCTGCAGCCGGTCGGTTCTTTCAATTATCCCACGGAGGGATGGGGCCTGACCTGCGACGGCGACTATCTGATTCTGAGCGACGGCACGGCGACGTTGCACCGGCTCGACATGAAAACATTCAAGCTCATCAAAAAGGTCACCGTGACGGACCGGGGACTGCCTGTGCGCCATCTCAACGAACTCGAATTTGTCAAAGGAGAGCTTTACGCGAACATCTGGCAGACTGAAAAGATCGCCCGGATCTCGCCTGCCACCGGAGAAGTGACGGGCTGGATCGATCTGAGCGGATTGTCGGCGCTTGCACAGGCGGCGTCAGCGCGAAAAAGCATGCCGGGAACGGGCACGAATCCGGACCCGTCCCCCCTTCACGAAATCGACGTCCTCAACGGCATCGCCTATGACGAACGGGACGACCGCCTCTTCGTCACGGGTAAGTTCTGGCCGAAACTTTTTGAAATCAGGCTGAGCATCAAATAGCCATCCCGGGAATGCCGCGGGCAACATCCGGTATTTCTTGATGACGGGCCTCGATCATGCTATAAACCGGCTCGCCCATACGTTTTCAAACTCCGGCAACGGAACAGATGCCATGAGGGCTTTGCATCACCGGTGAAAAGGGGTTCGCAAGTGGTGAATGAAAGATTTTGAGCCGCGGCGAAGCCTTTTTTGAGAGGTTTCACGATGTCCGACCTGATGCAGCATCCATTCGTGTTAATTATGGAATCAGGCTTTCACCGGAAAGACGACGTCGATATATTTTGCCGCCGGAGGAATAGCAAGGAGACCGCTTGGCTAAAAAATCAAGGACAAATGGAAATCGCGTTTGGCAATGGAGGAGCCCGTGTTGACTGTCAATGGCAATCACAGCACAGACGATGACCAGCGGCTGCTTGCCGTCGCCGCCTTGTTCAAGGGGGAGTTCTCCATCGACTGGCTCGTTGATCTCCTGTCGGAAAAGAAACCGTCCCAGATTATCTCCCAGTTGGAAAAAAGCGTCGCCGAAGGGATCCTGGCGAAAAAGACGCCCGGCTCTTATATATTCAAGGACTTGAAACGACAGGAGAAATACGTGCACCTGCTTCCGGAGCCGGAGGCGAGGATGCTGCATCGGTACATGGCGGACATTCTGATGCGCCAGTTGCCCGACGATGAGAAGAAGGCCCATGCCGTCGCCCATCATCTCGTCCATATCGCCAACGATGTGGAAAGGTGCCGTTACCTGATCAAAGCGGGAGACCTCCACCGCAAGACCTTCCAGGCCGAACAGGCCCTGCAGTGTTACCGTAAGGTCCTCGACGATCTGTCCTGCATGAACGGCGCGGAAGAAGACCGCCTCTTCAGCGAAACCGCCATTAAATACTCCAAGATATCCACGGCGAGACACGACACGACCAAGGTTCTTTCCATCCTGGAATCGGCGCTGGAGCGGGCGGAGAAGTGGGACATGAAAGCCCATCAGGCCCTGCTGAAGATGCACATGGCCAAAAATGAGTGGCTCCGGTCGAGATACACCAGCGCCCTGAAATTTTTCGAAGAGGGCTGGTCCCTGGCCCATGACGTGCGCGACCCCCGGTTGATGCTGGCGGCGACCAACTTCAGCACTTTTTTTCTCTTCTGGCAGGGCCGCTTTCAGGAAGCGGTCCGGATCTATGAAAAATCCCTGCCGGACATCGAAAGATATCCACAGGGCGGCTTTCCCCTGCTGGCCGTGATCACGGTGGGTTACTGTTACGCCCAGACCGGCCAGGTCACCCAGGGACTGGGGATGCTCGACGCCCTGCGCGCCCATGGGCTGGACAAGGGAGACGTTTACCTGACCGCCTACGCGGAGGGCAATATCGGCGTCATCCTGCTCGACATCGGGCGCATCGACGAAGCCGTCCAGTTTCTTGAAGGGTCGGCCAGGGAGGCCAGGGAGGCCCATAACGACTGGGTCTGGATATCGGTGCAGATATCCCTTGCCTACGCCTATTACCTGAAAGGGGAAAAGAAGCAGGCGATGAGCTGCCTCCGGGGCTTCCTGCAGCAGAGCCGCAGGGTTCAGGCGACCGTCTATCTCTACGCTTACCTTCTTGAGCTCTGCCTCGCCATCAAGATGGGAAAACTTCCTTCCGTGGAGGGGCTCTCTCTCGAAAAGGAGATTCATGCCATGATTCGCGGGAAGAACATCCTGCTCAAGGGTGTGGCATACCGATATGAGGCGATCCTCCGCCAGATGGAGGGGGAAACCCCGGAGCGGATCATCCAGTCCCTGGAGCATTCCATCAGGTGGCTGGGAGAATCGGGCAGCGAAATCGAGCTCGCCAAATCCCGGCTGGAACTGGCCCGGCAGCACCTTTTCATGGGGAATCAAGACAAGGCCAAGGAACTGACCCTCATTGCGACCAAGGTCCTTGATGTCATCAATGAAACACTGGTTCCGGATGACCTCCGGGCCCTCGTCAAAGACCGGTCCCTCAACGAAAACCTCCTCAAGGAGATCTTGACGCTCGGGCAGGAGGTGGTCACCATTCAGGATCACCGGGACCTCGTGCAGCACATCCTGTCAACGCTCAACAGGATCACCGGTGCGGAGAGGGGCGCCATCTTCCTGCTTGAAGACGAGGCGCAGCCTCCGAAGCTCCACTTGAGGGCCTCCAAGAACCTCACGCCGGAGCAAATCGGGCACGACGGATTTTCTTCTTCCATGAAGCTCATCAAAGAAGTGGCCGCGACGGGAACCGGCAGCATTCTCGGCCTCGGCACGGAGATCAACGGGGAGTCTGCGGCCGTTTCGGCCATCCGCTCCCGCATTTGCGTGCCGATGATCCTCCGCGGCAAAACCGTGGGGGTTCTCTATCACGACAATCGCATGCTCAGCAGCGCCTTCCGGGAATCCGATCTGGAACTTCTCTCTTATTTCGCGGCGCTGGCCGCTTTCGCGCTGGACAATGTCAAGGCCTATGAAGAGATCCGGCGGCTGAACCGCAACCTCAGCGAGGAGACCCTCTATTACAAGGAAGAACACCTGCAGACGCTCCACTTTGAGGACATTGTGGGGGAAAGCCCGGCGATCAAGAGCGTTCTTGCCCAGATCGATCAGGTGACGGAAACCGACGCCACCGTGATGATCATCGGCGAAACCGGCTCCGGCAAGGAACTGGTGGCAAGGGCCATCCATCGCCACAGCCGCAGGAAAGACAAGCCTTTTATCAAGGTCAATTGCAGCGCCCTGCCGGAGAGCCTCATTCCCAGTGAGCTGTTCGGCCATGAAAAGGGCGCCTTCACAGGCGCCACGCAACGGCGCCTGGGACGCTTTGAGCTGGCAAACTGCGGCACCCTTTTCCTCGATGAGATCGGCGAGATCAGCCAGGACATTCAGGTTCGCCTGCTGCGGGTCCTCCAGAACGGCGAGTTTGAGAGGGTCGGCGGAAGCGAGACGCTGCGTTCCGACTTCCGGCTCGTGGTAGCCACCAATCGAAACCTGGAAAAGGACGTGAAAACACAGAAGTTCCGGGCAGATCTCTATTACCGCCTCGCCGTCTTTCCCATCCACGTGCCTCCCCTGAGGGAAAGAACGGAAGACATTCCACTTCTGGCCTATTATTTTCTCAAGATCTATTCCCAGAAACGGGGAAAGAATTTTTCCAAGATCCCCCACTCCGAGATGAAGAAACTCCTGCACTATGACTGGCCGGGAAACGTCCGTGAGCTGGAGAACATCATCGAGAGGGGAACGATCCTCAATCCCGGGCCCCTCTTCCGGGTGCCCGACCTCGGATCGACGCAGGGGGACGCCTCCGCCGACAGGGGCGGGACGACCCTCATGGAGAATGAACGCCGGCACATCCTGTGGGCGCTTCAACAGACCAACTGGAAGGTGAGGGGCAAAGGCGGGACAGCCGAACTCCTCAACATCCCCCCGTCAACGCTGGCCTTCCGCATGAACAAGCTCGGCATCCGCAGGCCCAGGGATCCCCGGCAAATCGGGGCGGAGGCCTGCATCTGACGGGTGATTGATCGCTTTGCATCACCGCAAAGGTCTCAGCCTGAATAAGGAAGTACGGATGACCGGCGGGAGGCCCCCTGACGGATGAAACCATGGTCCCATCCATCAGGGGCGGAGGGAGACTCCCGTTTGCCCGGTTTTTTAATACATCTTTTCGATCTGGTCGGAGTATTTCTCCACAATCACGCGCCGTTTCACCTTCAGGGTCGGGGTCAGCTCGCCGGTTTCCTGCAGCCATTCCTTCTCCAGCAGCGTAAATCGCTTGATCTGTTCGACCTGCCCGTAGTCCTTCGTGTACTCTTTGATCTGGTCCCCGAACAGCGCCTTGACCTTTTCGTTCTTCACCAGCTCGGCACGGTCGGCGAAGGAAATGCCCTTCCCTTTCGCCCAGGGCTCCAGAACCTCGAAGGCCGGCACAATCAATGCCGAGACGTACTTTCTGCCGTCCCCGATAACGGCCACCTGATTGATATACCCGGAGAACATCAGGCTGTTCTCGATGTTCTGGGGGGAGATGTTCTTTCCGCCCGAAGTGATGATGAGGTCCTTGGTCCTGCCGGTAATTTTCAGGTTGCCTTCCGCGTCGAATTCTCCCAGGTCCCCGGATTTCAGAAATCCGTCCGGCGTGAACGCCTCTTTCGTCGCCGTCTCGTTCTTGTAATAACCGACCATCACCTGGGGGCCCTTGATGAGAATTTCACCCTCCTTGCTGATCTTCACCTCGGTGTTGATCACGGGCACGCCGATGGTCCCCGGCTGGATGTGGCCCACATAGTTGCAGGACACGATCGGGGAGGTTTCACTCAAGCCGTAGGCGTCGCAACAGGGGATGTCCATACCGATAAAGAATTCGAGAACCTTTCGGGGCATGGGCGCCCCGCCGAGGCCGATGAAATAAATCTGGTCCAGCCCCAGCAGCGTCTTCAGTTTCGAGAAGATCAGCCGGTCGGCAATTTTGTACTCCAGCGCAAACAGACCGGTCCTCGGCTTTCCTTTGCAGACATAGGGTACGTTCTTCCTGCCCACGCTGAGCGCCCATGCAAACAGTTTCTGCTTCATCGGTGGCGCCAGGGCGACCTTGGCCGTAATCGCCTCGTACATCTTCTCCAGCACACGCGGCACCGAGGCCATAATGGACGGTCGAATCGCCTGCAGATCTTCAAGCAACGTCGTGATATCCTTGACGAAGTGAATCTTGTTGGCGCAAAAGACCTGGCAGTAGTAAACCGCGGTGCGTTCGACGGCGTGGGAGAGCGGCAAAAACGACGGCGCTTTGTGGAAGCGGTTGATCATCTCCGGGAAATAGGCGTTGAACTGATGGACATTCGAAACAATGTTGTGATGCGACAGCATGACCCCCTTGGGGTCTCCGGTGGTTCCCGAGGTATAGATAAAGGTACACAGGTCCTCGGGCTTGATCGCCGTCAACCGCTTGTTGAACAGGGCCTCGTCGGCCTGGTCCTTTCCCTGCCGGAAGGCCTCCTTGATGGCCGTCACCCCCTCCACCGGCTTGTCCGGATCGTTGAACAGTATGATCTCCATGAGCTTCGGCAGCTTGTCGCGCACCGCGATAACCTTTTCCATATGCGCCTGGGTGCCGACAAAGCAGATCCGTGAATCGGAGTTATCGAGGATATACCGCACCTCCTCCGCCGTGTTCGTGGCGTAGATGGGAATGTTCACCGCCCCGATTGACAGAATCGCCATGTCGGAGACCCACCATTCATAGCGGTTCGGGGAAAAGACGGCGATCTTGTCGCCGTGCTGGATTCCCTTCGCCATGAGATAGTAGGCCAGATTATGAATCATTTCGTTCATCTGATTCCAGGAAAGATCAAACCATTGACCGGCGTCGTTGCGGTAGGCCACGCAGGCCTTGTCGCCGTGTTCCATCGCCCGATTCTGAAAAACAGCCGCCATCGAGATTTCTTTTAATTTTTCCATACGATCCTCTCTTTCCTGAAAAAACATTTAAACATCCGAACCCTGGCGCTCTTTTAGTCCACCATCATGAGACAGTACTCGTTATGGGTCTGTTCCTTCACCCGCAGCGTCTCGATAAAAAAACCGTTGTTTCGTGCCGTCTGAAAAACGTCGATGCCGCAGGCCTCCATGGCCGGCCGGGCATGGTCTGCGTGGATGCAGGCGACGCCCGAGAGTTTTCCGCATTTTTTACAAAGGAGACAGGGGCCGGCGAGAAAGACGAAGGCCTTGTAATAGCCGTCCTTGAACAGCTCCCCCTCCAATTTCACCAGCATTTCCATGTAGGCTCGATACCGCTTCCCCCGATCGGGGGAAGCGGGCGCCTCGATATGAAAGAGGATCGCCCGTCGGTAGGAATCCAGCAGCGCCCGTGTTTGCTCGTGCGTGGGCGTATGGGGGGGACAGCAATACCCCATGCCATAGCCCGGGCAGCCGAACTGGCACTTCCATCGCACCCAGGGGGCGGTCACGACCGTGCCCGGATGAATGACCCGGGCATGCGATGCCCCGTTCTCGATGGCTTTGCGGCAATAGGGCGAAAGATCTCCCTGCATCGCCTCTGTCTCCAACATCGTCTTCATGTCCATCGCACCTCCCCCTTCCGTCTCAGATCCGTTCCTTGAAGGCCTTCCCCAGCAGACCTTCATGTTTGAACAGCAACACCAGAATGATGATGATGAACGGCACTGTGTTCTTGAATTCGAGAGAGATATAACCGCCGCAGAGGTTCTCGATGACGCCGATCAGGAGTCCGCCGACGATCGCGCCGGGAAGACTGTTCAGGCCGCCGAGGATCGCGCCGGCAAATCCCTTCAGAAAGGGCTCCAGCATGAAGAAGGGATCGAGAATCAGCGCCGGCGCGAGGAAGAGCCCGGCCACAACCCCCAGGAGAGCGGCAAGCCCCCAGGAGACGGCGAGGATGGTCCGCGTCGGAATGCCCAGGGTCTGGGCCGCCGGAAGATTTTCC